>Ga0299906_10002966_pt1 | contig 14019 bp, 10 predicted proteins | sample RVTome_14_FD_200259 | JGI IMG/M metagenome (GOLD analysis project Ga0299906, IMG submission 200259) | Soil microbial communities from uranium-contaminated site in the Upper Colorado River Basin, Wyoming, United States - RVT145D125 (version 2) ... | reverse complement strand
CGACGCCCGAACCGACGCCCGAACCGACGCCCGAACCGACGCCCGAACCGACGCCCGAACCGACGCCCGAACCGACGCCCGAACCGACGCCCGAACCGATTGCCCCGCGTTCCGAGGACCTGGGAGCCCTGGCACCGATGGGAAAGGCGCGCGAGATCCTCGCCGCCACAGGGGCGCTCGAGGTCTTCGCGTCGACCCCCACCCCGGTCGCCGCCGCCGTCGAGGCGGCCGTGCGCCCCTTCCCCGGCGGCGACGCCATAGACTGGGCCGCGAGCCTCGACCCGTCACTGGCCGAAGAGGCGGCGATTCGGGAGCTGGGGTCTTCCCCGGAGTTCGCGCTGGACCGATGGCTGACCTGGTTGCGCTCGCCCGTCGGGGGGAGCATCGCGGCGGCAGAACGCGCCCGGGTCGGGAGCGAGGAGTCGAGCCCTCCGGGGGACGAGCGGCGCGCGCTGCTCGGGCGCCTCGCCGATGCGCTCGACGGCTCGGCGGCGCCTCGGCAGCTCGCCCTCGCCTTCGGGAGCGCCATGGTCGAGTCCTACGCCCAGGCGACGGGACCGGAGGAGGCACAGCGCCGCGTCGCGCTGCAGCGGGCCGTCGAGGAGGCCGCTGGGCGCTCGCCCGAGCACCCGATCGCGAGCGTCTATCGCGGCGTGGAGGACCACCTGCTGCGCCGCTACCTGGGCTTTCTGGAAACCGCGCCCGGCCAGTCCTATCTCGAGGCCCGGGAGCGCGCGTTGAGCGCCGGCATGCGCGCTCTCGGCGAGGCGGCCGGCCGCATCCTCGCGAGCCGCCTCCCCGGCCCCTCGGCCTCGCAGCCCGCTCCCTCGGGCTCCCCGGACCCGGACCCGGGCCATGCGCTCGTGGCGATTCCGCCCGTCGCGCTCCCCGGGGGCCTGGCCCGCTCGGCTTTTCCCACGCGTCTCGACGTCGCCGGCAGCGGAGCCTACTTCATCCACCGGACCACGACGGTCTCGTTCCGCCGCGGCGTCGAGTACCGCGCGACCGAGTCGTTCAGGGCCCGAATCGAGAGCGCCGCCGCCGCCGCCGGCTTCCGGGAGCTCTCGCTGGACTTCGACCCGCGCCGCGAAGAGCTGTACGTGAACGAGCTGCGCGTTCTGGGACCGGGTGGCGAGTGGAGGAGCGAGGGGGAGGGCTCCGGCGCGAGGATCGTGCCGCGGGGAGACTCCGAGGGCTCGCGTCTCGTCGTGCCCGTGCCGGGTCTCGCTCCGGGGTCGACCCTCGAGCTGCAGGTCACGCGCCGGCGGCGCACGTCGCCGTCCAGGATGCCCTTCCTCCGCCACCTCTTCTCCTCTCCCTACCCGGTGGGTCGCGCGACGCTGGTGGTCACCGGGGACGTCGCCGGGCTCGCCCACCGCTCGCTTCTGGTCCCGCCGCCGGTGGAGCACCCCTGGGGTCTCGTGTTCGAGGTGGAGGCTCCGCCGCTGCTGGCGCGGGAACCTCATGCGCCTCCATCGGACGCCTACCTCCCCCACGTCTGGATCGGCGACGGGACGGCCTCCTGGCCGGAGCTGGCCCGGAGCCTCACGGGCGAGATCGGGGACGGGGTCGGGCCCGATCAGGAGACGGCCCGGGTGGCCGCCGAGCTGGACGGGGGTGCGACCGTCGAGCGACGCGTGCGCGTCCTCGGTCAGGCGGTCCAGCGCCAGCTCGGTCCCGCGCGTTCGAACGGGGAACCGAGGGGGCTCGAGCATGCGGTCCTGCTCGCGAGCCTGCTCTCCCGGGCCGGGGTCCCCGCCTTCCCGGCCCTGGTCAGCCGGAGCCACAGGGTGCAGCCCGAGCTTCCGAGCCTGGGGCAGTTCGACCACGCGGTGGTTCACGCGCCCGGCCTGGGCGGATACCGCTTCCTCGACCCGAGCCATCCGGCCTACGCGCTGACCGACCGCGTCTCTCCCGGGCTGGGGGGCCGCCTCTCCCTGATCCTCGACCCGGGGAATCCCCGGGTCGAACGGATCCCACCGGAGGATGCCGCCGGGCAACGGGTGCTGCTGGAGCGCCACGTGAGCGTGGTGGCCGCCGACCTGGACGTCAACGAGCGCATCACCTGCACGGGCGGGTACCCGGCCTTCTCGCTCCGGGCCGCTCTCGCGGGCGCCAGCCCCGAAGCGCAGCTCGAGGCGATCAGCCGCCGCGTCGGCGGGGAGGCGGGCGTAGAGATGCTCGAGGTCGCGGCTTCGGGGCTCGGCCCGGGCGCCGAGCAGGTGCAGCTCGTCCTCCGCTACCGGGTCCGCGGCGCGCTCGAGCTGTCCGGCGGCGTGGCGCGCGGTGCGCTGCCTGCGGTGTGGGAGCGGACGCTGCTGGGCCTCGAGCCCGCCGAAGGGAGGCGGACGCCGTTCGAGCTGCCCTACCCGGTCTCCGTGACGAGCCGGGTGGTGCTGGACCTCCCGTACGGGTGGACCGTCCGCGAGCCCCGGAACGCCGCCGTGACGCGGCTGGAGCGCTTTGGAAGCTGGGCCGTCGAGGTGGACAACACCTCGACGCGGCTGGAGCTCTCCTTCGAGGCGATGCGGCCCGCCGCGACGGGGAGCGCCGGGGAGTACGCGGCGGCACGCTCCAGCCTGGAGACCGCTCTGAGCGCGGCATCGCCGGTGCTGGTCCTCGAGGGTTCTCCCGCCCTCACCGGCGACCCGGAGCCGGGGACGTCCTAGGCCTGGCTCAGACCGCCCCGGCGTCGAAGCCGCGCAGGGCCAGCAGCCGCTCCACGACCTCTCCCACGAGGCTGTCCGGCGTGGAGGCTCCGGAGGTGAGCCCGACGCTGAAGGGACCCCTCTCGGGCAGCCAGGACTCCACCGTCTCGGGGCGCTCGAGCCCGAGGGGCTGGTGCTCGAGACGGGCGCCCTGGAGACAACCGGGGCCCGAGATGTGGAACGTCCGCGGGACGCTGTCCCTGCAGATGCGGGCTAGCGCCATCGTGTTGCTCGAGTTGTAACCCCCGATCACCAGCGTCGCGTCCAGGCCGCCCTCGTCGAGGAGCCTCAGCACGGCGTCCTGGCGATCCTGGGTCGCGCTGCAGATGGTGTCCATGGCGCGGAAGCGGTCGGCGAGGGCGGCCTCCCCGTAGCGGTCGCGCATCGCTTCGCGGAGCATTCCCTGAATCTCGAGGCTCTCGCTCATGAGCATCGTGGTCTGGTTGGCGAGGCCGATCCGCTGCAGATCGCGGTCGGGCCGGAACCCCGGGCTCATCCCGTCGCCGAGCTCGGACACGAGGCGCGCGCCGGGGATCTCGCCGCGGATCGCCGCGCAGACCAGGCCGGCCTCCCCGCGGTCCCGGACGCACAGGTAGCGCCCACCCTCGTGGGTAAGAGCCTGCGAGGCCGTCGCCTTCGTCTCCTCGTGATGGTGCTTGCCGTGGATGACCGCCGTGAAACCGTCCCGGGCGTAGCGGTGGACGTTCTTCCAGACGTTCATGACGCTGCCGCAGGTGGTGTCCACCAGCACGCAGCCCTTCTCGCGGAGGTGGGCCAGCTCGCCCACGGCCACCCCGAAGGCGGGCAGCAGCACCACGTCGCGCGCCGCGACCTCGGCGTAGCGCCGAGCGGGGGTATCGGCCTCTCCCAGGATCCGGATCCCCATGGCCTCGAGGCGGCCGTTGACGTCCGCGTTGTGGATGATCTCGCCGGAGAGGAAGATACGCCGATCCGGGAACTGGGCCCGGGTTTCGTAGGCGTACTCCACGGCGCGATCCACCCCGTAGCAGAAGCCGAACTCCCGGGCCAGCTTCAGGGTCAGATCCCCGGCCCGGAGCGTGTAGTCCAGCTCCTTGATCCTCCCCACGAGCCGGGAGTGGTAGCTGCGGGCCAGGACCGGAGCCACGACCTGCTTCAGCTTGAAGCCCTTCTGGAAGTACGTCGCCTCGGTCACCCTCGACCCCCCTGCGCCCAAGGTAGCATGGCGCTCCCCGGGCTCCGAACTCCTCAGTCGCCGAACTCCCGCGCGGCGGTCTCCGCGGCGCGGATCTGGGCCGGGCTGGGGTCGATCACCCCGCGCCGGGCCGTGATGTGCTCGAGGGCGGCCCGGGTTCCCGCTTCCCGGAACGACCCGGCGAGCAGGTGAGCCAGGACCATGGTGGGGGACCGGCCCACCCCGGCGGTGCAGTGGACGAAGGCGGGAAGCCGGGCCCGCTCGCACTGGCGCAGGAACGCGATCCCCATCTTGAGGTGCACGACGTCGGGGGGTGTGTGGTCGACGGTGGGGAGCCAGAGGAAGGCGTGGAAGTGCCACGGATCGCCCCCCTCCTCGCGCATGTCCACCGCCGCCCGGATGCCGTGGGCCCCGAGTCGGTGGAAATCGTCCACCGACGACACCCTCGAGCCGAGGTAGACGAAGTCGGTGATGCGGTCGAAGCTGATCCGCTCTTCAGTCGAGCGGATCACGGAACCGCTCGCACAGGTCCACCAGTGTCTTGACGCCGAAGCCGACGGCCCCCGGTCCGTAGTACTTCCAGTCCTTGTCCTTGAACATCGGGCCGGCGATGTCCAGGTGCGCCCACTCGGCCGAGTCGGGGACGAACTCCCGGAGGAACAGCCCCGCCGTGATCGCACCGGGGTGGCCCGGAGAGGAGATGTTGTTGATGTCGGCGTAGGGGGTCTTCAGCGACTCCCGATACTCCTCGACCAGGGGCAGCTCCCAGAAGGCCTCCCCGTGATTCTCTCCGGACCGGATCACCCGGCGCACGAGCTCCCGGCTCGTTCCCATGATCCCGGCCACGCTGCTCCCGAGGGCCCGGACCACCGCCCCCGTGAGCGTGGCCGCGTCGACGATGTGGGTGGCGCCCTCCTCTCCGGCCCGGGCGAGACCGTCGGTGAGGACGAGCCGCCCCTCCGCGTCGGTGTTGTCCACCATGACGGTGCGCCCGTTGCGCGCGGTGAAGACGTCTCCCGGCCGCTGCGCCGCCGCGTCGGGCATGTTCTCGGCGCAGCACAGGATCCCGACCACCTTCACCGACGGCCGGAGCTTGCCGATGGCCCGCATGGCGCCGTAGACGGCAGCGGCTCCCCCCATGTCTCCCTTCATCTCCCACATCCGGTCGCCGGGCTTGAGGCTGATCCCGCCGGAGTCGAATGTGATCCCCTTTCCCACCAGGACCAGGGTTTCCCGCGACGACTGCTCCGGGATGTGGCGCAGGATCACCATCCGAGGCGGGTGCTGGCTTCCCTGGCCCACCCGCAGCAGACCCTGGTAGCCCCTCGACTCCAGGCCGGCTTCGTCGAGGACCTCGGCCTGCAGGTCGAGGCCCTTCGCGAACTCCGCCGCCCGATCGGCGAGGACGGCCGGGGTCAGGACGTTGGCGGGCTCGTTGATCAGGTCGCGGGCCTCGTTCACGTTCTCGGAGACCCAGGCGTAACGGGCCTTGCGCGCCTGGGCGTCCACCTCGTGGTCCGGGTGAGCGAACACGACGAGGCTCGCTTCCTGGGCGAAGAAGGGGTCCTTCTCCGAAAGGTAGCGATCGAAGCAGTAGGTCCCGAGGACCGCGCCTTCCACGACCTTGCCCACGTAGGGTGCCGCATCCTCGGCGTTGGCCGCGACCCCCGTGGTCCGGTAGCCGTAGTCCCTGGCCAGCCGCAGTGCGCGGGCCGTGAACGTCTTGATGTTCTCCCACAGGTTCCACGCCTTGAGTGCGGGGTTCCAGTAGACGACGAGCGCGCGGGCAGGGGCGGTCTCCGGAAGCGTGACGAAGTACTCCCGCTTCAGGCTCTTGTCCCGGTAGCCGCTCTCGGCCCGAGCCAGGTGCTGCGCCAGGGTGGGGTCGTCCACCTCGTGGAGGGTACGACCCGGGTCGAGGACCACGGCCAGCAGGTCGACGGGGTGCTTGGATACGGGGCCGAACGCGAGCTTCAGGTTCACGGGGATCTCCAGGCCGGGCCGGACAGGACGACCAGTATAGAGCACTCCCGTACGCTGCCCGCCCCGGCCTCTGGGGGACTGTAGAATCCACCCCCCATGTTGCGGCAGAAGCTCTACCTGGTCGACGGCAGCGCGCAGCTTCACCGGGCGTACTTCGCCATCCGCGGGCTGAGCACGAGCCGCGGCATGCCCACGAACGCGACCTACGGCTTCACGACGATGCTGCGCAAGCTGCTGGAGGACGAGGCTCCCCGCTGGATCGCCATCGCTTTCGACGTGAAGAAGAGGACCTTCCGCCACGAGCAGTACGCCGGGTACAAGGCGAACCGCCCGAGGATGGCGGACGACCTGTCGGTGCAGGTGCCGTACGTCCGGAGGGTGTGCGAGGCGTACCGCCTGCCCGTCGTGGAGGTGGAGGGCTTCGAGGCGGACGACGTGATCGCGACCCTGGCCCGGCAGGCGGTGAGGCTGGACCGCGACGTGGTCGTGGTCTCGGGAGACAAGGACCTGTTGCAGCTCGTCGGCGACCGCATCAGCGTCCTCAACCCCGGCCGCGAAGGCTCGGGCTCGACGCTCTACGACCCGAAGCTGGTGGAGTCGAAGTTCGGCGTCCCTCCGGGACGAGTGGTGGACGTCATGGCCCTGATGGGAGACCCGGTCGACAACGTCCCCGGCGTGGCCGGCATCGGCGACAAGGGGGCCCGGGACCTGATCCTCCAGTTCGGCTCCCTGGAGGCTGCCCTCGACGGCGCCGCCCAGGTCAAGCGGAAGTCGTACCGGGATGGGCTGCTGCGGGACCGGGAGCAGGCGCTTCTTTCCAAGCAGCTCGTGACGCTGCGCTCCGACGCCCCGATCGAGCTGGATCTCGCGGCCTTCGAGCGGCGGGAGCCCGATCGGGAGGCCGCCTACGCGCTCTTCTCGGAGCTCGAGTTCCAGGCCATCGCGGAGGAGTTCGCACCGGAAGCCACGTCTGCAGAGGTGGAGACCGAGACGCTGATCGAGCCGGGTGCGATCGCTGCGGCGGTGGCAGCGGCCCGGGAGGCGGGGCGCGTCTCGGTCCGCCTCGTCACGACGGCGGGGCATCCCCTGGCAGTGTCCGTGCTCGGGGCCGCGCTCAGCTGGCGGCCGGGGCGAGCTGTCTACGTGCCGGTTCATCACGAGGGCCTGGGCGCGCCCGGGGCCGACGTGCAGGCCCGGGCCCTGGAGGCACTGCGGCCGCTCCTGGAGGATCCCGGGGTGGGCAAGCTCAGCGCCCGGGCCAAGCGGGACCGGATCGCGCTGGCCGGGTGCGGCGTGGCGTACGCCGGACTGGCCTTCGACGCGGTCGTGGGCAGCTACCTGCTCAACCCCGGCCGGCGGACCTACAGCCTCGAGGAGCTCTCCCTCGAGTTCCTGGGGGAACGCAGGGTCGGGGTGGAGGATGTCGATCCCGACCGCACCGCCCCGGTGGACCAGAGCGCCCGCTCGGCGGGAGCCGATGCCGAGCTGATCCTGCGGCTCTCGGAGCCGGTCCTGGCCCGGCTCCGGGACGAGGGGCTGCTTCCGATCCTGGAGGAGATGGAGCTGCCGCTGATCGAGGTGCTCGCCGAGATGGAGCGGGCGGGCGTCAAGCTCGACGTGGAGCTGCTGTCCCGGATGAGCGCCGACATGGAAGGCCAGCTCGTCGAGCTGACCGCCCGCATCCACGAGCTGGGGAAGGGCGAGTTCAACGTCAACTCCCCCGCTCAACTCCGGGAGGTGCTCTTCGGGCGGCTCGGGCTCAAGAGCGGCAAGAAGACCGCGAAGACCCGCGCCGCCTCCACGGCCGAGGACGTGCTGGAGGAGCTGGCCCGGGTCCACGAGCTGCCCCGGCTGATTCTCGAGTACCGGGGGATCCAGAAGCTGAAGTCGACGTACGTGGACGCGTTGCCGGGGCTGGTGCGCCCCGAGACCGGGAGGGTCCACGCCTCCTTCAACCAGACGGTGGCGGCCACCGGGAGGATCTCCTCGTCGGACCCCAACGTCCAGAACATCCCGATCCGCACGCCTCTCGGGCGCCGCATTCGGGAAGCCTTCGTGGCCGAGCCCGGGCACCTGCTGCTGTCGGCGGACTACAGCCAGATCGAGCTGCGGATCCTGGCGCACCTCTCCCGGGACGAGACCCTGATCGAGACGTTCCGCCGCGGCGAGGACGTCCACGATCGGACCGCCCGGGAGGTGTTCGGGCCCCTCTCTCCGATTCCCGACGCCGAGCAGAGGCGCATCTCAAAGATGATCAACTACGCCCTGATCTACGGGAAGACCGCCTTCACCCTGGCTCGGGACATCGGCGTCACCCGCAGGGAGGCGGAGAGCTTCATCGAGGCCTACTTCGCCCGCTACCCCCGGGTCAGGGAGTTCATCGAGGAGACGAAGGCGCAGGCCCGGGAGACCCTTTCCGTCCGGACGTTGCTCGGACGGCTGCGGCGGCTCCCCGACATCGGAGCCCGGAACTTCCAGGTGCGGGCCGAGGCGGAGCGGCAGGCCGTCAACGCCCCGGTGCAGGGGTCGGCCGCCGACCTGATCAAGAAGGCCATGGTGGACCTTCACCGGGAGCTGACCCGTCGCGAGCTCGCGGTGCGGCTGGTGCTCCAGATCCACGACGAGCTGCTGCTCGAGGTGCGGGAGGAGTGCGCCGAGGAGGTTCGCGACCTGGTCCGGGGCGTGATGGAGGGTGCCCTCGAGCTGGACGTGCCCCTCGTCGCCGACGCCCATCTCGGGCGGACCTGGGCCGAGGTGCACTGACGCCCTTTCGTGCTAGAAAGGGTGGGGAGGTGGTCGGCCGTGCCGCTCTACGAGTACGAGTGCTCCAGTTGCGGGCGCTTCGAGAAGATCAGGAAGTTCTCCGACAAGCCCCTGAAAGCGTGCCCGACCTGCGGAGGAGCAGAGGTGCAGCGCCTGCTCTCCGCTCCCGCGATCCAGTTCAAAGGCAGCGGCTGGTACATCACCGACTACGCCCGGTCCGGCGGCAAGCCGGACGCCAAGGGGAAGGACGCCAAGGAGGGGGACGGCAAGAGCGCGGCCGCCAAGGACTCGACGCAGTCCGAGTCGAAGGCGAAGTCCTCGGACAAGGCCGCCGCGGTCTCGAGCGGGCCCTCCTCGAGCGGGTCGGCCTCGAGCGGATCCTCTTCGAAGGACTGAACCGGGCGCCGGCCCCGGCCCGGCCGGTCAGGGGTCGAGGGACCGGAGGTACTCGCGGAAGCGGGGCCCCAGATCCTCCCGCTTGAGGGCGAACTCCACGGTGGCCTTCAGGAAGCCCAGCTTGTCGCCGGCGTCGTGCCGCACGCCGTCGAAGACGAACCCGAACAGGGGGCGTTCCTCTTTCAACGTCCTGAGGGCGTTCGTGAGCTGGATCTCGCCCCCCGAGTCCCGCTGCGTGCGCGCCAGGGCCGGGAACACGTCAGGGGTCAGGATGTAGCGCCCGATGATCGCGAGGTCGCTGGGCGCATCCCGAGGTGCGGGCTTCTCCACCAGGTCTTCGATCTGGAACACGCGCCCGTCGGCGCCCACGGGGGTCCCCCGGATGACGCCGTAGGCCGAGATCGCCTCGCCGGGGACCCGCTGCAACGCGATCACCGGCCCCTGATGTCGCCCGAAGACCTCGATCATCTGCTTCATGCAGGGGACCGCGCTGTCGATGATGTCGTCGCCGAGCATGACCGCGAAGGGCTCGTCCCCGACGAGGTCCCGGGCGACGAGCACGGCGTGGCCCAGCCCGAGGGCCTGCCCCTGCCGGACGTAGGAGACGTTGATCATGCTGGAGATGGCCCGGACCTGGGCGAGCAGGTCCGTCTTTCCCCGCTCTTCCAGGAGCTGCTCCAGCTCGATGGCGACGTCGAAGTGGTCCTCGATGGCGTTCTTGCCGCGGCCCGTCACCAGGATGATGCTGGTGAGCCCGGAGTCGACCGCTTCCTCGATCACGTACTGGATGATGGGCTTGTCCACGATGGGCAGCATCTCCTTCGGCTGCGCCTTCGTGGCGGGCAGGAAGCGGGTACCCAGTCCCGCGGCCGGAAAGACCGCCTTGCGGATCGTCACCATCGGGTCCGCGATGCTAGCACCCGCTGCGGGGAGCGCCAAGGCGGCCCCGTGCTAACCTTCCGATCCGTTCCCGGAGCGCGACCTTGCTGGATCTCAAGTACGTCGTCGACAACAGGGACGAGATCGCAGAGATGCTCGAGTCCCGGGGCGCCCGCCTCGATGCGGTCCTGGCCGAAGCCGGGCTGTCCGGCGAGGACCCCTGGAGCCTCGACGAGCAGCGGCGCAGCGCGATCCAGGAGGTGGACGGGCTGCGCCATCGCCAGAAGCAGGTCGGAGAGCAGATCGCGAGGCTGGGCCGGGAGCGGGGCGACACCTCCGAGCTGAAGGCCGAGATGAAGCAGGTGGCGAGCCGGGTCCGGGAGCTGGAGGTGATCCAGGCGCAGGTCGAGGAGAAGCTGAAGCGCGTGCTGCTGCTCCTGCCCAACCGGCCGGACCCCGGGGTTCCGGTCGGGGGCGGCGCCGCGGAGAACCCGGAGCGACACCGCAGCGGCGACCCGCCGCGGCCCGCCTTCGAGGTGCAGCCCCATTGGGACCTGGGCCCCCGGCTCGGCATCCTCGACTTCGAGCGCGCCGCGAAGGTCTCGGGGGCGCGCTTCGCCGTCCTGACGGGGGCGGGGGCGCGGCTGGAGCGCGGGCTGATCCAGCTCATGCTCGACCTGCACACGAGGGAGCACGGCTACGTCGAGGTCGTGCCTCCGTACCTGGTCAACCCCGAGTCGCTGCTGGCGGTGGGGCAGCTCCCGAAGTTCGGAGGGGACCTGTTCAAGACGGCCGCCGGGGAGCGGCCCCTCTACCTGATCCCGACCGCCGAGGTGCCGTTGGTCGCCCTGCACCGCGACGAGATCCTCGAGGCCGAACGGCTCCCGCTCAAGTACGTCGCCTTCACGCCCTGCTTTCGCTCCGAGGCCGGCTCCTACGGGAAGGACGTGCGGGGGCTGATCCGGCAGCACCAGTTCCACAAGGTGGAGCTGGTGCAGCTCACCCGCCCCGAGGACTCGGCGGCCGCCCTGGAGTCGCTCCTGGGGCACGCCGAAGCGGTCCTCGAGCGTCTCGAGCTGCCGTATCGCGTCGTGACCCTGTGCACCGGGGACATGGGCTTCGCGGCGGCGAAGACCTACGACATCGAAGTCTGGCTCCCCGGGCAGGCGGCGTACCGGGAGATCTCCTCCTGCTCCAACTGCACAGACTTCCAGGCGCGGCGGGCGGGGATCCGGTTCCGACCCGAGCGGAAGTCGAAGCCGGCCTTCGTCCACACCCTGAACGGCTCCGGCCTCGCCGTGGGCCGGACGCTGATCGCTGTGCTGGAGAACTACCAGCAGGCCGACGGGTCGGTGGTCGTGCCCGACGCGCTCCGTCCCTACGTGGACGGTCTGGAGCGGATCGAGGCGGCGACCTCCTGAGCGCTCAGCCGCGCAGGGCGTGGGCGAGAGCCGCGGCGGCTCGCGCCGCGTAGGCCTCGATGGTGGAGTCGGCGCCCTCCGGGCCCGCGTCGAGGAGGACGAGGGTGCCGAGTGACTCGTCGTCGTCGCGCGCCAGGGGGATCAGCCGCAGCGATCCGTCGCCGAGCTGCAGCCCGAGCTTCTCTCCGACGCCCCGCGCCAGCTCGCCGCCCAGCTGTTCGGGCTTACGGGAGTCCAGCCCGCTCGGCGCATCGCGAGCGAGGGCGGGCTCGAAGGCCGCTCCGCTCACCGCGGCAACGCGCCCCTCGTGAACCCACAGCCCGGCGAGGTAGCCGAAGCGCACGGCGCCTTCGACCAGCTGGTGGCCGGCCCGGGCCGCGTCTCCCCGCGTCGCGGTCTCGTAGAGCGCCACCACCTGCTCCAGCACCGCGGAGTAGCGCTCCACGCTCTCCAGCAGTCGCGCGTTGCGGATCGCGGCGGCCGCGGAGAAGGCCAGGGCCTTCGCCCGGTGGATCTCCTCGTCGTCGAAGGGGCTGGCGGTGTGCCGATCGAGGGAAAGGATGCCGATCAGCTCTCCCTCCACGGTGAGGGGAACGCCGGCCCAGGCCCGGACCCGTGACCCGGCTGCCAGTGGTGCGTAGCGATCGTCGCTTCCGGCGTCCGCGACCGCTACCTCGCGGTGCGACTCCAGGATCATCTCGGACAGGCGGTCCCGGTAGCGGGTGCCGATGATGCGGGATCCGTCGGGGAAGCCCTCTGCAGCGACGATTCGGAGCTCCCCGTCCGCTTGAAGGAGCGCCAGGGAGCAGGAGTCCAGCACGACGATGCGTCCCAGCTGGCGCAATACCTCGTGGCAGGTGTCGGAGAGGTGAGCCTGGTGGACGATGCCCTCGAGCCCCGCCCGGAGCGCCTCGGCCTCGACGCGCCGCTCGCGCTCGCTCTCGACGGTGAGGCCGGCGAGGCTCCGCCGGCGCTCCTGGACCAGCGCTTCGCGCAGGGCGTCGCGAACCTCGTCGCGCAGCTCCTCGTCGATGCCATCGAGGCGCGCGAGGACGCCCCGAACGACGCGTTCTACGTCCATGTTGCGGGTCTCAAGCTCGCCGCCGATTCTATGCGCAAACCGATTCCCGAGCGCGGCGGACGGCGTGGCGGAGGGCGAGGGATTCGAACCCCCAAAGGCTTGCGCCCGGGAGCTTTCAAGGCTCCTGCCTTACCGTTAGGCTAGCCCTCCTCGGCGACGACCATTATCCCCTCTTCGGCGGGCCCAGGTGAGGGCTCAGCCTCTTCTCGAGCAGCCGTACGAGCTCCGGGTGGCCCCGAGGCCAGCGATCGAGAACGTCCAGGTCGATCACCGGCCGGCGCAGATCGGGAAACCGCAGGCGGATCTGGGTCGCGTGACGATCCTCGCGCTCGCACATGACGAACACCCGGTCCGCCCACACCAGCAGCTCGCGATCGACGGGCCGTCGTGCGAAGGATGCCAGGCCCGCCGAGCGGACGTCGTAGCGGGGATCTCCCGCGTACAGGTCCTCGGCCGTGGGGCTGCGATCGACGTTCGCCGTACACAGAAAGAGGATGCGCTCCAGCACGGGTCCAGTCTGCGGTCCCCGGGCAGACCGCGCAAGAGTCGCTCCCCGCTCAGGGGAACCCGTGGGCTCGGTAGCGCCGGTCCTGGTAGTCCTCGAGCCACGGGGTGTGGAACCCGGCGGCTGGCTCTTTCTTGAAGTAGACGATGGCGTCCCGGACGGCGCCACCGGGCTCCCCCACGACGGGGATCGTCTCCCGGCGGTAGCCGTCCGCGTGATCCACGCCCTCCAGCTCGTCCAGCGCCTCGAGGGTGAGCCCGTCGATCTCGTAGATCTCGCCGAAGACGCGCCGCCCCTCTCCGGGTCTGCGGAGCAGGATCGGCAGGAACTGGGGCCCGGCCACGGCGAGGGGATAGGCTTCCCGCGTCCGGGCACGGCCGAGGGGCCGGGCCCGCGACAGCACGTCGTGATTCGCGAATCCCCGCTTCAGCGTCCCGTACACGAAGACGACGAGCGACACGACGGAGCTTGTACCACGAGGGTCGGGGCCGGTCGCTGGGGGGATCGTGTTACGCTAGCCAGCCTTTGCCCCTTGGCCTGCTCGCGGAGAGGTGCTGGAGTGGCTGAACAGGGCAGATTGCTAATCTGTTGAGTGGGGTAAACCTGCTCCGGGGGTTCGAATCCCCCCCTCTCCGCCACCTGGCCGGGTCCGCCCGGCACGACTTTTCTCGCGACAGCGGACACGAATCGTTCCGTCATCCGAGCAACCCAAGTCACTGACTGGTGGATGCTTGTGACACTTCCCGGGCACACCACCGCATTCCGTGTAGAATGGAGATCGGGTCTGGGTGGCATTCAGTAGGCGGTGTTGTCCGCCGGTCGGGGCAGTCCCGGGGGCGAATCGTGCCCGGGAGAAGGAGCGACCTTTCAAGTGAAGCGACAGCAAGTGGACCTGATTGATCATTTCGCAGACCTGGTCCTCGGTGCCGACAATCCGCGGCGTCTGGCGGAGCGGACGGTCGAGGTGGTGATGTCCCTCAACAACGGTCGTAGCGGCGCCGTGTTCTCGGTGTCCGGTAACGACCTGGCCCTGTTCTCCTCCCGCGGCATCGACCAGGTCTCGCTGGATTCGGTGAACGGGGTATGGGAGCGCTATCGGGAGAGCCTCC
>Ga0299906_10002965_pt1 | contig 14020 bp, 11 predicted proteins | sample RVTome_14_FD_200259 | JGI IMG/M metagenome (GOLD analysis project Ga0299906, IMG submission 200259) | Soil microbial communities from uranium-contaminated site in the Upper Colorado River Basin, Wyoming, United States - RVT145D125 (version 2) ... | reverse complement strand
GTCGGCGTCCCCGCTGGGAGCGCCGGCTCGGATTGCACGGATTCCTCTTCAGGCGTCATAAGTGATTCGGAGTCCGCTTCGGCCCGTTGCTCTCCCTGCTCCAGCAGCAGCGGCTCGGCGGCCGGCATCTCCTGGGCGGCCTGCGGTGCGCCGGCCATCATGCTCACCTGGCTGGTCAGAATATCGACGCCAACCAGGCTGAAAAAGGCAAAGGCCGCAACCGCCGTCGCCCAGCGCAGGGACGGCAATGCCCAACCCGCCTGGCGGGGGGCAACCATCTCGGCTGTCAGACGGAAGCTGCGCGGCGGCTTCACCTGCGGCAGCGAATGCAATAGTCGGACCGTGGATTGCAGCTCAACCAAAGCCCGCTGCAAATGGGGTTCCTTGGCCAAGCGAGCGCGCAGCAGGACCTGCTCCCGCTCTGGGAGCTGTCCATCCAGATAGACAGAGAGGCGTTCAACGTCTCGGCTCGGAAGGTGTCGCAGTGTGCTCGTCATGTCCGCTCACTCTCAAGACGCATTTCGAGCGGAAGGAGTTCCCTGTACCCTTGCAAGCACTCCTGCATCCGGCTGCGGGCCCGAGCCAGCCGGCTCTTAACCGTACCCAACGGCTTGTCCATCACCTCGGCGGCTTCCTTGTAGTCAAAGCCCTGTACGTCGACCAGCACGGCGACCACTTTGAATTCCAAGGGAAGCCGATCGAGACACTCGCGCAAGGCACGGGCCAGTTCAGCCCGGTCGGCAGCCGCCTCCGGCCCTTCCTCGTCCGATTGAAGGAAGCCGGCACTGTCAACTTCGGCTGGTTCGTCGAGGGGATTGAGGTCTTCAAGCGGGGTCTGCGGGCGGCGCCTATACCGGCGCAGCTCATCATAGCAGGCGTTGGTCACAATACGCATCAGCCACGCCCGAAACGATCCACCGCGGAAGCCACCGAGTTTGCGGTAGGCGGAAATGAAGGCCTCTTGCGCCGCATCCTCGGCAGCTGCCGGGTCACCCATGATGCGAAGCGCAAGGTTGTAGACAACCGTCTGGTGGCTCACAACCAGGCGGTTGAAGGCGGTCAGATCGCCCTTTTTGGCCATGTCGACAAGTGATTGCTCGGACATCTAGGCCATGATAGCCCAGCCACTATAGGCCGACAAGGATAAGGGGGTAACCACAAAGACTCCAGGGGCACAAAGGAATCAAATGGGGGACACAAAGAATGACACAGCCTTCAGCGATCAGCTTTGAGAAGTTGGCTGATGGCTGAAGGCTGAAAGCTGTCTGGAGTTGACCCGGTTTCGTGGACACCTGTACGCTTAGAGTAGAAAGGAGTCTACGATGCCGAGGACACGACCGCCATACCCCGAAGAATTTCGGAAGAAGATGGTCGAGTTGGTGCGCTCCGGGCGCACACCCTACGAGCTGGCGCAGCATTTTGAACCGTCGGATGTGACGATCCGGAGCTGGGTCAAGCAGGCTGATCTGGACGAAGGGCGCCGCGAGGACGGGTTGACCACCGACGAGCGCACCGAATTCGCGCGCCTGCGCCGGGAGGTGAAGCGGCTCCGGGTTGAGCGTGAGATCTTAGCAAAAGCCGCAGCCTGGTTCGCACGGGAGACCAACTCGATGTCCGACGAGTCTTCGAGTTCGTGAGCGCCAACCGGGCAAGGTACCCCATTGTCATGATGTGCCGGCTGCTGGATGTCTCCACCAGCGGGTACTACGCATGGCTCAAACGACCTCCTTCCAGGCGTGCTCAGGAGGATGCCGTCCTGACGGAGAGGATCCGGGAATTTCATCGTCGCTCCGGAGGGACCTATGGATCTCCGCGAGTGCATAACGACCTCAAGGAAGATGGTGTGCGGCTCGGCCGCAAGCGGGTCGCTCGCCTGATGCAAGCGGGCGGCTTACAGGGTGTTAGCCGTCGCAAAGCACCCCGGACTACGCTGCGCAAGCCGGGTGCCCGTCCTGCGCCCGATCTGGTGGATCGTGATTTCACCGCAAACCGCCCTGACCAGCTCTGGGTTGCCGATATCACCTACATCCGGACCCGGTCCGGGTTCCTGTACCTGGCGGTGGTGGTGGACGCTTTCAGCAGGCGAGTGGTGGGATGGGCGATGGCTAACCATCTGCGGACAGAGCTGGTTCTGGATGCTCTGGGCATGGCCATCCGACAGCGGCGCCCGCTGGGTGTGATCCACCATTCAGACCAGGGCAGTCAGTACACCTCGCTGGAGTTCGGGAAACGCTGCCGGGAGGCCGGTGTGCGTCCTTCCATGGGCTCGGTCGGGGATGCCTATGACAATGCCCTGTGCGAGAGCTTCTTCGCCACCCTGGAGTGCGAGCTGCTTGATCGACACACGTTCCGGAACAGGGACGAGGCGGGCAGAACAGTCTTTGAGTTCATCGAGGGTTGGTACAATCCGCACCGCCGACACTCATCCATCGGCTATGCATCACCGGCCAGGTACGAAATGCAGCACGCCCATGCCGCGTGATCCCTTAGCCCTCCACTGTCCACCAAAACGGGGGAACTCCAGTCTGCTCTTCTTCGTGTCCCCTATTTCGACCTTTGTGTGCTTCGCGTCTTAGTGGTTAGTACAAGCTATCCAGGTCTTCGCCATCGGCCTCCGATTCGCCGGCGGCTGGTTGGCCCAACATTTCCCCGGCCGGTGTCACCAGGAACCAGGCATTGCCAAAACCCTGGCCGTTGGTATCACCGGCAGCGCCGTCTTCGCTGTAATGATAGAGCGGGAGTCCGTTGTAGGTGACCTGCTGGCTGCCGTCGTCGCGTGTCAGCGTCCCCAACAGGACGGCGTCAACGCCCAACCCGGCCTCTGGCGGCGACCCACCAACCAAAGGTGGCCAGAAGGCGAGACAGTCACCGCTGCAGTTGCTGGTGCCGGCGCTATCCTGCGTGAAGGCATACAGCGCGAAGCCGTCCCCATCAACCAGCACCGTCCCCAGGTCGGATTGCGCGGTCGCCACCACTGCTGCCGCCGGCGCGCTTTGCGCCGCCCCCAGTTCAACGTTGAACGGCGTGACGACAACTTGATCGCTCACCCGCGCCGGCGGATCGGCGTCTGGGAACTCATAGGTCCCAACGACCCCGCTGTCCACATGGAGCATGGCGTACAAGCGGTCGGTCGCCGCCGCCAGGTCAATATCCACACCGACCCCCGTGGATGTGCCAGCCGGCACCGCCGTCAGCCCGATCACAGGGCCAGGGCTGCCATCGGCGTCGGCGTGAATGACCATCCAACCGGCTTCCGCCGCCGTTACCTGGTCAATCGTCACCTGGCCACCAGACGCATCCTGGTCGCTGACGCTGACCGATGGGACGCTCTCAGCCTGCTCGGCGGCCGGCGGCGCCTCGGTCGCGCCTCCGCAGGCGGTCAGCACCACGCTGAGGCCCACTGTGAGCGCCAAGATCGCATATCGACGTTTCGTGCGAATCACCTCTGCCTCCTTCTCCACAGCCAACAATGAATCGACTCGAGCCGATTCAGTGTGTACTACGTCAAACGCGGCGGCTTTGGATTGGCGCGGGCTTGGGGCTGGCAGACCGATTGTTGGCGATCTGGCCAGATTTCTAATGAAAGTCTGCGCTGAAGACGGTCGGGGAGCTAGGTCCCGGGCTGCCTGTGGCCGGCTCGATGGTTACACCGAGGCCCGTGTAGCTTGCCAGGGCTTCGGGGGCCTCGACGACGACGACGGTGAAGCTGTCGGGATCCTGGGCCTGGAACAGGCCACCGTTCACCCGGTCTTGGGAATCCTGGCGGAACCAGGCCTGATACGCCTGGCCGGGCGGCAGGTGGGGCAGACCCCAGGCATAAACCACTGCCACGCGTCGGGCCGGATCATAGACCAGCGTTCCGAAAACCGTTTGGCCCTGCAGTTCGGCAACCTGGACCGTCGGGTATGTCATGAGCGCCAAACCGGTTTGGTTGCGATCCACCTGGCTGGCCAAATCTCGAACTTGCTGGCTCAGCTGGCTGACGTTGGCGGCCAGCAGCAGATTGACCCCGACGAGCGCCGCCAGGCCAAGGCCCAGCGCCAGCCGGGTCCAGGCCAAAGCGGGAGAGCGACGAACCGGAGCCGGCTTCACCCGTCGACTCAGCGCTGATTCCAAATGGCGGCGGATCGTGCCCGGCGCCGCCTGAGGCGGGACGGCCTGCAGCAGGCCATCGGCAACCTCGGAGAACCGGGCGAGTTCCCGCTGGCAGTCCTTGCAATCCACCAGGTGGCCGTCGACGACGGAGCGCTCCTCGGCGTCCAATCCCCCCAAGGCGTACATGGCCAGCAGGGGCCGGATTTCCTGATGCTTCTCGGTCATGGTCATGGCAAAGGCTTCACCTAGCTTAACGCCGCCTCAGGCCTGTTCGGATGCATCCGACAGCCAGGCGTCACGGAGTTTCTCCATACCCAGGCGTATGCGGGTTTTGGCAGTGCCCAAAGGAATGTCCAGGTAGCCTGCGATTTCGCGATGGGACAGTCCAAAGTAGTAGGCGAGGGCAATGGCGTGGCGCTGCTCGGCTGGCAGCTGCTGCAGCGCAAAGTACAGGGAATGCCAGCGGGCCTCGTCTGATTGGCTGACGCCCGAAGCCAGATTAATCAGCCAATCGGCCTCAATGTCCAGAGTCTCGTCGAGTTCGGGCCGCCGCCCTTCATAGCGCAACCGGTCGATAGCTGTCCGGCGAGTGATCGTCAGCAGCCAGGCCGAGACCCTCCCCTGTTCGGGACGGAAGGAGTCGGCCGCCGTCCATAGCTTTAGAAAGGTCTCCTGAGCGACCTCTTCGGCGGTGGCCCGGTGGCGGGTGATATGCAGCGCAAGGCCGAACACTCGGTCGGCGAAGCGTTGGTAGAGTTCGAAGTAGGCAGCCCGGTCACCTTTGGCGACCCGGCGCACCAGCTCGGCGGTAGACGCTTGCGGCTCGGTGGGCACGGTGTGGCGATTATAGCTCGGCGTTAGCTTGCGCTTCGCCGTAGAATGGATTGTGATCGGCCTTTCCGGCCAACGGACACACCAGCGCGAATTGTCCAGCAGGGAGCTCGATGCAGCCACGCCCAACCACAACCGCCGAGCGTGCCCCGGAAGCCCCGGATCCCGGTCAAGACGAGAACCGATTGCTGGGCCTGGCACAAGTCTTCTTGAAGCTGGGCTTACTTGGCTTTGGTGGACCGGCGGCGCATGTCGGCATGATGGAGGACGAAGTGGTACGGCGACGCGGCTGGCTGGATCGCGACCACTTCCTCGACCTGGTCGGCGCCACCAATCTGATCCCGGGCCCAAATTCAACCGAAATGGCAATCCACATCGGCTACATCCACGCCGGACTGGCCGGTTGGATCGTGGCCGGCCTCTGTTTCATTCTGCCGGCCTTCCTCCTCACGACAATGCTCGGTTGGGCCTATGTACGCTATGGCGCGCTGCCGGCCTTCGAACCATTCCTGTCGGGCATCAAGCCGGCTGTGGTGACCATTATTCTGGTAGCCGTGCTCCAGTTGGGGCGCACGGCGATCAAGGGTTGGCGGATGCTGCCGATTGGCGTGCTCGTGGCCGGATTGGTGCTGGCCGGATGGAATGAAGTGCTGGCCCTGCTGCTTGGCGGGGTCAGCGGCATGCTGTGGCTGCGTTGGCCCTGGCGCTCCGACCCCGGCGCCGGTTCGCTGGCGGCCGCATTCGCCGGTTTGCTGCTGGCTGGCGAGCGCAGCTGGCAATGGCTGCAGCAGACCAGCGATGTAACGCTGCCGGCGCTTGGCTGGTTCTTCCTCAAGATAGGCTCGGTGCTCTACGGGAGTGGCTACGTCCTGGTCGCCTTCCTGGAGGGCGGCCTGGTCAACGACTACGGCTGGCTAACGCACGGGCAACTGCTGGATGCCATTTCCGCCGGCCAACTCACGCCGGGGCCCATCCTTTCGACGTCGGCCTTTGTCGGCTACCTGCTGGCAGGCGTGCCCGGCGCGGCGGTGGCGGCCGGCGCAGTCTTCCTCCCTTCGTTTGTGTTCGTGCTGCTGCTCAATCCGATCATCCCACGGCTGCGCCAGTCGGCCTGGTCTGGGGCCTTCCTGGATGCCGTCAACGTGTCGGCTGTCGCCCTGATAGCGGCGGTCAGTGTCCGTCTGGGGGTGGCAACCTTCACCGATCCGGTCGCCTGGCTGATCGGGCTCGTATCACTGGCACTCATGTTGCGCTGGAACGTCGCCAGCAGCTGGATTGTGATTGGCGGCGGACTGGCCGGGGGTGCGCTGCGCCTGCTGTCTTGATGGGCGCCTGGCGCCTCAGATATAGGACTGGAAGTGATTGTCCTCATCGACCATCACGAGTTTGGGGGTTACGGGGTCTTCCGCCAATTCAAACCCCATAATGATGACTTCTTCGCCGGTGCGGATCAGGTGGGCGGCGGCTCCATTCATACCGATCACGCCCGACCCGCGCTCGCCCTTGATCACGTAGGTCTCAAGACGAGCGCCGGTCGAGTTGCTGACCACCAACACTTTTTCGCCCAAGTGCAGTCCAGCACGTTCGATCAAGTCTTCGTCGATCGTGATGCTGCCGACGTAGTCGATGTTGGCTTCGGTCACCCGAGCCTGGTGGATTTTGGCATGCAGGTACCAGCGCATCTTTGCTCCCTGGCGGCCGCTGGCTTGGCCCGCAAAGGTTGGAGGCCCATGGCCAGCCGGTCAGCGTAGGCATTCTAAATCGTTCCCAGGTTGGCTTCAAGGCAAGCCGTCGGCGCCGATCGATGGTCCTTGCGGCAAACAATCAAGAGGGAGTGCAGATTTCTGATGGAAGAAACAAACGAATTGCGGCACCAGTTGGTGCAGCTGCTGACCGCCCAGCAGGCCCACATGTTGTTCGAAGACGCAGTCGCCGATTTTCCGGAAACCCATATCAACCAACGGGTGCCGAACAGCCCCTACAGCTTTTGGCAGCTGGTCGAGCACCTGCGCCTGACCCAGCGCGATATCCTCGACTACATCAGCGCCGACGAGTACTACTGGCCCACTTGGCCCGCTGACTACTGGCCAGCGCCCGAGCAGGAGACGGACTGGGCCGGCTGGCAACAATCGGTAGACCAGTTCTTATCCGACCGGCAGCGGCTCGTTGCCCTTGTCAGTGATCCACGGGTGGACCTGTTGGCACCGCTGCCCAACAGCGGCGAGCGGGAGCACAACCTGCTGCGTGAGGTCCTGATCGTCGCCAGCCACAATGCCTACCACACCGGCGAGCTTGGCATCTTGCGCCAGACCGGCGGCTTATGGCCCAAGGATTAGTTGGTTCGTTTCGGCCCACAGCAAAGGAGAGAGACATGAGGATCGACAAGCGCTTGGCCCTGTTACTGGTTGGGATATTCCTGGTGCTGTATGGCATCGCCGGCTTCGGCCTGCCGCTGGGGATCTTGGTACCCCTGGTGGCGCTCATTGCCGGCATCGCCGTATTGGCGACGCATTGGTAGGGATTGGGGAGTAGGGATTTGGGATTGGGATCAGGGATTGGGCAGCCAGCTGATCGGTGATGCGTAGTGCCTGGCGATGGATGCGCAATAACCTCGCGTCGGGGCGATCCTTGTGATCGCCCTGGCATAATGGTTGGGGATTGGGGGTTCGTCATCCGGGATTAGGGATCAGCGATCCGGGACACAGGTGATAAGTGAGAAGTGACAGGTGATAGGGAAGAGCACGGAGTGATCAGGGTGGTCGGAGCCTGTTCGTGGAAGCCGTGTGAGTCAACGGAAGCGCAAGCGGACGGCAAAGAGGGGTGAACGGAGAAATCAAGGACAGTGAGAGGGGGGAACTGAATGGGGGGCGAAGAAGGGAAGACCTGGTCGAGAGTCCAATACGGTGTTGAACTGTCAACGTTGAGGGCAAACTGGCCGGCCGCGCCAGCGGCAAGCCTTTCCCCTCCCCCTTGAGGGGGGGCCTGCAGGGAGGGTATCAAGGGCAGGGATTAGGGATTAGGTACTGGGAATTAGAGATCAGGGGAGATCGCAATCCGTGATTCCGAGGTGCAATAGCTGGTAAGCAGTGGATGGTCTGCGGTCAGCCGTCCGTGGTCTGCGGTCAGCCGTCCGTGGTCTGCGGTCCATGGTCCATCGTCCGACCTACTTCCCCCGCCCCGCCTCCCGTTCTTTCGACAGCCAGTACTGCAGCAGCTGTTGCTGCTCGCGCTCGGTCAGCAGGCCGGCGCCATCGATGGCCGCCTTGATCGCTTCAAAATCGCCGCTGAAGTCACCTTGGCTGATACGTTCAGTCAGCTCCTGGCGAACGGCGTCGGACTCCCAATCTTGGGGCAGGGGGGGCTCCTTGGGTTTGTCGGGGAGGAGATCATTGTAAGGGATTGGGGCTTGGGGCTTGGGTGAAACAGACCGGACGATGACAAGGGCCCTCGTGGGGGCGCATGGAGATGTGCCCGGGAGACAAGAACGCACCGATCACAGCAGGCTGGTGCGGCGGCCGAATCTCGCCAACACGGCAGGCCAGTCGGCCCAAGTCTTCCAGGGGTCGCGGCCAGCACCCGAGGCCCAAGACTCGCTGCCCGGTGCCTGGTGCTTGGTGCTTAAATGAAAAGCCCCTTGGCGATGGCCTACTCTCCCAGGCCGTCTCCAGCCAAGTACCATCGGCGCTGGCGGGCTTAACTACCGGGTTCGGGATGGGACCGGGTGTACCCCCGCCGCTCTAATCACCAAGAGGCGATTTCACATATGAAGTTGTTAACCGAATAGCGGTGGCCTGGAGCATCAAGCTCCGAGCCTCTAGCTGCCAGCGAAATGCTAGCGGCTAGTTGCTGCGGCGACCGACAGTCGCCGTCGAAAAGCGTCAAGTTCTCCGCATCACAGACTAAGCCCTCGGCCATTAGTACAGCTTAGCTCCGCACATTGCTGCGCTTCCACATGCTGCCTATCTACAGGTGGTCTACCTGCGGCCTTACTCCCTTGCGGGATGAGGGACCTTATCTTGGAGCGAGCTTCCCACTTAGATGCATTCAGCGGTTATCCCTGCCAGACGTAGCTACCCAGCAATGCCGTTGGCACGACAACTGGCACACCAGCGGTCTGTCCACCCCGGTCCTCTCGTACTAGGGGCAGCTCTCCTCAAGTCCCTTGCGCCCACAGCGGATAGAGACCGACCTGTCTCACGACGGTCTGAACCCAGCTCACGTACCGCTTTAATGGGCGAACAGCCCAACCCTTGGGACCTTATCCAGCCCCAGGATGCGATGAGCCGACATCGAGGTGCCGAGCCTTGCCGTCGATGTGAACTCTTGGGCAAGACTAGCCTGTTATCCCCGGGGTAGCTTTTATCCGGTAAGCCACGGCCCTTCCACTCGGTACCGTGGGATCACTAAGCCCGACTTTCGTCTCTGCTCGACGCGTTGGTCTTGCAGTCAAGCTCCCTTGTGCCTTTACACTCTGCGGCTGGTTTCCATTCAGCCTGAGGGAACCTTTGGGCGCCTCCGTTACCCTTTGGGAGGCGACCGCCCCAGTCAAACTACCCGCCTGACACTGTCCCCCTGCCGGATTACGGACAGAGGTTAGGGTGCAGACTTCGTCAGGGTGGTATTCCACTGTTGGCTCCACCGAGACTTGCGCCCCAGCTTCACAGCCTCCCACCTATGCTAGACAGACGAAGCCCGAACTCAATGTCAAGTTGTAGTAAAGCTCCACGGGGTCTTTTTGTCCTGCTGCGGGTACGCGGCATCTTTACCGCGACTTCAATTTCGCCGGGTCCCTCGTTGAGACAGCGCTCCGGTGGTTAAGCCTTTCGTGCGGGTCGGAACTTACCCGACAAGGAATTTCGCTACCTTAGGACCGTTATAGTTACGGCCGCCGTTCACCGGGGCTTCAGTTCGGAGCTTTGACTCCCGAAGGAGTCTAACCCCTCCCCTTAACCTTCCGGCACTGGGCAGGCTTCAGCCCCTATACATCGCCTTACGGCTTTGCAGAGACCTGTGGTTTTGTTAACCAGTCCCCAGAGCCCTTTCACTGCGGCCCCCCTGCGCTCCGTGAGATTTCACTTCACGCTAGGGGGCGTCCCTTCTCCCGAAGTTACGGGACCATTTTGCCTAGTTCCTTAACGAGGGTTCTCCCGTTCGCCTTGGTGTACTCCACCCGCCTACCAGTGTCGGTTTGCGGTACGGGCACCCAGGTTTCAACGCTTAGAAGTTTTTCTTGGCAGCAAGGCTCAACCACTTCCGCCTCTAGGGCTCGGCATCGCGCCTCGGCTCAGGGTACGGATTTTCCTATACCCCTCAACACCTACACGCTTACCACCTGCACTACCAATCGCAGGCTGGTCTACCTCGCTGCGTCACTCCATCGCTCCACCTAGGTGGTTCCGGAATGTTGACCGGATGTCCATCGCCTACGCCTTTCGGCCTCGGCTAAGGCCCGACTAACCCGACGCGGATTGACCTTCCGTCGGAAACCTTAGGCATACGGCGAACACGGTTCTCACGTGTTTTACGCTACTCATGCCGGCATTCTCACTTCTGCCCGCTCCAGCCGTCCTTTCGGTCGACCTTCCATGCAGACAGAACGCTCCCCTACCGCCATCCCCGTCCGCAGACAGGAATGGCCCATGGCTTCGGTGTTGAGCTTAGCCCCGTTGAATTGTCCGCGCAGGACCGTTCGACCAGTGAGCTGTTACGCACTCTTTAAAGGGTGGCTGCTTCTAAGCCAACCTCCTGGCTGTTTCAACAGTCCCACATCGTTTTCCACTTAGCTCAAACTTGAGGACCTTAGCCGATGGTCTGGGCTCTTTCCCTCTTGACCACGAAACTCATCTCCCGTGGTCCGACTGCCGTGGTCTGGAGTACTGGCATTCGGAGTTTGGTTGGGTTCGGTAAGCGATAAGCCCCCTAGCCCATCCAGTGCTCTACCTCCAGTACTGAACACACGACGCTAGCCCTAAAGCTATTTCGGGGAGAACAAGCTATCTCCTGGTTCGTTTGGCATATCACCCCTACCCACAGCTCATCCCACAGTTTTGCATCACTGAAAGGTTCGGGCCTCCACGAGTGGTTAGACTCGCTTCACCCTGGCCATGGGTAGCTCACCAGGTTTCGTGTCTAATCCCAGCGACTGATCGCCCTATTCAGACTCGCTTTCGCTACGGCTTCGGGTGTTACTCCCTTAACCTAGCCACTGAGATTAACTCGCCGGCTCATTCTCCAAAAGGCACGCCGTCAGGCATAGCGGCGCTCGTCCAAGTTACCAAGGACGGCACTTCCGCCATTAGCCCTCCGACTGCTTGTAGGCGTACGGTTTCAGGTTCTATTTCACTCCCCTAACAGGGGTTCTTTTCACCTTTCCCTCACGGTACTTGTTCACTATCGGTCACCGAGTGTATTTAGCCTTGGAGCGTGGGCGCCCCAGCTTCCCACCGGATTAGCGTGCCCGGTGGTACTCAGGATACCGACGGGAGTCAGACCGCTTTCGCGTACGGGACTTGCACCCTCTGTGGTTGGCTTTTCAACACCATTCTGCTAGCGCTCTGATTGATAACTCCCATCTGTCGGTCCTACAACCCCGACAAGGCAAGCCTTGTCGGTTTGGGCTTTTCCGCTTTCGCTCGCCACTACTAGCGGAATACTCTCTTTTCCTCTGGGTACTAAGATGTTTCAGTTCCCCAGGTTCCCTTCCCCTTGCCTATGTGTTCAGCAGGGGGATGACGCCGGAGACTTGCGTCCCGGCGCCGGGTTTCCCCATTCGGATATCCCCGGATCGAAGCCTGCACACGGCTCCCCGAGGCTTATCGCAGTGTGCCACGTCCTTCATCGGCACGCGGTGCCTAGGCATCCACCATACGCCCTTAGTAGCTTAGTTCGACGTGATGCGGAGAAATTGACGCTTTTCGTCGCGGGCAGCTTTCAGCATTCAGCTATCAGCTTTCAGCACTCAGCTTGATGGTCCTCTCTTTACGGGAAGGATCCCGTCCAGAATGACCTCCGCTGACCGCTGATGGCTGACAGCAACTTGCTGTCGGCTGCCTTTGCCGCTATTCGGTTGTTAAGGTGCCGTCGTTCCGGCGACCCATTTGGCCGCCGAAGCTCGCTGCCCATCAGCATGGGCTTCGCGCTTCGGGGGTCAAATCCGTCGAGACGCACTACGGCCCGGCACTCCGCCGGGCCGTATCAGACCAGGGTCGTTGGTGCCGTGGGTTTCTATTCAGTTCCGCAGTGCGTTCGATCCTGCCAAGCGATACCTTTCAGCTCGCTCCTGGTGGAGATGAGGGGACTCGAACCCCTGACATCTGCCTTGCAAAGGCAGCGCTCTCCCAACTGAGCTACATCCCCACTGTTAGCCCCTAGCTGCGAGTTGCTCGGCGCTGCTCTGGTGGGCCTTTCAGGATTTGAACCTGAGACCTCTCCCTTATCAGAGGAACGCTCTAACCAGACTGAGCTAAAGGCCCGTATTGTTAAGTGGACACCTCAACCCACGCCAACCTTGCGGGGTCTCGGAGCCTGCGGCCCCTGAACAACTGAGGAGTGATAGGAACTGGCTCGGCCAGCACTCCAGGCGCCTCGGACACCGATGAGGCGACTTTTTCTTGCGGTTTTCTGTGGAGCTGGAGCGCCGGCCCGCAGGCCATTGCTCGGACTCCCTTAGAAAGGAGGTGATCCAGCCGCACCTTCCGGTACAGCTACCTTGTTACGACTTCGTCCCAGTCACCAACCCCACCCTAGGCGGCTCCCTCCTTGCGGTTGGGACACCGATTTTAGGTGTTGCCAGCTCCCATGACGTGACGGGCGGTGTGTACAAGGCCCGGGAACGTATTCACCGCAGTAATGCTGACCTGCGATTACTAGCAACTCCGACTTCATGCAGGCGAGTTGCAGCCTACAATCCGAACTGAGACCGGGTTTGAGGATTGGCTCCACCTCGCGGTCTTGCTACCCATTGTCCCGGCCATTGTAGCGTGTGTGTAGCCCAAGACATAAAGGTCATGCTGACTTGACGTCATCCCCACCTTCCTCCGGCTTGATACCGGCAGTCCCGTATGACACATGTAACATACGGCAAGGGTTGCGCTCGTTACCGGACTTAACCGGACATCTCACGACACGAGCTGACGACAGCCATGCAACACCTGTGCACGCTCCCCGAAGGGTCGGTCACCTTTCGGATCCCTACCACGTGCATGTCAAGTCTTGGTAAGGTTCTTCGCGTAGCCTCGAATTAAACCACACGCTCCGCTGCTTGTGCGGGCCCCCGTCAATTCCTTTGAGTTTTAGCCTTGCGGCCGTAGTCCCCAGGCGGTGTACTTATCGCGTTAGCTTCGGCACTGATGGAGTTTAAGCCACCAACACCAAGTACACATCGTTTACAGCTAGGACTACCGGGGTTTCTAATCCCGTTCGCTCCCCTAGCTTTCGCGTCTGAGCGTCAGGACCGGTCCAGGAGGCCGCCTTCGCCACTGGTGTTCCTCCGGATATCTACGCATTTCACCGCTACACCCGGAATTCCACCTCCCTCTACCGTCCTCAAGCTTGGTAGTTTCGAACGGCCTCTCCCAGTTGAGCCAGGAGATTTCACGTCCGACTTACCATGCCGCCTACACGCGCTTTACGCCCAGTAAATCCGGATAACGCTCGCCTCCTACGTTTTACCGCGGCTGCTGGCACGTAGTTAGCCGAGACTTATTCCGGGGGTACTGTCCTTCCTCATCCCCCCGAAAAGGAGTTTACAACCCGAAGGCCGTCTTCCTCCACGCGGCGTTGCTGCATCAGGCTTTCGCCCATTGTGCAAGATTCCCTACTGCTGCCACCCGTAGGTGTCTGGGCCGTGTCTCAGTCCCAGTGTGGGGGATCACCCTCTCAGGTCCCCTACCCGTCGTAGCCTTGGTAGGCCATTACCCTACCAACTAGCTGATGGGCCGCAGGCCCCTCCCGAAGCGAATTGCTCCATTTCATCAAGAAGACTCTAACCCTCTTGATCACATGCGGTATTAGCAGTCCTTTCGAACTGTTGTCCCGCTCTTCGGGGCAGGTCACCAACGTGATACTCACCCGTTCGCCACTAGGAATTCCCTCG
>Ga0299906_10002963_pt1 | contig 14024 bp, 13 predicted proteins | sample RVTome_14_FD_200259 | JGI IMG/M metagenome (GOLD analysis project Ga0299906, IMG submission 200259) | Soil microbial communities from uranium-contaminated site in the Upper Colorado River Basin, Wyoming, United States - RVT145D125 (version 2) ... | reverse complement strand
TTCGTCCGACGGCCTGCGCCGCGGCATGAAGGTGGGCAACACCGGCAAGCAGATCACGGTGCCGGTCGGCCACGGCACGCTGGGCCGCATCATGGACGTGCTGGGTCGCCCGATCGACGAAGCCGGTCCGATCGAATACGACGAGCTGCGCTCGATCCACGCCAAGGCCCCGAAGTTCGACGAGCTGTCGCCCTCGGTGGACCTCCTCGAAACCGGCATCAAGGTTATCGACCTGGTGTGCCCGTTCGCCAAGGGCGGCAAGGTCGGCCTGTTCGGCGGCGCCGGCGTGGGCAAGACGGTCAACATGATGGAGCTCATCAACAACATCGCCAAGCAGCACGCGGGCTTGTCGGTGTTCGCCGGGGTCGGCGAGCGGACCCGTGAAGGGAACGACTTCTACCACGAGATGAAGGACTCCAACGTTCTCGACAAGGTCGCGATGGTGTTCGGTCAGATGAACGAACCCCCGGGCAACCGCCTGCGCGTGGCGCTGACCGGCCTCACCATGGCCGAGCGCTTCCGCGACGAAGGGCGCGACATCCTGTTCTTCGTGGACAACATCTACCGCTACACGCTGGCCGGTACCGAAGTGTCCGCGCTGCTGGGCCGGATGCCGTCCGCGGTGGGCTACCAGCCGACGCTGGCCGAAGAAATGGGCCGCCTGCAGGAGCGCATCACCTCCACCAAGGTGGGCTCGATCACCTCCATCCAGGCCGTGTATGTGCCCGCGGATGACTTGACCGACCCGTCGCCGGCGACCACCTTCCTGCACCTCGACTCCACCGTCGTGCTCTCCCGTGACATCGCCGCGCTGGGTATCTACCCGGCCGTCGATCCGCTCGACTCCACCAGCCGCCAGCTCGATCCGCTGGTCGTCGGCGAAGAGCACTACAACGTGGCGCGCGCGGTGCAGCAGACGCTGCAGAAGTACAAGGAACTGCGCGACATCATCGCGATTCTGGGCATGGACGAACTGTCGCCGGACGACAAGCTCGCCGTGGCCCGGGCGCGGAAGATCCAGCGCTTCCTGTCGCAGCCCTTCCACGTCGCGGAAGTGTTCACCGGTTCGCCCGGCAAGTATGTTTCGCTCAAGGACACGATCGCCGGTTTCAAGATGATCGTGAACGGCGAGTGCGACCACCTGCCCGAACAGGCTTTCTACATGGTCGGCAACATCGAAGAGGCCATGGAAAAGGCGAAGAAGCTTCAGTAACCGGGCATGCCGCGCGCCGGTGCTCCGGCGCGCGGTCTTGAAAAGGACACCACTATGGCAATGACTGTTCACGTCGACATCGTCAGCGCGGAAGAGCAGATCTTCTCCGGTCTGGCGGAGTTCGTCGCGCTTCCGGGCGAGGCGGGTGAACTGGGGATCCTGCCCGGCCACATGCCGTTGATGACGCGAATCAAGCCGGGTGCGGTGCGCGTGAAGGTGCCCAACCAGGCGGACGAGGAACTGGTGTTCGTCGCGGGGGGCATTCTGGAAGTGCTGCCCGGGCTGGTGACGGTGCTGGCCGATACGGCGATCCGCGGCAAGGACCTCGACGAGGCCAAGGCGCTGGAAGCCAAGCGACTAGCCGAAGAGGCGCTGCACAACCAGTCGTCGGAACTCGACTACGCGAAAGCGCAGGCCGAGTTGTCGGAAGCGATCGCCCAGATCGCCGCGATTCAGAAGCTGCGCAAGCGCGGACATTGAGCGGGCCCGGCGGCGACGCCGGTCCGAACGACAAAAAGGCAGCCATCGTGGCTGCCTTTTTTTACGCCGGTTCCGGTTTACGCCGGTTCCGTACTGCCCGGGGCGGCGGGGTCGGGTGGTCGGCGGATCAGGCGGTCGATGCGCTTTTCCAGCCGTGCCACGTCGTCACGCAGCGCACGCACGTCCTCACCGAAGCCGGCCAGGCGGGCCTGCGTCACCAGCACGACCTGTTCCTCGGCGAAAAACTCGGCGATGTTCCCGCCCAGGGCCTCCCACGCGCGCTTTCCTGCCTCGCCGACCGAGCGTGCGCCCAGCACCATGCGGCGTGCCGGGATGTCGCCGAACACGCGGGCCAGATCCTCTTCCACGTCCCAGCGCAGGTTGCGCAGCACAAAGCCGAATGCATCGGCGAGCTCGGCGCTGCCTTCCACCCGCACCGCGTTCATGGCGCGGCTCGGATCGCCCGCGAGAAAGCGCGGCGCGTCGGCGAGCGGAACCGACAGGGTGACGTCGGGCGCGGCCCCCTCGGGGGCCGCGCCGAGAAATCCGTCGGGGAGAATGGTGACGACGACATCGACGGGGTCGGCGCGCAGGCGCACCACCCGCTCCGAATGCGCCATGAGGCGCTCACGCGCCCAGCCGGCCCCGGCCAGCAGATGATTGAGGGCGGCGCTGAACGCGCGCGACGAGGCCGACACGAGTGCGAGCGAGCGGTCGCGGGCGCTCAGGCGACCTGCTGGATGCCGGCCACCCGCCAGCCTTCCGAACCGTGCACGGGCTTGGCCAGATGCCACACCTCGTCGAAGGCGCTCGGCGCACCGCCGGCGTCCTCGCGCAGCAGGCCATTGAAGCGCACGCTCACGATGTAGCGCTCGCCTTCCTCGGCCACCTCGATGACTTCGCCGTTGAGTTCCACCACGTCGGTGCGCTGGTCCGTCTCTCCGCGCTCGGTCAGTTGCAGGCGGATCTCGGCGAACACCTCGGGGGTCGTGAACTCGCGGATGTCCTCCAGATTGCCCGAGTCGTTGGCCGCCTGCAGACGGATGAAGTGGAGCTTCGCCTGCCGCACGAAGCCCTCGGCATCGAAGTCCGCCGGCAAGCTCGAGGGCGTGGCGGCCTGAGCGCCCGCCGCGCTCGCGCGAAAGTCGGCGTCGGGTGCCGCGGCGCGCCGCATCGGCGTGGCCCCGGCATATTGCATCGGACCCGTGGCCTGCGCCGGCGCGCTGCGCCGCGACAGCATGCGGAACAGCAGGAACGCGGCGCCCACCAGCAGCGCGATCATGACGAAGGAAGCCATTTCCTCGCCCATGCCGAGATGGGAAAACAGTGCCGCCAGGCCAAGGCCCGCCGCCAGCCCGGCGATCGGGCCCATCCATGAGCGGCGCGGCTGCGCGCCGGCGGTGGCGCCGCTCTGCTGCGGTGCGGCGGCCGGCGCACGGGGGGCCTGCTGCGGCGTCATCTGGCGCTGCATGCCGAAACTGCCGCCGCCGCCCAGGCGCTTGGCCTCGGCGTCCGCGACGCCCAGGCCCAGGGTGAGGATCACGGCGAAAAACGTGACGATCAGATGCTTCATGTCGAGTGTTGCTCCTTAACCGGGTTCAATTCTTCCCCACCGTGACTCGGCGGAAACGCGCGGGGGACGTTGTACTCACACCTTGTAGCCGCGGTGGAGCGCCACCACGCCGCCGGTGAGATTGAAGTAATCGACGCGCCGCAAGCCGACTTGTTCCATCAGCCCCTTCAACTCTTCCTGCGACGGGTGCATGCGGATCGATTCGGCCAGATAGCGATAGCTCTCGGCGTCACCGGCCACCCTGGCGCCCATCCACGGCAGGATCTTGAAGGAATACAGGTCGTACGCCGGCGCGAGCGGTGCCCACACCTTGGAGAACTCGAGCACCAGCAGGCGCCCGCCGGGACGCAGCACGCGGCGCATCTCGGCCAGCGCCGCGTCCTTGTGAGTCATGTTGCGCAGGCCGAAGGCGACCGTCACGCAATCGAACCAGTTGTCGGGGAAAGGCAGCTTCTCGGCGTCGCACTGCGCGACCGGCAGGGCGAAGCCGCGATCGAGCACGCGGTCGCGCCCGCGCGAGAGCATCGCGTGGTTGATGTCGGTGAGCCACACCTGGCCGTCGCGGCCGACCTTGCGCGCGAACGCGAGCGACAGGTCGGCGGTGCCGCCGGCCACATCGAGCACGCGGTCGCCGCGCCCGACGCCCGACACCTGGATGGTGAACGCCTTCCACAGCCGGTGCAGGCCGAACGACATCAGATCGTTCATCACATCGTAGCGCTGCGCGACCGAGGAAAAAACCTCGGCGACGCGCTTCTTCTTTTCGCCTTCGACGACCGTCTGGAAGCCGAAATGGGTGGTCTTGTCGTTCATGCTCAGTGCTTGTGCCCGCCGCAGCCGGTCTTCGGCGCGGGCGGTGGGTTGTCGGCCGGGTCGCGGCTGCCGCCCTCGAGCGCGAGGCGCTCGAGATACTGTTGCCACAGCGTGTCGTGCTGTTGCCCCAGCTGGTAGAAGTAGTCCCACGAGTAGAGGCCGCTGTCATGGCCGTCGGAGAAGATCGGGCGCACCGCGTAGTTGCCGACCGGTTCCAGGTCGAGGATATCCACGTCCCGCTTGCCGACCTGCAGCACTTCCTGACCGGGGCCGTGGCCGCGGACCTCCGCCGACGGTGAGTAGACGCGCAGGAACTCGAAGGGCAGCATGAATTCGCTGCCATCATCGAAGGCGATTTCGAGCCGCTTCGAGGCGCGGTGGAGCGTGATCGCGGTGGGAACGGGTGTGCTCTCGTCGAGTCCGGCCATATGTCTCGCTAAGGGATCGGCGTTATCGGGACTTGAATCATACCTCAACGGGGGCACGGCGCCTGCGGGGGCGGGCGACGACCGGCCCGACGGGCGCGCCCGTTGCGGCCCCATGACTGTCATGAAAGCTTCAAACTGCTGCAATACACTGCGCGGGCCCACCTGGAGTGCGTACATGGCTGCCAACATACTGCTTGTCGAAGACGAACCCGCCATACAGGAACTCATCGCGGCCAACCTCACGCGGGCCGGCCACCACGTGGTGCGCGCGTCGGATGCCGAGTCGGCCCAGCGCATCGTGCGCGACGCACTGCCCGATCTGGTCCTGCTCGACTGGATGCTGCCCGGCATGTCGGGTATCGAGTTCGCGCGCCGCCTGCGCGCCGACGAACGGACCCGCGCGATCCCCATTATCATGCTCACCGCGCGTGGCGCCGAGCAGGACAAGGTCACAGGGCTGGACATCGGCGCCGACGACTACATCACCAAGCCCTTCAGCCCGCGCGAACTGGTCGCCCGCATCAAGGCCGTGCTGCGCCGGCGCGCGCCGCAGGCCACCGAGGATCCGGTCGAGCTGGGCGGGCTGCGCCTCGATCCGGTCACCCACCGGATCGGCGCCGGCGACCAGGCGATCGTGCTCGGGCCGACCGAATTCCGGTTGTTGCACTTTCTCATGACGCACCCGGAGCGCGTGCATTCGCGCGGACAACTGCTCGACCAGGTGTGGGGCGACCATGTGTTCGTCGAGGAGCGCACCGTCGACGTCCACATCCGGCGCCTGCGTGCGGCGCTCGAGCCGAGCGGGCACGACCAGCTGATCCAGACCGTGCGCGGCAGCGGCTACCGGTTCTCGACGCAGGTCGAGTCGCCCGGCGTGCAATAATCATTGCCCTGTCAGAGGTGTCGGGGACTGCGCTCATCAAGCTCACTGCGCGCTACATCTGGACCGGCGCGGCCGGGACGCTCGGCCTGGTCGCACTTGCCGCGCTGACGGCCGGGTTGGTGGCCGGCGCTGTGGCAGGGCTGGCGGCCCTCGCGTGCGGGCTCCTCGCGCTGCTGGGCTACCAGTTGCACAACCTGCAGCGGCTGGTCGAATGGACGCACGAGCCGGTCGGCACCGCGGTGCCGCGCGCGATCGGCATCTGGAGCCCGGCGTTTGCCGATCTCGCGCGCCGTACGCGCCTCGCCTACGATCTGCGCGAGCGCCTGTCGGCCGCGCTCGAGCGCTTTCGCGAAGCGAGCCAGGCAATGCCCGACGGGGTGATGTACCTGTCCGACGGCGATCGCATCGAGTGGATCAACGGCAAAGCCGAGCAGCACTTCGATCTCGATCCCCAACGCGACGTGGGCGTGCCGGTGACCCACCTGGTGCGCCAGCCGGAGTTCGTGCGCTATCTCGCCGCGGGCGACTTTGCCGAGCCGCTGCTGATGCACTCGGCGCGCCGGCCCGGGCTGAGCTTGCTGGTTCAGGTTGCGCCATTCGGCGACGACCAGCGGATGATCGTGTCGCGCGACATCAGCCAGCTCGAGAAGCTCGAGAACATGCGCCGCGACTTCATCGCCAATGTCTCCCACGAGCTGCGCACCCCGCTCACGGTCGTGAGCGGCTTTCTCGAAACGCTCATCGACGGACTCGACGACGACCTGCCGCGCGAGGAGGCCCTGCGCTACCTGCGGCTCGCCCATGAACAGTCGATGCGCATGCAGTGCCTGATCGAGGATCTGCTCACGCTGGCGGCGCTCGAGACCGACGCGCCGGCCGCGGCGGAGGAGGAGATCGGGGTAGGCGAGCTGGTGCGGGAGGTTTTCGAGGAGACCCGCATGCTGTCGGCGGGCCGCCACCAGGTGGCGCTCGCCGTCGAGGAGGCCGCGCAGGACGACATCGTGCTCGGCAGCCGCAAGGAGCTTCATTCGGCGTTCGCCAACCTTGCCAGCAACGCGGTGCGCTACACCCCGCCCGGCGGCACGCTCACCCTGTCGTGGTGCCGCGCGGACCACGGCGGAGAATTCGCCGTGCAGGACACCGGCATCGGCATTGAAGCCGCGCATATTCCCCGCCTGACGGAGCGCTTCTACCGCGTCGACCGCGGACGGTCGCGCGAGACCGGCGGCACGGGGCTGGGACTGGCCATCGTCAAGCACATCCTGTCGCGCCACCAGGCCGAACTGCGCGTCGCCAGCACGCCGGGCAAGGGCAGCCGGTTCGGCGCGGCGTTTCCCGCCGCGCGGGTCAGGCGGGCGGCTCCGCCAGCGGCTCGAAATTGACTTGGTCGAAATTGGCGCCGCGCAACATCAGCTCGGTAAGGCGCACCTGCATCGAGCCGCCGCGATGGATCTCGATGACCCGCTGCGGCTGAAACCAGCCGGCCGGCAATACCAGCGAGGGCGGCGTCTTGAGGGCCGGCGTGGCGGGCAGCATGAAAGCCTGCTGGAAGGCGCCGCCGGCACGCAGCCCGACCTGGCGCGCCGCCACCACCTGCGGCAGTCCGGCCAGCACATGCACCCCCGCTTCCATGATCCCGTCGTCGCGGTACATCAGCCAGCTGATCTGTCCAAGCAGGAAGCGCTCCCCGTCGGGCGGCCGGATGCCGACCAGCTGGTGGTGTTCGAGCCGTTCGTGGTGGGGGCGCTGCCGGAGGCGGAAGCCGCTCACCGAATGGTCGGCCATCTCCCACCACGCCGGCACGAAGCCGAGCTTTTCGGCCGTCTGCCGGCGCACTTGCTCGGGGCTCGACAGAGCGACTTCGGCGGCGCGTTCGCCGAAGGTCATCAGCGCGATGTCGCTGCGCAGGCTGCCCACGCTGGTCGCCCGCAGCGGCTGGTCGAAGGCCTTGCCCTGCACGTGAAAGCCGATCGCCAGCCAGTCGCCGCACACCTCCGCCGTGCCCCGCGCGCCGCGCCGCGGAAAGCGCCGCCCGGCCGACGCGAGCCCCCACGGGCGATACAGCGACAGCAGCAGGCGGGCGCTGGCATCCACCGGGCAGTCCTCGCCCAGACCGAGCGAAGCCGGCTGTACGCCCTGCTTGAATTGCTTGAGCACCGCCTGGATCTGGCCGGCCAGGCGCGCCCCGTCGAAGCGCCGCAAGGAGGGCCCGGCCACGATCAGCCCGAGCGGGCGCAGGCCGTGATCGAGCCCCAGATCGAGCCCGTAGGTGCTCGGCTTGGCATCCGGCTCGGACTGGCTCTGGAGCCCGCAGTAGGGCGCGAACCGCTGTGCCCAGCGGCACACCCAGTCGAACTCGCGCTCGCTGCGCCCGAACGGATTGGCCAGCTCGACCAGCAGCACCGCCACGTGGGCTTCGGCGGCGCTTTGCGCTTTCCACACCTCGTTGAGCGGATCGGCCACCCGGATGCGCGCGATGCCGGCCGTTTCGGCCTGCGTATAGCAGTCGTGCAGGGCGCTCCAGGCGCCCGGCGGGACGGCGCGGTGGGCGCGATAGTACTCGAGCAGGCCCTGGCCGGTGTACCAGGTGCGACGCTGGGCGAGCAGCGGACGCTGGTCGCCCAGCGTGCCTTCGGCGGCATCCCGGCGGGCGATCTGGGCGTAGGAGCGCGCGAGCGCGTCCCACAGCGTCACGACCCGTCGCAGCGTTTCGTTTTCCACGCTGTCGGGCGGCAGCGGATGGGACGCGTAGCGTCGCGCCAGTTCGCCCTGCACGAAGGCGATCTGCCCGCGCGCCGCCTCCAGAACCTCGAAATGCTGGTTGGGCGCAGGCAGCGCCTCGAGCAGAGTCGAGACCATCTCCGTGAACACCGTCTGCGTCTCGTCGATGCCGACCGAATGCAATCGCTTCAGCAGCGCGAGGCATTCGGCTGGGTTGCGGTAGTCCATGAGGCCTCCGTGATGCATGGGTCGGGCGCCCCGGGTGGCGGGCGCGAGCGCGGTCGGGTGCTTCGTCAGCCGGCGGTCAGTTCCGTGAGGGCCGCGCCGATCGCGGCCGTCAGGGTGTCATTGGCGGGCCCCGCGTGGGCCGCGCCGGGGCGCTGCGCGGTACCCCACACCGGCTGCGGGAAATGGCGGTCGTCGCGATAGCGCGCGATCACGTGCCAGTGCAGGTGGGGCACCACGTTGCCGAAGGAAGCGAGGTTGATCTTGTCGGGACGCATGAGTTGGCGCAATGCGGTTTCCGTCGCGAGTACGACGTTCAACAGGTGACGTTGCGCGGCGACCGCCAAATCGCTCATCTCCGCGACATGCTCGTGCCAGATCACCCGGCAGTAACCCGCATAGTCCGCGTCCGCGACCCGGATCACGCGGCAACTGCCGTCGCGCCAGAGGAGCGTTTCGGCGTCGGCTTCGCACAGCGGACATTGCATCGGGCGGCTCCAGGGCGAACAGGGGCATCAAATTGGGTAATTTTAGACCTTCGGCATGATCACGCCGAGGAATAAATGCGCACCGGCGGTGAGGTGGGCGCGGTGCCGCGGTCGCCAGCACGCGCTGCGCGCGAGGGGGCGAAGGTGGAAGGGGCGGAGGCGCGGAGGCACGCGGCACGCGGCACGCGGCGCCGGTGCGACACGCATCGCGCAGGCCGGTCAGGCGCAGCCGGTGGTGACCGAGGTGCCGGTAAACGGCAGCGTCCGTCCGTCACCGAGCGGCTCCGGCGCTCCGTGGCGAAACGCCAGCAGCGTGCCGGGCGCGACGGTCCGCCAGATCTCGTTATCGGTCAATGGCAAGGTGGCGATCACCGCCACCCGGTCGTTCGGCGTGGTGAGCTGGGCGAAATCGACGCTCACGTCCTGGTCGGCGAGATGCGCCACCGCGAACGGGGCTTCGCGGATGATGTAGGCGAGGCGCGACGAGCAGTGGGCGAACAGGTACTCGCCGTTGGAGAGCAGGAAGTTGAATTCGCCGTGCTGCGCGATCTCGATCGCGAGTTGGCGCAAGGCTTCGTGCAGTTGCGCTGGCCCCGGCGGTCCGTCCGGAAAGCGGATCGCCAGGCTGTCCAGGATGTGGCAGAAGGCGGCTTCCGAATCGGTCGAGCCGACGGGCCGGAAGCGGCTGTCCAGCACGGGAACGAAATCGCGCAGGTTGCCGTTGTGCGCGAAGATCCAGTACCGGCCCCACAGCTCGCGCTGGAACGGATGGGTGTTCTCCAGCCGCACCTCGCCCTGGGTCGCCTTGCGGATGTGGGCGATGACGTTGAGCGAGCGGATCGGATAGCGGTGCACCACTTCGGCCACCGGCGAGTCGGCGCTCGGCTGCGGGTCGAGGAACACGCGCACGCCGCGTCCCTCGAAGAAGGCGATCCCCCACCCGTCGCGATGGTGGTCGGTCAGCCCGCCGCGCGCACGGAACCCGGCGAAGGAAAAGCAGATGTCGGTGGGCACGTTGCAGTTCATGCCCAGGAGCTGGCACATGGGGCGTCCCTCCGAACGAATCGCGTGGCGGTTTCAATTATAGCGGGCGCGCCCCGCGCGGCGGGTGCGTCGGCGCCGCCGTGACACGCACCCGCACCCTGCAATAGCCTTCGCGCCGAAACCCCGCGCATCCCGCGCCGCGAGCGAACGTTCCCGTCGCCCGTCAGGCGCCCAGCTTGTGGCGCAGCAGCTCGTTCACCTGGGCGGGGTTCGCCTTGCCGCGGCTGGCCTTCATGACCTGCCCGACGAGGGCGTTGAAAGCCTTTTCCTTGCCGGCGCGAAACTCCTCGACCGACTTCGCATTGGCGGCGAGCACTTCGTCGATCATGGCCTCGATCGCGCCGCTGTCGCTCACCTGGCGCAACCCCTGCGCCTCGATCACGCGGTCGGCGGCCTCCGCCCCGGGGCCGCCCTCGCCGCGCCACAGCGCCTCGAACACCTTCTTGCCGATGCTGTTGGAGATGGTGCCGTCGGCGATGCGCCGCACCAGTCCGGCGAGCTGCGGCGGGGACACCGGCGCGGCGCCGATGTCGAGTTCGGTACGGTTCACCCGCGCCGCCACCTCGCCCATCACCCAGTTGGCGCACAGCTTGGGCAGCGCCGGGTCGGCGGCGCCGGCGGCGGTGACGGTCGCCTGGTAGTACGCGGCCACCTCCTTCGACGCGGTGAGGGTCGCCGCGTCGTAGGCGGACAGGCCGAACTCGGCGATCAGGCGTTCCTTCATGGCGCCGGGCAGCTCGGGCATCTCGCCCTCTACGCGCGCGATCCATTCCGGCGAGACGACCAGCGGCAGCAAGTCGGGATCCGGGAAGTAGCGGTAGTCGTGGGCGTCTTCCTTGGAGCGCATCATGCGCGTCTCGCCCGTGTCCGGGTCGAACAGCACGGTCGCCTGCTGGATCCGGCCGCCGTCTTCCAGGGTGTCGATCTGCCACTGCACCTCGTAGTCGATCGCCTGTTGCAGGAAGCGGAAGGAATTGAGGTTCTTGATCTCGCGGCGGGTGCCGAGCGGCGCCCCCGGGCGGCGTACCGACACGTTGGCGTCGCAGCGGAACGACCCTTCCTGCATGTTGCCGTCGCAGATGTCGATCCAGCGCACCAGCGCGTGAAGCGCCCGCGCGTAGGCCACCGCCTCGGCCGAGGAGCGCATGTCGGGCTCGGAGACGATCTCCAGCAGCGGCGTGCCGGCGCGGTTCAGATCGATGCCGCTCATGCCGTGGAAATCCTCGTGCAGGCTCTTCCCGGCGTCTTCCTCGAGGTGGGCACGGGTGAGCTGCACGGTCTTCTCGTAGGCCTTGTCGCCTTCGCCCACGCGAATGGTGATCGCCCCGCCCTGCACCACCGGCAGCTCGAACTGGCTGATCTGGTAGCCCTTGGGGAGATCGGGATAAAAATAGTTCTTGCGCGCGAACACGCTCTTCGGCGCGACCCGCGCGCCGATCGCCAGCCCCAGGCGGATGGCGCGCTCGACCGCGCCGCGGTTGAGCACCGGCAGCACCCCGGGCAGCGCGATGTCGACCGCGCAGGCCTGCACGTTCGGCTCCGCGCCGAACGCGGTCGACGCGGCGGAGAAGATCTTGGAGGCGGTGTTCAGCTGGGCATGGACTTCCAGTCCGATGACCACTTCCCAGTCGTTTCTGCTCATGGTTTCACAACTCTCGTTCGGCCGCCGCGGCGGGACGGCGCAGGTGCCAGTCGCTCGCCAGCTGGAAGCGGTGCGCGGCGTTGAGCAGCCGCGCCTCGGAAAAGTAATCGCCGACCAGCTGCAGGCCCACCGGCAGCTGGCCCGCGCCGAAGCCGCACGGGTGCGACAGGCCGGGCAGGCCGGCGAGGTTCACGGCGATGGTGTAGATGTCCGACAGGTACATCTGGACCGGGTCGTCGGCCTTCTCGCCGATGGCCCACGCGGTGGTCGGGCTCGTCGGCCCGGCGATCACGTCGCACCGGGCGAAGGCGGCGCGGAAATCCTCGGCGATGAGGCGGCGCAGCTTCTGCGCCTGCAGATAGTAGGCGTCGTAGTAGCCGTGCGAGAGCACGTAGGTGCCCACCAGGATGCGCCGTTTCACTTCCGCGCCGAAGCCTTCGGCACGGCTCTTCGCGTACAGGTCGGCCAGATCGCGGTACTCGGCGGCGCGGTAGCCGTAGCGCACCCCGTCGAAGCGGGACAGGTTGCTCGAGGCCTCGGCCGGGGCGATCACGTAATAGGCGGGGATCGCCAGCTGCGCGTTGGGCAGGCTCACCTCGACGGTGGTCGCGCCGAGCGCGCGGTAGGCCGCCAGCGCGGTGTCCACCGCGGCGCGCACGTCCTCGGCCATGCCGGGCCCGAAGAATTCGCGCGGCAGGCCGATGCGCAAGCCGGCGAGCGGCGCGGCCCCGGCCGCCGGGGCGGCGAGCTCGCGCGCGTAATCCTCGGCCGGGCGCTCGAGGCTGGTCGAGTCGCGCGCATCGAAACCGGCCATGGCGGAGAGCAGCAGCGCGCAGTCCTGCGCCGAGGCGCCGAAGGCGCCTCCCTGATCGAGCGAGGAGGCGTAGGCGATCATGCCGTAGCGGCTCACCACGCCGTAGGTCGGCTTGATGCCGGTCACGCCGGTGAGCGCGGCGGGCTGGCGCACCGAGCCGCCGGTGTCGGTGCCGGTGGCCATCGGCACCAGCCGCGCGGCCACCGCGGCGGCCGAGCCGCCCGACGAGCCGCCGGGCACCCGGGTCGTGTTCCACGGATTGCGCGCCGGGCCGTAATGGGAATTCTCGTTCGACGAGCCCATCGCGAACTCGTCCATATTGGTCTTGCCGAGCATCACCGCGCCGGCCGCCTTCAGCTGCGTGACGACGTGGGCGTCGTAGGGACTCACGAAGTTGGCGAGCATCTTCGAGCCGCAGGTGGTAAGCACGCCCTCGGTGCAGAACACGTCCTTGTGGGCGAGCGGAATGCCGGTGAGCGGTGCCGCGCCACCGGCCGCGATGCGCGCGTCGGCGGCGCGCGCGGCGGCCATCGCGCCGGCGCGATCGACGGTGATGAAGGCGTTGAGCGCCGGATTGAGGCGCTCGATGCGGTCGAGGAAGAGCTCGGCGAGCTCGACGCTGGAGACGCGCTTGGCGTCGAGCGCGGCGCGCAGTTCGGTGAGGCTGGCGTTGATCATGGGCGGGCGGGGGCGCGCGGCACGGGCGACGCGCGCCGGGTTCCTTATTCGATAACCTTGGGGACCAGGTACAGCCCGGCCTCGGTGTGCGGGGCGACGCGCTGGAAGTCGTCGCGGCGGTTCGGTTCGGTGGCCACATCCTCGCGCAGGCGCTGGGCGAGCTCCTGTGGATGGCTCATCGGGTCGACGCCGCGCGTGTCGACCGCCTGCATCTGCTCGATCAGCCCGAAAATCCCATCCAGCTTGCGGCGCGTGCCTTCCGCATCGGCCTCGCCGAGCTCGATCCGGGCGAGCGCGGCGATGCGCCGGATCTCTTCAATCGTGAGCGACATAAGCTAAAAACCTGCTGAATCGACAAAGGTTTGTAGGTTATCATACTCGTTTGCCGCCGGTCCGCATGGGCGCACGGGCGGCGTACCACGCGGCCCATCTTCACCGGTTCGGGACTTCCCAATGTTTGGTTTCTTGCGCTCCTATTTCTCCAACGACCTGGCCATCGACCTCGGGACGGCCAACACGCTGATCTATGTGCGTGGCAAGGGCATCGTGCTCGACGAACCGTCGGTGGTGGCGATTCGCACCGAAGGCGGTCCCAACGCCAAGCGCACCATCCAGGCGGTGGGCCACGCCGCCAAGCAGATGCTGGGCAAGACGCCGGGCAACATCACCGCCATCCGGCCCATGAAGGACGGCGTGATCGCCGACTTCGTCGTCACCGAGCAGATGATCAAGCAGTTCATCAAGAAGGTGCACGACTCGCGCATGTTCTCGCCCAGCCCGCGCATCATCGTGTGCGTGCCCTGCGGCTCCACCCAGGTCGAGCGGCGCGCCATTCGCGACGCGGCGCTGGCGGCCGGCGCCTCTCAGGTGTACCTCATCGAGGAACCCATGGCGGCGGCGATCGGCGCCGGGCTGCCTGTGTCGGACGCGACCGGTTCGATGGTGGTCGACATCGGCGGCGGCACCACCGAAGTCGGGGTGATCTCGCTGGGCGGCATGGTGTACGCGGGCTCGGTGCGGGT
>Ga0299906_10002961_pt1 | contig 14025 bp, 10 predicted proteins | sample RVTome_14_FD_200259 | JGI IMG/M metagenome (GOLD analysis project Ga0299906, IMG submission 200259) | Soil microbial communities from uranium-contaminated site in the Upper Colorado River Basin, Wyoming, United States - RVT145D125 (version 2) ... | reverse complement strand
GCCATGTGGGTCCCTTGGTCTTGGACGTCGATCGGCGTGTCGAGGGTTCAAGAACTCATGCGACGACTTTCGTCATCCGCGCGGAGCACATCACCCGGGGACCTCATGCACCGGCACCAGCTGCCAGCGCGCGGTGCCATCGGGCGCGGCACGATTGAGCTTGGCCATGACCGCGCGCGTTTCGCTCCATGTCGCACCGGTGGTCGCCTCCGGTGCCACCGTCCTGGTGTCCTCGACCGACGCGATCACCCAGCGAGGCGTGTGCAGCGTGGCGGCCTTGGGGGCATCGGCATCACGAAAGCGCGCCATCCCCACACTGCGGATCGGTGCCCTCGCCACCGCGCCGAAACGCGTTTGCTGGAACAGCCGCTCGGCGGTGAGCACATAGCGGCCGGTCTTCGGCCTGGACGACTGCCCTGCCGCGTCGATCAGGATCGACTCGTACTCCAGCGGTGCGGCCACAGTCTGCGCCTCGTCGAAGACCACCGCGTCGCTTCCGAACACCAGCCCCGCGTCCATTTCCTCGAACGAGGGGCTGGCGAGCTTCTCGTCGTCGCTCATGACGAAGAACTGCGCCGGGGCGAACGCGTCCCTCACCGCCCCGATCTGCTGCGGCTGGCCGTTGAGCGTGGCGGCGACCTGGAACCTGCGTGCGCCGGCCACCGGCGCGCCGCCGAAGGTCTCGATGTCGCGCGTGGTGTTGAGCGGCACCACCTGCTGCTTGACCACCAGGTTGCCCAGGGGGTCGAGCACGAGCGTGGTGGTCGGCGCGAGCTTGCGCAAGGCCACACCATGCTGGCGGTTGTCCGCGCGCTGCGTGCTCCAGCTCTGCTCGGTGGCCAATGCGCGCCTGAGCTCCGCCAGCACGTCGACGGCCGGCGGCAGGGGCGGTTTCTCGCCCCCGACCAGGGTCTTGTCGAAGCGGACCGAGAAGTCGCACCAGAAGATCTCGAACGAGGCCTTGCCGCTCACACGCAAGGGCCGCGGCCCTTCCAGCGCACCGGCCACCGACACCTTGAACAGATTGCGCGAGCCGCGCTTCAGTTGCACCGACGCGTGAAAGTCCGCGAGGAAGTGGAACGGCAGCAACTGCACCAGCACATCGAAGCCCACGTCGCCTTCGACGCTGAACCCGTAGGCCGCGGCGTACAACTGCGCGCGCGCACCGAACTGGATGGTGTTGGACGTGATCGCGAAGTACGCCTCGCAGGTCAGGCGGGGGTTGTTGCCGGAGGACAGTGCGATGGTGATGCGGTCGAGCTTGGGCATGCCCGTCGGCGGCGCGAAGCGCGGGTTCAAGCCACCCACCGCCAGCACGAAACCGGCGCCGCGCCCCGAGCCGAGACGCGCGCGCAGGGCCATCGCGCCGGTGAGCACGAACTTGTGCACCAACCGGGAATCGACCAGGACGGCGTCGATGCTCGCCGTGTACTGATCGAAATCGATCACGCCCATCGCATCCAGGTTCAGGCGTACGAGATCGTTCTCGCGCGAGGGCAGCAGAGCAGTGATGCGGCCCAGCACGATGAGCCGCGAGCGCTGGCCGAACTCGACGATCACGGCGAGGTCCAGGAACACCAGCGTGGGCGAGAACCAGCCGATCTTCAACAGCACGCCGAACAGGTAGCTGCCATTGGCGGCGGGGAAGGTGACGGCGAGGTTGCGGATGATTTCCGGCGCGTTGCGAATCGGATCCTTGGGAAACAAGAGCGTGCCCAGCGTCTTGTTCTTCAGGCCCTCGCGCATGGCCTCTTCGCTGAAGGTGCGGTTGATCGCGATCATGCCGCCGATGCCCTGCAGCGTTGCGGCCATGCCTATGGGAATCGGCCGGAAGTCCTCGGCCGTGATGAATACGAGCAGCGAGTAGCCTTTGCTGCCGTCGGGCATCCGCGTCGCAATCAGCCCGAAGGCCTTGACCGTGATGCGCTCCTGCAGCGACAGCTGCATGACCCCGGCGTAGAGTTCCTGAGCGCGATCGTAGAACAGGAAGCCGCCGCCGCTCACCACGCCCTTGGCGTCGATCGCCAGGGCGACGCCATTGGGCGGTAGCACACCGACGTCCAGATCGAACAGGCCCAGGTTGGCCTGGTTCGCATCGTCCGGGAACTTCACGGCCAGGCGCAGGCCGACGCGGTCGACCCGCGCCATCACCGGGCCCAGCTTGGTGCTGAGCGAGCTCGCCGCGTCGAGCAGGTACGCGCGGTCTTCCTTGGGGCCCTCCAGTCCGACGCGCAGCTGCAAGTCGTGCACGGTCAGCGGACCGAGCGATTTTCCGATCGGGATCCGCAGCGAGAAGCCGGGGCCGGTCGACGCCGTTCTCGGCAGCGGCGGGAGCGGCGGCGGAACGACCGGCGCGCCGCCCGGCGACGGCGCCGGACTTGGCGCCGAGGGTGCACCCGGCGTTCCGAAAGACCGCACCTGCCCTTCGAGGAACAGACCGCGATCGCTGCCGACACCGACGCCGAAGTCGAAGTCGAGCCGCAAGCCGTCCTTCGGCATCAGGCGGCTTATGAAACCGTCGAACAGCTTGGGACCGATCGACAGGACGCCGCCGAGCACCCCGGTCTTGAGCGTGGCCGCCTGCTTCGAGAGCGCGATCTCGAAGCGCAGCAGCCCGATCGAGATGCCGGTGCCCTTCGCGAGAGTAACCTCGAACGCCCGGTGCGTGACGGGGTCGGGCCGCGCCTCGAAGGCAAGCGTGCCACGGAAGTCGCTGCCCTCATCGGGCGCGTTGATCTCGAACCCCCTCGCTTTGCCGACCAGCACGCTCACCGCGCCGGCGGCTTGCATCTCGCCGCTCAGATGCCAGGGTTCTGCGATCTCGCTGTCGAACCGGTAGCCCCCGCCCAATGAGGCGAACAACCCCGGTCCGCCCTGGGGGCTGGGCAGGAAGGCGAGCGTGGCCACGAGATTGTTCCCGGCGGTCGTGCCCTCGTCGGTGTCCTCGAACTTGAGGGTGAAGGTGCGGGCGAGCGTGCGGTCGGCCGCCGCCGGCGCGTCGCTGCCGGGTACGCCGGGGACCAGGTCCCAGCCGTACAACACCTCGTCTGCCGGAACCAGGTTCACATGCGCGAGGCCCTTCACCGCGCGCACGCCGGCCAGGCCGCCCAGCGCAACCCGGTCGGAGACCCGGCGCATGCCGGCCTCGTCGCCGAAGTTGCTCTGCTCGAACCAGCCGCAGGGGCTGAACAGCGTCTCGAGGAACCGGATCACCAGGAGATGAAGCGCCACGGGACCGTTGAACTCGGCGCCGTAGACGGAAGTGAACTCCTCGGCGAAGCTGAGCGCCTGCAGGATGAAAAACAGGCGGGGCTTGCGCAGCCGGATGAAATTCCAGCCCAGGATGTCCAGCAGCGCCCGGTACGCCTCGTCGACGGCCGCGTCGGGGCCCAGGTCGAGCGACTCGACGAAGGCGCGGAACGCGTTCACGAACGTGCGTACGTCCTGGATCGCGCTGAACAGGGCTTCGAGGTCGGGCTCCGCGGCGTCGCGATACGCCTTCGCGCTCTGCAGCCCGGCCGGGGGAAAGTCGGGTGCCGTCGAGCTGTCGGAAGGCGTGCCGCCGAGGTCCATGATGATGGCCTTGCGGACCGCATCGTCGTTCAGCGCGTCGCGCCCGTACTCGAGCAGATCGACGACGAATCCGCCCAGGAACTCCTGGAGTACCGATCTGCGCGTCATGGTTCGTGGCTGGTTTCTTCGGATCTGGCCTTCACGCCGGCGTCTCGGCCTCGATCGGCTGCAAGCCGTTCTCCGGGCGCGGCGCTCCGGGCGCCGCGAGCGCCGCTTCGTGCAGCACGAACAGCTCGGGCTTCAGCGGCTCGGTACCGGTATCGCCGGGTACGCGCGCGGCCGTGTACATCTCGTGGATCGCGTGCAGCACGCCGTTGCGCCGTTCGAAGCGCACCACGCCGAAGTTGCTGCGAAACAGCATCTGGCGCGAGTTGCGCAGCGTCTCGAGCGAGTATTGGTGGCGCGCCGCCAGCGCCTGGTAGCCGTCGATCGCGCGCGGCGCGCCGCTCTCGGTCAGCGCCGTCTCGACGGCGGCCGGGTCGGAGAACGCCAGCGGCTGTATCGCGACCGGACGTGCGCTGTCGGGGCGCAGGTCGAAGATGGGCTCGACCCGCCACGACCAGTCGGGCGGCGTAGCCGGGTTGATCGTCGTGCCCTTCGGCCAGCCGTAAGTGGGAACCAGCACCGGTTCGGTCTTCAGCTTCGCACGCAAGGCCCGCGGAATGTCCGCCTCGCTCTTGCCCGCCGGCAGCTGCACCGGATTCGCCGGCTTGGCATACCAGCCCAAGCGCTCGGCGCCGATGTTGGCGCGGATGATCTTGTGAGCGATGGCGATGCTGCGATCCACCACCGTGATGTAGGGCGGCATCACGTTCTTGAAGCCGCTGCTGGTGAACTGCACGAACCGGGCGGGGTCCGATCTGCCTTTGGTGAAATAGCTCATCACGTTGCTGGCGCTGTAGTGCACGTCGCCGGACAACAGTACCGCGCCGCGATAAGGCTCGAGCCGTTTCAGCAACGCTTCCAGAGTCTTGGGGTCGAAAGCCCATGCTTCGATGGCGTCGGGGTTGGTGCCGATCATGCCGCGGGAACCGAACTTCAGGCGCGGGTCGAGCTTCTTGGAGTAGTCCTTCGCATCGAATGCGCGATACGAGGCCGGTGCGACCAGCTCATCCAGAATCGGCGGCCCGAGCACCTGTAGCGGCGCGATGACGAGCAGCACCTCCTTGCCGTCGGTAAAAGGACCCGCGGGGATCTGCTCCGTCTGCGCCGTCTTTGCCTCGGGATCGAGGCTGCCTTCGACGTTGCCCGGCGGGCCGTTGCGCGACAGGAAGCTGCGCTGCGTCCGGTTGTCCAGCGCCACCGCCAGGTGCTTGGGGCCCGGCACCGAGAAGTGCCACTTGATCGGTGGGCTGACAGCGGACACGCTACCATCCACATCGACTACCCCCCGCAGGCCGAATCCCAGCAAGGCATCGATGTCGTTGGCGGCGGTGACGTTGGGGCCCTTGGCGCCGACCGGAAACAGCTTTCCGATCCTGTCGAGCAGCTTTTTGTAGTCGTCCTTCTCGTATCTCAGCGGATCGTTGCCCCAGTCCTGGAACAAGGCATAGCTCACGAGCGCATTGCGTGCCATGGTCACGCCGAGCGACGTGGTGTAGACGCGGTCGCACCACAGCGGATTGAGGTTCCAGTCGTCGGTGACGTCGTGATCGTCGAAGATCATGTATGTCGGAATATTGGCGAGCGCGCGGCGCACCTTGGCCAGACCGCTCTCGAACAGCGCCAGTATGTCGCGTTCGCCCTGCAAGCTCTTCTTCAGCTTCTCCAGGTGCTCGAGAAAGTGCTGGCGCTTCTGGTCCTCGGTCAGCGGCGTACCGTCCTTGTTCTTCTTCGGCGGCCCGTCGTAGTCCAGGTACTCCTCATCGTGGAACGGCGATAGCTTCCTCAGTTCCTCCTCGAGATCGCGCTCGCGCGTCTCCTGCTCGCTCAAAGGCGCTCCAATACAGGTGGGGATACGCTCCGGCCAGATTGGCGACAGCAGCGAGCCGTCGTCGGGAAGACTCAAGCGGTCCGGCTGCACGAGATCGGACGGCCAGCAGGCGTTGCTCCACACCGACAGGTACATCGCCGCAAACTCGCCCAGCGAGAACAGATGGCTCTTGCCGTCCGTCGTCGTCATCTGGGCTTCCACGCCGGTCAGCAGGTAGCGCCGCCCGGCCGGAAAACAGCCGTGATCGGCAGGCAGCAGGAAATCGCTCGCAGGAACGGACGCCGTCCCCCGCGCAACGCTGTCGTCGTAGTGGTCGAAGCCGAGGAAGGTCGGGGGCGGCAGCGTTTTCCTGTGCCTCACGTTGTCGACCATGAGCTGCTCCAGCGCATTGCCGTCGGCATCCTTGCCCATCAGCTCCATGCTCAAGTCGATGAGCATGTGCGCGTGCACCCTGAACACGTCGTCGGCATAGATCTGATCGCCGCCCAGGAACAGCTGGTGCGGGCGCTTCAGCGGGTCCTTGTAGGAGTAAGCCGCATTGTCGCGCATGAGGTCGTCGATCCACACCATCGCGTCCAGATGCCGGTTGCCCGGCCGGCGGCAGGAACCGAAAACCACGCGCAGGTCGGTGATCTCCTGCGGCGGGGGAGCGAAGCCCGGCAGGAAGTTCTCCTCGAATCCCAGCGCTTCGACGCGCTTGCCGCGTACTTGTCCCGTGCTCAGCATTCCCAGTGTCTTCAGCGTCTGGGTCTCGGTCGCAGTCTTGATCTCGATGTCGTACGAGTAGATGCGGCCCGGCTGGAGCAGGCGCGGCGAGGTCTTCGGAATCTTGATGACGGCGAGCGCGATATGGAGCTTTTCGCCGACGCGCAAAGCCTTGGTGCCCGGCGGCTCGGAGCTGAGAAAGACGTTGCCGCTGCCGGCCGTGACGCGGCCTTCCCACAGCGTGAGCGTGACCGTGGCCGACTCGCGCAGCGCGACCCACACCGACACGAGAGTAGGCTCGACCCGCCGAAGAATCGGACCGGCTAACAGAAGTGGTAAAGCCACACGGTCTCCCCCTCTACTGAAGCTTGCTGAAGTCGAGTGCTGCTGGTTCCGGAGCCCGCGCCCTCTAGCCACCTCGGGTCGGAAGATACTGCAGCGGATCGACCGGCTTGCCCAGACGGCGGATCTCGAAATGCAGTCCCGGGCGCTCCGCATCGAAGCTGCCCATTTCGGCGATCGGCTGCCCTCTTGTCACGCGCTCTCCCTCCTTCACGCGCAACTCGCGATTGTGCGCGTACACGCTGAGATAGGTCGCGTCGTGCTTGATGATGACCAACTTGCCGTAGCCGCGCAGCCCGCTGCCGCTGTACACCACCCTGCCCGCGGCGCTGGCCAGCACCGGTTGCCCCGGTTGTCCGCCGATCGCGATGCCCTTGGGATTGGGGCCCTGGTTGAACGCCTGCAGCAGCGCGCCGCGCGCCGGCCAGGCCCAGGCGATCTCGCCCGGCGTCGTGGCTGCTGGAGTGCTCACCGGCGCCGTCGCCCTCGTCGGCGGCGCTGGCGTCTGCGCCTCCGCGGGCTTCACACGCACCGTGCTGGGAGCCGCTTGCACGCCAGCTTGCGCGGTCGACGGTCGGCTCGCCGCCGGCGCGGCCGGTGCAGCCGCAGGCTTGTAGGGCATCCCGCGCAACTGCGCGAGCGCCTGCTCCGAGTAGCGCACCTTGACCGCTTTGGGCGTCTTCTTGACCACCGGCGCCTCCAGGGCCCTGGCCTGGATTTCCGGCGTTGGGCTCACGGGGCGTAAGACCACGCCGCCCTCCTCCTCTGCCGGATCCTTCCAGCCCGGAGGCGGACGCACGCGAAGCTGCTGGTCCACCCGGATCACGTTGGCGTCGGTGAGGCCGTTCCATGCCGCCACGTCCTTGTAGTCCTGTCCGTTGTCCAGCGCGATGCTGTACAGCGTGTCGCCCTTCTTCACCGTGTAGAACTCCGGCAAGGTCTCGGCGTCGGCGCTCGCGCGTGCCGCGGCGGGAGGCGCCGGTCGTGTTACCGGTGCTGGCGCCGCGCTGGGAGAGGGGGTTGGCGCCGCGCTGGGAGAGGCCGCAGCTGTGTTCGGCGCCGGTGTAGCAGTCGGTGCCGGTGTAGCAGTCGGTGCCGGTGTAGCGGTTGGTGCCGGTGTGGCAGTTGGTGCCGGCGTAGCAGTTGGTGCCGGCCGCGGCGGCGCCGCACGCCGAGGCACGCCGTCCCAGACCGGGCTGTCCACCACCGGCGCGCTGCGTTGCGCGCATCCTGCGCTCAGGATCAGGGCGATCAGTGCGAGCCAACGCGCCAGGGCTGCGCGGGACGGACGTCCCCCGCTAGCAAGATGCCGCAACTCCATCCCGGGTGACACCATCGTGCGAAGTCGGCAGGTGCAATGTCGTGCCGGTCACATCTGCGCTCCCGGCAGCAGCGGCACGAAGCGGACGGGATCCAGCGTGGTCCGGGTGAGGCTCTCCGGCGTGCGCTCCACCAGCGTGAGGTGCTGCTCGCGCGTGCCCACGGGCAGCACCATGCGGCCGCCGGGCGCCAGCTGTTCGAGCACGGCGTCGGGCACGTGCGCCGCGGCGGCCGCCATGACGATGGCGTCGAAGGGGCCGGCGTCCTTCAGGCCGAACTGGCCGTCCGCATGCTTGAGCCGCACATTGGTGATGCGCAGCTCGCGCAGGTTCACGCGCGCTTTCATGAGCAGCGCCGAGATGCGCTCGACCGAGTACACCTCGCGCGCGAGCTTGGACAGCACCGCCGCCTGGTAACCGCAGCCCGTGCCGATCTCCAGCGCCTTGCCGATCGCCCCGCTGCCGCGCACCAGCTCGAGCATGCGCGCGACGATCCAGGGATTGGAGATGGTCTGGCCGAAGCCGATGGGCAGCGCGATGTCTTCGTAGGCGCGGTGCGCCAGCGCCTCGTCCACGAAGATGTGGCGCGGCACTTCGGCCATCGCCGCCAGCACGGTCTCGTCGCGGATGCCCTGGTCGCGCAGCCGCTCGACCATGCGCATGCGGGTGCGCTGGGAGGTCATCCCGATGCCCAGATGCCGGGTGCTCATGGCCGCATCGGCTGCCGCCCCATCAGCGGCCGGCATCGGGCGTGTGCGCCAGGGCGGGCCGAGCATCCTGTCCCTGCCCCGCCACCCAGTCGCGGACCCGCTCGAGCTGGCCATACTGCGTAAGGTCGATCTGCAGCGGGGTGACCGACACGTAGTCGCTCGCCACCGCGTTGAAGTCGGTGCCCTCGCCGGCGTCCTGCGCGTCCCCCGCCGCGCCCACCCAGTACACGGTCTCACCGCGTGGGTTGATGGTCTTGATGGTGGGCTCGGCCTTGTGCCGCCGCCCGAGGCGAGTGACCTTGAGCCCTTTGAGCTTGTCGTAGGGCACGTCCGGAACGTTGACGTTGAGCAGGAGGGGTTGACGCAGGGGCTCGCGCTGAAAGCGGGTCACCAGCTCCACGGCGACCCGCGCCGCGGTGGCGTAGTGCCCGTCGTTGCGCTTGGCGAGCGACATGGCGATGGACGGGATGCCGAGCAGGAAGCCCTCCGTGGCCGCGGCCACCGTGCCCGAGTAGATGGTGTCGTCGCCCATGTTGGCGCCGTGATTGATGCCGGACACCACCATGTCGGGCAGCGGGTCGAGCAGGCCGGTCACCGCCAGATGCACGCAGTCGGTCGGCGTGCCGTTGACGTAGTGGAAACCCAGGTGCGACTTGCGCACGATCAGCGGGCGATCGAGGGTCAAGGAGTTGCTGGCGCCGCTGCGGTCGCGCTCGGGCGCGTACACGACGATCTCGGCCACCTTGGACAGGGCCTCGGCCAGGATGGCCAGGCCGGGCGCGAAGTAGCCGTCGTCGTTGCTCAGGAGAATGCGCATCGGAGTCCAACCGGCATCCCGGTCTGTTGCGAAATCGTCGGCGCCATGACCGGGAGCGCGAGCCAGAGGAGCAACCGGGCGGTGGTGAGAGGCACGGGCGGAGAATTATATCAACCCGGCCGCGGCCCGCTCTGGACCAGCCACGCGCTCATCACCCTCAGCCAGTCGGGCAGGTAGTCGAAAGACAGGATCTCCTGCTCTCCGATCTCCAGCGCGGCTGCGAGCCTGGGCAGCTCCCCGCGAAATCGGGCGTAGCGTGCCTTGATCGCGCTGCCGCCGCGCACCTGCGAACGGGATTTCGACGCGAGAAAGGCGCGCATGGCGTCGATCGCGCGCTCGGGGACGTTGGCGTGGTAGGCCGCGTCCTGGCCCGCGAGGTCGCTGAGCGTCAGCTTGTCCTGGTGCCGCGCGCCGGTCAGGATCAGAAAATCGCGCCGCCTGTCCCGCGCCGTGCCGAAGCGCTGGGCGCCGAGCGCAAGCCCGCACTCGAACGGCATGTTGAAGCGGGGCAGCGGGTTGTCCGGGTCGACCTCGACGCGGCTGATGTCGTGCACCGACCAGCGCGACTCGCGGATGATGCGCACGATCTTGTCCAGCCGGAGTTCGGCGGCGCCGGTCGCCTCCAGCGCGCTGCGCGCGATGTAGCCGCAGTCGTGGATCGCGAACAGAATCGCGTGCAGCAGCGGCTTGTAAGCGGAGTCGAAGGGGCAGTTGACGAACACGCAGCGGTCGAACCGAACCTCGCCCGGCACCGCCATCGAGGCCTAGCCGTTGACCACTGCCTTGACCGCGCGCCGGATCTGCTCGACGGTGAAGTGCCGCGGCTCGACGGACGATTCGAACACCACGTAGTCGCCCGCGGGCCGCTTGCCGGCGATCTTCTTCGCCACGCCTTTCTTGGCGCGCGGCTTCGCCGCCGCCACGCGCTTGGCGGCCGGCTTGCGGGTTTTCTGGCTGCGCTCGGCGGTCTTGGTCATGAGTGTGCGGAACAGCGGCCTCAAGCGTCGCGCTTCAGGCTGGTCATCTCGATGGTCGGGGCGACTGGATTTGAACCAGCGACCACCTGCACCCCATGCAGGTACGCTACCAGGCTGCGCTACGCCCCGACTTGGCCCCGAGTATAGCAGAACGCTCCGCATCTGCACCTGCAGCCCGCGCTGGTGGAAACCGCCGCGTGCGGGAAGCAGCCCGGCGCAACCGGCGCGGCTCAGCGCAGAGTGTCGAGGACGCTCTTGATCTCTTTGCGCAGGGCTGTGGCGCTGACTTCCGCGTCGGAGCCCTGCGTGCGTGCGGTCGGCTCGGCGCCGCCCTGGTCGAGGCGATGGCGCGCGCCGCTGATGGTGAAGCCCTCTTCGTAGAGCAGCTGGCGGATGCGCCGGATCAGCAGCACTTCGTGGTGCTGGTAGTAGCGCCGGTTGCCGCGCCGCTTGACCGGCTTGAGCTGGGTGAACTCCTGCTCCCAATAGCGCAGCACGTGCGGCTTGACGCCGCACAGCTCGCTCACCTCGCCGATGGTGAAGTAGCGCTTCGCGGGGATGGGCGGGAGGCTAGGCTTGCTGCTGTTGCTGCTCGGGCTCTCGTCCATGGTAGTTGCTGTCCACCATCGCCTTCAGCTTCTGGCTGGCATGGAAGGTGACCACCCGCCGGGCGGTGATCGGGATCTCTTCCCCGGTCTTCGGATTGCGGCCCGGGCGCTGCGGCTTGTCGCGCAGCTGGAAGTTGCCGAAGCCCGACAGCTTCACGCCCTCCCCGGTTTCCAACGCCCTGCGCACTTCCTCGAAGAAGCACTCCACCATGTCTTTGGCTTCGCGCTTGTTCAGGCCGACCTTCTCGAACAGCAGGTCGGCCAGATCGGCCTTTGTCAATGTCATGGCGTCAGCCCTCGTTCCCGCGCAACTGAGCACCGAACTTCTGCTGCAACTGTCGGCGCACTTGTTGCATCGCCAGATCCACTTCGGCGTCGGTCAAAGTTTTTTGAGTATCTTGCAATAACACTCGGAAAGCAAGACTTTTTTTCCCTTTTTCAATGCCCGCGCCATGGTACACATCGAACAGGCGGACGGCCTGCAACCCCGGCACGCCGAGCGCCTGGATGTGGTCGAGAATGGACTGCACCGGCACGCGCTCGTCGAGCACCACCGATACGTCGCGGGTCACCGCCGGAAACCTTGACACCTCGCGATACACCGGCAGCGGCAGCGTTTGCAGCGGCGCGGCGTCGACCTCGAAAAGCGCGAGCGCTGCCGGCAGCTCGTACTTCTGCTGCCAGCGCGGATGCAGCTCCCCGATCCACCCGATTGGCGTCCCGTCTAGCAGCACTCGTGCCGAGCGGCCTGGATGCAGAGCCGGGTGGGGCGCCGGCTCGAAGCTCGCCTGCAGCGGCCAGATGAGCGACTCGAGGTCGCCCTTGACGTCGAAGAAATCCGCCGGCCGCGCCGGCAGCCCCCACTGCTCCTCGGCCGCGGGGCCATAGGCCACCGCGCCGATCCGCGTCGGCTGGCGAATGCCGGCGACATCGACAGGGCCCTCGGGCGCACTGGGCTCACGCAGGAACACACGGCCCACTTCGAACACCCGCACCCGATCCAGGCGCCGGTTCAGGTTGTAGCGCACCTTGTCCACCAGTCCGCCGATCAGGCCGCTGCGCATGACCGAAAGCTGACTTGCGATGGGGTTCATCAGCCGCATCGGATGGCTGTTGCCGGCCAGATCCTCCTCCCACACCGGCTCCACGAAGCTGAAGTTGACCACCTCGTGATAGTCGCGGGCCGCCAGCCGCCCGCGCAGCTCGTGCAGCGAGCGATGCGTCTCGGGGCGGCTGCGCATCGCTGCGCGCGCCCAAGGCGGATGGGCGGGAATGCGCTCGAAGCCGTACACCCGCGCCACCTCCTCGATCAGATCTTCCTCGATCTCCAGATCGAAACGATAGCTGGGCGGCGTCACCACCAAGGCCTGGGCAGCGCCGTGCCCCTCGGCGCGCCAGGCCAGCCCGAGCCGGGTGAAGATGCCGCTCATCTCCTCGGCCGCCACCGGCAGCCCGATGATCTTGCGCGCCCGCTCCACGCGCATGCGCACCGGCTTGCGCTCGGGGAGGCGCGCGACGGTATCCCGCACCGGCCCGGCCTCGCCGCCGCAGATGTCGAGGATCAGCCGCGTGGCGCGCTCGATGCCCGCCACGTTGTTGTCGAAGTCCACGCCGCGCTCGAAACGGTGCGAAGCGTCGCTCACGAAGTTGTAGCGGCGCGCGCGCCCGGCGATGGCGTCGGGATAGAAGAACGCCGCTTCCAGCAGCACGTGGCGCGTGTCGAGATCGGCCTTGGTGCTCTCGCCCCCCATGATGCCCGCCAACCCGATCGGGCCGGACGCGTCCGTGATGGCGAGCACGTCGGGCTCGAGCGCCACCGTCTGCTCGTTGAGCAGCTGCACACGCTCGCCGCTGCGGCCGAAGCGCACGTCGATGCCGCCGGAGAGCTTGTCCACGTCGTAGACGTGCAGCGGCCGGCCCAGCTCCAGCATCACGTAGTTGGTGACGTCCACCAGCGCCGAGATGCAGCGCTGGCCTGCGCGCTCCAGACGCTGTCGCATCCACCCCGGCGTGGGCGCGGCCGCATTCACGTTGCGGATCACGCGGCCGGTGAAGCGCCCGCAGCCTTCCGGGTCGGAGATGCGCACCGGGAAAACGGCATCGGAGGCGGGCGCGACCGGCGCGATCGGCGGCGGTTTCAGGGGCACCCCGGTGAGCGCCGCCACCTCGCGCGCCACGCCCAGCACCGACAGGCAGTCGGCGCGGTTGGGCGTGAGCTTGATCAGCAGGATGTGATCGTCCAGCGCGAGTGCCTCGCGCACATCCTGGCCGACTCGGGCAGTCGAATCCAGGACCAGCAGCCCGGCGTGGTCCTGCGACAGCCCCAGCTCGCGCTCCGAGCACAGCATGCCCTGGCTCTCCACGCCGCGCATGGTGGCGGCGCGGATCTCCAGCGCCTTGCCCTCGGCGGCCGGCAGCCGCGCGCCGATGACCGCGAGGGGCGCCTTCATGCCCACCGTCACATTCGGCGCACCGCACACGATCTGCAGCACCGCCCCGCCGCCTGCGACCACCTCGCAGACCTGCAATCGGTCGGCGCTCGGATGTGGCCGGATGCCGCGCACCTGCGCAACCACCACGCCGGTGAACGGCGGCGCCACCGGCTCGCAGGACTCGACCTCCAGTCCCGACATGGTCAGCAGATGCGTGAGCTCGGCCGTGCTCAGAGGCGGGTCGACCAGTTCGCGCAGCCAGCGTTCGGAGAATTGCATGGCGAAATCAGGCGAACTGCTTCAGGAAACGCAGATCGCCCTCGAAGAACAGGCGCAGGTCGTCGATGCCATAGCGCAGCATGGTGAGCCGCTCCAGACCGCTGCCGAAGGCGAAACCGATCCAGCGCTCGGGATCGAGGCCGAAGTTGCGGATGACGTTGGGATGCACCTGGCCGGCGCCCGAGATCTCGAGCCAGCGGCCCTTCAGCGGCCCGCTGTCGAAGGCCATGTCGATCTCGGCCGAGGGTTCGGTGAACGGGAAGAAGGACGGCCGGAAGCGCACCCGCAGCGCGTCGGTTTCGAAGAAACGGTGCAGGAAGTCGGTGTACA
>Ga0299906_10002958_pt1 | contig 14033 bp, 12 predicted proteins | sample RVTome_14_FD_200259 | JGI IMG/M metagenome (GOLD analysis project Ga0299906, IMG submission 200259) | Soil microbial communities from uranium-contaminated site in the Upper Colorado River Basin, Wyoming, United States - RVT145D125 (version 2) ... | reverse complement strand
CCGCGGCCCGACCTGCACGAGCATCTCGGACACGGAACCTTCGTCGTCGAGCTGATCGTCCTCGGCGCGCTCGCCACCTGGTCGGCATGGCTCTCTGCGCGCGGAGCGTTCCCCGACCGCGTCCCCAGCCGGACCGAACACCGCGCCGCCGCCGGGCTGCTGGTTCTCGCCATGACGACGGCGCTCGCCAGGCAGCCCGACTGGGACATCCCCCTCGGCGCCTTCCTTGCCGCCGGCGCGCCGTGCCTTGCCACGACGCTCGGCCTCGCGCTCGCGCCGGCCATGGTGCTGCTGGCAGCGGCCGCGCGCGGCGCCGCGCTCGCTCCCCGATGGACGGGGGCGCTGGCCGGCGGCGCCGGCGTCGTCACGGCCTACGTCGCCATGCGCCTGCACTGTCCACTCGACGACGGCCTACATCTGCTGATCTGGCACGCGCTGCCGATCGGCATCGGTGCCGCTCTGTGCGCCGGCACCGGCGTGTGGCTGCTCGGCCGCTGGCTCCGACGCGACGTCCCTGCTCCGTGCGCCGAGTCGTAGCGGCAACGCGGAGCGGTCGCTAGGATGCCGCCAGGAGGTACCCCATGCCCGACTCCGAGCGCATCAAGCAACGACTGAAGGAGGATCGCATCCCGGAGGCGTTCTGGCCCGAGGAATGGGGCGAGAAGAAGAAGCGCCCGCGCGAGATCGCCTTCATGGACATGAACCTCTGCTTTCCCTGCGGGAAGTGCCCGGAGTTCTGCCCCGTCGGCTGCATCGAACCCCTCGCCCCCGGCACGCTGCCGGGTCGCGGCGACAATCAGCCCGTGCAGGTACGCTACGACGAGTGCATCGGCTGCTACATCTGCGTCGAGGTGTGCGCGTTGCTCACCGACTACGACGCGGTACGCATGTACGACACCAACCTCGTCGAGCAGATACTGGACGTGAAGATCGGGGACACACCGGGCCCCTACCGCCCGCCCGAGCCCCATGAGGACTACTTCTCGGAAGGCGGCGGCTACCGTCACGTCGGCAAGGGCTCGCGCATCCTCGAGAAGATGCAGCGCGAGCAGCGCGACCGCATGCGGCCGAAGACCTGACGCCCGGTGCTCGACGTCGGATTCCTCGTCGGCGGCCTCGCCCTCCTCGTGGCCGGCGCCGAGTGGCTGGTGCGCGGCGCGGCGCGCATTGCCGCCCGCCTGGGCGTCGCGCCGCTGGTGGTCGGTCTCACGATCGTGGCGATCGGCACCAGCATGCCGGAGATCACCACCAGTCTGATCGCCGGCTTCTCCGGCCATGGGGACATCGCCCTCGGCAACGTGGTGGGCAGCAACGTCTTCAACGTCCTGTTCATCCTCGGCCTGGTCGCGATCGTGGCGCCGCTGCCGGTGGCGTTGCGGCTGGTCCGTCTGGACGTCCCGCTGCTCCTGATCGTCTCGCTCCTCGTCCTGCTGATGGCGGTCGACGGGACGATCGCGCGCTGGGAGGGTCTCGTGCTCCTGACGGGTTTCGCCGCACATCTCGGTCTTTCGCTCGGGGCGCCACGGTTCGCGACCCCGGACGTGCACGAAGAGTACGGGGCCGAGTACGGCACGCCCCGCGGCTCCAGCGCCCGGGATCTCGCGTTCGTGCTGCTGGGCTGCGGGCTCCTGGTGGCGGGCTCACGCTGGGCGGTGTTCGCCGCCGCCGAGATCGCGCGCGGTCTCGGGGTGAGCGAGTTGGTGATCGGACTGACCGTCATCGCAGGCGGCACCAGCCTGCCCGAGGTGGTCACCTCCGCCGTCGCCGCCCGGCGCGGGGAGCCGGACATCGCCGTCGGCAACGTCGTCGGCAGCAACCTCATCAACCTGCTCCTGGTCCTCGGGCTGGCCGCCACCGTGGTGCCCGGCGGCGTGCCCGTGGCTCGGGAAGCGCTCCGCTTCGACCTGCCGATCATGGTGGCCTCGGCCTTCGCGTGCTGGCCCATCTTCGTCACCGGGTTTCGCATCGCCCGCTGGGAGGGCGTCGTGCTCTTCGGCTACTACGTCGCCTACGTGGCCTACCTCGTCCTGCAGGCCAGCGATCACGACGCCCTGCCCGCTTTCAGCGCCGTCATGCTGAGCTTCGTGCTGCCGCTCACGGGACTCACCTTGGCCGTGGTCCTGGCGCGCGGCTGGATCGCCAGCCGGCGGCGGGCGTCGTGACGGACGCGTCGCACAGCCGACTGGCCGTGCACGGCGGCGCGGGTGACGTGCCGAGCGCCCGGACGGATCCGGCCTTCGGCCGCCTGGCCCGACGCGGCGGCGACGATGCCCTCGCCGCCGGCTGGCACGTGCTGGCCGGCGGCGGGAGCGCGCTCGAGGCCGTGATCGCCGCCGTGGTGGTGCTGGAGGACTGCGAGGCCTTGAACGCCGGGCGCGGCTCGGTGCCGGTCTCGTCGAGATGGACGCCGCGGTCATGGACGGCGCCGGCCGGCGCGCCGGTGCGGTCGCGCTGCTGCGCGGCATCGTCCATCCGGTACTGGCCGCGCGCGCCGTCATGGAGGACGGACGTCACGTGCTGCTGGCCGGCGCGGGGGCGGAGGAGTTCGCGCGCGACCGCGGCCTCGACACCATCGACGCCGCGGCGCTCGAGGCCATCGCCGCCCGCCGCCAACGCAACCCGGAGCAGCCGACCGGGACCGTCGGGGCCGTGGCGCGCGACGCACGCGGCCACCTGGCCACCGCGACATCTACCGGCGGCACGCGCGGCAAACGCCCGGGACGACTCTCCGACAGCGCGCTCGTCGGCGCCGGCACCTGGGCCGACGACGCCACCTGCGCCGTCTCGGCGACCGGCAATGGCGAGGGCTTCATCCGCTGCGCCTTCGCGCACGAAGTGGACGCCCTCATGCGGCACGCCGGGCTGTCGCTGGCGGCCGCCTGCGAGCGGGCCCTCGCCGCGGTGACGGCGCTCGGCTTCCGGGGCGGCTGCATCGCCATCGACCAGGGCGGCCGCCTCGCAATGCCGTTCACCACGCGTGGCATGGTGCGGGGCTGGATCGACGGCGACGGCGCCCGCCTCGCGGTCCACCCCGAGGAGTCGCTGGAGGCGTCATGAGCGGCGGCCCGTGGTGGCGCGACGGCGTGTTCTACCAGATCTATCCGCGTTCCTTCGCGACGTCGATGCACGCCTCGTCGACGCACGGTGGCGTCGGCGACCTGCGCGGTGTCACCGCACGGCTCGACCACCTGGTCTGGCTCGGCGTGGACGCGCTCTGGCTCTCGCCCTTCTACCGCTCGCCGATGCGCGACTTCGGGTACGACGTGGCGGACCACTGCGACGTCGACCCGCGCTTCGGCACCCTCGCGGACTTCGACGCGCTGGTGGCGGCCGCCCACGCACGCGGCCTGCGGGTGATCGTCGACTGGGTGCCGGCGCACGTCTCGAGCGACCATCCCTGGTTCCGCGAGGCCCGCACCGGGCGCGCCAGCGCCCGCCGGGACTGGTTCGTGTGGGCCGATCCCGGCCCCGGCGGCGCGCCGCCGAACAACTGGCGCTCGACCTTCACGGACGGGCCGGCGTGGACACTCGACGAGGCGACGGGACAGCTCTACCTGCATTCGTTCCTGCCGGAGCAACCGGATCTCGCGTGGGCCAACCCGCAGGTCCGGCGCGCCATGCACGACGTGCTGCGCTTCTGGATGGCGCGCGGCGTGGACGGCTTCCGCGCCGATGTCGTGCACAACGTCGGCAAGGACCCGGCGCTGACCGACGTGCCGGCCGACGTCGCCGGCCTGCCGTACTTCATGGTGAACGACCAGGCCGTCACGCACGAGTACCTCCGCGAGGTGCGCCGTGTCCTCGACGAGTTCCCGGGCGACCGCATGATGGTCGGTGAAGTCTTCCTGCTCGACCCGGAGCGGATGGCCGCCTACCACGGCCACGGCGACGAGCTGCACCTGTGCTTCAACTTCGCCGCGGTCTTCGCCCCCTGGTCGGCGGCCCGCTGGCGCGCGTGCATCGACCGCACCGCCGCCGTGCTCGGCGCGCGGGACGCGTGGCCGACGTGGGTGCTCTCGAACCACGACCTGCCACGTCACCGCACCCGCTACGGCTCGGAGGCGCGGGCTCGCGCGGCCGCCGTCCTGCTCCTCACCCTGCGCGGCACCCCCTTCCTCTATATGGGCGAAGAGCTGGGACTCGCGGACGCTCCGATCCCGCCCGACCGGGCCGTCGACCCCGGCGGGCGCGACGGGTGCCGCGCGCCGCTACCGTGGCACGGCGAAGCCGGCCACGGGTGGGGCCCCCCGACGTGGCTGCCGTTCCCGCCCGACGCCGCCACGCGCAACGTCGCCGAGCTGAAGCGCGACGCGACCTCCATCCTGCACCTCTATCGCCGCCTCCTCGCCGCCCGCCGCGCCGCCCCCTCCTTGCGCCGCGGCACCTTCGAGTGGCTGCCGGCGCCCGAGTCGGTGCTGGCCTTCCGGCGCAGCCACGAGGAGGACGCGCGTCTGGTCCTGGTGAACTTCGGCGACGACCGCGTGCGCGTCGAGCTGCCATCGCCGGGCGTGGTCGAGATCGCCAGCGACGGCGTTGGCGAGGGCGCCGTCTTCGAGCAGTTCCTCGGTGCGAGCCAGGCCGTGGTGCTGCGTCAGCCGACGCCGGCCGCGCGTCGTTGACGCCCGACCGCGGCGCGTGCCATGCGAGCCCCAACACGGCGCCAGTGACGGCGCCCTGTCAGGCGCCGAAGGGGGAGCACGATGACGACCGATCTGACGATGCTGATCTGGACCGCCCTGCTCGCGTTGCTGGTACCCACGGTCTACCTCACCGGTCGCATGCAGACGCCCGGCGGCATGGCGTGGGCACTCGGCAACCGTGAGGGGCCGCTGCGGATTCCCGAATGGGCCGCCCGGGCCGAACGGGCGCACGCCAACCTGGTCGAGAACATCGGGCCGTTCGCCATCCTGGTCCTGGTGGCGCACGTGAGCGGCCACGCCAACGCCACCACCGCACTCGGCGCGACCATCTTCTTCTGGAGCCGCGTCGCCCACTTCGCCGTCTACACGGCGGGCCTGATCGGCGTGCGCACGGCCGTGTTCTTCGCCGGCGCGGCCGGCGAGCTGCTCATCCTCTCGCAGCTCTTCGGCTGAGGGCCGTCTACGCGCCGACGTACGACTCGAGCACCCGGTGGAAGTGCCGGATGCGGCGCTCCTGCTCGCTCAGGCGCAGGCCGGAGAAGGCGGCGGACCGCATGCCGGCCTGCACGCGCGGCAGGTTGGCCAGATCCTGGTCGATGACGTCGCCGAGCGAGGTCCCCGCGATTTCGCCGGTGACGTGCTCGGGCCGCGCCGGCGCCGTCCCGGGCGCCAGCAACGCATAGTCCTGGAAGTCGAAGAACATCCGGTTCGGGTCCTCGGGGTGCGGGCGGTGGCGGAAGAGCCAGAAGCCGCGGCCGTGGATGTTGAGCGTGACGTTCGGGAAGATCGTGTAGTGCAGGTCGTCGATGAGCTGCTCGTCGTGCAGCGCCGCGACGTCGATCCCCGCCTCGGCGCACTGCCGGCGGATGCCCGCGAAGAGGGCCGGGCGCACGGCGTCGATCGTCCCCGTGAAGGTCGCCGGGTCCACCCCGCAGCCCGGCAGGACGAGATCGCGGATCGGGGCCGGGATGCCCGGCCGCTTCCCGAGCCGCGGGCTCGGCACCGGGTGCCGTCCAGATTCCACTCCCAGCCGTGATAGCGGCACCCGAAGCTGGCCACGTGCCCGCGCCCCGGCTCGCAGAGGCGGTTCCCGCGATGCAGGCAGACGTTGTAGTGCGCCCCGACCCGCCCCGCGCGATCCCGCGCCACGATCACCGACTCGGGTCCGATCTCGAACGTGAAGTAGTCGCCCGGCCGCGCGACGTCGGCCGCACGGCCCGCCAGCAACCACACCCGCCGCCACATCCCGTCCCACTCGCGCCGCATGAACTCGGGCGAGACGTAGCGTTCCTTCGGGATCAGGCCCGTGCCGAAATCGGGCTCCGGCGACTTCTCGAGCGGCGTCGGCATCCCGCGCGCATAGCACCGGTGACCAAGACGGGGAAAGTGTGTCGTCGGAGCCCGCGGCACCGCCGTGCCGGCCCGGTGCCCGTTGTCCTTCCTTGCCGTCTCCACACACTTCGGCCATGTTCCCCGACACCACCCGCCCCCGCGGCTGACCACATCGATGTCGCTGTCCCTCTACGCACACCCGTTCTCCTCCTACTGCCAGAAGGTGCTGATCGCGCTGTATGAGAACGACCTGGCGTTCGAATTTCGCCTGCTCGCGCCGGGGCGCGATCGTGAAGCCGCCGAGCATCGAAAGCGGTGGCCCCTCGGTCGCTTTCCCGTTCTCGTGGACGGCGACCGGACGGTGGTCGAGGCCTCCATCATCATCGAGCATCTGGGCGTGTACCATCCGGGGCCCGTCCGGCTCGTCCCCGACGACCGCACGGCGGCGCTCGACGTGCGGATGATGGATCGGTTCTTCGACAACTACGTCATGACCCCGATGCAGAAGATCGTGGCCGACAGCATCCGGACACCCGAGCATCGAGACGACCAGGGGGTGCGCGAGGCTCGAGCGCTGCTCACGACCGCCTATCGCTGGCTCGAGGGCGTGGTGAAGGATCGTGCCTGGGCAGCCGGCGACACCTTCAGTCTCGCCGACTGCGCCGCGGCGCCGGCGCTGTTCTATGCCGACTGGGTTCACGCCATCGACGACTCGTTCCCATCCGTCCGCGCCTATCGCGTCCGACTGCTGGACCGGCCCTCGTTCGCGCGCGCGGTGGACGAGGCGAGACCCTACCGCCCGCTCTTCCCACCGGGTGCGCCCGACCGTGACTGAGCAACGAGGCGAGCCAGGAAGGCGCGGCCGTACCGTCGATCGCCCGGGCCGTGCCTCAGTTGGATTCCAGCGACGGCGAGGAGACCCCGGATCGCCCGCAGCCGCTGCACCGGCCAGCGCGTGTAGGCGCTCGGGGTACTGCTGGAACGTCACCCCCCGAAGCGACATCTCGTGGAACCACGTGGCGCTCGGCGGCTCGCCGCCGAAGATGGCGTTCTCGTCCGCCCACGTCTCGAAGTCGCATAGCGTCGCCAGGGGCGCATACAAACGCCCTGCGTTGAGATCGCGGCCGGAGACCTCGTTGCCGACGATCGAGAAGAGCGGTGCCGTGAGGCCGATCACCCACGACAGGGCGAAGAGCAGCACGATCCGCAGCAGCATGGCCATGCCGAGACCCAGCGTGCGGGCGCGTCCCTGCTGCTTGCCCGGCAGCTTGGCGGCGAGGATCGAGATGAACACCACGCTGTCGATGCCGAGGACGATCTCGAGCGGCATCAGCGTGGACAGCGCGACGCTGACGCGTCGCGCCTAGCGAGCCACCGATCGGACGATCTAGGGATCTGCCGCAGGCTATCCGCAACGGCGCCTCGCGCCACGGGAGGGAACATGACGCACGGACGATCATGGCGACTCGCCTCACTGGCATTGCTGGTACCGGCATTCGCCGCAGCGCAGGTCCACGATCATCAGAAGTGCTACCGGATCCGCGACACCAAGGTCTTCAAGTCGGCCAACGTGACCCTGACCCCCGCCGCCCTGGCGGCCGCGTTTCCCACCGAGCGCTGCCAGATGAGGGCCAAGGCCCAGCTGCTGTGCGTGCCAGTCGAGAAGCGGGTCGAATCGATCATCGGTCTCGACGGAGACCCGCGGCCGCCGCTTCCCATCTCCGGCGTCGACCTGGAGTTCATGACGGTGTGCTACAAGATCCGCTGCGACCCCGACGCCGGGCCGAACCTGGACGTGACCGACCAGATGGGCGCTCGGCCGGTGTCGAGGCTGAGGCCGAAGTACCTGTGCATGCCGGCCGTACCGGGGCTGGTCACCACGACCACCACGACGACCTCGAGCAGCACCAGCACCACGCTGCCGCGCAAGATTGCCTTCGTCACCTCGCAGTCGTTCAACGGCAACTTCGGCGGCGTCACGGCCGGCGACGACCTGTGTCAGGCGGCAGCCGTCGCAGGGGGACTCACCGGAACGTTCTTCGCCTGGCTCAGCGACTCGACCGGCGTCTCGCCGAACACGCGCTTCACGTATTCGCCCGACCCGTACCTGCGCACCGACGGCGTCCTGATCGCGAACGACTACGCCGACCTGACGGACGGCTCGCTCGTGAACCCCATCGACGCGGACGAGTTCGGCGCGCTGGTGCCAGTGCACGCCCCGGGCGATCCGGCGGACGACGTGTGGACGGGTACCGACGAGTTCGGCGACCCGGACGCCCTGAGCGGTGGCTTCTTCTGCACCGACTGGACGGCGGTCGGTGGGCCCGGCCTCGAGGGGCAGCTCCACCTGACGAGTCCGAAGTGGACGAACCACCAGCGCATCTCGTGCGAGGTGCCGCGGCGCCTGTACTGCTTCGAGCAGTGAGCCCTCCGTCATGAAATAGTCACCCATTGCTCTACGGCGGTAGGGACGACGGCATCCCCTCAGCCCAGGTCGAGCGCTGCGCGGCGAGCTGAAAGCCGGCCGCGGCACGTCCGAGATCGTCGTCTATCCCGACCGCCACACGCCTTTCGCGCCGACTATCGCCCATCGCGAGACCGGCTACCGCATCGTCGAGCCCCTTCCCGAGCGGATCCGCGATCCGGAGACCTACGTGTGCGGGAGCGCCGCCGACCTGGAGGATCATCACGCCCCACGACGACGACTTGAACGTCTACCTCACGATCTATTGCCGGCAGCCCCGCCCGGACGTCCAGATCATGAGCCGGGCGACGCACGAGCGAAAGGGCCGACGCTGCACCGGGCGCACCATCGCCGAGTCGGCGATCCGCGAGCATACGGGCTGCAGCGTGGTGGCGATCCGCAGCGAGCGCGGCATGGAGGTCGTGCCGAATCCCGGCGAGCTGTTGCCGGCCGACGCCGCCATCGTCCTGATCGGCACCGTCGAGGCCGAAGCGCGCTTCTTGAGCGCTACGGGAAGAATCGGGCGCCGGCCGGGTCCGCGTCGCCCTGACGACGGGACCGGGCGCCGGTCACTCCTCCTCGTTGGCCATGACCGTCTCCTGTCACTCCAAGTGACCCATCTTGCCGCTCTGGTAGTCCACCATCGCCTGCCGGATCTCGCCCGGCGTGTTCATGACGAACGGCCCCTGCCCCACGATGGGCTCGTCGATCGGCTCGCCGGCGAGCAACAGCGCGACCGCGTCCTGCGCGCCGTCGATGCAGATGCGCGCCCCCGCACGGTCGAAGAGGCCCACCTCGGCGGCGCCGATCTCCTCGGAGCCGTTCACGCGCAGCCCGCCGCGCAGCACCACCAGAGCCGTCGTGTAGCCGTCAGGCACCGCGAGGTCCGCTCGCCGGTCGCTGGCGAGCCGCAGATCCCAGACGTGCATGGGCGTGAAGGTCTTGGCCGGCCCCCTGGCTCCCGCGAACTCGCCCGCGACGACGCGGACCCGGCCGCCGCCATCGGCGAGATCCACGCTGGGGATCTCGCCGCTCACGATGCCCTGGTACCGGGGCGGCGCCATCTTGTCCTTGGCGGGGAGGTTCACCCAGAGCTGCACCATCTCGAAGAGCCCGCCGCGGCGCGCGAAGTCCCGACCGTGGAACTCCTCGTGCACCAGACCGGACGCCGCGGTCATCCACTGCACGTCACCGGGGCCGATCTTGCCGCCGCCCCCCGACGAGTCGCGGTGCTCCACTTCGCCGGCGTACACGATGGTGACCGTCTCGAAGCCGCGATGTGGGTGCTCACCCACGCCGCGGCGCGCCTCGGTCGGGGAGAACTCCATCGGCCCGGCGTAGTCGAGCAGCAGGAACGGACTGAGAACCGCGCCCAAGGTGGGGTAGGCGAAGAGCGTCCGCACCGGGAAGCCGTCACCCACCCAATGGCGATCCACGCTGCGCTGGATGCAGCGCAGCCTCTTCAGCGACTTGTCCTTCGTCGATGGCACCATGTCACCTCGAGAAGCGTGCGGCCGGGCATGTCTTCCATAGCCGCACGAACCTCTCCGGGGAAGCACGAACGGTGAAAGCGTCAGCTCGCCGGGTCGAGGGATGCGCGGTCGCCACGGCCGGGAGACGCCGCGGCCTTGTCGTCCCACCATTCCCATCAGCGAGTCGGGACGACCCACAAGGGGAAGGGGGACGATGATGGATCGGCGCGCGATCGCACGGGCCGGACCCGGCTCCGCCGACTTCGACCCGGCCGGCCCTGTCACCGCAGCCGGCGGGCCATCTCGCGAATCAGGTGCGGGCTGCGGTGCGAGCCCTCGTCGCGCAGCCGGATGCCCAGGTCCAGCCGCAGCGCGGCGTTGATCAGCCCGAGGTGGGAGAACGCCTGCGGGAAGTTGCCGAGCGGCGTACCGTCGCGGGGGTCGACCTCTTCGGCGAGCAGGCCGACGTGGTTCGTCACGGCGGCGTGCGCGTTGAAGACCTCCAGCGCCTCGTCGAGCCGGCCCTGCAGCGCCAGCGCCTCGGAAAGCCAGAACCCACAGAGCACGAACGCCCCTTCCGCTCCCGCAACGCCGTCGTCGGCGCGATAGCGCCGCAGGTAGGGTCCCTCGCGCAGCTCCCGCCACACCCAGTCGACGGTCCCGCGCATGAGCGGCGCATCGTCGTCCATGAAGCCGTGCACGGCCAGTAGGAGCAGGGACGCGTCGGGGTACGGGTCGCCGTAGGCGCCGCCGAAGTGCGCTCCGGTCGGGTCGACGCCGTACTGACAGATGTCGGCGTGGATCTCGGCGGCGCCCGCCCTCCAGGCGTCGTGCAGGGTCGCGTCGCCGAACGCGGCGGCCAACGCCGAGCCGCGGTCGAGCGCCAGCCAGCACATGAGCTTCGAGTGCACGTGATGTCGCTTGCCCGTGCGCGGCTCCCAGATGCCGTGATCGGGCCGGCGCCAGTCCTCACGCAGGCGCTCGACCACGGACACGATCTTGCGCCAGACCCGCAGCGTGAGCGCGCCGCCGAAGTGCTCGAAGAGATGCGCGGCATCCACGAGCGCGCCCGCACTGTCGAGCTGGAGCTGGCGGCGGGCACCATTGCCGATGCGCACCGGTCCGGTGCCCCGGTAGCCGGCCAGGTGGGCCAGCTCCTGCTCCTCGGGGACGGCGCCCCCGTCGACCGTGTACATGACGCTGAGGCCGTCGTGGGCGTCGACGGCGTCGCGCACGAAGTGGAAGAACTGCCCCGCTTCGGGGCTGAAGCCGATCAGGTTCGTGGCCCGAATGGCGAGCGCGGCGTCGCGCGTCCAGGTGTAGCGGTAGTCCCAGTTGCGGCCGCCACCGACCCACTCGGGCAGCGACGTGGTCGGGGCGGCGACGATGCCGCCGGTGGGCGCATACATGAGCAGCTTCAGCAGCAGTGCCGAGCGCATCACGTGGTGCCGCCACGGGCCGTCGTACTGCAGCCCACCGGACCACTGCCGCCAGAGCGTGCGGGTGGTGCGCAAATGGTCGAACGGCCGGTAGGCCGGGACCGGCTCGGGTCGCGGCGCATCCCAGGAGAGCACGACCCAGCGCTGCTCGCCGGCGCGAAGCCTCACGGTCGCCTCGACCCCACCCTGCTCGCGCCGCGTCCACCCGACGCCCTGTCCGGCGACGCAGGCGAGCCGCTCGCCGTTCGCCCCGCAGGCGATCACGCCGTGCTCGCCGAGATCGATACGGGGTATGTCCGCCCCGTAGGCGAAGCGCGGATCGAAGACGAGCTGCATCTCCACCGTGCCGCCGACGCCCTGCAGCCGCCGGTGTACCTCGTGGATCGAGGAACGCGAGTCGTCGCTCCAGGGCATGAAGTCGGTCACCCGGACCCCGCCGCCCTCGATCGTAAACAGCGTTTCCAGAACGTTGGTGTCCGGATCGTAGCGCTGCACGCTCCGAAAGGGCCGCGCACGCGGCGTGACGGCGGTGATCCCACCGCGCTCCGGGTCCAGTAGGGCCGCGAAGGTGCTGGGGCTGTCGAAACGCGGCAGGCAGAGCCAGTCGATGGCGCCGTCGACACGCACGAGCGCCGCCGTGTGCCCGTCGCCGATCAGGCCGTGCGCCCCGATGGACCGACCCGCGCCGTCGTCGTCGGCCGTGAAGAGGAAAGGGCGGGTGAGGTGCCGGGCGGCGCTCAGGATATCCATGAACCCGACGGTATCATGGGACTTTTCGGTTCACAGACGCGGGCTGAATAATCCGGGCGGGCCGCGCGTCGAAGCCAGCAGAAGACGCCGTCGCTCGCGACCCTTACCCCGACTGTGCAGAGTGTGCAGACAAGGAGCGGCACGCGTCACCTTCCTCCCTCTAAAGGCCCGGGGAGTTGGGTCATCGGTCGCGTGATCCAGCTCCCCACTCCCCTCCTCCTCAGGATTTCGGCGTGGATTCCAGCCCGCGCAACGCCTCCAGCGCCTCGCTGACGTGCCGCGTCGCCTGAGCCTGAGAGTTGAAGACGTGGCGCACGGCGCCGCCCCGGTCGATCACGAACGTGACCCGCCCGGGGATGACCCCGAAGGTCGCGGGGACGCCGTACTGCTTGCGGACCTTGCCCCCCTGGTCCGAGAGCAACGTGAACGGCAGGCCGTACTTGCTGGCGAATCGCTCGTGCGACTCGGGACCGTCGGAACTGACGCCGATCACCTCGGCCCCGACCGTCTGGAAGTCCTCGTACTGGTCCCGAAAGGAGCACGACTCCTTCGTGCAGCCCGGCGTGTCGTCCTTGGGGTAGAAGTAGAGCACGACGGGTCGCTTGTCGCGGAAATCGCTCAAGCGAACCGTCCGGCCCGTGCGATCCGGCAGCGCGAAGTCCGGCGCCTCGTCACCCACGCCGACGCCCGGCGCGCCGCTTCCCAGCAGAAAATCGAAGAGTCCCATGGCTCGGGCGCGTAGCACGGACGCCGCCGCCGGGAAACATCACACGCGCAGCAGGATGCCCCGACACGGACGCCCCGTCGCCTCGGCGACGGCCCGCACGTAGAGATCCACCTGGCGGCGGTACTCGGGCAGCCGGCCGCTCAGCTCCGCGTCGGTCTTGAAGTCGACCACCGTCCAGCCGTCCGCGTCCTCGAAGGCCGCGTCCACCACGCCCTCGACGAGGCTCGCGTCGGCGAGCCGGATGGCGACGGGCATCTCGCGACGACAGGCGCCGGCGGCCGCCCGGCGCACCAACGGGTGCGCGAGCGCCGCCGTCACGGCGTGCCCGGCCGCGTCGATCTCCTCCGCCGACGCGCCGAGCAGCCGGCCTTCGAGCGCCGCCAGCCGCGTCGCCGCCTCGGGGCCGCCGTCCAAGTCGACGGCGGCCAGGACGGCGTGCACGAGCGTCCCGAAGCGCGGTCCGTGAGGGCGGCCGGTCGCGATCTCCGTCTGCTCGACGTCGATCGGGGTCTCGGGCGCGTGGCCGTCCGCCGCGGCGCGCTCCGTGGCCGTCTGCACCACCAGCGCCGGGCGCGCCGCCCGCTCGCGCACGTCATCCCGCACCCGTTGCCAGGCGGCGTGGGTTTCGATGCCGGCGGTGGAGCGCCGGCCGCTCTCGTCCGTTTGCAGCAGCTTCTGCTGGCGCAGTCCGAGGTTCTCCTCCACGGCGAGGCGAAGGGCCGACGGCGCCCACCACACGACGGACGGCCCGCCCCCCGGCGGCCGGTGCAGCCCCGGCACCACCGACTCGGCCGGGCGCGGCGTCCGGCGGGGACGCACCAGCACCCCGTCGCCCCGCAACACCGGACAGCCGGGCGGCTCGTCGGACTCCGGCACCGCCGCCGCGCCCGCCGCGGGGTAGACGACGTCGTTCAGGACGTGGGTCCAGCCTTCGAGACGCTGGTCGGCGATCGTCGGCACCACGAGCAGGTCGCGCGCGCGTGTGGTCGCCACGTAGAGCAACCGGTCGGACTCCTCGACCTCGCGGGCGGCCTCGGCCGCCTCGTGCTGCAACAAATCGGGCGGCGTGCAGTCGATCAGCCGCTGCGCGCACAGGCCGCGGCTCGCGTCGACGTGCCGTCCGGGCCTGGCCGGCGTCGCCTTGGCGGTCGGGTCGGCGAGGATCACGATCGGGAACTCGAGCCCCTTCGCCTTGTGCACGGTCATGAT
>Ga0299906_10002957_pt1 | contig 14037 bp, 7 predicted proteins | sample RVTome_14_FD_200259 | JGI IMG/M metagenome (GOLD analysis project Ga0299906, IMG submission 200259) | Soil microbial communities from uranium-contaminated site in the Upper Colorado River Basin, Wyoming, United States - RVT145D125 (version 2) ... | reverse complement strand
GGAATCAAAGCAGTATCATTGTCATTGGCCAACTTCGGAAACATGGTTTGAAATTCATTAGAATATTCAGTGCCCATATTTGGAGGAACCATCATGCCTGCAATAACAATTTTAACAACAGGGTATTTTTTCCTAACCTGATTAATTATTCCCTGGAGGTTTTCTTTGGTTGAACTCAGTGGTACTCCGCGTAATCCATCATTGGCGCCAAGTTCAAGAATGAAAACGTCAATATGCTGATTCAGGATCCAATTTATCCTGCTTAAACCGCCGGCAGAGGTTTCGCCACTTACTCCTGCGTTAACCACCCTGTACTGCTGACCGTTGCTGTTGAGCATCTTTTCAACCAACGCCGGGAATGCCTGCTCCGGAGTGAGTCCATAGCCTGCTGTCAAACTATCTCCATAGAATAAAATAGTTTTTGATTCCTGGAAACCCTGGAAGGAAGAAATCAGTACTAGAAGTAATATCAAATGGGTTCGGAGAGTCATTTTAAACATTTTTGTCATAAATCAGCTACCTTAGACATTAGTTAAAACTTTATTTCTACAATAATGTTTCAGTTTAGTATCGCCAGAAACTAAAATTATGCCGGAAATACTAGGAGTTCAAAATTTAGTAAAGAAGTTTTCGTCTTCAAAGCAAGAACTAACAGTAATTGATGATATTACTTTTTCCGTCGAAGAAGGATCATCAATTGCAATTGTTGGTCCCTCTGGCAGCGGTAAAACAACTTTGCTGGGATTATGCGCGGGTCTTGATGTACCTACTTCCGGAATTGTTTCTTTAGTAGGCATAAAATTAAATTCTTTGGATGAAGACGATCGAGCCTATGTGAGAAACCAAAAAGTGGGATTTGTTTTTCAGAATTTTCAGTTACTCCCAACCCTGACGGCGATTGAAAATGTAATGGTTCCACTTGAATTACGTGGTGAAAAAAATATTGGAAAACGCGCTACTGAACTTATGGACAGAGTAGGGCTGGGTGACAGGACTAATCACTACCCTTCCCAGCTCTCAGGTGGTGAACAGCAACGTGTGGCCATCGCGCGGGCATTCATTTCATCACCACAGATTTTGTTCGCTGATGAACCCACAGGCAACCTGGATGAAGAGACCGCCTCAAGAGTAACAAACCTGCTCTTCGAATTAAATAAATCGGAAGGAACAACTTTAGTATTAGTAACTCATAATGTGTCACTTGCTGAAAATACAGAACGTATTTTACATCTGAAGCGTGGAAAATTAGAAAGTGATCAACTATTAGTTCAAAAGCCAAAGAATTTTGGAGTACATAATTAAAATAAAAAAGAAGCGGAAGAATCTCTTCAATGATTGGTGGGTCTGGAAAATGGCATGGATGGATGCCAGACATAATTTTTCCAGACTATTCCTTTTTATTTCCTCAATTATAATTGGAATAGCGGCATTAGTTGCGATCAATTCATTTCGGGATAATCTTCATCAGGATATCAATGATCGGGCAAAGGATTTACTTGGAGCAGACCTGGTAGTTTCTTCCAACAAGACTTTTGATGAGAACACCCTGGCCCAGTTTGATTCTCTTAAATATGCTCAGGCAATGGATGCCCGTATGGCCTCTATGGTTCTGTTTAAGAGCGAGATCGAAGGAACGCGCCTTGTGCAAATTGTTGCTGTTAAGGGCGGGTTTCCTTTTTATGGAAAGGCGGAAACTTTACCGGAGAATGCCTGGTATAATCTGGATTCAGGCACTTATGCATTGCTGGATGAAAACCTTGCCATTCAGTATGAAGTCAGCACCGGTGATTCGGTAAAGGTGGGAAGTATCATGTTTCCGGTGGCGGGTGTAGTTACAAACCTTCCGGGAGTAACCGGATTCAGTTCCACTTTTGCGCCATCGGTATATATAAGTTTTGATAAACTTGAAGCCACGGGTCTTGTTCAATATGGCTCACGTATAAATTATAACAGGTATTTTAAAACCGATAGTGATGCAGACACTGAAGAACTGATTTCTACCTTAAGACCAGGCCTTCGACGTAATGGGTATTCCTACGATGATGTGGAAGAAAGAAAAGAAGATATGGGAAGAGGACTGGATAACCTGTATCGATTTTTCAATTTGTTGGGATTTGTTGCCCTGATACTTGGATGTATTGGAGTGGCAAGTTCGGTGCACATTTATGTTCAGGAGAAACGCCCCTCAGTGGCTGTACTTCGATGTCTCGGAGCCAGCGGATGGCAATCGTTTAACATTTTTCTGCTCCAGGCCTTATTCCTGGGGATGATTGGAAGTTTTATTGGTGCCGTGTTTGGGGTGCTGATTCAATATCTAATCCCCTGGCTTTTCTCAGACCTGATACCCATGGAGATAAATATTAACCTCAGTTGGCTATCCATAGGTGAGGGCATGTTATTGGGATTGATTATTAGTGGTATTTTCTCATTTCTGCCTTTAACCGGGATTCGTTCAATACCACCACTGGAAGTACTGAGAACCGCGTTTGAAAAACCTAAAAGAGTTAGTAAAATCCGAATCCTGGTAATTGCATTAGCGCTGCTTTTCCCTTTGGGATTTGCTATTTATCAAACCGGCCGGATTGATGTAGGGCTAAGTTTTTTTGCTGCCTTGATTCTAACCTTCCTGGCTCTATACGCTGTGGCTCAACTATTAATAATCCTGTTAAAGAGGTTTTTCCCATCATCGTGGACTTTCATTTGGCGTCAGGCTCTTGCCAATCTTTTCAGACCCTACAACCAGACTACCGTGCTCATGGTCGTAATCGGGCTGGGTGCCTTCCTGGTAAGTACGTTGAATTTAGTTCAGAATAGTTTATTGAATCAGGTGGAATTTATCGGCTCAGGCAGCCGGGCAAATACCGTATTATTCGATATCCAAAGTAGTCAGCGTGAAGGAATTATTGAGCTTACAAAAGATCATGAAGTAGAAATACTACAAATGGTGCCGATAGTTACGATGAAGATAGAAACTGTAAAGGGGAGAACTGTGCGGGAAATACAGGAAGATACCACCGACAATGTTTCTAACTGGAGTATAACGCGCGAATACCGGGTTACCTACAGGGATTCATTAATCGATTCGGAAACGCTTATGGCCGGAGAGTTGATGCCCGGATATGATAGGGATAATGATGATTCTTTGTTTGTATCGGTATCTGAAAGCATGGCCGAACGACTTGGTGTAGATCTGAAAGACGCAATAACTTTTGATGTACAGGGAGTTTCGATCAAGACATACATTGGAAGCATTCGCGATGTTGATTGGCAAAGAATTCAAACCAATTTCATTTTCGTATTCCCCCTGGGTGTTCTGGAAGAAGCGCCGCAATTTCATGTTATGATGGCCAAGATCAGGGATAAAGAAAAATCAACCGGGTTCCAACGTCAGCTTATCGCCCGATTTCCGAATGTAAGTGTTATTGACTTGACACTTATTCTAAAAACGGTTGATGATTTTATGGGCAAGGTGGCCATGGTAATTCAATTCATGGCACTCTTTAGTATTTCTACAGGGATGGTTGTGCTGGCCGGCGCGGTAATTAACAGCAAGTATTTACGGTTAAAAGAAAATGTGTTGCTCCGGACACTTGGCGCTCTGAGGAGACAAATTGTTAAAATGACGCTGATTGAGTATGCTTATCTGGGCTTGTTTGCCGGACTAACCGGAGTTATTCTTTCACTACTTGCAGGCTGGGGATTAACTATATTTTTCTTCGATGTTGTTTTCTTTCCGGATTTGCTTGGGTTATCACAAATCTGGATTGGCATTACGATGTTGACAATGCTGGTGGGCTGGGTAAATACCCGCGGGATTTTTGATCGCTCCCCATTGGAAGTTTTACGTAAGGAGGTTTAAGCGTCCTCCAGAACGGTATTTGGAATTCTTATTTTGAATGATGTGCCCTTGTTAAGCTCTGACTCTACCATAATAACTCCATTTATTTTTTCAACAGTCTCTTTAACAATATAAAGGCCAAGACCTGACCCTTTTGATTGCTCGTGCCCCCGGTAAAAAATATTAAATATCTTATCAAGATTTTCCGGAGGAATCCCAATTCCGTTGTCTGAAATCTCAAGGCTCAGTCCATGGCTTTCAATTGTTGCAGATACTTTTATAAAGGGATCCTTCTTTTTTGGATCAAAATACTTGATTGCATTGGATATTATGTTATTGAGAATAATTTCAAGTCGCCCCTGATCGCTATAAAACTCTCCATCCCCATCAATCAAAATTTGTTTGCTGATCTTATCTCCGCTTTCAATAAAGTTATGGTACTCAAATGTTTTTTCAATCAGTGATTTAATATTGATCACCTCGGCGGATATGCCCAATCGGCTGTTTCTTGAATAATCAATAACATCCTTTATAAAATAATCAAGCTTAGTAATACTTTTTTCTATAAGATCAATGTATTTTCTCAGGTCGGTGCCATTTTCAGATTTAACCAGATTAATTAAGCCAAGTACCGAGGTGAGAGGCGCTCTCAAATCATGAGCCGCGCTATAAACGAACTTGTCAAGTTCCGCATTTGCCTTTTCCAATTCAAGATTTTTTTCTTTTAGTCTGTCTTCACTTTCCTTTAGCTGACTGATATCAACAATTTGAGCGAGTAGAAAATCAGATTTTCCCAGGTTGGAAATCCTGGCAACTCGTGTTATTGTGTGCAGGTAGCTACCGTTTTCACGCAACACTTCCATCTCTCCCTGGAACTCCTCAAATTCTTTCTTCTTTAACTTGCTTAAATGATCAAGCGTATAATCCATCTTCTCCGGATGGATTAGTGAAACCAGGTCTTTCTGTAAAACACTTGAATTTCTGAAACCCAATGTATTGCTGAATGATGCATTTACATCTGAAATAAATCCATCCAGCGTTAGGATAGCCATTCCAACAGGGGCGGCTTCAAAGACAGTTCTGAACCTCTTCTCCGAGCTTTCCATTAATTCCGCTGAAGCCTTTTTATCGGTAATATCAACAGCACTAAAAAGCACTGCACGGATTTCTTTAGCCTCAATTCGAACAGGGATATATTTGAATTCAAACCAGTAAGCAACGTCATCTTTACTGAATAACTTTGAATGAACAATTACGCTTTCTCCTTCGAGTGCTTTGTCAAAATTCGACTGAAATTTTTTTCTTTGCCCATCGAACAGGAAATCAAGGATATAATCTCCTTCTTTTATGGTTCTGGAAAAAAATCGCTGAAGAATCTCCTCTCCGTTCCGGTTCACTTTTATTACCCTGTAATTCCGGGAAAGCAGGAAGATTGAATCTTGAATGCTGTCTACTAATGTTCTGAAGTCATTGTTGCTGCGCTGCAGTTTTTTTTGCATTAGAATTATATATTCCAGAATGAGATATCCCAGGGCTCCTGAAAAAACGAATAATGTGATAAAGATATAGGGATCTATAATGGGGTTTTCAATGCTCAGGATGATTGGGGCCAAGAAAACAGCATATAAAATCAGAAAAACAAGCAATTTTCTTGGGTTTGTAAACACCAGGCAAATTCCAAGGATAGAAAAGAAAGTTACCGCCCCGGTAAATGTGTCAAGTTGGTTAATTACAATCAGATAAGTTAGCCAGATTATATATAGAAATACTTGGATTAAAATGATACGGGTTAAATTTTTAATAACCCAACTTCTCTTATAGGAGAGGAAATAAGTACCAAAACACATTATCACAAACCCGGTTCTCATCCAAATTGGGTCCAGGGGTCGCTCCGGAAAAAGTCTGATAATCACTCCCAATGTCAATAAAGTCAGTCCACCGTAAAGGAGCAGCATTCTGAGCAATGCAGTTTGTGGATTTTGAATATGGCGCTTCACAATTTTGAGAAATGAATTTACTGAATTGAAATTGTAAAAAGAAGCGGATTCCCTAAATATAACCGGCTACTTTGTACGCAATGGTTCCCACCCATTCCTTAAACAGTTTACTCCATTTCATCAATGCGTCAACCTGTGGGAACAAGAGTGTATCCAGGCCAAATTCCCGGGGATGTCCGAGAAAATCTGTGGTAAGGAAATCGGCATCCAAATTTATTTTATTGAAACAGCGCTTTGAGCGGGGCATATGAAAAGCGGAGGTTACCACTAAAATTTTTGGTGGCTTGTTATATAAGCTGTCAATGATTTTTTTTGAAAAGATCGCATTTTCCCGCGTGTTTCTGGATTGATCTTCAATTATGATTTGCTCCTTTGGAACGCCAAAAATTTCCAATGCCATTGCAAGTGAAGGAGCCTCGGAATACTTCGCATTAATTAATCTTCCTGTACCTCCACTAACCAAAAACTTATCAATTTTACCCATCTTATAAAGAAACAAAGGGTGAACCACCCTATCGGCTCCCCGATCAAAGTGAACTCTGTCTCTTGGTTCAAGATTAGTTTTTGTTACACCACCTAGAATTATCGCGATGTCATAGCGCGTGTCTATTTTCTCAAATTCAATTGGCGGCTCTTCCCAGATCAGATAAATTTCATTTACCAGGAATTCATTTCCAAATAAAAAAATAAGTCCAATACCGATAACCAACAATTTCTTGCCAATTCGCTTTTTTATAAAGATTAGCGCTGCTACCATTGTTGCGGTTATCCAGGTAAGCGGCATGATCAGGATATTGACTAATTTGGAAAGTACAAAAAACATCTGTGTTTGAATTTTCTATCGTCTCAATCGGTAAGATAAACTGGTAAATGAGTTTAAAATTTTTCTTAACCAATCATAGTAAAGGCTAGTTGAAAGAATAATTACCATTAACCAAATAACTCCTAAATTGAATTGAAATGTTGATAGATACCTTCCAAAAAAAGGCTTCTCCGGAACGTAAAACGGTGTTCTTAAGCTTGCGATAGACCCATTGTTTTCAGGTCGCAGAAAAATCGGATATATTTTCCTGATCAATTGGCCATCCTGTTCCACGATCCTTTCGGGATCAGCCATATTTTTCACCACCTGGGCAATTCGGTCATTTTGATAACTATACCGAAGATTCTCAAATTCTCTGCGTTTCTCAGGCTCCTCAATGTAACCATTAATTATTTGTTCCTTCTCGTCATTAGCATTGTTAAACTGATTTGAATAGAACTTTTTTAGTATTTCCAGAAATTCTTTCAGTGTTTGGTAAGAAGTGTCATTGAAATTCCCCATGCTTAGCAGGTTAATATCAAGTTTGTCATGACCAACCAGGTTAAGTTCTTTGTTAATTTCCAACCTGAGTAATTCAAGGTTGGCTTGCATATCCTTTTTTATGTCCGGATCATTAGACCTGAAATAGGTGTGACAAAAATCAAGTTTGCTTTCGAGTTTTGGAATATAATAAGACTTCTTATACTCTGCATTGCCCATAGTCCTGTCGAATTCAAAAAAAAGTTTCTGATATCTGTTCTCTTTAAATTGAGTAACCATCGCGGCCTCGTAAGCCCATCGGCTTGCCATCAGATCACCGACAAGAGGAACTTTATCCTGCGCACTCAAGCGCGGGTTAAGATTGTCAAAGTTTACAACAACTCCGCTTAATATTAGCTGGGGGATAAGCAGAATAGGAATCAAAATGTAAATAGTTACCGCTTTGTTGAAAGCGCTGCTGATATTGAGACCCAATAAATTGGCAAAACATGAAACTGAGAAAAGAATTGCCCAATGCTGGAGGAACATTCCTTTGATTTCTAAAATAGAATTTCCCACAATCACAAATGCGAGAGTTTGAAACGCGCTAATGAAAAATAGAATACCGACTTTGGAGGAAAGATAACTTCCACGACTCAAATTAAGAAAGGCTTCTCTTTTCAGGATTTTTGCATCACGAATAATTTCTTCCGCACTAACGGTCAGTCCCATGAATAATGCAACAATTATTGACATGAATAAGTAAGCGGGTATATTTACATTCTTTCCAAAAAAATATTCTTCTCCACTGGTTTGTGATGTCGCGAATCTTACAATATAAGCCAGAATGAAAGCGAGAACCGGTGCTTCAAGAAAATTGATCACCAAATATTGCTTATTGCTGATTTTGGTGAGGACGTCCCGGATACTGAAAATTCTCAGTTGCTGAAACCTTCCCGGGATGCTTAAAGAAGGTGGAGGTGGGTCATGAACTTCTTTGATTTGCTCAATGTTGATCATTTTTTCAAAATAACGGTTCCATTGCTGAGGCGTAATTTTACGCTCATCTGTTATTCTCCCGTATTCATCAACTACCTTGGTTTCAATTATTTGGAAAATCTGTTCAGGATTTACATTGCCGCACTCAATGCATTCTCCTTCCTGGCTGTTAACCATTTCCACGATTTCCTTGAAATAAATTACAGCTTCAATTGGATTGCCATAAAAAATCTGATAGCCGCCAACATCTAGAATAACCAGCTTATCAAACATCTTGAAAATATCTGATGATGGCTGGTGAATTACAACAAAGATTAGTTTACCCCGTAAGGCTAATTCCTTGAGGAGATCCATTATGTTTTCAGAATCCCTTGACGACAATCCTGAAGTAGGTTCATCGACAAAAAGTACAGCCGGCTCCCTTAATAACTCCAGTCCTATATTTAGTCTTTTACGCTGGCCACCTGAGATTGTCTTATCCAGTGGAGAACCCACCCGCAAGTCCCTGGTTTCTGAAAGCCCTAAATTACTTATGGTCTTTAGCACCAGTTTATTTAACTCGTCTTCACTTAAATTGTCAAAGCATAACTTAGCCGCATAATACAAATTTTGGTACACCGTCAGCTCTTCAATCAGCAAATCATCCTGCGGTACAAATCCAATTACTCCTTCAATCTTTTCAGGATCCCTGTGGATGTCAATCCCGTTGATGGTAACACTTCCCTTATAGGGAGCTTCAGTGCCATTTAGTACATTCAGCAGAGTAGACTTGCCTGAGCCGCTGGCGCCCATAAGCCCAACCATATGGCCCGACTTCTCTTCAATTTCAATTCCGCGCAGTCCGATTTTGCCACTTCTGAATTTGTACCAGATTTTATCGGTCTTAAACGCAATGTTGGTTTCGTATTCGGGAGTATGAAAGCATCCGATAATATCACTATAAAATAGCGGATCAAGATGGTGAGCTCTCAGGGTGCTGCCAAGCGAAAAAACTCTCACCCTTTCAGGCTTCAGGGGAATGCCATTCAGGAAAATGTCCATTTTTCCCAAATACTTAACAAAATAGAAACCACTGGATGGAAGATGTAAAAATGCGAAGAAGCCGCGGAGGTCTGCGCGCGGCAAATGCAATTTGTAATTTTCACCACCGGCCGAATCTACAATCAATACCTTTTCAGCGGACAGCTCAGTAGCGGTTTTACCTATCAGGAACCTGGTGATAACTTCCACATCAGCCTGATTAATGTTGAATTCATCTGCAATTTTTCTGACGAGTTTATCTTCCATATCGGAAATTATTCCGTCTGCCAGAATCAACTCAATCAGGTTTAGCATTAAAATAACTTTTTGTTGAAAGGTAAGCTCAAGATTAATATGCGCGCAAATTTTTTCAACCTCTTTTAATTCATCCCGGTTCTTGTCGGAGAAGCTCAATATTCTGTTTGCAGCTTCATCAAATTGATTAATATATTCCTTGGCTTTATTTTCATTAAGATGATCCAGCAGGAAATGTTCGATGGAATCGCGCTCGCTTTGGGTAACGTCATCTTCTTTGGCTACAATAGCAAAAAGTTCAATTATAGCACGCAATAAAGGTTCACTCATTTGGGTTGATAGGGGAGTTTAGTATTGTCTAAATATAAGGCGCTAATTTAATTTTAGCTAAATTCACCCGTTACAAACCTTCGTGAATTAAGAGAATTCACAAATTCTTGTTCCCGGTGACAAAATTCATTTTGGCATCTTTAAAGAAAAAAAAGGCCCGTACCACGGGCCAATTTATATATAGCAGGTAGATTAGGCTAGTTTACGATGCTGTTCCTGATTTCAGAAATTTTGTCACTAATTGCGGTTAGATATTCACCACTTAGAATAAGGTCCGCCTGATTCTGAGAAATTTTCTCTTCTATATCAGATTCCTCATAAATAGTTTTCAATTCCCTAAACGAAGCAATCAATCCGGCTAACTCGCTATCAGCCGGCAAATCCTCCAACATGTCAATAAGGTCGGTAAGTGGTTTCTCCTGATTCAGAATCACCCTGATAATAGGAGTGAGGATGAGGTTTTTGGCTTCTTCCGGCAACAGGTCTTTAGGATATGTTTCGACAAGCTTCGTTGCAATGGACAGACCTTCAACAAAACTTCCTGACAAAACCATAACGGCAACCTTGGTTCTATCATCATTCCTCAAGTATTCATCCGCCTTCCCAACTGATTCATTGATAATGCTTGCCAGCGAATCCCTGCTGTTCAAATTGCTTTCAAATCTCTTTAATAGCTCAACATCAAACGCGCCGGTTATGCCCATATTATCCGCAATACCCTTAGAGGCATTCAGGTAATTCAGGGCTTCCTGCGTCTTATTGTAACTGCTTAAATAGCCAATATCTGTTGCATAAATTCCGAGATTGAGGGCAGACTTTTGACTAGTCGATTTATAGGAATCTGCTCTTTCAATCGGATTTACAAGACTTTCATTAAAATCAGCCCCGGTTGCCTCCAAAAGAAACGGAACTTCAGATGGAGGTGGCAGTTCATGAATCACAGAGCTAATTTTGTCTTTTAACTCTTCTTCGGCAGCGGCAAATTCATCAGAAGCATCTTCTGTCGATTTTGTCTCAGATCCACAACTGGCAAGCCCGGTGAAAAGGGCCAAAATAAATATTCGATTGATTAAGGCGCTATTATTCATTTCTATTGATAAGTTTCGGTTTTGTCGCAAGATACTATTATCTGATTATTGTCCAAAGATTGGCAATTAGATATAGGCTCAATTTAATGTTATTGTACAATTTTATCTAAGTTAATATGAAAAAAGAACCATTTATCTGTCACCCAATTCCACTCGCCAGAGCGGTGTAACAAAGCAGTCATTGTGGTCGTCTAAAGATTAAATTAATCACCCCCAATGGTCAAAAACTATCTGAAAATCGCTTTCCGGAATATTGCCAATCAAAAGCTTTATTCATTTATTAACATCATGGGCCTGACAATTGGCATTGCCGGGTCTATTTTTATCCTTTTTTATGTGGTAGATGAGCTTTCCTACGACAAGTTTCATACGGATGCAAAAAGAATTTACCGGGTAGGATTGCAAGGGAAAATTGCCGGTCAGGAAATTAATGTTATTTACACCTGTCCCCCGCTTGCTAATGCGATGGCGAATGAATTCCCGGAAGTGGAAAGCGCGGTTCGATTGGGACAAAATCTTGAAATACTATTCCGGTATGAGGATATGATATTTTATGAATCCGATGTTCTTGATGCAGACTCAAATTTCTTTTCATTCTTTTCTTTCAAATTATTGAAGGGAAATCCCGAAACATGTTTGGCCGAACCAAACTCCCTGGTGATAACAGAAGACATGGCACAAAAATATTTTGGGAATGAAGATCCGATAGGAAAAATTCTGGTAATCGGAAACCAAAATACATCATACAAAGTAACCGGCGTTTCTGAAAATCCTCCTCATAATTCACACTTTACCTACAAGGCATTATTAACCACAGTATCTCAAGACCAGTTTCGAGATGATATCTGGCTTAACAATGGAATACACACTTACTATAAACTTCGACCAGATGCAACCAATGAAAATATGCCAGATAAGTTTGAGGACCTGGTTATTAAATACGTTGGTCCGGAGGTGCAGCAATTCATGGGTATCAGTTTGGACCAGTTTAAGAGCTCAGGTAGTGAATATGGTTATTATTCCCAACGCTTATTGGACATTCATCTAAAATCCAATCAGGAAGGGGAGTTGGGTGTTAATGGCAATATCACCTACGTTTATATCTTCTCGGCTATCGGAATTTTTATTCTTGTAATTGCATGTATAAATTTTATGAATCTTTCAACAGCAAGATCTGCTGGCAGGGCTAAGGAAGTGGGTTTAAGAAAGACCCTCGGCAGTTTGAGAAGCAACCTTATTGGTCAGTTCCTGACCGAAGCTGTTTTGTATACCATAATTTCTACAGCATTGGGTATTATTACGGTGTATCTTTTATTGCCTTTATTTAACTTAATTGCGGGTAAAGAACATACAATTGCCACCCTCCTAAACCCGGCAATTATGGGAAGTTTGGCAACCATTGTTCTTGTTACCGGATTATTAGCCGGAAGTTATCCTGCGTTCTATTTAACCTCATTCAAAGTTACTGAGGTTTTAAAAGGAAAATTGAAATCCGGAATGAAGAGTAGCGGAGTTCGGTCGGTTTTAGTAATCTTTCAATTCGCAATCTCCATAATTCTCATAATATGCACTACCCTTGTTTACCAGCAATTAAATTTTGTACGACATAAAAATTTAGGATTTGATAAAGAGAAAGTAATCGTTATTCAAAATACTGCGCCTCTTGGAAATAATCGTGAACCTTTTAAGAATTCATTATTATCCTTTGCCGAAATTGAAAGTGCAAGTTTTTCCACCCATGTTATTCCGGGCACTACGAATACTACAGTTTTCAGATCCCAGGGAGAAGATATAGACCACATAATGTCAGTATATAGTGCAGATTATGACCACCTGGAAACATTCGGATTTGAATTAAAGGAAGGAAGGTTCTTTTCAAGGGATTTTCCTGCTGACTCCACTTCGATAGTATTAAACGAAGCAGCTGTGGCAGAATTTGGTCTTGAAGATCCAATAGGTTCGGAAATTTTTTATTCACCGCAAAATCAAACTTTTAAGGTTATAGGTGTTTTAAAGGATTTTAATTATGAGTCTTTAAGAAATGAAGTTGGCCCGCACGCGTTGTTTTTAACTCATGCTGATAACAGGCTCGCAATTAAATACTCCGGTGAAGCGGCGAGCACGGTTAAACTAATTAAATCAAAATGGGAAGAATTAGCACCAAATGAGCCCTTCGAATACTATTTCCTTGACGATAAATTCAATGCGCTATTTAAATCAGAACAACAACTGGGTGAATTGTTTACGATTTTCACCGGCTTAGCCATTTTTATTGCATGCCTGGGCCTGTTTGGTCTGGCATCTTTCATGGCTGAAAGACGTACAAAGGAAATTGGAATTAGAAAAGCTCTGGGTGCTTCTACCCCAGCTCTCATACAATTGCTTTCGACAGAATTTACAAAGCTGGTAATAATTTCCTTTGTGATTAGCATATTGCCAGCCTGGTATTTTATGAGTTCCTGGCTGGATAATTTTGCATTCCGGATTGAACTGAGCCCTTTGGTTTTTGTTTTGGCAGGATTTGGTGCACTGTTATTGGCTTGGATTACAGTTGGTTACCAATCCATAAAAGTGGCCGGTTCTAATCCCGTGAATTCCCTTCGATACGAATAGGTTGAACATCTAAATAGATTTTTGGTCTGGCAGGGGTACTCTCTCAGCCAAAAATCACATCTTCAGCATCTTCATACCAACTCTCGAACCTTGCCCCATAAATTGCTTCCACACTTCGGCGTTTTATTTTCAGAGAAGGCGTTAGAATATCCCTGACGGTCCATTCCTGCCTGAAAAGAACAATTTTTCGCAGCTGTTCATGTGCCGCGAGCTTTTCATTACTTTCTTCCAATATTGTTTTGAAATGATCAATAACATTTTCCTGAATATCCGTTCCTTTACCAGGAATAGTAATAAGGGCTATTGGCTGTGGAAGTCCGGAGCCAACAACACAAGTTTGCGAAACCAATTCATAAGACATGATCATCTTTTCAATCGGGGCCGGCGCAATGTATTTTCCTTTGGATGTTTTGAAAATGTCTTTAACCCTGCCGGTGATGTAAAGGAATCCTTCCTCATCTATTCTGCCTTCATCACCGGTCTTCAAAAAACCATCTGACGTAATAATCTCATTAGTTTGTTCCTGGTCTTTGAAGTAACCCCTCATAGTGGCCTCACTTTTAACCAGCACTTCCGATTGCTCACTTATCTTAACTTCGCATCTGGGCAACGCCT
>Ga0299906_10002956_pt1 | contig 14039 bp, 14 predicted proteins | sample RVTome_14_FD_200259 | JGI IMG/M metagenome (GOLD analysis project Ga0299906, IMG submission 200259) | Soil microbial communities from uranium-contaminated site in the Upper Colorado River Basin, Wyoming, United States - RVT145D125 (version 2) ... | reverse complement strand
GCCCCTACCTTCTTGCCATATGGCACACCGCGCTGTTTAGCTGGTGCGTTGACATTTGGCAAGGAGGTACGATCATGGGCGTACGCCACCCACGTCGTGAGGAACTCAAGCGTCTGGAACTCAAAACGCTGGACTCACAATTCAAGACGACCATTCAGGACGGCCTGAACTGTTCCCCATTTGAAGCGGAGGCCGTGTTGGACGTCGTTCGCGAGGTGTACCTGCCGTACATGAGCGACTCAACCGGTCGGTTGGCCCCCGGGAGGATCTCGCTGGTGGCGGTCGATGCGGACGAGCCGGCGGGCAAACCCGTGGCGAACTGTGAGAAGCGAACCATCTGTCTGACCGTCCATCGCAGCGCGGAGGATGACCGGCTTCTCCAGGAACGTGGCCCGGCTTCGTATCGACAGGCGCGGATCCCGGACCTGGCGCAGGAGGCGCTCAGTCAGGGCGCCTTGCTGACCCGGGAGGACCTTGCGTTTCGAATCTTCTTCGTGGGTACACGGACGATCTCGCGCGACTTGGCGGCGCTGCGTGCGCGGGACGACGCGCCTCCGGTTCCCCTGCGCAGCACGGTCCACGACATCGGTCCCGTGCTCACGCATCGCGTTCAAATCGTTCGGCTGGCGCTCGAAGGAAAGACGACCACGCAGATCTGTCAGATCATGCGTCACTCGCCGCAGGCGGTGGCGAACTATCTCTCGACGTTTGTTCGGTGCGCCCAACTGGTGCGACAAGACGTGGAGGTCGGGCAGATTGCGTTCCTGCTTCGCCGCGGGCGCGGACTGATCCAACGTTACGTGGATCTTCTTGAGGAATGTCGGCGTGACAAGAATCTCACGTATCACTTGGAAGAGCTCCTCGGTCTTTCGCAGGTCCAGGGGGAAAAAAATGGAAGGAGACCTGCTCATGGGCCGTAAACCCGACTACGTGCGTAAGAAATACGCTCCGTTACTCGAGAAAAACCTGACCAACGCACTGGCCCACCGGATCGGGCAGGACTTCCCACGCATCGGCGGGGCGCGGATCCGACAGCTTTGTGCAGAGATGATTCTGGAGGTGGTCAACGATCATGTTCGGCCACGGGACCGGATCCAACATGGTCAAGTGATGTGGATGGGGATTCATGTGGACGATCCGCCGCGACACTACCGGCGATTGGCCGACACCCGGCTGGTACCGCTGGTGCTCGATCTCAACACGCCGGAGGATATTCAGGCGCGCCTGGACCGCATCCCACCTCGAAAGCGGCTGAAACAGCAACTGGTGCGTCTGTGCGAGCAGGCGTATGAGCAAAAGGCGCTGCTCTCCAACTGTGACCTGGCCGCGCTGATGAACCTGAATGACAGCAGCGTGGCCAACATCCTGACAACGCACGAACGAGAAACCGGCACGCTGGTGCCGCGTCGCGCCACGCTTCACGACGTGGGGACCGGCCAGACGCATAAGCGGATCATCTGTCATAAGCGCTATGCCGAGGGGAAGACCTCGGACATGATTGCGAAGGAAACCTATCACAGCATCGAAGCCGTGGATCGCTATCTGGGTCAGTTTGATCGCGTGCGTCATTGTCGACAACAGGGCATGACGCCGGAACGTACCGCGTTCATTCTCAATTGCAGTGTGGGGCTGGTGAACGAGTACCTGGCCATCGACAAGGAGCTGGAGGTGAGCCCATGATTGACGAGATACGCATGGGCGTCACAATGTGCGTTGTCGGACGAGAGGATAGGGCTCTGCTGAGGAGCAACCCGAGCGCTCGCTCCGACGCCGGGACATGGGCAGGAGCCTCTGCTCGCCAGGGGCTCCTGTCGCCCTCTCCATGTTCTGGCTCTGAAGCGTTAAACCTCGGGGTTTGGGGCAGAGCCCCAACACCTCGGAGCGGTGCACGTACACCTACCGGTGTGCCATATGGCAATATCGGTAGGGGCGAGGGTCACCGGGGCACGATAACCAGGGGTTCCGCTGCGCTCCACCCCTGGCTAAAGTCGGTAACCCCTTCGGGGTAAAAGTTTGTCATGACGATGCTGGTCGGCGTCGACGGTTCGTTCTACAATTCCCGGACCGATTCCTGAGAAGATGCTTTGAATGGGACGATCGTGACTTCGGATCTAATTGACATAGATGCCAAGGTCGAGCGCGGCGAGCGGCTGTCGCCGAGCGACGGCGAGCGGCTGTACGCGACGCGGGACATTCATACCCTGGGTCGCATGGCGAATCGGGTGCGCGAGCGGCGGCACGGCGACCGGGCGTACTACAACGTCAACCGGCACATCAACTACACGAACTTTTGCGTGCTCCGCTGCAAGTTCTGCTCGTTCTACCGGCCCTATCCGACGGGTGGAGCGTCCCGATCGTTGCCGGTGGCCGACACCGATTCGGCCGACGACACCTATGACCTGACCGTCGCCGAGGTGGTCGACCGGGCGAAGACAGCCTACGAACACGGAGCAACGGAGGTGCACATCGTCGGGGGCTTGCACCCCAAGCAGCCGTTCTCGTACTACATCGAATTGTGTGCCGGCATTCGGGCGGCGTGCCCGACGATTCACATCAAGGCGTTCACGGCCATCGAGATCATTCATTTCACGCGGATCACCAAGCCGCGGCTGAGCATCGAGGCGGTGTTGACGCAGTTGCGCGAGGCGGGGCTCGACAGTCTGCCCGGCGGGGGGGCGGAGATCTTCGACGACCGCGTGCACGACGAGGCGTTCGGGAACAAGGTCGGCGAGAAGGGCTGGTTCGACGTGCACCGGGCCGCCCACGAGTTGGGGATCTATACCAACGCGACGATGCTCTACGGCCACGTCGAGACCCCGGCCGAGCGGGTGGCTCACCTGGTCAAGCTGCGCGAGCATCAGGACGCGTCGATCGCGTCGCGTCGGGCCAGGTTCAACTGCCTCATCCCGCTGTCGTTCATCCCCGACGGCAGCGCGTTCGCCGCGTTGCCCGGGCCGACGGGGCTCGACGATCTCAAGACGCTGGCCATCTCGCGGCTCATGCTCGACAACGTGGAGCACATCAAGGCGTTCTGGATCATGCAGACGCCGAAGCTCGCTCAGGTCAGCCTCAATTGGGGCGTCGACGACCTCGACGGGACGGTGGTCTACTACGACATCACCAAACGCGAAAGCACCGGGGAAGCGACGCATCAGGAGCTATCGGTCGACAAGCTCCAACGCCTGATCGCCGAAGCCGGCCGGGTGCCGGTCGAACGGGATTCACTCTACCGGCGCGTCGTCCGCGAGAACGGTAGCTGGCGAGTGGCGTAGGTGGCAGACCGTCCTGCAGAATTCCGAGTGCTGATCCCGAGCCGCGGGGGGGCGTCCCGTGTCGTGGCGCTCATACGATATCGCGACGTTTACGGCCCACGATACCGATGTAAGGAAGCTGCTTCCGGTCCGTTCCGAGGCGGTGCATGTAATGGCGGGTTTCACACACATCGAGCACGCCGTCCGAGGTCATGGTTTGAACGAGTTGCGCGAAGCCGGAGGTGTCTTCGTCATCAAGGAACGCTTCCTTGATATTGAACGCGATCCAACCGTCCGTGCGAATGAGGTTGAAAGCGGTCGTGAACGCATCGGTCGGAATGTCGCCGAATCCCAGCGCCGCCACGCAGGTCAGACAATTGAAACGGTACGCGGCCAACGCGCGATGGTCGGCGTCGTCGACGTTCGTCAGGTCGACCACGTGAAACCGGTCATAGATCCCGGGCCGATCGCGTTGTGCGGCTCGGGCGGCCTCTTCGATGATGTCGATGCCGACCACCGCTTCGGCGCCCAGACCGGCCATCAATTCACCCATGATGCCGTTGCCCGCCCCGAGGTCGAGCACCCGCAAGGTGTCCGCGGACGCGCCCTGTCGGCAGAGCGCCGCCGCGACCATGTCGCAGATCGTCTGGGGTGAAGTGCATTCAAGAATATCATAAAACACCTTTTCATATAAGCCGGGAACCGAAAACAATTGCTTGTAGTCGTGAAAACGAATCTGAAGCCACTCGGCGCCGACGCGTACCACGCACCACTCGGCGTCCTGGGACAGTGATTGTCCAGGCTCGGGCAAGGCCACTTGGACGTGGCCGTTGGTGCCGGGCGAAACCGGGGGACGTGGAGCGGCTTGCAGGGTCATACAGGTACCTCATCGGGTTGGGGTTTTGTCTCCGTCACGGTCACATTCGAAGGCCCACCGCTGCTCGGCGATGCTGTTCCCGCTTCGACCGGACCGGCCACCAGCACGGGAGACGCATCCAGTGAATCGGCTTCCATCATCTCGGCGATGCGTTGCAGCGTCGCGAGCGTCATGGTTTGTTCCCACTCTTGCAGTTTGGCCAGCTCGCTGCGAAACCGATCCTGCAGCAGGGAGGGGGCCCGGTTGAGAAAAGAATATCCCTCGACGGTCACAAGGACCTTCACGGTTCGCCGATCCTCGGTGTCCCGGCTGCGTTGAATCCATCGGCGTCGTTCGAGTCGGTCCAAAATACCGGTCACCGTCGGTTGGCTGAGATGCACCGCCCGCGACAAGGCGGAAACCGACACGTTCCCGAGTCGGGCCGCTTCTCGAAGGGTGGCCAGTTGCGGCCCGGTCAAGCCGTGTTCTTCAACCAGCCGTCTGGAATGCAGGTCTACCGCACGCATGATCCGCCGAATCGCGGCGACAATCTGGTTCTCGATGCTCAATGTCGACGCCATGGCCGTGTTGCCTCGAAACGAACGAAACGAAATTATAGGGTGCTATGGGAAATTCGTCAACTGCAAGGCGACTCATTCGGCGTTGAAGCCCTAACCGGAATTGCGACAGCATTTTACAAGGCGCAGATAGGCGTCGATTGAACGGCATCTCGTAAGTCAATGCTGCTAGAACCATGCAAGACGAGTCGCAAACGAATTCGATCCTATTTGATGGCCGAGCGAAGTATGCGGGTTCCAGGGGCGGACAGTGGCGAGTGCGGTACATGTCCGAGAGCTTCGGCCTGTTGTTCAAGCCGGTCGGGTTCGCTCGCCGATCCCGAAGTGGAGGTTTTCAACGCGGAAATCCTCGTTCAGACCTTCCAAGTTGAGGCTGGCTTCCTCCCCCGCGCCTATCGATCTGATGGGTGTCGTGCGCGGGGATGCTTGTATCGCCCTTCGCGGTGATGTGGTTTGTGATGGGCTTGATCATGGATTATAAAGTGTGGGCGTTCCATTGTTTGCGGCCCATAGCTTCATATAAGAATTAGTATAATGTTAATATATAATTAGAGAATGGTTAGGCCGGCAAACGAGCGGTCCTGTTTGTTCACTCAGGAAGGACATGCTACTTACGACGGTTCATCTTCAACTGATCCCCCATGCGCCCGGTCATGTGCTCGCGTTGATCGAGAGCGAAGCGCGATTCGAGGCATCTTTCGGGATGCCGGCGGCGGCGGGTCTCCGGGGGTTCTATGTGTCGGATGCGATCTCGCCCGCCTGGCTCGCAAGTCTCCACGCGTCTACGGCGGCGGATCCATGGATTTTCGGTTTCGCCGTCGTGCATCGCCAGAGCGGCTCGGTCATCGGGAGCGTCGGGTTCAAAGGACCGCCCGACGAAGCGGGGATGGTCGAGATCGCCTACGGCATCGTGCCGGTTTTCCAAGGACGAGGCTATGCGACGGAAGCGGCCGAGGCTTGTGTCGCCTTCGCGTTCGGCGATGATCGCGTTCGTCTCGTGCGGGCCCACACGCTACCCACGTTCAACGCCTCGACCCGCGTCCTGGCCAAGTGTGGATTCGCGTACATCGGCGAAGTCGTGGACCCCGAGGACGGACTTGTGTGGCGGTGGGAGCGGGGTGAGGAATCAGTTTAAGCCATCACACCGGCCGGCCGAGCCCCAATGGATCGGCGACGGGTTCCATCATCTATGCCCTCCGGGTTCGATCGCCGATGCCGAGGAGAAGGCCCTCAATGCTGATATCCTCATCCAGGGCTTCCCAGTGCAGGCCGGTTCCACCCCCGCTCATTTCGAATTGTTGCCGTTGTTCCGGCGCGGCGTTCAACAGACGCGGGAAGTAGACCAGCGGCACGCCCAGTTGACGGCCGTCGACCAACTCGACCCACATGTTGTCGGCATCGAACCACACGCGTTCGGCCGCGGCCTTAGTCGCCAAAGTGCTCATGCCATCGCTCCACGATCTCATCTCGCCTCGTCAAAATCACACGCTGCAGCATCCCCAATTCAGTCGATCGCATTCCGTGCGATTCAGCGAGCGTCACGTCCGGCTCAACCCAAAACTTCGCTACCCGTTCGGCTTTGCGGGCGTGTATGTGTATAGGTTCGCGAGGGTCTCCTTCGTTCGAAAAGAAGAAAAACCGATAACCTTCGTGTCGAAATACGACCGGCACGCTTGTCCTCAGTCGGTTGCGCTCACATCGGTGCGCGTTGGCCACGTTCGTCGACCATCGTCAGTATATCGCGGTGGCAATTCGCTGTGAAGCGGTCGAGGGTAACGGGACTGACTTGATGACCGGCTCCGGTCCTCGCTCGCGCTCGGAGATCAGGTGCCACCGCCCGCTAGCCGGCGGCGGGCTCCTTCTTGGTCGATGCGCTGACGCCGATCAATCTGACTTTGTGACACTTGTCCGAACCGTCGAAGCGCAAGACGCAGTACCGGGCGCCGCGCGTTGGTGAAGTTGCGCACGTCGTACCCGTAGACCCGGTCGCCGAACAATGCGTCGACGCTCTCGTAGCGCGACTTCGTCAGTCGTCGCCGGGTTTGCGTCCGCCGCTGAACGAGCCGGGCTTGAGCGTATCTGAGGGCCAGTATCCGTTGGGGTCTTCCTGCCAACGCTTTCCGCACAATCCGGAGATGACTCGCCACTCGGGCACGGTCAGATCCGGATCGGCATGGAACAAGAATCGCTCGAGCCCGGCCCGTTGTGACGCGACGAGGATGCGATAGAGGTCATGGGCGGTCATGGAGTCTCCGTCGTGCGGCGACCGGCCCGTGGAAACCCAGGCGATCACCTTGTTGTCGTCACCGACGGCATCCAGGGCTCGCCGCGTTTCCGAGTAGACCACCTGCGAGAAAAACGCATCGGGGAACCCCATGTCCATGTCGGCCAGTGACTCGATGCCCGGCAACTGCAAGCCGAACCAGGCTTTGACGACCGCGAAGCAGTCTTTTTCGGTCAAGCCGGGATTCCATTGACCGAGCCTGCGCACCCACCGAGCGACCGTGCCGTACATGCCGTCATAGCCGCGGTGCCAGAAATAGTGTTTGGGGAAAACGTAATCGAAGTAGGTATGCGTCTTTTCGTAATCCTGCGTGGTCAGGATCGAGAAGGCGGCGGTGCGCGGTATCGTACACAGCTTCACTTTCCGATTGAGCCGGTCGATTTGCTCGCGGGCGGCGGCCATGAACCGCACGGTTGCTTCCTGACGTGACCGCAGCCAGTACAGGGCGTCTTCGTTGACGTCGAACAGCGACAGCCCGCCGAGCATGCCGCCGGACGAATGATAGCGCACCATCTGCGGTGTGAGTTCGTGAAATCGCTTACGAAGATGCAGCATGCCTTGTACCATGCGATCGGCGTCGTAACCCAGCCGCACATAGCGCTGACGCTCGTGCTTGCGAATCTCGAACAGTTCCCCGCCGTGATGGAAGGCCAACTCGTAGTGGTGCTCGCCGGCGCCGTCCATGATGACGCCGCCGGCTTGCGGATAGGCGTTCATCGTGTCCTGTACACCGGCCGCGTAGCCGACCATGCCGAAGGGATCCTCTTCGGGCGGTCGACCGCCGCCGCTCCGGCCGGAACCGAAAAAGAGAATCTCCCAACCGCGATCGGCCGCGCTGTCCAGCATGGCGCGGAATCGCTTTTCCTTTTCGAGGTCGCGCAGCGTCTCCGCCGGCGGTGACACGCCGAAACGCTCGTACACCTTTGGATCAGCCGGAAACGTGGGGATTCTCTTGCCGTCCGCGTCTTGAAACTGAACGTATCCGACGGCGATCCCCCGCACGCCGCCTTCCTCCCAAGCGTCAAACGTGCGCTGGTAATCTTTCATCCAGTGTTCCAACGGACTGCGGACAAAGATCCAAGCGGCCATCGAACCGGCCGGCGGCGGTTCATGGTCGTCGCGTGTTCGTCGTTGCTTGGGTTCGCTTGCCTCGGCATGCGCTGCGCTTCGCGCCAGGGCTCCACCCATCGTGGCCGCCGTCAGGCCGCTGATGAAACCTCTTCGATTGATGGAGCCGGTTTCGCCGACTGGTTTGCTCATGGCGATCTCCTCTTCGACTCGGGCGATGTAGACCGGTTAGTCGTCAGCGTCGGCTTTCTGGCGTCCAGACCGCTTCGAGCTTTCGGCCGGGTCGGAACGCATCGAGGTCGAACCTGGTTTTACCCTCGGTGATCAGTTGCGTGATCACCTCGGCGGTGATCGGGGCGAGGATGAGTCCGCCGCGGAAGTGGCCGGTGGCGGCGAGCAGGCCGTCGAGACCGGGTACCGGACCGAGGAAGGGCAGTCGGTCGATGGTGCCCGGACGCAGGCCGGCCCAGGAGCGGAGTAGGGTCGCGTCCTTGAGGCTGGGCACGAAGCGTTCGGCCAGCTTCAGCAGCTTGGAGATCCCGGCTGCGGTGTTGCGCTTGTCGTAGCCGGACTCGTGCTCCTCGGTCGCGCCGACAATGATCTTGCCGTCCCGCCGACACACCAGATAGCACTGGCCATGATCGATCACGTGCGTGAACGGACGGGGCAACTTCTCGAGCTGAACGATCTGACCACGCACGGGGTAGACCTCGATCTGGCCGACCAATCGTGCGGCGACGTGCGTTGACCAGGCACCGGCGGCGAGCACGACGTGCTTGGCGTTGAGCGGGCCGGTGGATGTCTGTACGCCGGTGACGCGCTCACCTTCGACGATGAGATCGTGCACGGAGGTGTGGGTCAGGAATCGCACGCCGACTTGCGTGCCCGCGACGCACAGGGCGTTCATCAGTCGCGGGTTGCGCACCTGGGCCACGTCGCGAATGAGCAAAGCGCCGCGGAGCCGGTCGGTTAACGCCGGCTCGAGCGCGCGGGTTTCTTCGGCGGTGAGGCGCTGCACGGCCGGTTGGCCGTCGGGGGTGGTGCGGCCGGCGGCGACTTCGCGGTCGGCGGCGGCGACCTGGTTGTCGTCGGTGATGAGGTCGAGGCTGCCGCAGACCGTGTATTGCGGGTCGATGCCGGTGCGTTCGAACAGCTCGGAGGTGAAGCTGCCGTAGCGCAGCAGGCTTTCTCGTCGGAGGGTCGCCAAGGGGTTGGTCCGTGTGACGCTTCCGGGGATCAGGATGCCCGCGCCGGCCCAGGAGGCTTCCCGGCCGCAGTCGCCGCGCTCGACGATGGTGACGGTCAGGCCCGCCTGCGCGAGCCGGTACGCCGTCGTGCAGCCGATGACGCCGCCTCCGATCACGATGACGTCGTCGTCGTTGTTGTTGGTTGTAGTCACTTGCGCCTTTCCGCAAGCCGCGCGCTCCACCCGGGTGGTGGGTTTGGCGCCATCCTAGTGCCGTGTTCCCGAAATGGCGAGGCCTTCAAGTGTCCGAAGATTGCGCGCGGGAACTGGAACCCGCTCGCTTGCGCTCGCGGCTCGGATCAGGTGGCGGCGTGGCGTTGTTTACAGGCTGCGAAGTTTGGCTACCGCGGCGGTTTCGTCGTCGAGGATCGTAAATAGCGGCAGAAGCTTGCACAGGGACAGAATCGTCCTGGATTGCTCGGCGACGTTGCACAGGACTATCTTGCCGCCGGCGGCGTTGTGCTGGTTGTTCGAGGCGACCAGGGCGCCGATAACCTGGGAGGTCAGGACCGCTTCGCCGATGTTGATCACCAGCCGTGGCTTGTTGTCACCCTTGGGCGGGTCGAGGTGCGGACCGAGGGTCGGCATCTCGTCGCAGACGTCGCCGGACAGCCGGATGAGGCGGATACCGTCGTGGGCGCCGATCTTGAAGGTCGTGCTCTGCTCGTGCCACTGGATGACGTCGGCGACGAAGGTGCCGGCGGGTTCGGTGGGATCGGACATCCTGGGTACTCCTTGAAGCATCGGACCGTTAATCGCTCAGTCCGATAGCACTGGCCGAAGCGTAGGTGTCGGTGTGGGTGATCGAGATGAGCACCCGGGTCATGCCGAGACGTTCGGCGATGGCCGCACACTCGCCGCGTAACGTTACATCGGGTCGACCGGCGGGGTCATTGAGTATCTCGATGTCCCGCCAGGCGATCTTTCCCCGCCAGCCGGTCCCCAGGACCTTCAGGATCGCCTCTTTCGCGGCGAATCGACCGGCGATGTGGGGGATCGGAAGTTTGTGGGTGTCGATGTAGGTCCGCTCGCGGTCGGTCAGGATGCGATCGCAAAAGCGGTTGCCGTGCCGGTCGACGAGCGAGGCGATCCGCGCGCACTCGACGAGGTCGATACCGTGGGCCGCGACGTTCATGGCTACCCACCCTACACGATGGCTGCGAAGGGGAGAAGGCGCGGACGTTGCGAATGAATTCGGTTACGGGTACGGTGCTGATCGGCGGGAGCGCGGCGTGCGCTTCGGATGATCTAGCCGCCGAGCATGCTCGGCGATTCGGGTGGCGGCGAACAACGGGCGTGAAAGACGCAAACCTTCTCGACGGGCTGACCGAACCGCAGCGCGACGCGGTGACGCACATCGACGGTCCGCTGCTCGTGCTCGCCGGGGCGGGTAGCGGCAAGACCCGGGTGACCACCCGCCGGGCCGCGTATCTCGCCCTGCACGCGACGCAGCCCCGGCACGTGCTGGCGCTCACTTTCACGAACAAGGCCGCCAACGAAATGCGCGAACGCATCGACGCGTTGGGCGTCGGGTCGGGCATGACCGTGTGCACGTTTCACTCGCTCTGCGCCCGGCTGTTGCGGCAGCACGCCGAAGCCGCGGGGGTGAGGGCCGACTTCACGATCTACGACGACGCCGACCGCAAGAAGGTGGTTCGCCGGGCCATCTCCGACTGCGAATTGTCCGAGACGAACTGGCCGGCCGGTCGGGTGTTGCACGCGATTTCGTGGGCCAAGAACGATTTAAAGTCCCCCGAACGCATGGTCGAAGACGCCGACGACTTTTCCGGCCGGACGTTGGCGCGGGTGTACACCGCCTACGAGAAACTCCTGGCCGAACATCAGTCGATGGATTTCGACGACCTGCTGTTCAAGGTCGCGGTGCTGCTGCGTGACGACACGTCGTTGCGCGACCAACTCGAGGCCCGGTTTCAGTACGTGCTCGTCGACGAATACCAGGACACGAACATCGCGCAATACCTGATCGCCAAGGGTTTGACGCTCGAGCGTAAAAACCTCTGCGCGACCGGCGATCCCGATCAGTCGATCTACGGCTGGCGGGGCGCGAACCTGCGGAACATTCTCGACTTCGAGCAAGACTACCCGGAGGTGAAGGTCGTCCGGCTGGAGCAGAACTACCGGTCGACCCGGCGGATCCTGGCCGCGGCGAGCACGTTGATTGCGAGCAACCGGCGGCGCAAAGAGAAGTCGCTGTGGACCGAGAACGACGAGGGTCCGCCGGTGCGGGTGGCCGGCTGCGAGGACGGGAGCCATGAGGCCGAGTGGATCGCCCAACGGATCATCGACGCGCAGGATGCAGGCCGGTCGTATCGCGACATGGCCGTGTTTTACCGCGTCAATTCCATGACCCGGCTGCTCGAGGAATCGCTGCGTCGTCATGGGATTCCGTATCAGATCGCCCGGGGGGTCGAGTTCTACAACCGCAAGGAGATCAAGGACGTACTCGCTTATCTGCGGGTGCTGGTCAATCCGGCCGACGAGGTTTCGCTGCTGCGGATCATCAACACGCCCGCCCGCGGTCTGGGCAAGACGACGGTCGATCGGCTCGTCGCCGAGGCCCGCGCGCGACGGACGCCGCTCATGCAGGTCGTGCGCGACGCCGAGCGCGTGACGAGTGTGTCCCGCGCGGTCGGCAAGCTTGGTAAGTTTGTTCAACTGCTCGATGCGCTCGAACCGCAGAACGTGAGTACGGTGGGCGAGTCGGTCGAAGCCGTAGCCATGGTGTTGCAGCCCGGTTTGGGTGATGTACGATCGCACGAGGGTGACGACGGCGCCGATGAGATCGAAAACGTCAAGGAGCTGATCAACGCCGCGTGCGAGTACGATGCGCAGATCGCGGATGGGTCGTTGGCCGAGTGGCTCCAGCAGATCAGCCTGGTGTCGGACGTCGATGCGGTCGACAATCAGGCGGGCGCGGTTACGCTCATGACCTTGCATGCGGCCAAGGGACTCGAATTTCCGGTGGTGTTCATGATCGGGCTCGAGGAGGGGTTGCTGCCGCACGAGCGCAGCCGACACGACGACGGGCAAATCGAGGAAGAGCGGCGACTGTGCTTCGTGGGCATGACGCGGGCCATGGAGCAGTTGACGCTCACCCATGCCAAGTATCGCACGATGCGCGGGATGTCGGCTCGCACGATTCGTTCACAGTTTTTGTACGAAATTCAGGATGACGTCGAGCCGGCCGAGGTGGACGATGTGTCGAGTGAATCGGATGAGCAGGACGATCCGTTCGGCGCGAGCGACCCCGTGCCGTACGAGGACTTCGGCAATCTGCACGACGGCGAACTGGTGCGTCACCCGACATACGGGGTGGGACGCATGGTGTGGATCGATACGGAGGCGGATATGGCCCGGGTCGGTGTGTACTTTGAACGGTATGGCGAGAAGACGTTGATTCTCGAATACGCGAACCTCGAGCGGGTGGAATCGGCGTGAACGGACCGGCGGTCTAGACGGTCCCGAGCCGGGGAGTGTGCGATGGCGTCACGAGCGGTCATCATGGCGGGCGGATCGGGGACACGGCTCTGGCCCCTGAGCCGGGCCGAGCGACCCAAACAGTTGCTGCGGCTGTTCGACGGAAAGAGTCTACTTCGTTCGTCGTACGAGCGATTGGCGACGTTTCTGCCCCCCGAGCAGATTTACATCATCGCCGCGGCGGCGCATCTCGACGCCATCACCGCCGACCTGCCGGAGCTGCCGGCGGAAAACCTGTTCGGCGAACCCTGTCCGCGCGATACCGCCAATGCGGTGGGTATGGCGGCGGCGTTGCTACATCGCGTCGACCCCGATGGGGTGATGGGAATCTTCACCGCCGATCACATCATCACCCCGGTCAAGCGGTTCGCCGAGATCGTCACCCGAGGTTTCGCGGTAGCGGACGAGCACCCCGACGCGCTGGTGACGTTCGGCATTACACCGACCCATCCGCACACCGGGCTCGGCTACGTGCAGCGCGGTGAGCGTCTTCGTGACGGCGTGTACCGGGTGCGGCAGTTCAAAGAGAAGCCCGACGAGACTACCGCCCGGCAATACCTCGAGAGCGGCGAGTACTACTGGAACAGCGGAATGTTCGTCTGGCGGACCGAGACGATCCTGCGAGAATTGTCCGACCACTTGCCGGCATCGGTCGACGGGTTGAAGACGATCGCCGACGCCTGGGACGGAGTAAACCGCGACCGCGTCGCGGGCGAGATCTATCCCACGCTCGAGAAAATCTCGATCGACTTCGCGGTCATGGAAAAGGCGCAACAGGTCAACGTGGTCGAGATGGATTGCTCGTGGATCGACGTGGGTTCCTGGCCGGCCCTGCAAGACGTGCTCGAGCCCGACGCGTCGGGGAACGTGAGCACGCTGAGCAACCAGTCGCTGCTGGACGCCCGCGACAACATTCTCGTCAGCGAGGGCGACCATCTGATCGCGGCGATCGGCGTGGAAGGTCTGGTCATCGTGCACAGCGACGACGCTACGTTGGTGTGTCGACATGAAGACGCCCAGCGGATCAAGGAGCTCGTCGCTCAACTCGGTACGAGCTACCTGTAACCCGTTTTCAACAATCATGCCTCGCTACATTGCCATTGATTACGGAACCAAGCGCATCGGCCTGGCGTCGGCGGACAGCGCGGTCGGGGTGACCACACCGCTGGGGGTGGTCGCCGGGCGCAACGACCTTGCCGCGGACGTCGATGCGGTGCTGGCGGTGGTGGCCGACTATCAGGTGGACACGTTGGTGGTC
>Ga0299906_10002955_pt1 | contig 14041 bp, 9 predicted proteins | sample RVTome_14_FD_200259 | JGI IMG/M metagenome (GOLD analysis project Ga0299906, IMG submission 200259) | Soil microbial communities from uranium-contaminated site in the Upper Colorado River Basin, Wyoming, United States - RVT145D125 (version 2) ... | reverse complement strand
AGAGATCCGCGAGATCGCCGACCGGTACACCGTTTTGCGTGACGGACGCACCACCGGCACGGGCGCGGTGCGCGATACGTCGACCGAGGCGATCATCGAGATGATGGTGGGGCGGCGACTCGGCGATATGTTTCCGCGTTCGCCGCACACGCCGGGTGATGTGATCCTCCGGCTCAAAGACCTGTGCGGCGATCCGATACCGACCGACGTGAATCTCGAATTACGGCGCGGCGAGGTGCTGGGCATCGCGGGCCTGATCGGGGCCGGTCGCACCGAATTGTTACGCAGTGTGTTCGGGCTTGATCCGGTGACGCGGGGGACCATACGGGTGGCGGCGATCACCGACCGCGGGGCGACGCCCGCGAAACGACTCGGCCAAGGCGTGGGGCTGCTCAGCGAAGACCGCAAGTCCGAGGGATTGGCCACGGGTTTGAGCGTCGTCGACAACATGACCCTGTCGCATCTTACTCCGTTCGCGCGGTTCGGTTGGCTCAACCTGCGCGCTCGTCGTGTCGCCGGTGAGCGCTGGCTCGAACGGTTGTCGATCCGCGCTCGCAACGTGGAACAACCGGTGGCCTCGCTGTCGGGCGGCAACCAGCAGAAAGTCGCCATCGCGCGGCTGCTGCACCATGATTGCGACGTACTGCTGTTGGACGAGCCGACGCGCGGGATCGACGTGGGCTCGAAGGTGCAGGTGTACGAATTAATCGGCAAGCTGGCCGAGCAGGGTAAGGCGGTGCTGTTCGTGAGTTCTTACTTGCCCGAGCTGCTCGGCGTATGCGATCGCATCGGCGTGATGAGCCGGGGTAAGCTGGTGGAGATCCTGCCGACCGCCGAGTGGACCGAACAACGCATCATGGCCGTGGCGACGGGAGGTGAAGTATGATGAGTACGGCTGCGAATGATTCGGTGAGCGGCGGCCGGAACGCGGCCCGCTGGCTGGTGCATACGTTGGGACCGCTGCTCGCCCTGATCGTGATCGTGCTGTTTTTCGCGGTGTCGGTGCGCATCCATGCGGTCGGTGAGCAGCGCGATTACTTGTTCGAGCAAGCGGCCGGTCTGCAACGTGCCGGCCAAACCCCCGACCCGATTCCCTCCTATTGGCGAATGCTCTGGGAGCACGAGGAGAACTATCTCACCGCCCGGAATTTTCGCATCGTCGGCAACCAGACCGTGGCCGTGGGCATCGCGGCCATGGGGATGACGCTCATCATCATCTCCGGCGGGATCGATCTGTCGGTCGGATCGGTCATCGCCCTGGCCAGCGTGATGACCGCGTGGTGCCTGCGCGCCGACCTGCCCGTGGTCGTGTCCGCGGGGGCGGGGATCGCGCTGGGCGGTCTGTGCGGCTTGGCCAACGGGGCCATGATCGTCGGGCTGCGCATCGTTCCGTTCATCGCCACCCTCGGCATGTTGGGCATCGCGCGCGGCCTGGCCAAAGGGATCGGAGACGAGCAGACCATCAACCCACCGCCGAACTGGCTGAGTGGGGCGGCGCTGCGCACGCGGCCCGAGCCGGCGTGGCTGCTCATCTCGCCCGGCATGTGGACGATGCTGGTGGTCACCGTCGTGGCGCTGGCGGCGCTGCGGTATACGCGGTTCGGGCGGTACGTATTCGCAATCGGCTCGAACGAGGCGACGGCCCGATTGTGCGGCCTGCGCGTGAGGCGGATCAAGCTCTTCATTTACGTCATCGGCGGGTTGTGCGCGGGGCTGGCGGGCGTGATGCAGTTCAGCCGGCTTACCGTCGGCGATCCGACGACCGCGGTGGGCACGGAACTCGACGTGATCGCGGCCGTGGTCATCGGCGGCGGCTCGCTCATCGGCGGCGAAGGGTCGGCGTTCGGCTCGCTGATCGGAGCGCTGATCATGGCCTTCCTACGCAGCGGGTGCGACGCGCTCGGGGTGAGCAACTGGATCCAGGAAATTCTCATCGGCGCCGTCATCGTCGTCGCCGTCGCGCTGGATCAATGGCGTCATCGGCGCACCGCGTAGCGCCACGCGGCGCAAGTTATTGAGCCGCGGAGATCGTCCGTTTGCTTGATCTGACCGAAACCGACGACGGGGTCCTGATCCCGGTCAAGGTCGTGCCGAGCGCTTCGCGCGACCGTATCGCCGGCGTCCTCGACGGCGCGCTGAAGATCACCGTCGCCGCGCCGCCGGAAAAGGGTAAGGCCAACAAGGCGGTTATCGCGCTGCTTGCCCGCGCGCTGGGCGTGAAGAAGCATCAACTCGCGGTCGTCGTCGGCGCCACCTCGCCGCACAAAACCGTTGCCGCGCGCGGCGTCGAAGCCGGTGCGGTGCGGTTACTCGTAAAGGAATAATGTCATGGCGTCTTATGTTCCGATCGACATGGACGGGGCCGGTTGGTCGGACGTCATCCGGTACGTTTCTACCAACCCGCTCAACCGGCTGGACGGCGAACTGACGGTGACGACAATCGTCGAGGCCGAGGGCGTGCACATCACGTAACCGTGTTCGAAGTCGACGACAAGCATGGCGCTCGACCGGCAGGGTCTGATGCGTAACTCGTTACCACCGCACGGCTTCGCACCCGATTCCACGCGATTGCGTTAATGCCGAAACCCGCGTACAACCGAAGTCCTATAATAGTTTGACCATGCGGGCGGATCGGCTGCGCGCATGCCCGCCGGGAACTGGGTTGCAGGAACCGGGGTGATTTTTGGCCGACGCCGGCACCGACTATCGCAAATACCTCGATCCGCAGACGTTGGCCAAGATCTCCGCGCTCGACCTGCGGGCCCGGATGGTGGTCGAAGGCTTCGTCGCGGGCATGCACCGCAGCCCCTACAAGGGTTTCAATATCGAGTTCGCCGAGCACCGCGAGTACGTGCAGAGCGACGACATCAAGCACCTCGACTGGAAAGTCCTCGGCCGGACCGACAAGTACTACATCAAGCAGTACGAGGAAGAGACCAACCTGCACTGCGTCCTGGTCGTCGACTGCTCGGAGTCCATGGCCTACGGTTCCGATCCCGACGGACTGACCAAGCACGAATACGCGACCGCGACCGCGGCGTCGCTGGCCTATCTCGCTTTGCAACAGCACGACTCGGTCGGCCTCGCGTTGTTCAACGAGAACGTCACCCACTACCTTCGGCCGACGAACCACTCGACCCAATGGAAGACGTTGGTTCACGAGCTCGAAGGCGCGACCGGCCCGAAGAAGACATCGCTTCGCCAAGTGCTCGACGAATTGGTCGAGCGAATCGGACGCCGCGCGTTGATCGTGCTGTTGTCCGACCTCTTCGACGATTCCGACGAGGTGCTCAATGGTCTCAAGCATCTGCGCTATCGTCGTCACGATTTAATCGTGCTTCAGGTCATGGACCCGGCCGAGTTGTCCTTTCCCTTCGCCAAGCCGACGCTGTTCGAAGGGCTCGAAGCGACGGGTAAACTCTTGACCGAGCCGCGGGCGCTGCGCGCACGGTATCTTGACGAGGTCAAACAGTTCACCGAACGGTTGCGGCGTGGGTGCAGGGATTTGCGGATCGATTTCACGCAGTTCGATACGCGGACGTCGCTGAGCGTGGCGTTGTCGGCGTACCTGGCGACGCGTGGGGCGAGCATCAAGTAACGGAGTAAATGCACCGGCGATGAACGGTTTACTCGTTATCCTGGTCTTGCCACCGGCGGCGTTGCCGTTCATCCACCCGGCCGTGGCCATGGCGGGCGCCGGGCTCGCGGCGGTCCCGATCCTGATCCACATTCTGAACCGTCGGCGGTTTCAGCGCGTGGTGTGGGCGGCGATGGATTTCCTCCTGGCCGCCAACCGGCGCAGCGCCCGCCGGCTGCGGATCGAGCAACTCGCGCTGCTGGCGGTGCGTACGCTGATCATGGTGTTGATCGCGATGGCCATCGCCCGACCGCTGCTGAATGCGTCAACCCTCGCCGACGCGCTGGGCCGGACGTCGGTTCATCGCGTCATCGTGATCGACAATTCATGCTCGATGGCGATGCCGTCGGGCGACGGGCGTACCGCGTTCGAGCACGCCCGGGCGTTGGCGGTTTCGTTAGCCGCCTCGTTCAATCCGTCCGACGGGGTGAGTCTGATCACGGTCGGTGCGCCGGCACGCACGATTCTCGAACGACCCTGCTACGACCCACAGGTGGTGGGTGAGGCGTTGGTCGACATCAAGCCGACCCAGCGGGGTACGGACCTGGCGGGCGGATTGACTAAGGCGGTGTCGATACTCGAAGCGTCGGAGGTGCCCACGGCCAACCGGGTGGTCTACGTGATCACCGACAACACGCGCGCGGCCTGGATGCAGGCATCCGGCGTCGACGGTGGGGCGCCGACGTCGGCGAAGCGGATCACCGAACTCGCCAAGCTCAACCTGATGACCACCGGCGCTCCGATGCGCGACAACCTGGCCGTAACCGCGTTGACCGCCAAGACGCGCCTGATCGGCACGATCGAGCCGGCTTCGATCGCGGCGCGGATCACCAACTATGGTCGCGAACGGGCCGACGGCGTTTCCCTGCGGGTGCATAGTGACGGACGGCTGGAGCGCACGATAACGTTGCCGGTGATCGAACCGGCGGAGTACGTCGACGTACCGGTGAATCTCCGATTCACTTCGCCGGGTATGCATCGGGTCGAGGTGGTCCTCGACGACCTTCCGAACGACGCCTTACACGAAGACAACCAACGCCGACTCGCCGTCTCGGCACAACGATCGGTGCGTGTCTTGTTGGTCGACGGCAAGCCGGGGACGTCGCGCTTCGACGGACAGACCGGTTATCTCGCCACCGCGCTGGCGCCGAAAGCCGAGCCGACCGACCCGGTGCTGGTGGCGCCGAAGACGATTCAGGACGTCGATCTGGCCGGCGAGCCGCTTGACGGCTATGCGGTAATCGCCTTGACCAACGTGCGGCGGGTCGACCCCGTGACCTGGCGACGCATCGACGCGTTCGTGCGTGCCGGCGGTGGATTGCTCGTGTTTCTCGGCGATCAGGTCAGTCCCGATCACTACAATCGCGCGGCGTACACCGACGGGACGGGCCTGTTGCCGGCCAAGCTCGGCGTGGTGGTCGACGATCAGGGACGCACCGAAGCTTACCGCTTCGATCCCGCGGAATATGTCCATCCGCTACTGTCCGACTTCGCCGGGGCGCCGCGAGGCGGGCTGTTGTTGGCGAGCGTTCAGCGTTACGTGCGCGTCGAGGTACCGGCCGACCAACCCGGGGTGCGGACCGTTCTGGCCTACGACTCGGGAGATGCGGCCATCGTTGAAAAGCATGTCGGCGCCGGCCGGGTCGTGCTGGTCACAACGACGGCGAACATGGAGTGGACGAACCTGCCCGCCCGGGCGGGCTACCTGCCGCTCATGCAGAACCTGCTGCATTACGTGACGCCGTCGGCCGACGACCGGCGCAACGTCCTGGTCGGCGCGCCGTTGATCGAGCCGTTGACCGCTCGGCAGTCGTCTTTGACCCCCTCATTGACAGGCCCGAACCACGATCTACTCGAGACCGAACTCCGACCGGCCGGCGACGGATTCGAGATCGTGTCGACCGCGACGGATCAATCCGGCATGTACGCGCTGCGCGTGGGCCGGGACGATGTCCTGTTCGCGGTGAACATAGACGCGGCCGAGAGCGATTTAACCGCGATGGACGAAGATGCGCTGCGCGAGCAACTCGATTGTCCGTTCGAGTTCTTGGACCGGCCCGAAAATGTGGGCGAGGACGCCCTCGCGTCCGCGTCGCGCGACCTGGGCCTGGGATTGTTCTACGCCGTGCTCGGGCTGCTCCTGTTCGAGACGACGCTGGCGATGTGGTTCGGGCGACAGCGATAGGTGGCGATGCACGGTTGGCTTGATTGGTTATTGGGTCTGGAGCTGATTTCGCTCGATGCGTCCGAGCCGATGTCGCTACGGTTCGCGCTGCCGTTCGGCGCGTGGGTGATCGCGACGGCGGCGACGGCGATGGTGCTCTACGTCCTATTCGTGTACCGACGCGAGAGCGGGAATCGAGCCGGCCGGATCGTGCTCGCGGGGTTGCGGTGCGCGCTGGTCCTGCTCGTGCTCGCAGCCATCTGCCAGCCGGTGCTGGTCTTGCAGCGATCCAAGGTCGATCCGTCGTACGTGGCGGTGCTGGTGGATGTATCGTCGAGCATGTCGCGTGCGGATCGTTATTACGAACCGGCCGAGGCGCGTGCGGCGGCACGGGTGGCGGGCCTGGCCGTGCCGGAGGGCGACGCGCCGCCGACCGACGAAGTGATCGATCAATTGGCTTCCGGGCCGTCGCGGCTCGAGTTGTTTCTTGCCGGCAGCCGTGGGGACGACACATCGATGCTGGCGACGCTCGCGGAACGGAACCTGGTGAACGTGTATACGTTCGCGAACCGGGCGAAGCTGGCCGCGACGGTTTCGGGAACGACCGATACGAACGCGGCCCATGAAGCCTTGGCGAACACGGTGCCGGACGGTCCGACGACCGATGTGACCGGCGCGATCCGCGACGTGCTGAACCAGTCCCGGAGTATGCGGCTGGCCGGCATCATCGTCGCCTCGGACGGCGTCTCGACGGTGCGTGGCGACATGCGCATCGCCGGTCAGGCCGCGCAACGGCGACACGTGCCGATCCATGCGGTGCTGCTCGGCTCGTCGATCGCCCCGCGCGACGTCTCGGTGGGACCGGTGTTCGCCGAGGATACCGTGTTCGTCAAAGACCTGGTGGCGGTCAAAGCGCGGGTGGCGACGCACGGTTTCGACAAGCCCCTCAAGGTGTCGGTCTCGTTGCGCGAAAAGGGTATGAGCATTCCCCTGGCGACCGAGACGATCACCGTCGGCGGCGACACGCCTCAGCAAACGATCGAACTGCGCACCAAGCCCACGCGGGGGGGCAAGCATACTTTCGAGGTGGCGGTCGCGCCGCGTCCGGAAGAAATCGATCACGAGAACAATCGATCCGCCGTCGACGTCACGATAATCGACGATCGCTTGCGCGTGCTCTACGTCGACGACGAGCCGCGATTCGAGTACCGCTATCTGAAAAACACGCTGGTTCGCGAAGAGACGATGATCGCGAGCTGCCTGCTCCTCTCGGCCGACGCGTCTTTCGCGCAGGAAGGTGACGAGCCGATCACGCACTTCCCCGAATCTCCCGAAGAGTTGTACCGCTATGACGTCGTACTGTTCGGCGATGTCGATCTCGACGACGGCTGGTTCACCCCGGCGCAGTTGTCGATGCTGGTCGACTTCGTCGGTCAGCGCGGCGGCGGCTTCGGATTGATCAGTGGACCGCGGCATGCTCCGCACACCTACCGCGGATCGCCGCTGGAGTTACTCCTCCCGGTGCGACTCGATCCACAGTACGTCGGGCAGGGACCCGTTTCTCTGACCACCGCCTACCAACCGGTGCTGACCGACGTGGGTAAACTCTCGCCGATCTTCCGATTCGAGTTGGAAGCGGCGGAGAACCTTGAAACGTTCGAGCAGCTTCCCGGTCTGTACTGGCTGGCCAGGACGCTCGGCGCCAAGCCGGGGGCGGAGGTCTTGGCCGAGCACCCGACGGTCGAGACGTTGACGGGACCGGCCCCGGTCATGGTGGTCGGACGCTACGGCGCGGGCCGCACGTTTTTTCAGGCCACCGACGAAACCTGGCGCTGGCGCGAGTACACCGGTGAGGGTTACTTCGACGCCTATTGGATCGGCGTGTTGCGTTACCTCGCCCGCAGCAAGGTCATCGGTCGCGATCGGCGTTTCGAGTTGTCGGTCGACGCGGCGCGTGTCGAGTACGGCGAGCCGGTGACGATCCGACTCACCGTACTCGACACGGGACTGATCGATCGCTTGGGCGATCGGCTCGAGGCGCAGGTCGTCGACGCCGAGGATCTCCCCATCGCGCGCGTCGAACTGACGCGGCTCGGCGCCGGCGCGAAGTGGTTCGAGGGCACCTTCACCGGCCCGCGCCGGGGCAGTTACACGGTTAAAGTCTCCGCCGTACCGCTCGCGGCAGGCGAGAAGGCGCCGAGCACGACAATCACGGTGGCCTCGTCCAGTCTCGAATCGCGCATCCTGCACGCCGACCACGCCGCCTTGCGGCAGCTCTCGTCCATGACCGAGGGCGGCAGTGCGGTGCGGGTCGACGAACTCGCCACCCTGGCCGAGAGCATCGAAGATCGCAGCGTCCTGATCCCGGACGACATTGCCGAAGAGTTATGGGACTCCAACCTTGTCCTTGCACTTTTCGTCCTTATAATTATGACGGAGTGGGTCCTCCGCAAAGCCCTGGATTTGGTGTGATCACCCCACTATCGGCACCCTGGACTTCAGGCACCCTGGACTTCAGGCACCCTGGACTTCAGGCACCCTGGCCGGGCTCCGAGAACGTCCTGCCCGGCTTTGACGTGCGGATCGTACCGGTCAGGCGCTTCAGAGGGCCTCGGATTGGGGAAATTGGCCGGAGGACCGACGTTCGGTGCGACCAAACGGGCGCATCGCCGATAAAATCCAATGACTGCCGGCCGGTGCTTTAACCCTGGCGGAGACGGTGTGCGCATGGGTGACCACAAACTGCTTGCCCGGCTTTCTGAGCTCAAGCGTCGGGCACGATTGCTGTCCGCCGCCCGGGGCATGTCTACGACGATCGCGTTGGCGCTGGCGGTCTTCCTGATCGCGGTCCTGCTGGATTGGCTGGTCCATTTACCGCCAGCGTTTCGATCGGCGATCTCGCTGCTGTTGGTGGTCTCGGCCGCGGTCATGCTGCGTCGTCGGGTGTGGCGTCCGGTGACCGGCCGGATCGGGCTGGAAGAGATTGCCCAGCAGATCGAGAAGCGTTTCGCCGAGTTCGACGATCGGCTGACGAGCACGGTCAATTTTCTGCAACACGACAGTGGTGGGTCGCCGGCCATGGTCGAACGCGTGGTGACCGAGACCGCGGCGATCACGCGACAGGTTCGAATGCGCGACGTGTTGGCCACGGGTCCGGTCTGGCGGATGGTGGGGCTTGCGCTGTTGGTGGCCGCGGCTGCGGCGGGGCTGGTCGCGGCGTCGACCGAGATGGCGTGGATCGGCGTGCAGCGTTTCACCTCGCCGTACGGTTCGGCCGAGTGGCCCAAACGGGTACGCATCGAGCCGGTCACCGGCGAGGCGACCCTCGCGATGGGCGGGTCGTTCACGGCCGAGATGCGCGTCGTACGCGGTCGCCATCCTGAATTGCGTGCCTGGGCGCATACCGTCGACGAACAGGGTAAGCGCCGGCGGGAACTGATGCGCTACGATCCGGACACCGGTGTGTACCGACGCACCTTCGACGGTGTGGTCGGCAGCTTTCGTTATCACTTCGAAGCGGGCGACGATCGCGGCCCCGAGGCGGGCATTGCGGTAACGGTCGTGCGCCGGCCGGCGGTTGCGAGCGCGACGTTGCGGGTCACGCCGCCGGCGTATGTCCGCGACGCGACGCCGGTCGACCTGCCGTTGGGCAGTCAGAGCGATACCACGCCGACGGTGCTGGAGGGCAGTCGCATCGATCTGTTCGTCGAATCGACGAAGCCGATTACGACGGTCGGTGAGTTGCCCGCCGCGGTCGTATTCGGTTCGGAAAGCGTCGTAGCGCTCACCGCCGTCGATGCGAACCGGCAACGCTTGCAGGGCACGTTCGATGCGGTCGAGAGCGATACCTTGTACATCAAGTTGATCGGTGTCGACGGGTTCGAGAACCGTGATCGCCAGACGTACGCGTTGGTGGTGCAAGCCGACGAACCGCCGGTGGTGCTGATTACGCACCCGCAATCGGTGATGGAGGTGACCGCCGGCGCTCAGGTCGAACTGCTGATCGACGCCGATGACGACTACGGACTGGAGACGCTCGCGATTGAGTATCACGTCGATCCGTCGGACGCCGAGGGACGTGTCGAGCTGACCGAGCATGTCGAAGCGCGGCGGGACGCGGGTCGAACCAGGGCCGAGGTACGTCACGCGTGGCCGCTCACGCCGATGCACCTCGAGCCGGGCGATCTCGTGCTCTACCATGCCGTGGTGACCGACAACTTCGTCCTCGACGGGCGACGACACGATCCGTCGCGGTCGCCGACGATGCGCCTCAAGGTGATCGGTGACGCCGAGTTCGCCGAGCGTATCCGTGACGAATTCAAGCTGCTCGCGGACCGGTTGCGCCGGGTGTTGACGCAGCAGGAAACGCTGCGCGACGAGACCGATGCAGTCGCCGAAGACGTCGAGCCGGACAAACCGCTGACCGATGCGGATCGGGACGGACTGGATCAGATCGGCGCCCGACAACGCAACGCCGCCTCGCGCACCAAGCAGCTCGGACGGCAATTCAAGCGGTTGGCGCGTCGCATGGCGGCCAACGGCATGAATGATGCGGAAGGGCGGCGGCGGGCCGAGCGTACGTCGGAGCAGCTCGGGCAAATCGAGTCGGGACCGATGACCGAAGCGGCCCGCGCGATGCAGCAGGCCAGAACGGCCGAAACCGCGCCCGAGCAACGCGAATCGCTGGACGCGTCGACCACCGAGCAGCAGGAAGCGGTCGAAGCGCTCGAGCGTCTGATTCGCGAGATGAATCAGTGGGGCGATTACCAGGAGGTCGTGCGGCAAACGCGGGATCTGCTCGATCGTCAGCAAAAGACCAGTGCCGAAACGCGGAAGATCGCGCAGGAGACGATGGGCAAGAAGGCGGATGAACTCTCCGCCGACGAGGCAGCTCGAAGTCGTGCGACCACGCGTGATCAGGAGCGACTGGCCGAGGAAACCGATCGGCTGATGCAGCAGATGGACAAGGTGGCCCAAGCGTCGCGCGAGCGCGACCCGACCGGTTCGGAGTTGATGCAACAGGCGGGTCGGACGGGCCGGGCGGTGGGCGTGACCCGGCGCATGAAGCAAGCGGCCGAGGCGATGCGCCGTAACCAGGGCGGTCAGGCGGGCCGGGAGCAGCAAGCGGCCGAGGCTGCGCTGCAGGAGATGCTCGATCAACTGGAGCAGCGTCGGGAGCGCGAATTGGCGGAGTTGGCCAAGCGTCTGGAACAGGTGGAAGAGATCATTCGGCTGCTGGTTCAACAGCAGGTCCAACTGCGGGACGAGAATCTGGCCGCGCGGGGTCAGCCGGACGTCGACGCGCAACTGCGTGGGCAGGCCGACCGGCAGACGGTGCTGAAGCGCAATACGCAGCAACTCGCCGAAGAGATCGGCCAAAACGGATCGAACGCGGGTACGACGCAGATCTCGCGCGCCGTCGCCACCGGGGCGACGAAGATGGGCCGGGCTGCGACCAAGCTGGCGGGCGGGTTGTCCGAGCCGGCCGAGGCGGATCAGACCGCCGCGATCGAAGCGCTCGAAGCGGCGTTGCAACAACTGGCCGCGCTCAAACAGAAGACCGAGCAGCAGATCGCTCGCCGCGCGTTGGCCGACATTCGCAAGACGCTGCAATCGGTACGGGACAAGCAAGCGGCCCTGCGGACGGATACGGCGGCGCTGGCCGAGAAGTTGGCCGCGGATCAGCGCATCACACGCAGCGACACCCGGCGAATCCGGCGATTGTCGACCGAACAGACCGAGTTGCAGGCGACATCGCAGGCCTTGCGTGAGGAGATCTCCAAAGCGGTGGTCTATGATTGGATGATGGGACGTGTGATCGAGCTAATGGTCGATGTGCGCGACCGCCTGGACGAGCGCAAGCTCGACGCCGAGACCGTCGCGATCGAAGACAAGGTGCTCGCGCGACTCGATCAGTTGCTTGAAGCATCGGTGGAAGAACCACCGTCTGACGAGCAGCAAAACGAGTTCGCGTCGGGAGGCGGCCAAGGCGGCCAGGGCGGCCAGCAGGGTCAGTCCGGGATCATCCCGGCGACCGCGGAAATCAAGGTGCTCAAGATGATGCAGGGCGACATCTATAGCCGCACCACGAAGCTGCATAAAACGCTCGATCTCGAGCAGGCGAGCGAGAAATCGCTCCAGGAATTGAAGGATCTCGGTCTCGAACAGAAGCAGTTGCGCGAACTGCTGGAACAGGCGGTTTCCGGGGCCGGTGGAGGTCGATGATGCGGATCGTGCCAGGGTTATTCGTATTCGCCGGACTGTTGATTGGCGCGGCGACGTTGATTGCGTCCGCGCAAGAGCCGGCCACGTCGCCGGCCACCGACGATGCGTTAATTCGTAAGTTGCTCCAACGGGCGTCGGGCGAGGAGGATGACGAAGAGGTGCTGCAACGGATCATGCGTCTGATGGAAGCGTCGCACCTTCGGCTGGCGGGCGAATTCGATCCGGGCGAACAGACCCAGCGCATTCAGCGCCGCATCCTGGACGACTTGGACGAGGCCTTGAAACGCTCGCGCAATCAGTCGAAGCGAAAAACTCAATCTCAACAACAGCAGCAGTCGGGTGATCGCCGCCAACGCGGTAGGCGTCAGCAGAAACAATCGGCGTCGCGGCCGTCGCAGGGTCAATCGCAATCGGACAAACCCGAATCCGGCCAGGATTCGGCCCAGTCGAAGTCGGACGAGTCGGGCCAGGGGCGGCAAGAGGATGAGCGTCAGGGTAAGGCGGGGCGCGTTCCCCGTGACCGTGGTCGGCAGTGGGGCAATCTACCGGCCCGGGATCGGGACGCCGTGCTGCAAGGGATCAAGGACGATTATCTCCCGAAGTTCAAGGAGTTGATCGAGCGCTACTACAAAGCGCTGGCCAAGCCGACGGACGATCCGCGGTAGGCTCAAGAATGAGTCGTAAACGGATGCGTGACGCATGACCAGGGGTTGGAAAACGGTTCGGATCTTGCCGGCGCTACTTGTGCTTCTTGGTGCGACGGTGCGCGCCGACGCACGTGACGATCCCGTACCGGAAGGGGTGATCGAGGAGATCACGCCGCAGGTGCGCCTGGCCGTGCGCAAGGGCCTGACGTGGCTGGCCGATCAACAGGCTTCCGACGGTTCGTTCGGGAGCGACGGACACTACGGCCGGCACGTGGGCATCACCGGGTTGGCGGGGCTTGCGTTCATGAGCGCCGGTCACGTACCCGAGCGCGGGCAGTACGGCGAGATCGTCGACGGGTGTCTGCGGTTCGTGCTGACCAACAGATCCGAGAGCGGCCTGCTCGCGGTCGACACGTCGCACGGCCCGATGTACGGGCACGGGTTCGCCACGCTTTTTCTGGCCGAAGTCTACGGCATGTCAGGCCGATCCGAAGTGCGCGAGACGCTGCGCAAGGCGATACGGCTGATCGTGGCCACGCAGAACGGGCAGGGGGGCTGGCGGTATCAGCCGGTGCGCAGTGAGGCGGATATTTCGGTGACTATATGTCAGATCATGGCCCTGCGCTCGGCCCGCAATGCGGGGATTGCGGTGCCGAAGAGCACGATCGACCGCGCGATCCAGTACGTCAAGGACAGCCAGAATACCGACGGTGGTTTCAAATACATGCTCGATTCCGGCACGTCGGCGTTCGCACGGTCGGCGGCCGGGGTGACCGCGTTGCAATATGCCGGCGCCTATGACGCCGATGAAATCCAGCACGGCATCGCGTATTTGATGAACTATCTGCCCGGCAAGGGCGAGGGCGTGAGCCACTACTTTTACGGCCAGTACTACGCGGCTCAGGCGATGTTTCTGCGGGGCGGGGCGAGTTGGCGAACCTGGTGGCCGGCGATTCGTGAGGAGTTGCTCGAGCGACAATCCGAACAGGGGCATTGGCGAAGCCAGGTGGGCGGAGAGTACGGGACCGCGATGGCCCTGATCATTTTGCAGATTCCCAACCGGCTCTTGCCGATCTTTCAGAAGTAGACCATGGAACCAGGGATCCACATGCCGAATCGAACCAGGACAACGGAATGGATCACGGCGGCGGTGCTGGGGTTGCTCGGCGTCGTGCCGGTCGGAGCGCATCCGGTGTCGATCAAGACCCTCGAAACCGACGCCGCCGCGGGCACGCTGCGGTCGTTTTCGCTCGAGTCGGGATTGCGCTGGGGCGACGACGACGGCACCGAACACGTCACGCAGGCCGACGAAGTGGTGATGATCAGCACCGCACGCCAAGCGGAACCGGCAATCCACGAACATGCCAC
>Ga0299906_10002954_pt1 | contig 14041 bp, 10 predicted proteins | sample RVTome_14_FD_200259 | JGI IMG/M metagenome (GOLD analysis project Ga0299906, IMG submission 200259) | Soil microbial communities from uranium-contaminated site in the Upper Colorado River Basin, Wyoming, United States - RVT145D125 (version 2) ... | reverse complement strand
TTCGGCGTCTTCCTGCTGGCGGCGATCGCTCTCTTCCTGCGAGGCCGCGCTTTTCCGGCCGTCGCCTGCGCCGCGCTGGCCGCCATCGTCCATCCCACCTACCTGCTGAGCGCCGCCGTCCTGACAGCCACTATGGTGGCGCTCGAGTGGCAGCGCACACAACGATTTGCCCGCCCCATCGGCCTGGGCGCAGCCGCCTTGCTGCTGGTGCTGCCGATCACACTCTACACCGCTCGTCTTTTCGCCCCCAGCGGTCCTGAGACATGGCGCCAGGCAGCCGAGGTCCTGATCGAATTTCGCATTCCACACCACACCCAGTTGAGCCAGTGGCTGAATGCAGCTGCGCTGGTTCAACTGGCGCTGCTCAGCCTGGCGTTGGCGCTCGTTCGCCGGTCGAAGCTGTTCGTCCTGCTGGCGGTGCCGGCGGCGACCGCCCTCGGGCTGACGATCGTCCAACAGGTGACCGGCGATCTGCGCCTCACGCTGCTCATGCCCTGGCGCCTGTCCGCCTTCCTGATCCCGGCGGCCAGCACCGTGATCGTCGGCATCGGCTTGGCCCGCTGGCTGCCTGCCTCAGCCAATCGAACCGTCACCCGCCTGACTTGGGCTGTCGCCGGGCTGGCGGCGCTGGCCGGCGTTGGTGCCTTTGTGTTGCTGCTTCAGCGAAAGCAGCAGGCGCCGTACCAGGGGGTTGTCGCCCACGTCCGGGCCAACCTTGAACCCGGTGACAACTACTTGATCCCCCCCAATTTCCAGGATTTCCGTCTGGCGGCGCGGGCGCCCGCCTTCATTGATTTCAAGTCGATCCCGTACCAGGACCAACAGGTGCTGACCTGGTACGACCGGGTGCGCCGCGCCCAGTTCTTCTATCGCGATGATCCTGGCTTGGTCAGCTGCGAGTTACTGCCCACGCTGTATCAAATGGGCGCCTTCAGCCACGTACTTCTCGACGATGACCTGTTCGGCCTGGAATGCGCCGGCCTGGCCTTGGAGTACGCCGACGACCACTACAGATTGATGCGCTACCATCCGCCCGCCGACGGCTAACCACCAAGACCCACAGGGCACGAAGCTCCTGGCAAGGGCACTAAGGACATGCCGGCTGACGGTGAAGCACTCCTTTGTGGCCCAAGAAGATCCTTTCTGCCCTTAGCGACTTTGTGGTTGGCTGGACACGCAGGGCAAGCGGGCCTAGACTGAAGCTGGTGACCCCTCCGAAACAGCCGAAGACCTGGACAACGCTGGAGGCGGCATGCGCCGCTGGAATGGCTGGGGCGACGATCAGATTCATGTTCCGCTGGCCGAAGCAGCGGTCGCCAGGCTGGCAGCCGAGCTAGGCCCGCCGATCCCGGCCGCAGACGCAACCCTTGAGTCCGTCTTGGCGGCGGCGCCAGCCCCCCGCCTGGCTGACCACCCGCTCCTGACGACCGACCCCGAAGACCGGCTGCGTCACAGCTGCGGTCAGGGACTGCCCGATTGGATTGCCTTCCGATTTGGCCGCATCCCGGCTTTCTTCGATGCGGTCGCCTACCCGACGGATCACGCCGACCTGGATCGCCTGTATGTGTTGGCCGTCGACCGGGGTTCCGACCTGGTGCCATTCGGCGGCGGCACCAGCGTCCTCGGGCAAATCAACCCGCGCCCCGAGGCTGCCTCGACCATCGCCGTCGACCTGCGCCACCTATGCGGTCTGTACACGCTCGACAGGGACAGCGGATTGGCAAGCTTCGGCGCCGGCTCCGTCGGCCCCGACATCGAACAGGCATTGGCAGCCGAGGGCTTCACCCTGGGCCATTACCCCCAATCTTTCGAGTACGCCACCTTGGGCGGCTGGATCGCCACCCACTCCTCGGGCCAGCAGTCCCTCGGCTATGGGCGCATCGAAGACTTGTTCGCCGGTGGCCGGATTTGGACCCCGCTGGGCGGTTGGGATTTGCCTGCCATCCCCGCCAGCGCCGCCGGCCCCGATCTGCGCCAGTTGGTTCTGGGCTCCGAGGGGCGGCTGGGCATCCTGACCGAGGCCACCGTCCGCGTCCGGCCTCGGCCACAAAGGGAAACTTTCCGCGCCGCCGTCGTGCCCGACTGGGACACCGGACTGCAGGCCCTCCGGCGCATTTCCAGTCAGCCGGGGGCGCTCTCCATGCTTCGCCTGCTCGACCCGCTCGAGACATCGCTGACCTTCCTTCTCAGCGGCCACAACCGGCTGGCCGCCTTGGCCGAGCGCGCCCTGGGCCTGCTGGCGGGCGAACAACAGCGCTGTCTTTTGATCTATGGTCTGACGGGGGAACAGCCGGCCGTGTCGGCCGGCGGCCGCCGCGTCGTTCGGCTTGTCCGCCGTCACGGCGGCTGGCCACTCGGACCATGGATCGGGGAACAGTGGCGCCGCGCCCGTTTCCGCACGCCCTATCTGCGCAACTCACTGTGGCAGGCGGGCTATGCGATCGAAACCTTTGAATCTTCCTTCACGTGGGCCCAGCTGGGCTCGGCCAGTCAGGCGTTGCTGTCCGCGCTCGATTCGGCCCTTGCGCCGTGGGGGGATGGCAGCCTTTCCTTTGGCCACGTCTCCCACACCTACCCCGACGGGGCTTGCCTGTATGTCACGACGGTCCTCCGCCACCACGCCGATCCGGACCAAACGCTGAGTGCGTGGCGCGCCTTGAAAGCGGCCAGCCTGACCGCCATCCAGCAGCACGGCGGCACCGTCAGCGATCACCACGGCGTCGGCATCGACCACCGGCAACATCTGGCGCCCGAGAAGGGGCGGGTCGGGCTGCGTTTATTGGCCGCCGTCCAGCGCCAGTTGGATCCGGCCGGTGTGTTGAACCCGGGCAAGCTGCTGCCGGATGACAAAGAGAATGCGGCCCCATGACCCCGCCACGTGAAACCCGCCACCGGATGTGGGCCGAGGTTGAGGCGGATTGGGACCTGGTCATCATCGGCGGCGGCATCACCGGGGCCGGCCTGTTCCACGAAGCCGCCCGGGCCGGCGTTCGCTGTCTGCTGCTGGAAGCCCACGACTTTGGGTCCGGCACCTCGAGCCGCTCATCCAAGCTGGTCCATGGCGGCGCCCGCTACATGAAGAACCTGCAGTTCCATCTGACATTTGAGTCGGTCCGGGAGCGGGACCGGTTGGTCCGCCAGGCCCCCGGCCTGGTCCACAAACTGCCGTTCATGCTCACCAACTACCGCTCCGATCCGACACCCGCCTGGATGTATGCCGCTGGCTTTGCGCTGTTCGATTGGATGGCGGGCAAGTGGGAGCATGAACGGCTGGCGCCGGCTAACATGCTGGCGCGCTGCCCACAACTCAATGCAGACGGTCTCGAATCCGGCATCCTGTACTTCGACGCCGAGACCGACGACAGCCGCTTGGTGTATCGGCTGACTCAGGAGGGACGGCTGGCTGGAGGACTGGCGCTCAACTATGCGCGGGTCGCCGGCTTTCATCGGTCGCCCGATCGCCAGGTTCGAGGGGTGCAAGTCGTTGACACCTCGGGCGAAAGCTTGCCAACCGTACGGGCCAGCGCGGCGGTGGTGGTCAACGCTACCGGCGCCTGGGCCGACAGCTTGCGACAGCAGCTTGGCCGGGGAGATAGACTGCGTCTGCTGCGCGGCGCCCACCTGATCTTTTCGGGCGACCGCTTCCCTTTACAGCAGGCCATCAGCCTGCTCCATCCGGTCGACCGCCGGTTGCTGTTTGCCATCCCCTGGGAAGGAGGGGTGGTGTTCGGCACGACGGACCTCGACCTGGCCCAGCCCATGACCACCGATCTGGCCATCACCCAAACCGAAACGGACTACCTGTTCGCCGCACTGGACCATAGTTTTCCGGGGTTGGCGCTGGGGCCAGACGATGTGGTCAGCACGTTCGCCGGTGTCCGCAGTGTGATCGACACGGGCAAGACCGATCCATCTCGCGAGTCGCGCGAGCACGCGATCTGGCAGGAAGATGGCCTGGTCACGGTCACCGGCGGCAAGTTGACCATTTTCCGCCGCATGGCCCACGATGTCCTGCGCCACATCCGCCACCAACTCCCAGGCCGGCCAAGCTTCGATCCGGCGGCGCCCATTCTGCCGTTGGGTCCTGCGTTACCGGCAGACGCCGCCCTCCTCCCGGCGGCCGGCCAGCGGCTGGTCGGCCGGCTGGGGACCCTGGCGGTGGAGGCCCTGGCGGGTGCGGCCGACGCCGACCTTCTGCCGATCGGGGGAACGCCGACCGTGTGGGCCGAAATCGGCTGGGCCGCCCGCGCTGAATCGATCGTGCATTTGGAGGATTTATTGCTGCGGCGAACCCGTCTGGGGCTGCTCTTGCCAGATGGAGGCGCCGCCCACCACGACCGGCTGCGAGCCATCGTCCAGCCGGCGTTGGGCTGGGATGACGACCTTTGGCGGCAGGAATGGGATGCCTATCAGGCTCTCTGCCGCCGCTGCCACAACCTCCCGCAGCCTGGCTGACCCCGTTGGTACAATCGGCGGCGGTGCGCGCCTTCTACCACGATCAGTTTGTCCTGCCGCTTCCCCCCGGCCATCGGTTTCCCATGGTCAAGTACGAACGCTTGCGCAGCCGGCTGCTGGCCGAGAGTGTGCTTGACACCTCCAGTCTCCACGTTTCCCCCGCAGCGGACGACGAGGACTTGCTTAGGGTCCACACCCCCAGCTACCTCGACCGGCTGATGGCAGGTTCGCTGAGTGTCGCCGAGCAGCGACGTATCGGTTTCCCATGGTCCCGGCGGATGGTCGAACGCTCCCGGCGCTCGGTCGGCGGCACCTTGGCCGCCAGCCGGGCCGCCCTGGACCACGGCCTGGGGATCAACCTGGCCGGCGGCACGCATCACGCCTATCCCGATCGGGGTGCCGGCTTCTGCGTGTTCAATGACGTGGCCGTCGCCGTCCGCAGCCTGCAAGCCGATGGGCGCATCCGGCGGGCCCTGATCGTCGACTGTGATGTGCACCAGGGGGACGGCACGGCCGCCATCTTCGCCGGCGATCCCACTGTATTCACCTTCTCGATTCATGGAGCCCGCAACTATCCCCACCGAAAGGTGCCTGGCGACCTGGATATCGGCTTGGCCGACCTGAGTGGGGACGAGGAGTATCTGGCCCCGCTGTCGGAGGGCCTGTGGCGCAGCCTGGCCCAAGCCAACCCCGAGATGATCGTCTACCTGGCCGGCGCCGATCCCTTCTTCGACGATCGCCTTGGCCGCCTGGCACTGAGCAAGGGCGGGCTGGCCCAGCGCGACCAGATGGTCCTTGATGCCTGCCTGGGTGCCGGCCTGCCGCTGGCCATCGTCATGGCCGGTGGCTACGCCCGCCAGATTGAGGACACGGTTGATATCCACCTGACCACCATCCGGCTGGCCGTCGAGATGATCGGGGCCAGCGGCTGAAGCCATCGTTCGTACCCCAGGCCTCCAGGGTTAATCTGGACTGGCTCGAAGAAAAAGTTCCATCAGTTGCACCTCGGAGAGCATCAACAATTGTGGTAGTCTAGCCGCTCGCCCACGACAGTGGAGAATCCGCCATGACCTCAAGGCAACCGCTTGCTACTTCTCGCATGAAAGCGATGGTCCTCAGCCTGACTTTGGCGCTAATGGCTTGTTCGCTTCCGGGCAGCGACGACCCCGTCCTGCCCGACGATGGCCCACCCGTGGCCGTCTCCAGCCAGGCGGCCGCCAGCTTCGCCGGCAAGGTGCTGGCTGGCGTCAGCGGCCTGACCGGCGGGACCCTCAGCTTCTCGATCACGCAGGAAGAGGCCACTTCGGCCCTAGCCTACGCTACTTCACTTTCGGCCGTTACCCAGGGGCTGCCGCCTCTCGAGAGCTTGCCCGGCTTCGAAGGAATGGATCCACAGGATCTGCCCGAGGAGCTGCGCCAACTGGAGGGCCTGGGCCTGGCACCAAGCGCCGCTGGCTCGGATGGCCCCGGCTTGCTGCCCGACCTGCGCCTCCTGCTGGTCGAGCCGCAGGTGTACTTCAAGGCCGACGGGCGCCTAATCCTGCGTGGCGTGCTGCGTATCTGGCGCTCGCGCCTTCCGTTGCGGGTGGTGCTAGCGCCTCACGCCGCCGATGGCGAGCTCGAGTTTGACTTCGTCGAAGGGCAAATCAGCCGGCTACCGATGCCCGTCTTCTTGTTCGACCCGCTCGGCCGGTTGCTTGCCAGCACACTGCTGGCCGGCCAGGATTTCGCCGAAATCTCGCACCTGCAGGTATCCGAAGGCCGGCTGGATTTCAGCGGCACTTTGCGCATGGAGGCGCTGCCCGTTCCATGACCTCGTCGCCCCAACTTTCCGAGCATGACTACCTAGCGCTGATCGCCAACGGCCTGCAACCCAAGCCATCCCAGCCACAACGCATTGCCATTGTCGGTGCCGGCATGGCCGGGCTGGTCGCCGCCCATGAATTGCTGAAAGCGGGCCATGACCCGATTGTGCTCGAGGCGCAGTCACGAGTCGGCGGCCGTGTCCTGACTCTTCGCCAGCCCTTCGCCGATGGTCTGTTCGCCGAAGCCGGCGCCATGCGCTTGCCTGCCAGCCACCGCTTGACCATGGCCTACGTAGATGCCTTCGGCTTGAAGACTTCGCCGTTCACCGCCTCGAACCCCAAGGGTTACTACCTGTTCAATGGCCACAAAGTGCGCATCGAACAGGCCCAAGCGGCAATGGCCGAACTGGGTTTCGAACTGCCCGCCGCCGAACAAACGCAACCAATTATGGATATGTGGGAGCGCGCCATTAGGCCAATGGCCGATCGACTGGAGGCCGACGGCGACGACGCCTGGGCCTCGATCATCAGCGAGCACGACCAATACTCGGTGCGCGAGTTTCTTGAACTGCAGGGTTGGTCGGAGAGCGCCATTGAATTGTTCGGCCTGCTGGCCAACTACGAAGCGCTGATGAACTCGTCGTTCCTCGAGCTGCTCCGAGAGGAGTTGGGCGGGTTCTACCGGGACTTGGTCTACCTGGATGGTGGCATGGACCAGCTACCTCGTTCCTTCCTGCCTTCGGTTGGTGACCGCATTCGTTACGGCGCCCGCATGGTCGCCATCGACCAATCCAACCAGGGAGTGACCATCCACTGCCGCAACGAGAGCGGCCGCTTCTCGGTGCAAGCCGACTATGGCATCCTGACCGTGCCCTTCCCCGTGCTGCGTCATGTTGAGGTTCTGCAGCCCTTCTCGCGCGCCAAACAGCGCGCTATCCGCCAACTGCACTACGATGCCTCGGCCAAGGTATTCCTGCAGGCCGGTCGCCGCTTCTGGGAAGATGATGACGGAATCATCGGTGGCGGCAGCGTCACCGACCTGGCCATCCGCAATTTGTATTACCCGGACCACGGCCGCTCGACCGGCCGCGGCGTGCTGTTGGCCAGTTACACCTGGTCGGAGGACGCCCAGCGTTGGGGATCGCTGCCCGAGCATGAGCGGTTGACCCAGGCCATCGAAAACGTGGCCGAAATCCATCCTCAAATCAAGGACTCGTTCGAAGCCGGCGCCTCCAAGATGTGGCACGACGACGAGTTTGCCGGCGGCGCCTTCGCTTTGTTCGACCCGGGCCAGCAATCGCTGCTACACGCCGCCGTAATGCAGCCCGAAGGGCGCATCCACTTTGCCGGGGAACATACCTCGCTGGCCCATGCCTGGATCCAGGGGGCCATCGAATCGGGCCTACGCGCCGCGCACGAAATCCACCAGCGCTCAGCCTGAGCCGCCGCGGCATCTTGGCGATACTTGACTTGCCTTGGTGTCAACACAAAGGCACAAAGGAAGATCGAAGACACAAAACAAGAATTGTCAGAGCTGCTCGTCGTCTCCTTTTCCTTCTTTGAGTCTTTGTGTTATCGCGCTTGCGGTCTTCGGCTTGCCGCCACGATGTTAGAATCCCCCGTCCGCCACTGCCGGGGGTGTTTGTGCGCCTGACAACGACGATCACCGCCGCTTTGCTGGCCAGTGTCCTGACCGGCGGCTGCGCCGGCCTGCTGCCACCAACCAATACACCGACCGCGCCTGACACCCCGCGGCCGAGCGCAACGCCTCGGACGCAAGCCGCAGCTCCGACCCCACTGCGCCTCGACCCCGCAGTCGTCGAACAGATGGAAGAGATTGAGAATCAAGTGCAGGCGCTGCGCGGCCTGCGCCCATCCCAACCGTTCGAGCGCCATCTGGTGACCGCCGGCGACCTTGCCGGGCTGATCGAGCAAGATCTGCTCGCCGCCTACTCGCCGGATCAGGCAGCCGATGACTCTCGGTTGCTGGCACTGCTCGGATTGGTCGAGCCTGGTTTCGACCTGTGGGGCCTGGCAACTGCCCTCTATGCTGAGCAGGTGGCCGGCTTCTACGACGACGATGCCGGGGTCATGTACGCAGTGGCCGGGTCCGGCTTTGGCGGGCCCGCCCGCCTGACCTACGCCCACGAGTACGTTCACGCGTTGCAGGATCAGGCCTTTGATTTCGACCTCGAGCTGCGCCTCAGCCCGGCTGGTTGCGAGGACGATGGGCTGCGCTGCCTTGCACTCCAGTCGCTGATCGAAGGCGACGCCAGCCTGGTCGAGGAGCAATGGCTGCGCACCTACGCAACCGAGGCCGATATCGAGCAGTTGCTCACTTTCTATGGAGTGTTTGAAAGCCCTGTCTTCGACAGCATGCCGCCCGCGCTGCAGGAGCGGTTTCTCTTCCCGTATGAGCAAGGGCTGGCGTTTGTTCGCTGGGTTCACCGGCAAGGTGGCTGGGCCCAAGTCGATCAGGTCTACCAGCAACCACCGCTCTCCGACGAGAATATTCTGCATCCGGTCGGATATCGTCAGGACCTGCCCGTTGCTCTTTCCGTTCCCGCGCTGGAGGCCACCCTGCTGGGTGGCGGTTGGCGCACGCTCGATTCGGGAAGTCTGGGCGAGTTTGATTTCCGCTTGGTGCTGGCCGAGGCGTTGGAACCCGACCGGGCCGTGCTGGCCTCCGAGGGTTGGGGTGGGGATACCTACCAGGCCTTTTACAACGATGGTCAGGACCATGGTGCGCTATTGATCGTCCAGATCTGGGATACCATCCGCGACTCCCAGGATGCATTCCTCGCCTGGCGCGATTACAACGACCAGCGGTTTGGTGAGCATCAACTGGTCGAGGGTGTCTATCTGTGGCCAACCGACGGCGCCTTCGCTCAATTGGAGCGGGCCTCCAACCAGACGTTGTGGCTGCTTGGGCCGGACGCCTCCAGCGTCGAGGCAATGCGTGGCGCCTTGACCTTCCCGGCAGCCAAGCAATGACCATGCCCTTCGAGCCGGAGCGCGTGCGGGCGCTCTTGTTCGACATCGACGGCACGCTGGCCGACAGCGACAACGAGGCCGTCGAAGTGCTGGCCAAACTGCTCTCGCCCCTTGGTCATCTCCTGCCCCAAGTTGATCTGCCGATCCTCGCCCGCCGCCTGGTGATGGCTGTCGAAGGCCCGCTGAATTTGGCTTATGTCCTGGCCGACCGGCTGGCCCTCGACGAACTGGCGAGCTGGCTAGGGCGTCTGCTGCCGCGACGCAGGCGTCTTCCGGAGAAGGCGAATTTGATCCCGGGCGTGGGTCCAATGCTCGACCGGGCGCGCCGGCAATTCAAGCTGGCCGTGGTTACCGCCCGCGGCGAGCGCGGCTCCTACCGCTTTCTTCGGGCCGCTGGCCTCGATGGGGCCTTCGATGCCATCGTCACCAACAACTCGACCTGGCGGGGCAAACCCCACCCGGCGCCTGTTCTGCTGGCCGCCAATGCTCTCGGGGTTCCCCCCGCTGCCTGCTTGATGGTCGGCGATACCACACTCGACGTGCGGGCCGGCGTTGCCGCCGGTGCTCAGACGGTCGGTGTCTTGTGCGGTTTCGGCGAGCAACACGAACTCGAGCGCGCCGGCGCCCATTTGGTGCTCGACAGCACCGCTGACCTCCTCGACCATCTCATCATCTGAGGCGCACCGCCCTGCACGGTCCCCGGCCGAGGGCGCGAGACTGGGGGCACAGGGAGGCTGATGCTGATTCGGCTGCTGGCCGTCCTCGAGATCGTCTTGATCGCCCTTGGCCTGGCGTTAACCGGCTCCGGCTACTGGCGCCAGGTGTATTGGCTGGCCAGCGCTGGAATCCTGGCGCTGGGCGCCGGCACCGCCATCGGCGGGCTGGAGACCAATGCTCACCCGCCGCATCGGCCATTGCAAAGCGTCCGTAATGCAACCGGCCTGTTGTGGGCTCTACAATGGTTGGCAATGAAGCAAGTGTGTTCGCCGCCCAGCGCGGCCACGGGAGAGTAGACCACGGCTATCTCTCTGCGGCAGGACGAATCCGGTCAGACGACCGTCATTGTGCTCCTGTTGGTCTTGGTTTTCCTTGTGATCGCCGCCTTCTCGGTCGACGGCATGCGCCTGTTTGTTGAGCGCCGCGGCGCCCAAAGCGCGGCCGATGCCGCTGCCCTAGCCGCCGCCCTGTCGATCTGCGAGGGTGCTGATCCAAGCGCAGCCGCGCTGGCGCGGGCGGCGGACAATGGGTTCCTCAACGATGGTGTCAGCAACGAAGTCGTCGTTGCCTATCCGCCGCTCGACGGTCCCTACGCTGGCGACGATTCTTACGTCTCCGTTGATATCACCGCCCACGTCAGCGGCAGCCTGATCCGGCTGGTCTATACCGGCCCGCTGGTCACAACGGCCCGTGCCGTCGCCTACTGCAACCTTCACGAAATTGGCAGCCAGAGCGCCCTGTTCGCCGGGTCCAACAGCTGCCAGAACTCGCTCGAGTGGAGCAGCAGCCAGACCATCGTCATCGGTGGCGTCCACAGCAACCATGACATCCGCATCGGCGGACAACAGAGCCGAATCGAGGGTGCTGCCACCTACGTAACCGACCTGCAGTCGCCCCCCGGTCAGGTGACCTATTTGCCTGCCCCGCCGGCCAACCCGGTGCAGGTGCCGGCCCAACCCTACCCGGTCGCGTTGGAAACGTGGCTCTATGCCCCCGGCGGACCCCAGGCCGTCACCGCCGAGACGGCCGGCCGCTACTACAGCCGCCAAGGAGACATTGACCTCGGCTGGCTCGAGAGCCAGGGTCTCTACAACCCCTCAACCAACAGCCTAGAGGCTGGGCTGTACTATGCCAGCGGCTCGATTGATCTGAACAGCAATCGGTTGCTCGGCGAAGGGGTGACTCTCGTCGCCCGCGACCGGATCACGCTGAGCGGATCGAGTCACTACCTCTATCCGTACCTCGACGGCTTGCTGGCTTTCAGCGATGCCCAGCGCAGCGGCGGCTCGCAATGCAACACGCCCATCATCCGCTTGTCGGGCAGCCAGCACGTTTGGTACGGACTGCTGTTCGCCCCTGCCGGGCAGATTTCGATCTCGGGTGCGTCCAACCTGGCCATCAGCGGCAGCCTGATCGGCAACACCATAAGCCTGTCCGGCTCCGAAATCAGCATCGCTTTCGAGCCAGCCTACCTCTCTCCGCGCCCGCCCACGGTCGGCCTGGCCGAATAACACAACCTGTGCGTCTCGCCGTGGTTGCCGTCGGCTCTTACCTGACGTAGCATGTGGGTGGGAGAGCGGGGACAATGGAACCTGGCGGGCCAAATCACAAGCTCGATCCCAAGATCCGTATGGAGTCCAATGGCGACGAGGTCGTCAATGCTCTGCGCGCCGAGCGCTCGGCCTCGATCGCCGTCAACCAACAATCGCTGCTGGCCGAGGTCCCCAATCTGCTCGACCCGCAGCGCCCGATTGCCGCCCCGCAGAAGGCGCCGCGTCGCAAGGACATGGGCTCGCTGACCGCCCCGCCTGAGACGATCTCAACCAGCACTTTTGTTGTGCTGCGCCAGGACAGCGACCGGCTGCCGGAGGCCTTGCGCAAGCCCCCGCCGGGTGCGCCCAAACCCTTCCGCCAGGAACACCTGGTCACGGCCGCCGTCCGTCTGAGCGATCTGTCGGCCTTACGCGACGACCCCGATGTTATCGCCGTCGAAACGGCCGAGCCGATCCAATTCTCGCCACCGTTAGCGGTGGCCGCCGTCAACGCGCCGCCCACACCCGAGTCGCGTTGGCCCGACGGCCAGCCCTTGGACGCCGGCCCTCAGCAGATATTGCTTGGCATCATCGATGTCCAGGGCTTCGATTTTGGTCACCCCGATTTCTTGACCGACGATGGCCAGCCTCGCTTCCTGGCGATCTGGGACCAGGGCGGCAACACACGCCCGGGCCCGGCGCCTTTTGGCTACGGCGCCGAAATTCGCCGCGAGCACATACAGGCGGCCCTGGCCGGCAGCCGCGAGGCCGGGCTGCCGGCAACCGAACTCGAACCTCAGTCGCAAATGATTGCCTCGTCCCATGCCACCCACGTGACCAGCATTGCCGGCGGCAACCTCGGCGTCTGTCCACAGGCCTTGCTCGCCGGTGTGCTTGTATCTCTGCCAGCGGAGGACCAGGATCGCCGCAGGTCCTTCTATGACTCGACTCGGTTGGCGCACGCTGTTGAGTACCTGCTCAGTCTCGGTCGGGCCCACGGGCTGCCCGTCTCGATCAATATCTCGCTTGGCACCAACGGGCATGCCCATGACGCCAGCAGCGCCACCAGCCGGTGGATTGACTATGCCTTGGCGACTCCGGGGCGGTCGGTGTGCGTCGCCGCCGGCAACGCCGGCCAACAGGCGCCGGCCAATCCCGGCGACTGGGGTTTTGTCTTGGGCCGCATTCACACCAGCGGGCAGCTGGTGCAAGATGGAGAGCCGCATAGCCTCGAGTGGGTAGTAGTCGGCGATGGCATTGCCGACGTGTCCGAGAACGAACTTGAAATCTGGTACAGCCCGCAGGACCGGTTGGCCGTCGAGGTCAAAGCGCCGGATGGGGATTGGATCGGGCCCTTTCTGGCGGGCGAGTACCTCGAAAACCACTTGCTCGACAATGGAACGGTGCTGAGCCTGTACCACGAACCCTATGCCCCGCCCAACGGTCATCACTACCTCGCCTGCTACCTGAGCCCCTTCTTTTCGCCCGGCAATGTGGTCGGCGTCCGGGCCGGCACCTGGCGAGTGCGCCTGACACCCCTCGACATACGCGATGGCAGCTACCACGGCTGGATCGAGCGCGACGACCCTCGCCGTTTGGGCCGATTGGGCATGCAGGAGGCCTGGGCCTTCCCCTCCTTCTTCACAGAGACGGTCAATGTTGACCAGAGCTCGGTCAGCTCATTGGCCTGCGGCCAACACATCGTCGCCGTTGCCAATCTGGATGCCGGTGCCGGCAAGATACACCTGACCAGCAGCCAGGGGCCAACCCGCGACGGCCGCTTCAAGCCCGAGGTGGCCGCTCCCGGGACCAACATTGTCGCGGCCAACGGCTTTGCACCTGGCGAACCGTGGGTTTCGATGACCGGAACCAGTATGGCCAGCCCGATGGTCGCCGGTTTGATCGGTCTGATGCTCTCGCACGATCCCAGCCTGACGGCGGCGCAAATCATTGGCATCCTTCGCCGCACGGCGCGCCCACTACCGAGCGACAGCTTTGCCTGGCGGGACGACAGTGGCTTCGGTCAGCTCGACCCGGTAGCCTGTGTCGAAGAGGCCAAACTCGTCCGGCTGCGTCAGGAGCGCCAGCTGCCGTGAACGTCGAAGCCTTCCGCGCCGACAAGGGCGATTGCCTGCTCCTGACCGGCGACAGCGGCGAGCACGTGCTGATCGATGGGGGCATGCGCCACTCCTACCGTGACCACGTGGCCCCGGCATTGGCCGGGCTGGCCGAGGCCGGCGTCGAGCTCGACCTGGTCTGCGTCTCCCATATTGACCAGGACCATATCGCCGGCGTTCTGCGCATGATGGACGACACGCTCGATTGGCGGGTGTTCGATTTCCAACGGGGCCAGGGAAACAACCACTTTCCCCAACCCGATTCGCCGCGTCCGCCGCAAGTGCGCGCCCTGTGGCATAACACGTTCTCCGACCTCACCGGGGAAAACAGCGGCCCGATTGAACAGCAGTTGGTGGCCAATCTGCGCTTGCTCCACCTGAATGAACAGATCCTGCCCGAAGCCATAGCCCGCCATGCTGG
>Ga0299906_10002953_pt1 | contig 14042 bp, 10 predicted proteins | sample RVTome_14_FD_200259 | JGI IMG/M metagenome (GOLD analysis project Ga0299906, IMG submission 200259) | Soil microbial communities from uranium-contaminated site in the Upper Colorado River Basin, Wyoming, United States - RVT145D125 (version 2) ... | reverse complement strand
CGCCACAGACGACACGTTGATGATGTGGCCCGACTTCTGCCGCAGCATGATCGGCAGCGCGCAGCCGATGCCGTACAGCAGTCCCTTGATGTTGATGTCGATCATGGCATCCCAGTCGCCCACGCGGCAGAGACTCAGCGGGGCGTTGGCCATGATGCCCGCGTTGTTGATGAGCACATCGATGCGCCCGAAGGTGTCCACAGCGCGGTTGATGACGGCTTGCACATCACTGCGCACAGCGACATCGCAGTGCTGGGCCAGGGCGTGCCCGCCTTCCTTGACGATGCGCTTCTCCAGGTCCGCCAGTCGAACCGCCCGGCGCGCGGCAAGGATGACCCTGCTGCCGCGCCCCGCCAGCGCCAGCGCGGCGGCCTCGCCGATGCCGCTGGAGGCGCCGGTGATGATCGCGACGGTGTCGGCGAGCACGGACATGTGCGGCTCCTTCCTTCGTCACGGCCGCCGCGTGGTCGCCCGGCCGGGGCCGCGTACGCTACCATCCCGGCCACTGGATGAACACGCGGATGCCCCCCCGAACCCCCGTACCCTCGTACCTCCGGACCTCCGGATACGGGTATGGAACCACGGATGAACACGGATGAACACGGATCAAAGTTGAAAGTTGAAAGTTGAAAGTTGAGAACTGAAAGGTGAAGGCTGAAACCAGCCCTGCCTTTCCATCAGTGTTTATCCGTGTTCATCCGTGGCTGCTTCTCCCCCGGACTCCCGAATGCCTGCCGCGCCTGCCATGACCGATCCTTCACCCAACGATCCGCTTGTCGCCGCCCGCCTGGAGAAGCTCCAGAAGTGGCGCGATGAACTGGGCATCGACCCCTACGGTCATCGCGTTGATGGGCTGTTCGACCTGGCCTCGGCCCGGGCTCTGTTCAACCCCGCGAAACATGAAGCGTTCGAGCAGTCGCGCAAGGCCGGCGATGCGGTGAATGACGAGCGCGCCCGCGCCAAGGTCGCCGGCAGGTGCATCCAGCACCGGGCCATGGGCAAACTGGTCTTTCTGGTCCTGCGCGATCACACCGGCGACCTTCAGATCAGCGTGTCGAAGGCGAACGTAGATGAGAACGCTTTCACGTTGGCGGGCAAGCTCGACTATGGCGACATCATCGTGGCCGAGGGCCCGGTCGGGGCGACGCAGAAGGGCGAGATCTGCATCTGGGCCGAGACGTTCGAGGTCCACTGCAAGTCCCTCGTGCCCCCGCCGGAGAAATACCACGGCCTGACCGACCCCGAGCTGCGCTACCGCCACCGCTACGTGGACATGTACGCCAACCCGTCCACGATGCAGGTCATGCGGCAGCGTTCGCGCATGCTCTCGCGCATCCGCCAATACATGGATGCCACCGACTCGCTGGAGGTGGAGACGCCCATGATGCAGCCGGTGGCGGGCGGCGCGGCAGCGCGTCCGTTCATCACCCACCACAATGCCCTGGACATGGACCTGTACCTCCGCGTGGCGCCGGAACTCTATCTCAAGCGCTTGCTGGTGGGCGGCCTGCCGCGCGTCTATGAGATCAACCGCAACTTCCGCAACGAGGGGATCGACCGGCAGCACAACCCCGAGTTCACCATGATGGAGGTCTACTGGGCCTTCGCCGACTACCGGGTGATGATGGAACTGACCGAGGGGCTCTTCAACACCATCGCGCGGGAGATCTGCGGCGGCCAGACGCTGCCGTTCGGCGATCTGGCGATCGACTACGCCGTTCCGTTCCGCCGGGCGAAGTACTACGACCTGTTTGAGGAGCACAATGCCTTCGACGGCCGGGACCCCGGGATGGTCCAGGCGAAAGCGCGGCAGCTCGGACTGGAGATTGCCGGCAAGGACCACGACCTTGTGCTGAACGAGGTGTGGGAGATCACCGTCGAGCCGCACCTGGTGCAGCCGACCTTCGTGATGGACTACCCGGCCAGTCTTTGCCCGCTGACGCGCCGCAAGGCCGACAATCCGGCCGTCGCCGAGCGCTTCGAGCTGTATGTCGCGAACATGGAACTGGCCAACGCCTACACCGAACTGAACGACCCGGCGGTGCAGGAGCAGAACTTCCGGGCCCAGATCGCCGGGCTCGATGAGGAGGAGTCGACCTTCCGCGCCCTAGATGTGGACTTTCTTCAGGCCCTGAAGGTGGGCATGCCCCCGGCCGGCGGACTCGGCATCGGAATCGACCGCCTGGTGATGCTCATGACCAACTCGTCGAGCATCCGCGATGTGATTCTCTTCCCCCTCATGCGCCCGGAGGCGTCGTTGTAGGTCGGGTCAGCAGACCCGACGGGCGTGGTGTTGGATCATTGGCGCATAGGTGCCCACGGCGAGGAATGATCACACCCCGCGATGTGCGTCGGGTCCACCGAACCGACCGGCAACCGGCATGTTTCGCCCACCCCGGGACAGGCGAGGCATGGCGCCCGGCGTCGGATCTGCGGACCCGACCAACAGATTCTGCACCCGCATCCCCCGTGGGCCAATATCATGGAATGACACCAAGGCGGCCTGACCATGAAAAAGACCTTCGATCGACGTGCGCTCCTCCTGCTTGCCGCGCTCCTCAGCGCCATTCTTGCCGCGCCGGCAATCGCCCAGGACAAGGCCGCCGAGGGTGAGTGGAAGTCGATCGAGAGCCGCTGGTACGAGATGTCCATCTCGGACGCCAAGGCCGGGTACATGCATGTCGAGGTCTTCGACGACGGCGAGCGGTATCGCACCGATTCGGAGTCGAAGATGAAGGTGGGGCGCGGCGGGATCATCATCGAGATCACCATGACCTCCAGCTTCACGGAAACCCACGATGGCGCGCCGCTGCGCCAGTCCTCAATCCAGGACATGTCGCTTCAGGTCATCGAGCAGGAGTGGATCTTCAAGGACGGTCGCGTGCTGGAGCGATCCCGCCAGGGCGGCCGGGAGAAGGTCAAGGAGCAGCCCTGGCCGGAGGGCGGCTGGCTGACGCCCATGGCGGTCGATCGTTATATCGCCGAGCAGATCGAAGCCGGCAAGCGGGAGATTTCCTACGCCATGCTCTCGCCGGACCAGGGGCTCAAGCCGGTGCAGGTCACGATGAGCTACGTCGGCGATTCGCTGCATGCCATCAACGAGAACCAGGTCATTCCCATCACCGAGTGGAAGTCGAAGAACAGTGTGCTGCCCGTCGAGGCGCGCGAGAAGTACGACCAGGAGCACAAGTCGGTCTATTCCGAGCTCGAAACCCAGTTCGGCACGATCGTGACATCGCTCTCCACGCGCGAGGCCGCCCTGGGCCTCGAGCCGGCCAAAGTCGCCGCGGCCGCGGGCAACGCGGAAGCGGGCAACCGGGGCGACGTCATGCCCGGGGTCGAGGCCGCCGCGCCGGCGCGCGATGCCGTGCCCGAGCTCATGCTCGACACGTTCGTCGCGGTCGATCGACCGATCCGCAAGCCCCACCAGACCACCACGGCCATGCTGCGGCTCAAGTCGAAGAAAGGCGAGCTGCCGGAGCTGCCCTCCGCCGGCGCGCAGCGGGCCATGGTCGATTCCGAGACGGGCGAGGTGCTGCTCGCCATCGACATCAACGACAACCTCCCGGCCAGCGGCGAGGATGCGGCCAACGAGGAGTACCTCGAGGCCACGACCATGGTCGATGCCGCCGATGAGCTTGTCATGAAGCTCGCCGAGCGCGCGGTGCGAACCAAGGGCGATGACCCCATGGCGAAGGCCGAGGCGCTGCGGGCGTTCGTTCACCGGCACATTTCCAGGAAGGGCCTGGCCACCGCCTTCGCCAGCGCCTCGGAAACCGCCCGCACCCGCACCGGCGACTGCTCGGAGCACGGCGTGCTGCTCGCGGCCATGCTGCGCGCCGAGGGCATTCCCTCGCGGGTGGCGGTGGGCCTCGTCTACGCCGAGAGCTTCGCCGGCGCCGAGAACATCTTCGGGTGGCACATGTGGACGCAGGGGCTCATCGACGGCACGTGGGTCGATTTCGACGCCACGCTGCCCGTTCGCTACTCCGCCGCGCATGTGCTCACGGGCGTCTCCAGTCTGGCCGATGGCATGGGTTCGGGCGATATGAGCAACCTGTTCCTGCTCATCGGCAACCTGGAGATCGACGTGGTCGAGGTCGGCTTCGACGCCGGCGAGCGAAAGGACGACGCCGTCCCGCCGCCGGGACGCTGATCGGGCATCTCGCGCCGCCGTTCGCCCCGGGCGCCGGCAGGAGCGCGGCATGTTCGTGTGGTGTTCGGCAGGTCCGGAGCGCGAACGGGTGGCAATGCGCGATTTACGGCTCGCTGACATTCACGGCGATCCTTGAAACCCGAGGGCATCGCACGCGAGCGTCCCGTCTCGAAGGCAGCCTCGACCAGGGCGCGCACACCATGGAGTCTGCCAACAAAATGAACGCGGCCGGCGAGTCGGCGGCGAGAATCGCGGTATTCGTCCGTATCAGTCATGGTGCTTGTTCGCGCTCAGAAACGTTGTGGCGTGGTCGACGTCCTGTGGCCGGGGGACAGGCAACAACTCGTGCCGGCATCGATGGACTCGTCGGGTCGGCCAACTTTGTGGTGGGGCGGGCGCAGGCATCGCCATTCTGAACGATGAACCCGCGGCGAGCGGGGTGATCAATTGTGGGTCCAGAAATTGGAATAAGGATAGGGGCAACAATGTGCAAGGCACATAATGCGTCATTGGCTTTCGCGACATGCGCGATGGCCGTGTTCACCATCGGCCCGGTCGATGCTCAGGTTCGGCCGCGGCCCGCGACGCCGTCCGGGACGCCGGCGCCGGCCGATCCCGGAGTCTCCCGGGCGCCGGCGCACATGCACCGGGCGGCGGGTGGATTCGGGCCGGGCATGACCGGGTGGGCGGCGGCGGCGGATCACATCATCGGCCAGCAGTGCGTCGATGACGGCTGGGGCTGGCCGCACGCGAGCTGCGGGGCCACCTTTCACAACATCACCGGGCCGATCGCATCCGGGCTGCTGCGGGCGTACGACCGCACGGGCAGCGCCCCGCACCTGGCAGCGGCGGATCTGGCCGGCGACTTTGACCTGCTCTCGGCCTACCCGGACATCAACGAAGTCCAGCGGATCTCCGTGCCGCTCGACGCCTCCGGCACGTTCACCATTTCTTTCAACGGCGACGGCCCCACCGCGGCCCTGTCGATTGAAACCGCCGCCGCCGTGGATGTCGAGGCGGCCCTGGAGTCGCTGACGACGATCGATGACGTGACGGTAAGCGAGAACCTCTCGCCGCGCCGCTTTGATGTCACGTTCGTCGGCGCGATGGTGAAGAACACAGATGTGCCGCTCATCACAGTGGACAATTCGCTGAATACCGGCTCGGACCTGACGGTGAACGAGACTGCGAAGGGCGGCGGCGGCGCCGAGGCGCGCTTCGGGACCTTCACCGCCACGTTCATGCAGCGGCTATCGGCGCGCACGGGCGACCCGACGCACGTGGACTTCGCGGCCGCGGAGCTCTTCGACGAGCTGACGCTCTCCAGCTATGGTCCATCCGACCTGGACACCGCGGGCTGGATCGCTTCGGTGCAGGCCGCCCGCGCCGGCACCTGGATCAACCTGCTGCCCTGGGAGTTTCACCTGCTCATCTCCACCGCCGACACGATCGGCAACCCCGGGCAGGACGACTTGTTCCGGCAGGCCCTGCTCGACGGGCTCGACACGCTGGACAATACCTCGCCCGCCTCCGTCTATTCCGACATCATCGGGCTGGCCGGGGCCGTGCGCGGGCTGGCGCAGAGCGATACGTCGAGCTTCCCGGCCATCTCCAGCCCCAACCACGGTTTGATCGACGGCGTCTCGTCGCTGTGCGTGCTTGCCAACACGCTGGCCATGCTTCAGAACGCCGACGGCTCGTGGTACTGGCATTCAGACCTCTCCTCGCTCGGCGGCGCGACGGTGGGCGATGAGGACGGCCAGACCACCGCTTATGCCGTGCTCGCGCTGCTGGAGGCGCAGCGTGCCGGGTGCGGCCCATTCGGAACGCAGATCGCCGATGGCCGCGCGTGGCTCTGGTCCATGCAGGATGTCGATGGTGGGTTTCTTTCCTATCCCGGCGGCACGCACAACACCGAGGTCGAGGGCGAGATCCTGGAGGCCCTGGTGTATCGCCTCGGCGATGTGGATGGAAACGACTTCGTCAACGTCTTCGACCTGATTTCCCTGTTCGCAGTCTGGGGCCCCTGCGGCGACTGCCTGCAGGACTTCAACGGCGACGGCCAGGTCAACGTCTCCGATCTGCTGGTCGTGCTGGCGAACTGGGGGCCGCCCGTCCCGTGATGCGCGGCAGTTGAACGCAGCAGAGCGCTGCCCTCAGGACCGCCGCTTGCGCTGCGCCGCCGCCGCCACGCTACCCTGTGGCAATGACCACGGACCTGCCCACTCTGCCGCGCCGGCCGGAAGCCGGCCACAAGGGAACGTTCGGGACGGTGTGCGTCGTCGGCGGGCAGGCCGATCCGCCTCGCGTGATGCTCGGCGGCCCGGCGTTCGCTGCCCTCGGCGCGCTGCGGGCCGGCTGCGGGCTGGCGATGCTGGCCGTGCCGGCGCCGATCGTGAACGCGTGCCTTCAGATTGCGCCGTCGGCCACCGGCCTGGCCCTGCCGGTCGATGCCAAGGGGCAGCTCAAGCCCAGTCTCATCGCCCAGATGCTCGATGCCCACGCCCACCTGTGGGAATGCATGGCGATCGGGCCCGGCTTCGGCGCAGGCGAGTATCAGCAGCAGGTCGTCGTGCGCCTGATCAGCCAGGATGACAAACCGCTGGTCATCGATGCCGATGGAATCAACGCCCTGGCGGCGCTGCGCGATTTTCACGCCGACCTTCAGGCCCCGACCATCCTGACGCCGCACCCGGGCGAGTACCGGCGCCTCGCCGCGGCGCTGGGCATCGATGCGGATCCCGTGGATGAGGCGAAGCGTCCCGACGCCGCCGCGCGTCTCGCCGGGCAGATCGGATGCGTGGTGGTTCTCAAGGGCCACCGCACGGTGGTCAGCGACGGCGTCAACACGGTGACCAATGACACCGGCGGACCGGCCCTCGCGACGGCGGGGACCGGCGATGTGCTGACGGGCGTCATCGCCGGATTCGTGGCCCAGTTCTTCCGGCGATCGCTCGGCACCGGCGAGCGTCAGGTGACGGCGCAGCAGCAGGGCGGTCTGAGTCTCCTGGACTGCGCGCGACTGGCCGTATGGGTGCACGGGCGCGCGGCAGACCTGTGGACCGAGCGCCACGGCGCGGCGGGCATGCTGGCCGCGGACCTGCTTGAGCTGATTCCGAGTGTCATCAGCGAGTTGCGTGGCGGCTGAGGCGACAGCGGGCGCGGCGCCCTCGGATGCCGCGCCACCCACGCGACCGTCGTATGCGGCTACACTGCCCCAATGACCACGGAAACAGAACTGTTCGCCGCCGGGGGGAAAGCCGCCATGTCCAGCCCGTCCCAGCCCGATCACACCAACCTGGGCGACGTCCAGCCCAACACCTACGTCACCGGGGTCTACAGCCTTCTGAACCCCCAGGTGGGAACGACGCGGGCGGGCAAGGCCTACCTCAAGTGCATTCTGCGCGATGCCACCGACGAGGCCGCGGCCCGGCTGTGGACCTTCGATGAGGCCCAGATGGCCGACCTGAACTCGACCGGGTTCGTCTGGATCGCCGGCCACACGCAGCTCTACAACGGACAGGTGCAGCTCATCCTCGAGCAGATCAAGCCCATGGAGATCTCCGCCGAGGAGATCCGGGCCCTCATGCCGACCACGAAGTTCGACATCGACGCGATGTTCGACGACCTGCGCGGCATCCTGGGCACCATGAAGCACCCGGCCATGAAGGCGCTGGCCGAGGCGTACCTGGCGGATGACGACCTGATGGCCAACTTCCGCCTCGCCCCCGCGGCGATGAACCTGCACCATGCGTGGATCGGCGGCCTGCTGGAGCACACCCTGCAACTGCTCAAGCTCGCCGAGCAGATGCTGCCGCTCTACCCCCAGCTCAATCGCGACATCGTGCTGGCGGGCCTCTTTCTGCACGACCTGGGCAAGACCGCCGAACTGACCTGGGACAAGGGCTTCAACTACACCGCGGACGGCAACCTCATCGGGCACATCGTGCGCGGCGCGATCTGGCTTCAGGTCAAGGCCGCCATCGCCGGCAAGCAATCCGGCCACAAGCTGCCGACCGAGGCCCTGCGCGTGCTTCAGCACATCATCATCTCGCACCACGGCGTGCCGGAGTACGGGGCGGCCAAGTATCCCAGCACGCCCGAGGCGGTCTTCATCGCCCAGCTCGACAACCTCGACGCCAAGACGCAGATGGCCCTTTCAGCGGCGGACCGCGACAGCGCGCGGAGCGACGAAGTGCGCGGCGACTTCACCGACAAGATCTGGTCGCTGGACACGAGGATCTACTGGAAGGACCCGCTCAAGGGGGCCGAGTAACCGGTGCCGCTCATGCGGGTCATCAGTTGAGGTTTTCCGGCCGGCGGCTCGACCTGGCCGCTTGACCGGCGCCGGGTCGTTTGTGACGGTTCAGTGGCGGTTCGTTCGGCCCCTGGTCGTCGCCCGGGCGCGATCCGGCGGAATGCGCCGCTCAGCGGAATGGTTGAATAACGGCCGGCGTCGCCCCTACGATTCCCGTCCGGGCGGCAGGGAGGCCGGAAGGAAGGATGCCCGCATGAGCCCCACCGTCACCTCGACGCCGCGCATTCTCGTCGGCATTCCGGTCTACAACGAGGCCCGCTACGTCAGCCGCGTGCTCGATGAGGTGCGTCGATATGCGCGCGACATTCTCGTGATCGACGACGGCTCCACCGACGCCACGCCCATGCTCCTGGCGCAGCAGCCCGTGGAAGTGATCCGCCACGCCGCCAACCGCGGCTACGGCCGCTCCATGCAGGACATGCTCCGCTGGGCGAAGTTCGACGGCTTCGACTGGCTCATCACCATGGACTGCGATGAGCAGCACGAGCCGGCGGCCATCCCGCGCTTCATCGAAGCCATCGAGGCCGGGCGGGCGGATGTCATCTCCGGCAGCCGCTATCTGCGATCCTCGCAGCACGATGATGTCCCGCCCGGCGACCGGCGCACCATCAACAGAACGATCACCGACGAGCTCAATCGGCGGCTGGGCGTGTCGCTCACGGACGGGTTCTGCGGCTTCAAGGCCTACCGCGTCGAGGCGTGCACAGCGCTGTCGCTGGATGTGGACGGCTACGACTTTCCCATGCAGTTCTGGGTGCAAGCGGCGGCGAGCGGACTGCGCATCGCCGAGATTCCCGTGCGGCTGATCTACAACGACCCGGCGCGGAGCTTCGGCGGGCCGCTGGATGACCCCGAGTCGCGCCTGGCCCACTACACGCACACGCTGCACCGCGAACTGCGGCGCTGCGCTGCTCGTCTGCCCCAGGCAGCCCTGGAAGGCATCGGCGGCGCGGACCGCGCGGCGCGCAACGGGCTGTGCGCTTCCCTGTGTCCATCGAGAACCTGAGCGCCCGCGCCGCACCTGTTGACCATGGACATCAGCATCGAGCCCGACCTGTCCGAATGGCCGGCGCGGCTCGCCGACGCCCGGGGCCCGGACCTCTTCGGCCGCGCCATCGGCGAGTGGTGTGGCCTCACGCGGGCCGAGCTCGGGCTCGATCAGAATCGCCCCATCATCGCCACCGGCCATCAGACGCTCCTGTGGCATCCGGGCATCCTGGCCAAGTACCTCGCGGCCCAGGCGTGCTCGCAGGCGAGCGGACTTGCCACGGCCAACCTGGTCGTGGACCAGCACGCCGAAGGGTTCGGCGACTTCGAGATCCCCGCGCGGCGGAGCGAAGGGTCGCTGGCCGTGCGCCGCCTGCACCTGACCACGCCGCGCAAAGGTGTGCCGATGGGGCTGCACGAGCCGTTCACGCCGCTGCGCCCGCCGGCGCTGCCCCCGGGCGTCCTTCCCTCCGTGGCCGCGGGTGTGAACGCGATCTACGACGCGGTCTACGCTCATCGCGATGCGCCCAATGCAGCGCGGCAGATGGCCCGGGCCCTTCAGGACCTGATGGCGCCATGGGTGGCCCCGCTGCCGGTCGTTACCTCCTCCGACCTGCTGGGCACCACGTTCGCGCGAGCCCTGCTGGCGGCGATGGCGGCTGATCCGGCGGGCTGCGCCGGGCACTACAACGAGGCCGTTCGATCACTTCCGGAAGCGGGCATCGGCGAGCTGCTCGTGCGCGATGACTACATCGAGCTGCCGCTGTGGCGAGTGCGCGACGATGGCCGGCGCATGCACGCCTACGACAACGATGTGCAGGCGTGGCTGGAGGGGTCCGCGTCCCGGTCCGCGTCCGCATCCGGGGGCGACCATGCGCCGGTGCTCATGCCGCGCGCCCTCCTGCTCACGGCCCTGGTCCGTCTGGGCATGTGCGACCTGTTCATCCACGGGCGCGGCGGGGCGAATTACGACCGGGCGATGGAGCGGTGGATCGGCAACTGGCTGGGTGTGCGGCCGGCGGCGATCGCGATGGTCACGGCGGATGTGCGCCTGCCATTGGGCGATGATGGCGATGTGCCGGTCGATGCCGATGCCGCGCGCGGGAATCACGGATGGACACAGATGGGCGCGGTTGGCGGCCAGGCGCTCGATGTCGAGCGCGCCCGGGCACGGTTCCGGCGTCTCTGGCACGATCCGTTGTCCGGGCCGGGGCCTCACGGCGGGCCGAGCGATGAGAAGTCGGACCTGCTGGAGGCGATTGATGAAGCCCCCCGGCGCTCGCCGGCCCGCCGCGCGGCATTCCATCGCCTGCACGAAGCGCTGGAGCAGGAGCGACGCGTGCGCTCGGACTCGCTCGCCGCCGCCGAGGCATCGCTGGAGCGCACGCGCATGCAGGCCGCCAACCTCGCCATCGCCGCGCGCCGCGACTGGGCGTTCCCGCTGTACCCGGTGGGGCTCATCGACGATCTGGCGGCGGCGATCCGCGAGCACGCCGTGGGCCGCCCGGCTGATAGGGCCGTTCCAGCGCGGTAAAATCGCCCAACGCAGCCGTCGCGATGACCCCAATGTGGTGGTGGCTGTCCCTCCTTGTCTCGGCTTGACAGCGGCCGTACATACCTATATACTCTAGGTATGCCAGCCGCCAGATCAAATCCGCGCCAAGGCGTCGGCCTGGATGCACTTGTCCTGGCCGTGCTCGGCCGTGAACCGGCGCATGGCTACGCCATTCTCAATTCGCTGCGTCGCACCAGCGATGGGTTCTTCGATCTTCCCGAAGGGACGTTGTATCCCATCCTTCATCGCCTGGAGGGGCGGGGCCTGGTACGGGCCCGGTGGCAGTCCGTCGCTGGCCGCGAGCGCAAGGTCTATTCGCTCACCAAGGCCGGCCACACCGCGGTCGAGGCCGAGCGCGCCGACTGGCGACGATACGCCCAGGCGGTGATTCAGATTCTTGGAGGTGTCACGTGTCCACCGACGTCGACAAGTACGTTACGGAATTGCAGCGCCTGCTCGGCAGCAGCGCCGCCGCTGAGTCCGTGATCCGCGAAGCCCGCGGCCATCTGGATGACAAAGTCGCCGCGCTGGTGCGCGAAGGCAGGACGCCGTCGGATGCGGCGCGCGAGGCCGTGCTGGCCTTCGGCGATGCTCGCGAATTCGCGTTCGCCGCGATCGCCAGCGGCAGTCTCGATGCCGCGCCACCGGCATTCCTCCGCTGGGCCATGTTTGCGGGGACCGCGCTGACGGGTCTTTTGGCGGCCTTCCTGTTTATCGCATTGGTCGGCACTGCGTTGTTCGGAGGCGAGGGAGAGTCAACTGTTGCGCTCGGAATCGTCGGCACCGCCGCAGCGGCAATCCTCCTGCATGCCGTAGCATTCGGGCACGTGCTGCTACGTCGCCGGCAGCGCCGGCTGATCCGCATGGCGGTGTTCCTGGGCGGCATCGGCCTGCTTGCGGTGAGCGGAGCGGCGTTCGTCGCGGCCGGTCTTGATGATTCGCCAGGCGGCCAACTGGCGGGGCTTCTGCTCGCCGCGCAGGGCGCCGCGGCCGTGCTGACCGTGGCGTTCCCGCAACTGGTCCCGCAGCGCCCGTTGCGGGCGTAAGTGCAATCGTGGATCGTGCGGCCGCATCGCCGATCATCTGCCGGGGGCGCCGGCGCGGCAGGCCGGCCGGCGGGCAGGACCGTCCCGGCGCGATAAAATCGCCCGGGCCGCGGCCATCGCGACGGCCTCAGGAATGGTCCGTGTCCTTCCTTGTCCATTCTTCCTTGACCGGCGCGTGCGGCGCGTCATGCGATGAATGCCCGGAGTGAACGCAATGGCCAACAAGTCGCCCAGAAAGTCACGCACTCGCGAGCGCGGCAATTCCGGGAGCGCTTCGAAGGTCATCCGTTTCAGTGCGACGCTCCTTCGGCCGGCATCGCCGGCATCGCCCGCAAGCCCCCGGAACCCCCGGAGCAGTTGGACCTTTCTCACGCTGCCGAAGCAAGCCAGTGCGAAACTCCCCTCGCGCGGACAGGTGTCCGTGGAAGGCACCCTCAATGGCGCGGCAATTCGAGCCACGCTCCAGCCCGACGGCCAGGGAGGCCACTGGCTCAAGGTGGACCTGACAATGCAAGAAGCGGCACGGGCGGAGGCGGGCGACATCGTCACGCTGGAGATCGCGCCAGTGTCCCCTGACCAGGAGCCCGAGCCCGATGTGCCGGCCGATCTGCGCAAGGCCCTCGCGGCCACCCCGCCGGGCACGGGGGGCAAGCCGGGGGCGCGGGATGTGTGGGCGGACATCACGCCCGTCGCGCGGCGGGACTTCATTTACTGGATCACCTCCGCCAAGCAGGCCGAGACCCGCGCGCGCCGGATCACGAACGCCTGCGATATGCTCGCCAAAGGCAAGCGAAGGCCATGCTGCTTCGACCGGTCGGGGATGTACGGCAAGAGCATGAGCTGCCCGGTTGCCCTCGACCCCGAAGCCGACGACGAGTGAAGAGACACAAAGCACCCATGCCGCTCCCCAAGGACATCCTCGCGTACAACGCGGCCCAATCAGCCGGCGACAAGCGCATCTGCGACGCCCTGGCCGAGGCCATCAATCGACACCTGGCCCCCGGACGCCTTCCGGGAGCGGAGAACAAGATCTGGCATCGGCACCCGGTGTGGTTCATCGACGGCAACCCGATTGTCGGCTACAGCAAACTCAAGGACTGCATCCGCCTGCTGTTCTGGAGCGGCCAATCCTTCGACGAGCCCGGTCTCGAGGCCGAAGGCAGTCTCAAGGCCGCCGAAGCACGGTATACCTCCGTCGATCAGATCGTCGCGACCCCCGGAAGTGATCTGAAGAGGTGGCTTGAGAAGTCGATCGAAATCCAGTGGGACTACAAGAACATCGTGAAGCGCAAGGGCAAACTCGAGCGATTGAAGTAGGTGTGGCACGCGCTGCCTCGACATCCACGAGGAGTGACTCATCGGCCTTGGCGGGTATCCGAGCCACGGAAACGTAGGGACAAGCAGCAGTTTTCGCCCTAAAGTGGTGCCTGTCCCGAATGGCATGAAGGGAAGGGAGAACTGACCGTGGGAAAGCGCGATTCTGGGTCAAAAACGAGGGTGGAGCGACTCGATTCTTCGTTGTCTTCATGCCATTCGTGCCTGTCCCTACTTTCCACCGGAGATCGTCGTGCGCCGACTTACCTTGCTGACTATTGTTTTCTGTATCGCCACGGTTGGATGCGTTGGCGACGGTCTAACTACAGAGGCAATTCAAGTCACTCATCCGACGGTGCCCGGCCGGTATCAGTCGGGCGCTTGGGAGTATGAGCACCAAGTGACGGGCGACACACTCAAACACGCTCACGGCACTCTCAGGTTTAACGGCAAGGCCGTGTTATTTCCGATGGGGTCTGTTCTTGACACGCCCTTGGGTAGGTTCATGTCTTTTGACCTCAGGACTGGTGGACAGGTCGGATATAACACGGGTTGGTTGATGACGGCGTTCGTTCACGGGGTCGATCGCTCGAATGTCGTCACGCCTGTATTTCTAGCGGATGGCACAGTCAATCCAGCAGTTCTGAAAACGCTTCCCATCAAGTC
>Ga0299906_10002952_pt1 | contig 14047 bp, 10 predicted proteins | sample RVTome_14_FD_200259 | JGI IMG/M metagenome (GOLD analysis project Ga0299906, IMG submission 200259) | Soil microbial communities from uranium-contaminated site in the Upper Colorado River Basin, Wyoming, United States - RVT145D125 (version 2) ... | reverse complement strand
TCTTGAAGTCCTCTAAATGACCTTTGAGCTGATCAGCCCACTCCTTCTTGTCCTCAGGAACTCTGATGAAGGTAGCTTTGTTTACCTCTTGTCGGGGCGTAAGCATGCGGACAGTGAAGTGGGGCAGAGTATGAGTGACGTCAGTAACAGATACTTTCCAATCCCTAGCTGCCTTGTAATTGTAAGCGTCCTCATCCGCGGCTTCCCCCTCAAACTTCCTCCAGGCATCCTCTGCTTTCTTCCCTACCATGAAAGTCTTGGTGCGGGGCCAGTACAAAACTAGGTCGCCCTTCTTGAAGGCTGTCCCGTCCGAAGTTTTCCCTGGATACCTGGCATGAATCCAACGGGGATCCCCCGCCGCACCCGCTTTGAAGTTGTCCTTGTGCTCCTCGGTATTGGCTTTCCACTCCTCAGCATCTGCAGGGGACATGTTCTCCGTAGGATCGGCGGGCTTGCCCTCCTCGAAACGACTCTGCTTGTCTTCCTCAGAAGCCAGCATGAGACGGTTGCCGGGGACCCCATGCATCTCCTTGATGGCCTTGTAGACACCTTGACGGGCGTCGTCGTGAAGGGCCTTACCCAGGTTCTTGTACCGTGCCTGGTCCTCTCTGAACTTGTGAACCGCGGCATCAATGAGATTGAGGCCGTTGCCAAAAACGTGGTCCAGGTAGAATTTGTCGCCCATCACCAGGTCGGCAATCTTGCCTAAAACAGAGCGGCCGTCCTTCAGCCAGGTCTCAACGCCTTTCGAGTCCTTGAGCCACTTATCAAAGTCTCCTCGCAACTTCTCGAATTTCTTCCAGTCACTGTCGATGGCGCGTACAACGCTCTCCGGGATATCCTCCTGAGGACCGATCTTCGCTGCAGCTTTGAAGTTGTCCTTGTGCTCCTCGGTATTGGCTTTCCACTCCTTGGCGTCATCGGGATCCATGTTCTCCGTAGGATCGGCGGGCTTACCCTCCTCGAAGCGAGCGGTCTTCGTGTTACGGTCCAACGCCTTAGTCACACTCGTGAGCGCCCATATGTCTCTTTGGAGGTTTTCCAACTGAGGAGCATATCTCCCCGGGTCCCTTTTGTATTGACTCAAGGCATGACTCATGCCTTTTGCCAATTCCTCCACCCGGTGGATCAACCTCTCCACTCGAGCATAGTTGAGGTCAGCCGTCTTGACGTTCTGAGCAACTAGACCCCTCAGAACCGAAGCTAGCCTTGCCCGACTCACGCGACCCTCAGAATCGGCAGGGGGATTGGCTAGGGCCTCCGCCAACCCCTCGAGTTCAGAAGCCAGCTTGTCACTACTGGCTGTCTTGCCCAACCCAGATTCCAAGTCACCAATGAGACTCAAAACCTCCGCAAGAGGTAAAGACCCTGATTCTTTGGTCTTGGCCGATAAAGAACGTAGACTCTGAACTGCTTCTGTGGGGGTCATGGGGTTACTCCGTCGTTGTACGTGCCGAATACGAACATCTTCGAGAACACGCTCCAGTTCCTCTGCCTTCTCTGGACGGAGGTCTTGCTTGATTTCTTCGTAATCCAAACGGTCCGCAGCAAGAGCTACCGCTTGTAAGGCCTTGTGAAGTTTGAAGGCTGTCTCTGGGACAGCCCTCACCAAGTCCCCAGCTACTTCGAAAATATGGTCCTTGTGGGACGACTTCTCGACGAGGCGTGTGGCTCGCTCCAAGTACCTCAACAGTTGGTCACAACGAAGTCGTGCGTCCCCGAGCTCCTCCATCATGTAGAGGATAGCTCCGGCTTCCTTGCTGTATTCCTGATTGCTTGGCATGTTCTCGCTCTCGTTTGTTTCCAAAGAGAGCGGTAAAAAGAACTTTAGCCGGGAAAAGCATCAGGGAATTCCTGAACCAACCTCTGGCGAACCTCTGCATCTGTCTCGGCCGCAGCTACCGCCCTAATGATATCCGGGCGGTCCTCGAAGTCCGCCTGCAGTCGAGCTATTTTTTTACGCGCCGAAGTGTCGAAGTCGTAGACCTCCGGAAAGTCGGAGCAAATAGACTTGGCAATCACTCGACGGGGGTCCCTCTCCAAGTGGTCTTGCGGCTTAGGGTCACTCTTCTTAGCAATGTTGGTCTGAGTAAACTTGATCCCCTCGCTCTCAACTACCGTAGTTTTACTCTGACTCCCGGCACCACTAGTACCCCCCAGGTCCGCTATGTCGAGACCACCCCCGACCTGGTTGGTTAGCATCATTCCCTCCTTCTCGAAGGTACCCGTCTGAGTCTTGACACGACCAACTACAACCCCTCGAGTACTTGGGTCCACGACCACAGTCTTCTGGTCTGGTACCCCGTGCATGGCCCTGCGGGCCTGAATCTCAGCTTCGTACTGGGCCCTCTGCTCCGGAGTCATTTGAGCCATGACCTCCTCACGAGACCTACCCGGACCTGCCTGGATTTTACGATTGTTCGCCTCAGCAATCGCCGTCGATCCGTTGAGACTCATGTCAACAGGACTTTTCCTACCGTCTGGGCTACCCAACTGTCGAACTACTACGCCCTCCTGAGATGCGACCTCAACTGTTTGGCCAACACGATAATTGCTCTTGTTGTTCTCTCGAACTTCAGCAGCGTGTTGCGCTACATTCCCCACATAGCGCTCGTTCTCCTGTACCGTCGTCACAGCCGTGCGAGACCGGGACTCCCCCATGGGATTCCCACCATCTGCTGGACGTATCGTCATGCCCGCCGAAACAGGGGGTGACAACTCCTCACTAGAGTCATACGCCTCTTGGGCTACCAACCAACGCTGATTGATAGCTCCTCGTATCTGAGGGAGATTCCGTGGAGGTAGCCCCGGAATGAAAACCTGCATACCATCAAAACCGATGGTATCCCCTACTCTGATGTTTACCTCAGGGTTACCAGGTAACTTGAAAGGCTTTCTTGCTACATATAACTCAGCTTGTGGTTCTGACATACTCATCTCGTTGTCTCCTATTTGATCGAGGCAAAAGCCCTGCTTAGGATCGAACAGATAAGTAAATTATGGGAAACTCAGAGGTTCGTCACCAGACAAACACACCTCAGTGGTCGAGCCGCATTTCGAAAAATCTCCCGGGCTCGACCCTACGTCATTAGCTAAGAACCGTAGGGTCTCCGGACAATGTTGAACAGTACCTCTAGTGTGCCCCCGCGTCGAGACCTCCAACTTGAAATGGTCATCCACTTTACTGACGACTGTTACCAACCATTCCAACCTTGAGATATCGGGTCGCTACTCTGGAAGATACTCTCTTCTAACCAAGATTCAGTCATCGGGACCTGTCATAGTCATGGGCCCTTTTTAGACTACGAATCTGAGAGTCAGTATACTTGTACTTGCCTCGTAGTATTTGCTCTGCTTCCTTTGGAGAAGGCCCTCCCATAGCCTTAGCCAACGAAACCGGCACTCTCAAGGTCTGCTTGAGTACCTCAAGTTGATACCTATCCGCCACGGAAGCCGCAATTTGTGCGTCTGCCTGAGTACCCATAAACTATCGTACTAACAAGAAGGTTATTCCTCCCCCTTATGTGCTGTACACCAAAATGCCCAAGATTCCCTGCTTCCTCTTGAGCACCAACCCCCGCTCATCCCCACGTATGAGGTAAATCCCCGCCTGCTCTCTAGCACCTAGACACAACAACCGGTTCGTAGGAACCTCGTTCGAGTAGAAAACAGGAGTTTTGGGAGGAGGTACAAACTTTCCCTCGTTGTCCGGATGAGTAGCAAGCGCACAAAGATTCTTCGTGCACTTGGCCCACACAGGGGACTTCAGGTCAGACCACTGTCGAACTCGGCGAACATTGTTGTGAGATGCCTCCACCATCACTCGCAAAATGATGTCATCCTCCACCCCATCTTCCCATCGATGCATCGGAACCTGGACGTTCACGATGCTCTGAAGCCTCGTGGGGGCTCCTTGCTCCCCTACGACGTAGGCTACCTGGTAGAGGGGGTCCGTCTCGACAAAAACCCAAGGGTCATCGCCTGAAGATGATTCGAAGTGCCTATACTCCAAAAAGCTTCGAACATGCATGGGTAGCTATCGCTTCTTCAAGTTCATCGAGTTTCAGGCTAACTAGCCTAGACTCACAATAATAGAAATACTCCTCACAGGGGGTTGGATGACGGTGCACCCCCTGCCCGAGTGTGGTTGATGACCGCCAGCCCAACGCACGGAAATACACCACATCAGCTCCGCACAAGTCAACTTCCCCTACTCAATCTGAAAATACAGCTCGATCAACTTCGCTGAAGTGATGTCCTCTAGAGTGAGAATCCCTAGCTTCTTAGCCTTTCTCTGCCATAGCGTGACAGTAGCTATCTCGTACTTCTTGCGAAAGTAAGAGATAGCTACATCAGAGACGTCATACATCTCAGCTATCTGAGTATCAGTGCGGTCAGCGTAGAGCTCTTGAAGGCGGCCCTTGGTCAACCCCCTTAAGGCGCCCCTGCGTCCTCTCGGCCTCTTCAATTGTCCAACAAGTATACACAAATGAGGAAAGCCCAAGCCTTTTTGAGGGCCTGGGCTTTCGAAAGAGTGACTGGATTCAGAAGATTAGAATCTAGTCACGACGAGGCGAGTCAGTCCGCGAGGATTGAAGGCCCCGATGCCCACGTTTTCGAAGATGCTGAAACCGATCGTACGAGCCTTCGGATCGTCCGCCGACAAGACAGTCAATTCTGTCCGAACGGGGAATCTTCCGAAGTTCTCGGCCTCCGCGCAAACGTACACGAACCCAGCCGGCACCAAACGACTCGTAATGATCTGAGCACCCCACAGAGTTGCCTGCAGACCAGTCTTCAGAAGCGTTGCCTGAGCCTCGATGTCCAGAATGTCGCGACCGAACTTACGGACGTCAGCATAGTCAACCGCGTTCATGTAGATACGAGCAACGCGCAAGTCGTGCCGTTCTACCTCAGCAAACGCGTCTGCCAGCACTCCTGGAGAGATTGGGGCAACGACGTTGACGTCCGGGTTGGTCTGGCCAGCCAAGGTGTCAAAGCCGCTGACAGCAATACTGTCTAGTACGGCAAAAGACCTCTCATCTTCTGCAGCCTGGATCTGAGCCTTACCCAAATCCTGACTTCTCTCGATGAGGTCGAAACGACGTTCCTTGATCTGAGTGAGGGGGATCTCCGGGTTCGAGGCAACCTCGAACAACGAGAAAATCACTCGACGCGACTTCTGGATGGCGACGATGTTCTCGCCTTCCTCCCCTACTACAAACGCCGTAACCTCTGGGTCCTTGTCGTAGATAGGAAGAGCTCCGTCCGGAAGCTGCTCGACCAAGAAGGTCTTACGCCCTACCGCCGTGTAGTCACGACGCAGACGAAGAGGTTGGATCATTGAAGCTGCCAGCTTGGCCCGACCCGCAGAAGTCTTGATGTACTGCGAGATGATCTGCTGCTTAACTTGATTGGATACTTGTTGCATTGCGGAAGTTCCTTTATTTCTGTAGCTCCGCTTAGATGCGGAGGTCGACTACCATCAATGAGTTGTCGGCATCAGGAGCGACTTTGACGACAGCAATGAGGGTGCCAGACCCGTCCGCCGAGGCCTCGAAGGACTCGTAGCCGTTCCCATCGTCATCGAGGTTAGTAACCAAGCCGTTGCGGCTAGCTACTAGCTTGTCACCTGCACTATAGGTGAGAGCTGCACTCGACTCGATGTTCAAGCTCTCCCACAGGGACAGACCGTAACAACCTTGACCGCTGTAGTACGGGGCTCGACCCGAAGCTACGCCTGGAGTGTTCTCGAAAGCGTTGCCATTGGCATCATTGATGAACAAGCCCAACGGAATGAGCAGGGTGTCATCGGCTGTTCCCGTAGTGGGCCCCCCGATGAAACCGTTTCCAGCATCAGGGCGAGTAAAGGCAACGGAGCAACCAAGAACTCCGACCTGTGTGATACCCGTAAGGGTAGAAGATATGTTCGTGACGACTACAGGTGGATTTGCTTGAGTAAACCCGTCAGGAGCCAAAAGGCCTACCGAATTACTAATACCTTTGTGGAACGGTTGGATACGACCACTGGTTTCTGCAAAATCACCCGAGCCTTGACCAATAGATAGCATTTTTTACTTTCTCCGTCTTGTCTCGACAAATTGAGAAATTGACTGGGGGTTGCCTAGATTCATCTTCATATGGGTCGTTCGGGTGGGGGCACCTCACGATGCCCCAAGCCGTACGGTTAACTGTTGAATACTGAACTCACGTCAGGAGCCGTATTCCACAGACTGGTCAAACTATTGATGTCAGAGGTGTCTTGACTCGATGAGGAACTACCACCTAGCTGACTCACACCAGAGGAAGGTTGTGTCCCAACCTTGCGAGAAGCAGTCCGGGTCATTGCTTGAGACCCCTCTGGCAAGAAATTAGGATTCGGAATCCCTTGGAGATTGTTAGCTTGCAAGGCCATATTAATCTCCGCACCTGAAGCAAACACCTGGCTCAACACCTGGTCTTCGTCTGTCAGAGAAACCTCTCCGATGTCCATACTAGGGGCATCCATCTGGATATCCGCCTCGGAAGAGAACTGTTGCTGCTGTTGGTCTGTTTCATCAGCAAGAATCTGGTCCATCAGGTCTTGGTCGCTCTGACCCAACTGTTGCTGTTGACCCAACTGTTGCTGTTGACCCAACTGTTGCTGTTGACCCAACTGTTGCTGTTGACCCAACTGTTGCTGCGCCATGTTCTGACAAGCTTGCTGAACCATCTCCTGAACCTGAGCCATCAGTTGCTCCTGAGCTTGCTGATTCATCTCGGCTCTCTTCTTCTTCTTGATATGGAAGATTGGAGAAGCAACAGCCCTCATAGCTGCTAGACGAGCGGGCCCTTTGGGGATAGCTAGCAACGCAACGGCTGCCTCTTTGACCATCTCCTGGGTCTCTTCATCTTCGTCTTGGCCCTGAGCCTGCTTGTTGTCCTGTTGAGAAGCTTGCTTCTCCTGACCCTCTTCCTCTTCCTTATCCTTGGCCTTTTCCTTCATCTTTTCGACGTTCTCTTTGAACTGAGGAGGTATCTCGCCCGCCTGCTTCCCCTGGGTCTCTTCATCTTCATCTTCGTCTTGACCCTGGGCCTGCTTGTCGTCCTGTTGAGAAGCTTGCCTCTCTTGACCTTCATCCTCTTCCTCGCCCTCATCTTCTGAGGCAAGGCGAGCTAGGGTCTCATGTAACGAGCCCATCGGAAGATCCATCATAGCCAGGGCTTGGTCCTCGATGACTGCTTCAGAAGCTGTCTTGGGGAACATGGCTCGAGCAATTTTGGTGCAAAGATTAGCCTTCTTCTGAACTTCTTCTGGTGTCATCCGAGAAGCCGATCTGAACTCAGGCATACCTATCTCATTGCGTCTGGTGTTCCCATCAGAGTCGAGCTCTGCTTTCCAGTCGTCCGGCTGGTGAACGTCCTCAGCAAACTCACTAGGACCTCCAATGTCATAGGCATCCGCTTCCGGTTGCTCAGACAAGTGATCCTGATTCATTGCACGAGGATCCTCGGCAATTTTATTCAGTTGATTTGCGATCTTTGTACGGTCCCAAGTAGTGCGCTCACGCATTGATCAAAGCCTTTCTTTGCCTCAGAGGCGGGATATAAATAGATTTCAGCTTCCCAAATCGAAAAGTTTGCCCTTTACGACCAAGGACTGCCTCTCAGTATCAGTTGGTTGTCGCCCAAGCACCCGGCGACATGCCGCCAAGTAGACGTCTTCATTTCCATACGGGGCTGTCCCGCCAACAGCGATGACAACCCTATAGATTCTAGCCTCCCCGGCTGTCTTCTTAACTCCCTGAACTGTGTCCAGAACACGAGAGATTGCGAGCACTTCCGAGCCCGAGAAGGTGTTCGCAGCTTTAACCGACGACCACCCCCCATGCTTGTGATACAGTAACCCCAAAAGAACGCGCCTCGTCTTCCTCGGGTCCTTCAAAGACCGATTGAGGTTCAGAGCAATGCGTTTCCACTGAGGGTTCTGACTCGCTTCTTTGATTAGAGTGTCGTTCAGGTTTTCTTTCAAGTCAGAACGAGGGGGACCTTTTTCCCTCATTTCATCCCGAACTTTCTGTAGAGCCCTGTTCCTTATGTGTGTGGCTAGGTCGTCTACCGCCTCACTCAGGGGGTCTGACTCCTTGGTCCCTTCTCCACCGGCTTCACCAGCTCCACCAAATTCTTCCTCTTCCCCTTGACCAAAGTCAAAAGAAGAGACCATGCGGGACGTGCGAGCCGCGCGAGCCATGAGGTCGGGATCAGCTACTCTCGTAGGTTGATTGAGAGCAGCTTGAATGCCGGGAGCATACTTTTGGACCTCTTCAGGAGTCAGTATGCTCCGAACGACAGCTCCCTTGAACGCAGGGTTGGCTACCCAAGAGGCTTCTATGAACTGAACACTACCAGGGTCTGTATGATGACCGCAGAGTTCTGCAACGATTCGACGCTTCCCAGTGGCATCATAGAAGTACGTCAACTTGTGATACTTGACATGTTCACAGAGCTCCGTAGCATCGTGTGCTACATTGCCGCACTTTGAACATCTAGAGTAGGCTATGTTGCATCCCATCGAGAGAGTATTCAACTCACGACTTGCGATAGCCTTGATTAGAGGTTTGTTCTTTCTATGCGTCGCTACTAAGATGTCTACGTAGACACTGTCCCCAAGGTCCCTAGCTACTGCGTCTATGACCTTCCCCTTACTGAGCTCCGGAATTTGGATGTGCTCACAGTAGTTTTCACTACCAATGAACGTACGGAAAGACCCTAACAGGGTCTGTCTATCCCAACAGTCCCCATTCGAGTTGACGTATTGAGACGTCTTCGGCGTAATGTAGTAGTCTTCAAAACGCCTGTTGACCTCGAAGCCCCCTTCCAGGTGTCTCCCAAGAGGACCGGGGCCGTTCTCTGTGTCTACAGAGGCGATGATCGAGCAGTGCGTTAGGACATAGTCCTTAGGTTGGTATTCACCTAGCGCCAAACGAGACGCTTCTCTCGTTTCGAAAGAAGAACCCAAGGCTTGAGCTTTTTGACGTACCTCATCCCACGTAGGGTAGTTGATCCCTGTTTCGATGATACTGGCGTTAGCGAACTTCTGGAATGCCATCTCTTACCGCCACAAGGGTTGAGCGTCAGAACCTCTAGGATAGGAGGGTACCTTACCTGAGGTGATGTAAGCATCTATGGCTTTGAATGTCTTGCGACGGAAAGGGACGTCATTGAAGTTATTCTCAATGGCCCTCTTCAAAGCTTCCAGGTCTTTGTGCTCCGAGCTCTTGAGTACGGACCTGACTTGTGTCTCGATTTTATTAACCGCCTTCAGCATCAGCCCCAAAGCATAGGGGTTCCCCGGGTGGCCTCGCTTACGATCACGTTTTTCCTGGGCCTGGTCTGCTTGAATGACGTTAGCCTTCAAGATAGCTAGAAAACCTTCTACAGTCGGCTTCAACGCCGCTACCCGACGGTCATAATCATAAGCTATCACCATTGAACTGCCTCTCCCCCAGGCCCCAAAATATCCGTTTGTTTGACTAAGTGCATGCACTGAGGACACGCCAGTAGTCGGACCCTCTGACCCCCCTCCATCTTGTAGGTGGCTTTTCTCATAGGCCCCTGCTTGCACTTGGGGCAATCGACTTGCCGGGAGTCTAACTCCTGCCGAGTCGCCCGATACTTACGGTCAGTAGCGGCCCAATAAGCAGCATCCTTTTTCCGAGCCTGCTCCAAGAGAAGTATCGTCACGAGGTTATGTGCAACCTTGTAGAACTTCGAGACCTCGTCTCGAATACTCTCATCGTCAGCCTGACGGTAAGAGTGCCACAAGACGTCGTAGGCTTGAACCTCAGAGGCTCTCCGGTGGAAGAGCCTGGCAAGTTTCAAATGAAAACCTATAGGAAGAGTAGACCTCCAGAGAGGCTCCCCTGAAGCTGTCTTAGCCGGAAACGCATCCAACCCTGGGTAGTAGGACGAATTCAACTGAGGAGGTAGATACAGTAGAAGATCCGGGTTGATCTTCACCACATCTTCGGGCGAAACCCGTTCGTTGCCGAACGGCCACTGTACGTCCAAGAAACCAATGCCTCTCATGACAGAAGTAACTCGACCGACATAGGGGCTGAGAGCCGAGCGACCTGGCATGAACTTCTGAACACAGTCGCCCGGTTCAAAGTCTTGAACGAGTTTCCAATAATCAATAGCCAACGTCCAGCACCTCTCCCTAACCGTACCGAGCTCAGTACTCTGGAGCGAGCTCCCGACCAAAGTCGTCTTCACCTTCACCCACGGCCGAAGACTGGTCATCGGTGTAAGCGCTCATATAGGGTTCATCAGCGTCCGTCTGGTGAGGCTGGTGAGGGTTCATGAACGTATCCATGTAGGCTTCATCGGGGTCCCGCTGTAGGACTGCAGCGGCCTTGGCAAAAACCTCTGACCCAACGGTTTCTCTGGCTTCTCTTGCAAAGTCAGAGTCCGTCACGGCTATCTCAGCCTGTCGAGTCAGTAGGCTCTGTTCACCAAAGATGAAGGCCTCCGTCTCGTCAGCAACCTTATCGATGGTGTTGACCAAATGCTTAGCTTGAGCTTGACTCAAACCCCAAGAGGCGTACTTCTCTTGAATCTGCTTTGCGATGGCATCCATCCGCCCAAGAATTTCGTTTGCTTTGGCCTTCTTGTCACTTGCTAGAATCAACATTTGTTTCTCTCCGTTTCGGTCTTTCACGTTGTGGTCCCAGGACCTCGAAGCCCTGAAGCCTTGATTGGTCCCCATCGAAGCCGTGTGGACCTTGAATACTTTGGCTAACGCACTCAAGTCCTCAGCAGATAACTCGTCTAAGTAGACGAGGGAGTAGTCATCTCGCTTGAGTCTCGAGGCCGTCGTTCCCGTCAACATCACTTGTAAACGGCCCCCGCGCTTCATCCTCGAGTCCGAAGGGAACTTGGAGTAGACCTTTTTTTCCAGCGCTGATCGATCCAACGCGTACTTTGGGAGACCAGGCCCCTGCAATCGATCCAACAACCTGTTGTATGTAGGAGCGTCAATCGCTCGATTGTAGGGACTGTTATGAATGGCTAGGTCCAAAGCGTGACGAAAACGCTGGTCCGGAAGCATCCCCTCTGCCGGACGCAGTACCGAGCTTTTTAGCCATTCCTCGGCAGACCTCAAAATGAGGGAGTAATCAGACTCCCCCAAGTCACGTTGATGAGCTTGCCCCCACCCTCGATACGGACCTTGCGGGTAGTGCACCGAGGGGTCGATCCCGTGGTAGAGACCAACTCTGGATTTTACAGGAAACTGACAGCCCATTGCCCTATCATCTAGATAAGTAGAAATGAGGTATCGATACGTCACCGAACTCGCAATCTTGGCGGACCCCTCCCCAAAAAGGTCCTTCCAAAGACTCCGACCATCCTGCGCGAGCTCCTTTTTAGACTTGGTACTGCTGAGTCCAATGGGACGTACCGGAGGAGTAGGAGGTTGACCCCGGTCAGAGACGCTCTGAGACTGCCACTTCCGTAGAGCTTTTTTGTAGGCTTTTTCCGCCTTCTCGTAGTCAAGACGCTCTATCTGATCGAAAGCTTTACGTACCTCTGAGTACTTGGCTGGGTCGAGAGACTTGAGCTGCTCCAAGACTTTTCTCTGAAAACGCTCCGACCCTCGATGAACCCCCAGGCCATAGACCTCAGCTCTCTCTTCAAATCGACGGCGAGCCGTCCTGAGGCCGTCTATGATCGAATCAGAAGGGCTGTTCTCCGTGATTGCTCCGCTTTTCAGGAGGTCTGCTTTGACCTGTACATAGTCGTTGGCTTCCAAGAACGACTTTGCGATAGTCGAGGCTCCTGGACTTGACTCGACCAAAGCCAGCAACTGACGCCCCTGCTTCAGAGTGAAGGGGTGAACTGTCCCCGATTTGACAACAGTTTTGTATACTTGCGCCGCTACCTTCTTGGAATTTACCTCTTTGAACAGCAAAGAATCAGCCAAACTGTCGGCTATAGACTTTGGGGCTAAGGTCCCAATCTTACTCGAAAGCTGTTCTTTGGCGGCTACACTCACGGCGACCACCTGCATCTGATGCTTTCGATAGGCCTCAGACTTCTCTTCCGGAGTGAGCTTGTCGAACGAGACTCTCTGTCCCTTCGAATTCAATCCGGTGGATGGTGACTCGACTCTATCTAAGTTTGTTTGATAGACGCTGGAGACCTTTTCTACGTACGTTGAGATGTCCCCAACCTGTCTAGTCTGAGCGGCTTTGTAGTAACTTAGGAGGTCTTGGGCGTCATCTGGGTGGATCCTCGTAGCAATCAACTGTGCGGCCAGCTGAGGAGGAAGGGCGTCCGCCAGCGCCAAACTTACTTTGGCATACTCTTCCTTACTCACCTCTCGACGCTTGGGCGCTTGTATCCCCTCTTTTTCAGAAACTGACGGGGTAGGCTTCTTCTTCTCCTTCTTCTCCTCTTTTGAAGCGGGGACTTCCGAAGACTCCTCTTTTGAAGCGGGGACTTCCGAAGACTCCTCTTTTGAAGCGGGGACTTCCGAGGGTTCTTGTTCGGGGGCAGACTTATGGCTTGGGCCCTTCGAGTCCTGCCCTAAATCAGTTTCTCCCCCGCCCCAAAAGTCTTTTGGAACAGAGACTCCTGAGGGTTCTTGTTCGGGGGCAGACTTATGACTAGATTCTGAATCTTCAGGAGAGGTCGGAGTTCCCTCTTTGACCTTCTCGTACTTCCCTGGATTTTCCTTCAAGGTCGACGGAGAGACATAAACCCTTTTCTGGGTTTCTCGATTGATCACTGGGATTTTATCGCCCTGAGGTGTTTGAGGTCTCCCCTTGTCAGGCTGCATGTCTTCTCTCCTCCGGTCTCTTCTGGGAGGCTTCAGTTTGGGGGACTTTCGAACCAGGCGTTCAGCTTCAGCATCCTCCCGTTCGGTATAGGTCTTGACCGCATGACGCTGCATCAGAACCGTCCTTCTCCACCACTTGCATCCTTGTCACTCGACTTGTCAAACTTGAGGTACTTGGCGACTTGCTCAGTAACGTTGTACTTCTCCACCAAGTTCCGACCCACCTCGCTTGCAGCCGACCGAATGACCTCGTTGAAGGTAGAGTCGTTAACTGTAAATAAGTCCTCCTCCAGCTTGGTTTTCGTGTCTGCAGGATCGATGTTCAAGATCTCCAAAATGACATCGATAGAGACACTGCCCTTCTGGTAGAGGTTGAAAAGGGCATCAAACGTGTCCTGACTATCACGGAGCGGCAGGCGCGTGAAACTCAAGCGAGGGTAGAGTACGACTTCCTGTCCCCACTCGTCTTGCTCTACGAACCCCATCCGACGAGCAACGGGCTCAAACAAGTACTCGTGGACGTACTCCTGAAGGATCTCCCTCAGGTGGAGATACCTCGTATTGAGAGACTCCAGCTTGAGGCGGTCTCCGGAGTACAGGGTTTCTCCAGACATCAAACCTTCTGTGACTCCAAGACCGATCAACATGCGCCGCTCGGTCTGCTCGTATTCGGAGCTGAGGTCCAACAAGCGATCTCTAGCCCCCATCTCCTCCCAACGTACTTCATAGTTAGTTACGATGGAGTAATCGGGGTCGACTAGAGCGAGGTCTACTTCCGCACGAAGAGCCTCGACGTCTACGTTAGAAAGATTCTCAGCCCAAATGAGACGCTTGGGCGTCATAGCCCGGGAGGCAATGCTAGTCTGGGCTTGACGGAGCTTCTCCCGATAATAGAGGGTCCTGAGTAGTCTATCTAGGATACTCTGCCCCACTTCACTGTCCGCATGCTTACGCCCCGACAAGAGGTAAACAAAGCTGCCTTCATCAGGGTCTGTACCCATTGGAATGAGTCGACCGGAACTCATGTACTCCCGGACCTCTTCCGGGATCTTCTCTACGACGGCTTGGGCCTCAGGGTCCCCTTGATTAGCTTGGTCTAAGAGAGCGCGGTCCCGGTCACTGGGGATGAGTTCTATCTTGACATGATCCGTGAACCCAAAAGTCGTGATTTTTACCTTGTCTATAGGTAGTATGATGAGTCGATTCCACCCTTTGTAGTTCTTACGA
>Ga0299906_10002951_pt1 | contig 14050 bp, 13 predicted proteins | sample RVTome_14_FD_200259 | JGI IMG/M metagenome (GOLD analysis project Ga0299906, IMG submission 200259) | Soil microbial communities from uranium-contaminated site in the Upper Colorado River Basin, Wyoming, United States - RVT145D125 (version 2) ... | reverse complement strand
AGGTGACGTAGACGTACTTGCCGTCGCTGCCTCGCCACGCGAAGCCGGACAGGCCGGGTTCCTTCAGGCTCACCGAGTCGGCCGGCATCGTCGCGACGACGGTCCACGAACCGGTACCGCCGCTGAAGGTCCCGCAGACGATGCCGATCGTGAACGGCACGCGGAAGGTGATCGAGGTGGGCGTAGCGGCGACGACGCCGCTGTCCGCGTGCACTCGACGCAGCTCCGACAGTACGACGTTCGCACCGCTGCGCGCCGTCCGACGCGCCTCGCTGCGGCCTTCCTGCGTCTGCACGTACCGGCTCTGCACCAGCAGCACTTGCGCCATGGATGCGCCGATCACGCCCAGCACCAGCAGAGCGATGAGCGTCTCGGTCAGCGAGAACCCGGATCGCCTGTTCATCGCGACCTCATCACGAGTTCAGCGGGTTCGCCAGGATGAACCGCGCCCGCTGGAACACGACCGTGTCCGGCCTCACGCCCTGCAGGCCCGGCTGCACGCGGATCGTCACGGTCACCTGCTCCGTCGAGCCTGTCACGACCACGCAGCGCCGGTGCGGAAACGCGCCCGTCGGAACCGTGACGCAGCCGTTCTGCGACATCAGGTTCGCGTACGGCACGGTCATCATGCGGTTCACTTCCTGGAGCATCACGCCGTGACGGTAGGCGGTGCCCGCCTCGACGACCGAGCGCCGGGCCGCCGTATACGACATGCTCGCCAGCGACGTCAGCACCACCGCCAGCAGCGTCATCGTCACGATCACCTCGACCAGCGACAGGCCGGCCCGATTCGATTCGATCTTCATGTCAGTTGACCCGTACCTGGCCCGCGCGCGACATCTGGATCGTTCGCGTGTTGAACGCGGTCTGCATCACGAACGTCGTCGCACCGGACGCAACACCGTTCGGGAACATCTCCACCGTGATCGTGGACGCGAGCGACGTCAGGCCGTAGATGCTGCCCGGCCCGAGATGTCGCTGCACCAGAACACCGTTCGTCGCGCTGTTCCGGAGCGTGTAGCTCCGGTTCGCGCCATCCACGACCACCCTCACGGGCGATTGCAGCCGCGCCGCGAGCGTGAACGCATGCTCCAGATCGCTCGACAGCAGGTACGCGGCTCGGTCGATGCGCGTCTGGTCCATCGACTGCGACACCGCTGGAATCGCGAAGCTGGCGAGGATGCCGAGCAGCGACACCACCACGAGCACCTCGGCCAGGGAGAACCCCGACCGACGCCGCTGCACGGCCCACCGCCGTCGAACTGTTCCAGGCATCGCCACCATATCCCATGATTCCGCAGGAGTCTGGCGGCTGATCTACGAATTTCGTGCCTGGATCTATCTGCATTGTTCACAATTGGTTACAAAAACAGAACGCATCCGGAGCCGGGCAAAAAATACCGGGCCGGCACTACTTTCTTCCGGGCGACCGGGACCCGGACGCGATCCGGCACATCGCCAGGCCGCAGAACACGGGGCGGGCGGCGGAGCGTCACCAGGCCGGCAACCGCGGCCGTGAGGGGTGCAGGCTCGGCCGGGCCAGAGCCGGCGCGAGTGCGAGCGCGCGGGCGATCGAGCAGCCGTCGTACTCGATCGCTCCAGCGATGCGGGAGACGCCCGAGGCGGAGGCGAGCCTCACGCCGCCCTCGAGGGTCGCGCCTGCCTGCAGGTCGAGGGCGCCCGCGACGATGACGACGCCGGCGAAGCGAGCGGCCGGCATGATGGTGAGATCGCCCGCGATGATGAGGATGCCCTGGCCGGCGCCTGCGGCGAGGGTCAGGTCGCCGGGTGCGAAGATCAGCGGCGCGTAGCGGCCGCACGGCGCCACCGGCTGTTCGGGATCGCCCCAGTTCCCGTCGGCGTCGCGATCGCAGGATGTGCCGGTCGCGGAGGGAAACGCGATGACGGCGCCGTCCTCGACGCGATCGGCACGGATCGCGAGGTCGGGGCCGAGGCCGGTTCGCAGGACGGAGAAGGGATCTTCGGCCGCGCTCGGGGTCGTGATCGTGGCACCGCGGATGTCGGCATCGGCCGCTACGACGAGCGCGTCGGCGTCGGCGACGATCGCGGCGGGCGCCGCGCCGATCGGGCGGTCCGCGTCGGGGAACCCCTGCACACAGTCGAGGCTGACCGGCGGCGCGGCCTCGCCGTGAAGCGCTGCGCCGGCCTCGACAGAGACGGCGCCGACCGCGGTCAAAGCGGCTCCGACCAGCGCGCGCAGCGGCGAGCGGTCCAGCGTACGAAGGAGCGCGGCGGCGACGGCGAAGGCGGTGTCCGGCTCCGCGGCGGTCCCGTTGCCTCGCAGCAGGTAGGTCTCCGCGTCGATTCTCTCCAGCTCGGCGTCGAACCGGCTGGTGCCCGGGAGGACGACGGAATCCGGCGCGACGCGGAGCCTGCCGAGCATGGGCAGTGCTGCGGCGTCGGCGAGCGGCCAAGCGTGCACGGTGGCGGCGAGCGCGGACTCGGCGGCCAGTCGAGCGTGCACGGAGCTGCGGTAGGCGCGCGCGGCAGCGAGCTCGTAGGTCACGATGATCAGCGTGCCGGCGACCAGCGCCTCGATCAGCACGAGTGCGACGATGACCGCGAGCAGCGCGCTCGCCTCGCGTCGGCCGGCCATCACGGTCGCCCGGCGTTCAGCAGCGGGATGCGCAACCGAACGGGCCAGTCGAGAGCGCGCGTTGGCAACGCGGCGTCGAGTCGCACGCCGAGCGCGCGCGCCTCGGTCTCGAAACCGCTGCCGGCGCCGAAGACTTCGGCGGTCAACGGCTGGCGGCCGCCGCCACCGCGGCGGTAGCGCAGCGCCCGGGCGCTCAGCGCGTACGTGCCGGTCTCGAAGAGCAGCAGGACCGTGCCTCCTGGCGCCGCGGCCGGCCCGGTCCAACGCATGATCGATTCGCCGGCGGCTCCGATGCAGCCCGCGGAGGCGTCCGCGGCCGCGGCGAGCGGGCTCGCCATCTCCACAGCGGACGCCATGGCGAGCACCGAGTCCTTTTCGGGCTCCGGCCGGCGCGCGCCCCGGTAGCGGACCAGCACGGTCCCGTCCGCCGTATCGCAGACCAGCGCGGCGCCCCGGAACACGCGCAGCCGGATCGTGTCCGGCGCGATCGACACGTCCGCGGCCGTCGTGACGGAAACATCGGTGCGCAGCGCGGTTGCGACGGTTCGGCGCGCGTCGGCGCGTTCGGCGCGTTCGGCGGCGGCCGTCGCGATGCGGGCCGCACCCGAGAGCGAGACGGCGGCCGTGGCGGCAACAACGGAGGTGATCGCGATCGCGAACACCGCTTCCGCGAGGGCGAAGCCGTCGCGTGCCGGGCCGCTCCGTGCCGCGCTCATTCGACGGTCGGGTCTCGCGCCGGCCACAGCACGACAGCGAAGCCGCGGGCCGGACCCGCGGCGCGCGCATCGGCGGCCGGCGCATCGGCGGCCGGCGCATGGGCGGTCAGTTCCAGGACCGGCAGGCCCGCGCGATCGTGGATGGACCAGCGCAGCTCGGCGCCGGCGCGCTCGAGAGCGCCCGGCAGAACGACGTCGGCGGCCATCAGCGAGTCGAGGACGGCTTCGACCGCGAAGAGCCGCGCCTGCTCGTGCTCCGCGACGCGCAGGACGCGCGCGCAGGTCGCTCCCGCCCGCACCGCCGCGACGACGCCCGCGCCGAGCACGACCAGCGCGAGCAGGACCTCGATCAGCGCGGCGCCCCGCGACCGAGCCTTCACCATCGCCTGGGCCGCCCGTACGTCGACAGCGTGAGCCGCGCCTCCGCGCCGCCGCGACGGAACCGGAACGTCCGGTTCGCGAGCAGGCCGAGCCCGCGCCGATCGAAATCCAGCGAGACGGTGCCCGCCGCTCCGTCGACCCGAAGCTCGATGCCATCGGGCAGGAGCGCCGGCATGCCGGCCGGTGTGCCGGCGGGTGCCTCGATGGCGATGCGGCCCGCCGCCGCGTCGATGACCACGCGCGCCGAGCCACGCGCCACGGCCAGAGTGCGGGCCCGCGCGAGCTGGGCGGCGAGTCCGTCACGGCCCATCCGCGCCGCGACCCGGTCCAGCGTGTGAACCAGCGATACGCCGGCCATGCCGCAGAGTATCGTGAACAGGCCGACCGCGACGATGAGCTCGGCCAGTGCGAAGCCGGGTCGGCACGAGGGCCACGGAGAGAGGCGCGCGTCAGCGCGCCGAAGCGAGATCGGGCTGAACGAGGTGCGCCGGGGACGTGGTGGTGATTCCATGCGGGCAACACTGCTGCCCGCACCGGGGCGCGGCCATGGCTCGATGCGCCGGATTCACCCACGCGCCCGCCAGTCCATTCCAGGATGACTGGCTCACCACGCTCTTCTCCAGCGGACCGTCTCCGAAGTTCGGTGTGGCTAGTCCAGCCCGTACTCGCGGATCTTGTAGAGCAGCGCGCGGGAGCTCAGCTCGAGCAGCTCGGCGGCGCGCGTTTTGTTGCCGCCGGTTCGCTTGAGCGCCATGCCGATGAGTCGCTTCTCCAGCAGTGCGCCGTGCTTCTTGACGGACAGCTCGTCGGAAGCGAGCTGATCGGAATCGAGAGGTGCGATGGGGGTCGCGACGTGCGGCGGCAGGTCATCGGGCATGATCTTGGTCGACTCGGTCAGCACCATGGCACGCTCGATCGTGTTCTCGAGCTCGCGTACGTTACCGGGCCAGTGGTACTCGAGCATCAGCGACATGGCTTCCGGATCGACGCCCTCGATGTGGAGGTTGAGGCGACGATTGTTCTGGTCAACGAAGTGGCGGACCAACAGCGGGATCTCCTCGCGGCGCTGGCGCAGCGGCACGAGGTGGATCGGCACGACCGCGATCCGATAGTAGAGGTCGCTGCGGAACCGGCCATCCCGGATCTCGTCATCGAAGTTCTTGTTCGTCGCGGAGACCAGGCGCACGTCGACCTGCCGCGAGCGCGTGTCGCCGAGCCGTCTCACCTCGCCCTCCTGCAGCACACGCAGCAGCTTCACCTGCAGCGCGGGTGGCATCTCGCCGATCTCGTCGAGGAACAACGTGCCGCCATCCGCCGACTCGAACAGCCCCGGCTTGTCGCGGTCGGCGCCCGTGAACGCGCCCTTGGTGTAGCCGAACAGCTCGGACTCGAGCAGGTTCTCCGGAATCGCGCCGCAGTTCAACGGCACGAACGGAGCGTCGGCGCGGTCGCTCTCCGCGTGGATCAGTCGAGCGACCAGCTCCTTGCCGGTCCCGCTCTCGCCGGTGATGAGCACGGACGACGGGTGTCGCGCGACCTTCGTCGCGATCTCGAGCGCACGCGTCATCGCCACGGACTTCGAGACGATTTCACCATAGCGGCGCTGCATGCTGACTTCCTCGCGCAGCCGGCTCACCTCGCGGCGCAGCGACTCGCGCTCCTCGGCTTTGCGCAGCGTGAGCACGAGCTGGTCGGGGCTGAACGGCTTCGGGAGGTAGTCGTAGGCGCCGGCCTTCATCGCCTCGATGGCCAGCTCGATGCTGCCGTAGGCGGTCATCACGATGACCAGGCCCGTGCCGTTCTGCGCGCGGTACCGGCTCAGGAACTCGAGGCCTCCGAGGCGCGGCATGCGGACGTCGCAGAGGATGATGTCGGGCCTCAGCTCGGCCGCGCGCGAGAGACCCTCCTCGCCGTCGCTCGCCGCGTGGACGCGGTAGCCCTCGTCCGCGAGAATCAGCGAGACGGTCTGTCGCAGACCTGGCTCGTCATCGATGATCAGAACATTCATGAGGCTACGATCGCGGCCTCGCGCACGGCCGCCGGCAGGATCACGGTGAAGGTCGTGCCGCGACCGGGCTCGGAATCGGCGCGGATCGCGCCACCCATCGACTCGACCAGCCGGGCGCAAACGGCCAGGCCGAGGCCGGTACCCTGGCCCGGTTCCTTGGTGGTCACGAAAGGCTCGAAGATCTGGCCGAGCATGTCCTCTTCGATGCCGGGCCCGTCATCCTCGACGGCGAGCTCGACGAGCCGTCCGGTCGGCGCGACCGGATCGGCGCGCAGGTTCGGCGAAAAATGGAACCGGCGCCGGTGCGAGTAGTCGATCCCGGGCGGATCGTCCTTGCGACGCACCGGCTCGCGTGACGCGGGCTTGGCGGCGCGTGCCGATGTCCGGATCCACATCGAGCCGGAGCTCCCTTCGTTCATGGCATCCGTCGCGTTCACCAACAGGTTCACCAGGACCTGCTGAAGCTGGTAATGGTCCGCGAGCACGGACGGCAGATCTTCGCCCAGCTCGACCTGGACATCGACTTCGATGAACCGTCCTTGCGTGCGCAATAGCTCGAGCGTCTCCCGCACGACCTCGTTCACGTCGATCGGCTGCGGCTTCGTTTCACGTGGCCGTGCATACTCGAGCAGGCCGCGCACGATGCGGTCGATCCGCTGCGCCTCCCGCTCCGCCGCATCGACGAGCTCCCGCTTCTTCGGATCCACGTGCTTGGCGAGGATCCCGAGATAGCCGAGGATCGCACCCAGCGGGTTGCCGACTTCGTGCGCAATACCGGCACCCAGTCGTCCGACCGACGCCATCTTCTCTGCCCGCACGATCGCGTCGCGCGCCTCCGTCAGCGCACGGTTCGTCTCATCGAGGGACCGGATGTTCGCTTCGAGTTGGTGCTGATGGTGGATCAGCCGTTCCGCCATTCCATTGACGGCCGTGCCGAGCCGGGCCAGCTCGCGCGTCTCCGATTCGGGCACGCGCGCCGCGTAGTCGCCGTGCGCCACCGTCTCGATCTGGTCGATCATCGCCTCGATCGGCATCACCAGCCGCCGCTCGAGCAGGTACCGCCCGAACACCGTGAAGATCGCGACGTCCGCCAGCAGCAGGATCACCAGATAGACGATCGCCTGCCGCTGCGTCTCGGCCACGCTGACGATCAGCATCACGCCCGTCGCCACGATCAGCACCGCGCACGCGAACACCAGCGCGAACGCGGTCACCAGCTCTCTGCGCAGAGTCGGGAGCGCCATCCAGCTTTCAGGGGTTGTCGGGCGGAAGACCGTCGCCGAAGATGCGACGTCGGACCGCCTTGCCGCAAGCGCGGCTCATCTTCGGCCGCGTGAGTTCGAGACGGATGGGAGCCCGGATGTCAGTCGCAGTCGATCACGCCCTGCTGCGTCGCGGGCGGCGCGTCGGCCGCCAAGGCGTTACCGATGAAGAGCCCGCACTGCTTGCCGACGACCGAGCCGTGCGTCGCGATCACCGCCCAGCCATCTGCTTGGGCGTACGTAATGGTGATGACCACGCCCGGTGAGGATACGTACTCGCCGATGTCGGTGGGTGCCGGCGCGTAGCGGAAGTTCGAACCGAAGTAGGTCTCCTGCTGCGTCGCGAGCACTCTCATGTCGTGCTTCAACGTGGAGATCAGGGCGCGGTCCTTCGCGCTCCAGAGGAACGACTGCGCGAACGCCGCGAGGAGCCCGATGATCACGATCACGATCAACAGCTCGATCAGGGTGAACCCGTCGCGTCGCGGCGTCATTGCCAGCTTCCGGTTTGGTTTCGGGGGTTCCGCGGGGGACGGCGAACCGTCCCCCGCGGTTCGAGAGTGATCGGAGAGACTACTGGTCGCCCGTGCAGAACACGATGCCCGGCGTCAGGGCGTACGCGCCCGGGGCCGCAGCGCTGCCGACGAACACGCCGCACACCTGCACGCCCGTCTCGAGCGCCTGATGGTTGGACTGGGCCGCCCAGCCGGTGTTCAGCGCGTTGCTGATCGCGACCGTCACGCCCTGCGACATGATGAAGTCGGGCAGGAGCGTCAGGTTCGCCGCGTAGTGGTACGTGTTGAGCGGGACCGAGAAGTAGAGTTCCTGCTGCGACATCAGGTTCCGCAGATCCGACTGCATCGCCTTGAAGTACGCCTTCTCACGCGTCTTGCCGAACTTCGGAATCGCGACCGCGGCCAGAATGCCGATGATCACGATCACGATGAGCAGCTCGATCAGCGTGAAGCCCTTCCGTTGCCTGAGCCTGAGCATGTGCGACTCCTTGAAGTACGTGGTACAGGGACACGCAGGCAGCTTTCCCTGCAACCCGGTGGGCAAGCGACATTCCCACCGGCCGGGGGAGTGTGGAACGTCCTATAACTCGTTTTTTTTCAGACGCTTAGCCGCTATCGCGGCCGCCCGCCCGCAGCGCTCACGGAGGGCGCAGCGCTGGCATTCTGCGAATCCCTGGCGTTTTGCGTTGCAGGCTGCGGAACCAGGAGCCTCCACTCGGCGAGCGGGTCCTCGCAGCCGTCGCGGGAAGGTGCGGTGGCGTGTGGGGCGAGGGTATAGCAGTTTCGGCCGATCGCGTGGCGGAGCGCGCGAACGACGGCAGCACCGGCCGAGTCGGCGGCCGGGATGCGGGCGGAGTCGAGCTGAGCGAGCGCGGCACGGGTGTCGGGCTGGCGTGCGAGCAGGCGGGCGAGGCGCGCACGGTACGTCCAGACGTCGCCGGCCGACACGCGGAGCGAGGCGTGCCATGCGCCGATCGCGAGGTCGTTGCGGCCGAGGCCCTCGTACGCCTGGGCATAGAGCGGCAGCAGCAGAGCACGGCCGAAGCCGAGCCGGTCGGCCGCGATCGTCTCTCGCAGCGCGTCATCGAAGCGGCGCGCGCCGATGTACGCGATAGCGAGCTGGTAGCGAGTCAGCGACACCCAGTCGAGCGCGTCGCGCGAGCTTTCGAGCATTTCGATGGCTCTCGCGTAGTTGCCGCGGCTGATGTGCATTGGCGCCAGCTCGGTGATCATCTGGGTGTCGTACGGCCAGAGTCGATATGCGAACTCCAGGTACTGCAGCCGCAGCTCGGCGTTGCCGGCCGCGCCGGCCAATCCCGCGTTGCTCCACTGCGCGCGGTACGATTCGGGGTGGTCGGTGACCAGCGCATGCAGCACAGCGATCGTGTCCTTCCAGTCGGGATTGCGGGCCCACGTGCGCGTGCCCATGAGCACCAGGACCACGGCGGCGACCGCGAAGGCGGGGGCGCGACGCCTCAGCTCGTGCCGGTGCTGGACGGCCACGCGCCAGGCGTGCGCCGCGATCAGCGCCACGGCGAAGGAAGGCGTGTACAGCAGGCGCTCCGCGACGACGACGCCGATCGGCATGAGCAGGTTCGATACGGGAAAGATCGTGATCAGGAACCACGCCGCCGCGAGGCCCGCCGCCGGGTGCAGCGGCGTGAGCACGGCGAGCATCACCGTGACGATCAGGATGCCGGCGCCGAGCAGCGCCATCGGGCTCAGTCCATCGACGGGCAGGATCACGCCCGGCGCGTAGTCGATCGAGAGGTCCGCAGGATAGAAGAGCAGGCGGACGTACTCCGGCCAGGCACGCAGCGCGGTCGGCAGGCGCGGCTCCTCGCGCAGGAACGGAAGTGCGGGCGCGGCGTCGACGCCGCCGATCGAGCCGAGCACGTCCACGCGCAGCGCCAGATACGCGATCGCCGTAGCGAGCAGCAGGAACATCGGCATGAACGCGCTCGCCGCGTACTGCCGCAGCCCGGCGCGGGAACGCTGGACCCGGCCCTGCGCGACGTCGATCGCGACGAGCAGGCCGGGCAGCACGATCGCGCTCTCTTTCGCGAGCAGCCCGATCGCGTACACGGCCACGATCCCGATCCGGCGCCCCCACCCGGTGCCCGCCCCGTCCGGACGGGTGGCGTACAGCAGGCACGCGCCTAGCGTGGCGGCGCCAGCGATCAGCTCGGCCTGGCCGACAATGTTCGCGACGACTTCCGTGTGAACGGGGTGCACCGCGAAGACGAGCGCGCCGGCCAGCGCGGGACCCGCGCCGACGAGCCGCTTCAGCAACAGAAACGCCAGTACGCACACGCCCGCGTGCAACACGATGTTGGACGCGTGGAACACCCAGGCCGCACCGCCGCCGATCGCCCACTGCACGGCGTAGCCGAAAATCGCCAGCGGCCGGTACAGGCCCAGCTCGCGGCCGTAGTTCGGCCAGTACGGCTTCAACCAGATCGAAGACGGGTCGCTCAGCTGGTGGACGCGCTCGTTGATCTGGATGATGAACACATCATCCATCGCGAAGCCGTTCACGATCGAGTTGGCGTAGACCGCGACTGCGGCCAGCGCCACGGCGAGCCAGGGTCCGTGCGTCTGCAGGCGGCGGTTCATCGATCCAACATCGGGTCGGGTTTCGGTATGGCCGCGTCCATGCGACGCAGCAGCGCATCACGCGGCTCGATCTCGAGGCCCGCACGCACGGCGTGCCGCGCCGTCGTCGTGTCGCCGAGGTCGAGCGCGCTGCCGGCGAGCAGCCGCTGCGCGCCCACGTCGTCCGGCCAGGTGTCCACGGCGAAGCGCGCGATGTCGAACGCGTGCCGGACGTTGCCGGTCTCGGCCGCGAACCCCGCCGCCTCCATCACCAGCCGCTTGCGGTACGGCCAGAGATGGAGCGCCTGCGCGTACCGCTGCCCGGCCAGGACCGCATCGCCGCGCGCGCGCGCTCGGCGCGCTAGGTACCACGCGCCGCGAAAGGAGTCGGGCCGATCTTCGGCGAGCGCGAGCATGATCGTGTCGGTCGACTCCCACTCCGGTATACGATCCAGCGTGCGAACCATGAGCAGCGCGATCACCGCCACCGCTGCGGCGGCGGCCGCGGCCGGGCGACGCCGCATTCGGGACGTGGACTCGCGGCCGTCCACAACCTGCGCCAGCAACCCGGCGGCCACGGCCACGATGCCCGCTACGCCGATTCCGATCGCGAACGACGGCAGGTACAGCGTGCGCTCGGCGACGACCACGCCGATCGGGATCAGCAGGTTCGAGACGGGCAGGATCGCGATGGGGAACCAGAGCAGTCCGAGCGCAGCGCGCGGATGGCGGCGCGCGAGCGCCATCATCCCGCCCACGACCGAGCCCAGCAGCAGCGCGCCGCCCGCGGCCGCCGCCGCGGTCCATCCCACGGAGGGCATCAGCACGCGCGGACCGTAGTCGGCGAGCAGCGTGCGAGGGAACACGAGCAGGCGCACGTACTCCGGCCACGCCTGCAACGCGGTCGCGACGCGGCCGGCCGCGGAGGGCGCCACCTCGAGCGCGGCATCGATGCGGCTCGGCGCGAGCCCGTTCAGCACGAGGAAGCGCACCCCGAGACAGGCCGCGAGGACGAACGCCATCGCGGCGAACGGCAGCGCCTCGCGGCGCAGGTATTCGCGGATGCCGCGCAGGCGCAGCGATCCACGAGCTGCGTCGATCAGCAGGATCAGCGAGGGCAGCATGACCGCGCTCTCCTTCGTCAGCAGCGCGAGGCCGGAGATCGCGGCGACGAGGCCGACCCTGCTCCAGCGCCATTGCGGCGACGCCCGCTCCGTGGTCCAGACCAGACACGCGGCGAACACGAGCGCGGCGGACAGCACGTCGGCGCGGCCGACGACGTTCGCGACCGCCTCGGTGTGCACGGGGTGCACCGCAAAGATCAGCGCGCCCGCGAAGGCTGCGCCGGTCCCGAAGAAACGGCAGAGCAGCAGGAACGCGAGCACGCTCGCGGCCGCGTGCAGCGCTGCGTTGGTGAAGTGGAACCACGCCGGCGCGCCGCCGGACAGCGTCCAGTCGAGCGCGAAGCTCAGCGTTGTGAGGGGCCGGTACAGCCCGAGCGGGCCGTCGCCCCAGTACCCGGTCCGCAGGATGGTCAGGACCGAGTCCAGCCCGTGCACGCGCGCGTCGTTCTGGATCAACGGAACGTCGTCGTAGGCGAATCCATTGGACAGGCTCGGCAGGAACAGGAGCAGCGCGATGACGCCGACCGCGACGGCCGCGCCGCGCCGGCTGATGCCGCCGCGACTCGCTAGCGCCCGCAGCGTGTTCATGCGACCTCGCGCGCGCCGGTCGCCGCGGCCGAAGCGCCGAACTCGGCGGCGCCGAGCCATGCGTCGCGCCAGAGCTCGAACACCAGCAGCGTCCAAAGCGGCTTGCGGTGGTCGGTGCGGCCGGCGCGGTGCTCGCGCAGCAGCTGAGCGACGGCGTCCGGGCGGAACAGCCCGGCGCGGCGCAGACGCTCCGGCTCGAGCACCGCGTCCGTGAGCGGGCGGAGCGGGCCGTTCAGCCACGCGGCGACCGGCATGCCGAACCCCTTCTTGGGTCGCTCGAGGATCGACGCCGGCAGCAGCGGCCGGACCGCGTCACGCAGGATCCGCTTGCCCGTGAGCCGGCGCATGCGCCACGCGTCCGGCAGCGAGAACGCGAACTCGACGACGTCCCTCGCGAGCAGCGGCGCGCGCACCTCGAGCGCGACCGCCATGCTGGCGCGGTCGACCTTGGTCAGGATGTCGTTCGGCAGGTAGGTCGATGCATCGAGATGACAGGCGCGCGCGAGGAACGGCAGTCCGGCCGACTCGCGCCAGGCTCGCTCCACCGCGTCCAACGCGCGCGCCGCCTCGCCCGCGGCCTCGAGCGCGCTCGGCGCGAGCAGCAGCCGCTGCTCGGCCGGCGTGAACGACGCCATCCAGTACGCGTGGTTGCGCGGCGCCCGCTCCCATGCGCCGCGCAGGAACGTCGAGACCTTGAAGCCGAACGCGAAGTTGTCGTGCGAGACCGGCAGTCCGCGCACCGCGCGCGTCGCGGCCGTGCCGATCGCGCGCGGCAGCCACCGGATCGGGCGCGCGACGCGGTGCCCCTGATGCATGGGATAGCCGGCGAACAGCTCGTCACCGCCATCGCCGCCGAGCGCGACGGTGACGTGCTCGCGCGCGAACCGTGACAGCACCCACGTCGGCAGGATCGAGGCATCGCCGATCGGCTCGTCGAGCAACGCGCCGAGCCGCGGCACGAGCTCCGGCATCTGCGACGCGCGCACGACCCGCTCGTAGTGCTCGCTGCCGATGTGCCGCGCGACCGCGCGTGCGTGCACGCTCTCGTCGAAGCTGGGCTCGTCGAAGCCGATCGAGAACGTCGATACGGGACCGGCCCGCGCCGCCAGCGCCGCGACCGCACTCGAGTCGATGCCGCCCGACAGGAAAACGCCGAGCGGCACGTCCGCGACCAGCCGCGTGCGAACGGCGGACTCCAGCAGCGAGCGAAGCCGCTCGACCGCGCCCGTGTACGACGCCGGCGCCGCGGGCGCCGCCGCGCCGTTCGCGCCGAGCCGCCAGTACTTGCGCCGCTCGACGACGCCGCGCTCGAGCACGAGCAGCTCGGCCGGCTCGAGCTTGCTCACGCCGCGCAGCAGGCTGGCCGGCGCCGGCACGTACTCGAGCGTGAGATACGCGGACAGCGAGACGGGATCGACGTGCGCGGCGACGGCCGGATGCGCCATCACCGCGCTCAGCTCGGACGCGAACACGAGCTGGTCCGGCGTCTCCGCGACGTAAAGCGGCTTCTCACCCATGCGGTCGCGCGCCAGCACGAGCCGCTGCCTCGCGCCGTCCCAGACCGCGAGCGCGTACATCCCATCGAGCCGGTCGAGGAAGTCGAGACCCCACGCATCGTAGGCGTGCGCCGCGACCTCCGTGTCCGACGCCGTGCGGAACCGGTGGCCGCGCGCCTCGAGCTCGGTGCGCAGCTCCCGGTAGTTGTAGATCTCGCCGTTCGCGACGATCACCGTATCATCGCTCGCGCCGAAGAGCGGCTGATGTCCGCCCTCGACGTCGATGACCGAGAGCCGCCGGTGGCCGAGCACGACGCCGGTCGCGCTGTGGACGCCCTCGTCATCCGGGCCACGGTGGGCGAGGCGAGGCAGCATCGCGCGGACGGGCGCGACGTCGAGCGTCGCGCCGGCCCGCAGCGCCGCATAGCCGGCGATGCCGCACATCGCGCTTCAGCCCCTCACGACCGCGGCTTCCGCGTCGCCGGCCTGCGGGCCGGTGCGGTCCGCGCCGGCGCCGTGCCCGCGCGCGGTCCCCGTTTCCGTGACGGCCTGCGCCCGTGCTGCCTCCGCAGCACCGACCGGGCGATGTCCGAAGCCGCGCCAGCTGTTCGCGTTGTGATGATGGATTTGCGGATCCGCGATGCCCGCCCGCTCGAACCACGCCGCCAGCTCTTCTCGCCGCAGGTAGTAGGCGACCGGCGCGACGAGGTGGTCGAGCACGATGCTGCGCTGCTCGCGATAGGGAAAC
>Ga0299906_10002950_pt1 | contig 14050 bp, 15 predicted proteins | sample RVTome_14_FD_200259 | JGI IMG/M metagenome (GOLD analysis project Ga0299906, IMG submission 200259) | Soil microbial communities from uranium-contaminated site in the Upper Colorado River Basin, Wyoming, United States - RVT145D125 (version 2) ... | reverse complement strand
CCTGATCGTGGACGGCTGTGCCAACAAGGAGATCGCCGCGCGGCTCGGGCTGGGCGAGACCACGGTCAAGACCCACGTGGCGAACGTCCTCGGCAAGCTGGACGTCGAGGACCGAACCCAGGCGGCGACCGCGGCCCTCACCCGCGGCATCGTCCGGCGGCGCTAGCCCCAGCCCCTCCTCCAAGAGGAGGAGCCGGGCATCGTCCACGAAGCCCCCCGCGCACCCCTCCGGCCGCCGGATCCGCCCCCGCCCCGCCCTCTCTAGCATCCGGAGCCATGGACCGGGCACGCGCTTCCGGTCGAGGAGGAGACGATGTCCAAAGATCGATTCGCCGTTCCGGGCCGCGCCGCGGTCCTCTCGTTCGCCGCACTCTGCCTGCTGACGGTGTCCCGCGCCGGCGCCGATCCGATCCACCTGGCGCCCGGAAGCGTGACGCAGCTCGACAACCTCAACGCCGACTGCCAGGTCCCCCAGGCCGGCTCGGGAAGCGACTGCCAGGGACCGGTTCCGGAGGGGCGGCAGGTCCGCCTGCGGGTCTCCGCGGCGGCGGCGGTCGGCTTCAGTCCGGGCACGGCGCGCTCCTTCGGGCTCTTCGACTTCGTCGTCGACGCGCCCGGGGTCACGACCGTCGACGTGGTCACGAACGCGTCCTGGAGCGGCTTCCTGACTGTCACGGGGGACACCGTCGACACCGAGGCCGGGGTTGCGCTCAAGCTCCAGATCGTCGACGCGGAGGTGCCCGGTACGCCGGTGGTCGCCAGCGCGACGATCCACGACCACGGCATCGTACCGGAGCCCATCTTCCCCCTGCCGGTGGGGACGAAGACGGAGACCGACTCGGGTTCGGCGCCGGCGAGCCTGACGGGCGTCAAGCTCAAGGGCCAGCACCTCTATCGTGTGGTCGTGGACATCGTCGCCCGGGCCAGGACAGGCCTCGGCACGGCCGCAGCCGATTACCGGACCGGATCCAACGGCGTCGTGTTCGACTACCCGACTGTGACTGTGGAGGAGAACCTGCAGCTCACGATCCTCGATACGGTGCGCCGCCTCGAGGACAGCCTGGCCACGGTGGACTTCCGGCTCGTCGGCCTGGGGGACGCCGTGGACCAGCAGCGAGGCCTGCTCGCCGGCGTGCACGTCCGGCTCGACCAGCACGACCGCGAGGCTCGGGCGCGCCTGGGTCAGATCGTCAACCTGCTGACGACCCTGACCGGGCCCGGGGGCGATCTGGTCGGGGCGGTCGATCTCGCCGTGGGCGGCGACCTCGAGCACGGCTTCCGGCTCGCGGCTTCGGTCGGCGGAGAGCCGGCGCTCGTGGACCTGATCTCGGTGCTCCTGCTCGTGCGAGCCAGGGGGGACGAGCAGCCTTCGTTCGTCGACGTGAGCTCTCTCGCCCAGGTGCGGGACCTGGGGCAGGGGGTCTACGCCGTGCGCTTGAGGCTTCCTCGCGGCCTGACCAGAAGAGCGCTCGGGCTCGTCCAGTTCAACGTGCTCCACGAGGACGGCCAGCGCGTCGGCACCGCCGTGGCGTTCGCGGACGGCGACGATCGGGACGGCCGGCGCTAGCGCCTCGGGGCATCCGACCCGGGGAGGCCCGGGCGGGAGCAGTCTCTCCCGCCCCGGGCCGCTCCGGCCGCCGTCGAGCCGGTACCCCGGCGCGACCGCGAGCGACCCGATCGGAGAGAGAATCCAGGAGGGGGGACACCCGATTCCGAGGCCAAGCTGAACGACGCGCTGCTGTTCGCCATTCCCGCCCTGATCTGGGGCTCTACCTGGCTCGCGATCCGCTACCAGCTCGGGGTGGTGGATCCCATGGTCTCGGTCGCGTACCGGTTCCTGGCGGGCGGAGCGTTGCTGGTCGGCTACTGCCTGCTGCGGGGGATCCGTCTCCGCTTTTCGGCGAAGGACCTGCTCTTCGTCGGGTTGCAGGGCGTTTTCCTGTTCGGCGTGAACTACTGGCTCGTGTACGAGGCGGAGCGCTGGCTCCCCTCGGGGCTGGTCGCGGTCGTCTTCTCGGCGATCGTGTTCGCGAACGTGGTCAACGGCAGGCTGTTCCTCGGCGCCCCGGTGCGGCCCCGGGTCCTGGCGGGCGCGGTCCTCGGGATCCTGGGCGTGGCCGGGGTGTTCCTGCGGGAGCTCATGGAGTTCAGCCTCTCGAGCCAGAGCCTTCGGGCCCTGGGGCTCGCCGCGGGGAGCACCTACCTGGCCTCGATCGGCAACATCCTGTCGGCCCGCAACCAGCGGGCGGGACTCTCGGTCCAGCAGACGAACGCCCTCGGCATGCTCGCGGGAGGTGCCGCCATGGCGCTCGTGTCCCGGGCCCTGGGCAAGCCCTTCGCTTTCGACGGCTCCTTCGGCTACGTCGCGTCGCTCGTCTACCTGACCGTGTTCGGCTCCATCATCGCCTTCGCCTGCTTCCTGACCCTGCTCGGGCGCATCGGGGCCGACAAGGCCGCCTACGTCGCGCTGACGATGCCCGTGATCGCCCTGGCCCTGACCACGGTCTTCGAGGGCTACCGCTGGACGCTCCCCGCGATCCTGGGCGTGTCGCTGGTCCTGGGGGGGAACTACCTCGCGCTCCGGAAGTGATGCGCTGGAGCGAGGTCAGGGTCAAGAGCATCCTCACGCGGACCGCGGGCTATCTGCGCAGCGTCTGCTCCCACTCTGCCCAGCCGTACCGCGGCTGCAGCCTGGGGAGCTCCCTGTGCGGCGTCGGCTGCTACGTGCGACACAACCGTTGGCTGACCCGGGGCGCGCCGTGGGGCAGCTTTCTCGAGGCGCGGGTCAACGCTGCCGAGCGCTACGCGGCCACGGCGGCGGCCGAGCGGCGTTGGGCGCGGCGGACCCGCGGCTCCTTCGACGTGTTCATGTCCAGCTCCACGGACCCCTTCGTCCCGCAGGAGCAGCGCGCGGGAGTCACGCGCTCCCTGCTCGAGGCGATGCTCGCCGACCCGCCCGACGGGCTCGTTCTCCAGACGCACTCTCCGACGGTCACCCGATACGTGGAGACCTACCGGGAGCTGGCGAGGCGGTGCCGGCTCCGCATCCACGTCAGCGTCGAGACCGATCGCCAGAGGCTGCCGGGCCTCCCGCCGCCCGCGAGCAGCGCCGCGGCGCGCCTCGATGCCGCGGCGAGCCTCAGCGCGGCGGGCCTGGACGTCGCGATCGCGGTGGCGCCGCTGCTCCCCATCCTCGAGCCCGAGGCGTTCTTCGCCCGGATCGGAGCCGTGGCCGGCAGCGTGATCATCGACCACTTCATCGGCGGCGACGGCAGCCCGACCGGCGCGCGGACCTCGAGCACCGCGCTGCCAGCGGCGATGGCACGCGTCGCCCCCGACTCGGTGAGCCTCGCCTACCGGGATCGCATGGTGGCGGTCGCGCAGACCCGGGTGAGGCGGGTGGGCGTCGGGGCCGACGGCTTCGCCGGTCGCTGGCTTTCCTGGTCCGAGCCTTGCAGAAGTCCAGATAGCCGGACAGCCGGGAAGCGTTGTCAGGCACCTGCGGAGGAGGGCCGCAAATGACTGCACTGGCGAGTGTTTCGATCGGAGCGAGCCTGCGACCAACGGCGGCACCGGGCGGCCGCCGGTTCAAGATTGGCCGAGCTTCGGACAACGACATCGTCCTGGTGGACGACACCGTGAGCCGCTACCACGCGGAGCTGCGTTTTCTCGACGACGGTCGGCTGCTGCTGAGGGACATCCAGTCGCGGCACGGCACCCAACTCGTCCACTACGGCGAGCAGCGGGAGATCGAGGCGGACTTCGTGGGGCGGTCCGACACCATCTACTTCGGAGACATGGAGGTCTCGGTCGGCGACCTGCTCGACGAGATCGCGCTCAAGCACCCGGAGCTGGCGGCTGCCGTCACGGACCGGGAGGCGCGGATCCACCGCTGTCGCTGCGGCGCCCTGCGCCGCGCCCGCGAGAGCTGTCCCGAGTGCGGCTGAGAGCGGCCCGCTCCGGGCCCGCTCCCCGCCGCCGTCGGTGATAGCGTAGGCGCGATGCCGGCAGCGCCCCTCGGTCCCCGCTTCACCGAAGCCCTCGGCTACGCCGCGGAGCTGCACGCTGAACAGCTCCGCAAGGGGAGCCGGGTCCCATACGTCGCTCACCTGCTGGCCGTCGCCTCCCTGGTCCTCGAGGCCGGGGGTGACGAGAGCCAGGCGATCGCCGCGCTGCTCCACGATGCGGTAGAGGACCAGGGCGGGGAGCCGACACTGCTCGAGATCCGGCGCCGCTTCGGCGTCGAGGTGGCCGCCATCGTCGAGGCCTGCAGCGACACCACCCAGGACCCCAAGCCCCCGTGGCGAGGGCGCAAGGAGCGCTACCTCGCGCACCTCAGGCGGGCTCCCGTGGCCGTCCACCGCGTCTCCAACGCCGACAAGCTCCACAACGCCCGGAGCCTCCTCACCGACTACCGCCTGGTGGGAGAGGCGCTGTGGCAGCGGTTCAACGCCAGCCGCGAGGAGACGCTCTGGTACTACCGCTCCCTGATCGAGGTCTTCCGGGAGGCCGGAGGTGGGGCAATGACGGAAGAGCTGGACCGCGTCGTCGCCGAGCTGGAGCTGCTCATCCGCGAGAACGGCGCCCGCTGACCTCGTTCGCTGTAGAATGACGGGCCCGAACCCGAGAGGTCCAGAGAGCAGATGAGCTACACGTACGAAGAGCTGCACAAGAAGACGATCGCCGATCTGCGGGAGATCGCCAAGGGCCTCGGCGACGAGAACGAGGCCGTCAAAGGCTACTCCCAGATGAACAAGGAGCTCCTGCTCCCCGCCCTGTGCAAGGCCCTCGGGATCGAGGCCCACGCGCACCACGAGGTCGTGGGCCTCGACAAGGCCGTCGTGAAGGGCAGGATCAGGGCCCTCAAGGCGGACCGGCAGGCGGCCCTCGAGGCCAGGGACCGGGCGAAGCTCAAGGCGATCCGCCGGCGCATCCACCGGCTGAAGCGCAAGATCCACGCCGCCACCGTCTGACCGGCCCGGCGGTGGTGGTGCGGGTCGTCGCCGGCGCGCTCCTCGTGGCGTCGTCCGCCCCGGCCGCCCCGCCCGCGCTCGAGGTCGTCCCGGGCACGGTGGTGCGTTGGGCGGGAGAGGACCTCGCGGCGTGTCAGCGCGGCGAGCGGCGGTGGGAGCCCCTCGACGGCGCCTGCCTGTTCCCCATCGACCTGCTCGAGGAACGCCCTCGCTTCGAGCTGTTGCGGTGGACCTCGGCTCCGTCCCCCGAGAGCCTCGCGGTCACGGTGGCCGACTACCCCTACCGGGTCCAGGAGCTGCAGCTCCCGGATGACCGAATGGTGCACCTCAGCGAGGCCGATCTCGCCCGCGTGCTGCGCGAGCAGGAGGAGCTGCGGCCTCTCTGGGAGCGGGAGGGGGAGCGCCGCTTCACCCTCCCCCTCGCCGCGCCTCTCGAGAGCCTGCCCGCCGCCGGCCGGTTCGGGGCCAGGCGCATCATCAACGGAGAGCCCCGCAACCCCCACTCGGGGGCGGACTACGCGGCCCCCGCGGGCGCGCCGGTCCGCTCGGTGGCTCCCGGGATCGTCGCGTTCACCGGGGAGCACTTCTTTGCCGGGCGCAGCGTCTTCGTGGACCACGGGGATGGGCTCATCTCGATGTACCTGCACCTGAGTCGAATCGACGTCGCTGTCGGGCAAGAGGTCGACGCGGGGCAGCGCGTCGGCGCGGTCGGGAGCAGCGGTCGCGCCACGGGTCCGCATCTCCATCTCGGGATCCGCTGGCACGGGGCCCGGGTCGATCCCCGGGCCCTGCTCGACCCCGCGGCCATTCGGCGCGTGCTCGAGGAGTAGGCTGCTCCACCCGTTCCCGTGCGCGGCGGGGCCGCCGCAGCCCGGGAACGGTGCTAGCATTCGGGCTCACGCGACAAGCGATGGCGGTCTGGCCACTGGGGGAAGCCGGGCGACATGCCGCTGACCATCAAGGACGTCGCCGCCCTGGCCAAGGTGTCGAAGGGCACCGTGTCGAAGGTCCTGAACGAGGCGCCGGGGGTCAGCGCGGCCACTCGGGCCCGGATCACGAAGCTGATCCGCGAGCTCGACTACCAGCCGAGCGCCGTGGCCCAGGGGCTGGCCCTGCGGCGCACACACAACATCGGCGTGGTCATTCCCCACACGGGGGAGTACTCGATGTCGAGCGCGTACTGGCCCCTGCTGCTCACCGCCATCACCCAGCGGGCGGCGGCAGACGCGTTCAACGTGCTGCTCTCCACGGCGCACTCCGAGGAGGACGTCGACTCAGCCTATCGCCTGATCCTGCGCGGCCGCAGGGTCGACGGTCTGGTGGTCGGGGCGGAGCAGTTCGGGCAGCGCCAGCTCGGCGAGCTTCTGGTGAAGGGGGTCCCGTTCGTGGTGGTGGGGCGGAGCCCGGGTCTGCCGCACCACCACGTGGACGTGGACAACGCGGGCGGGGTCCGGCAGATGACCCGCCACCTGCTCGAGCTGGGCCATCGCAGGGTGCTGATGGTGGCCGGGCCCGAGCACCTTCCCAGCGTCACCGAGCGTGTCGACTCCTTCCGGGCGGCGATGGATCGGGCCGGAGCAGAGGCGCGCGTCATCCACCAGCCCTACGTCCCGGCTCCCCGGTCGGAGGGCGTGATCGAGGCAATCCGGGCGCAGCTGGCTGCCGAGCCGCGCTGCACGGCGCTCTTCGCCGCCGCCGGGGACCTGGTGCCGCCGGCGCTCGGTGCCGTGGAGCGGCTCGGGCTCCGCGTCCCCGACGACCTGGCGATGGTCGGCTTCGACGACCACCCCTTCTACGAGCACCTCAGCCCGCCCCTCACGGCCGTGGCGCAGCCGATTCGCGAGCTGGGCCTGGCGGCCACCGAGATGCTGCTGGCGCTGCTGGCCGGCGGGGAGCCTGAGCCGAGCCGGATCCTGCCGACCCGAATCGTGCGCCGGGCCTCCTGCGGGGGACGCGCGGACGCGAGCCGCGCGGCCGTCGCGTCGCGGGGAATACCCACCGCCCGCTAGCCCCTCTCAGCCCCCTTCGTCTCCCCGCCTGGCCCGACCCGCCTCCCGCAGCGCCTTGCGCAGCAGGAACTCGATCTGACCATTCAGGCTCCGCAGGTCATCGTTCGCCCAGCGCTGCAGGGACTCGAGCAGGGCGGGATCCACGCGGAGGAGGAAGGCCTTGCGCTCAGCCACGCCCCTCGACCGCTTACTGGTAGATCGTCCCGGTGTTGACGACCGGCTGGGCTTCCCGGTCGCCGCACAGGACGACGAGCAGGTTGCTGACCATGGCCGCCTTGCGGTCGTTGTCCAGCTCGACCTGCTGGCTCTCCTCGAGGTGGGCGAGCGCCATCTCGACCATGCCCACGGCCCCCTCGACGATCCGGGTCCGGGCCGCGATGATCGCTCCAGCCTGCTGGCGGCGGAGCATCGCCGAGGCGATCTCGGGGGCGTAGGCGAGGTGGCTGATGCGCGCCTCGATGACCTGCACCCCGGCCCTCTCCAGGCGCGCCTGGATCTCCTTCTGCAGCTCGCTGGCGACCTCGGCGGTGTTGCCCCGGAGGGAGATCTGAGCCGGCTCGTGGCTGTCGTAGGGGTATCGCGTGGCCAGGTTGCGCACCGCAGCCTCGCTCTGCACGGTCACGTAGTGCTCGAAGTCGTCCACCTCGAAGCAGGCCTCGGCCGTGTCCACGACCTTCCAGACCACGACCGCGGCGATCTCGATCGGGTTCCCGTCCTCGTCGTTCACCTTGAGCTTGCCGCTCTCGAAGTTGCGGATACGCAAGGAGATCCGCTTCTTGGTGAGGAAAGGGTTGGCCCAGCGAAGGCCCGCGGTCCGGGCCGTCCCGCGATACGAGCCGAAGAGCTGGAGGACGCGCCCCTCGTTCGGGTTGACCACGAACACGCCCAACAGGCAAACGAGGGCGACGCTCGAGGCCACCAGCCAGCCGATGCCGGTCCAGATCGCACCCTCCGCGAAGGTGCGGACCGCGGCGTAGCCGGCGAAGCCACAGAGGGCCAGAAGGGCAAGGAACACGGGCAGCCCGGGTGCCGTTCTCACGACCTTCTCTCTGATCATCGGCTTCCTCCGATTGATATCATCACTATATCATAACGATATTTCGGAGGGTGAGGTTCCGAACTCCCTCAGGCGAGGTCCCCTGCCGATACCAGGCCAGGGAGCTCACGGAGCTGGCGGATGACGAAGCTGGCTTCGTGCTCGAAGGGCGCATGGCCCGTGTCCAGGAGCAGGACGGTCGCCGCGCACCCCGCGGCCCGCCCGGCTTCGATGTCGTACCGGTAGTCGCCGACCATCCAGGCCCTCGCGGCCCGGGTTCCGAGCCTGCGACAGGCCAGCAGGAGTGGCTCGGGGCTCGGCTTGGGTGGAGCGTCCTCTCTGGTCACCACGACGTCGAAGTCGAGTCGTATGCGGCGCAGCGTCAGCCGGACGAAGCGCCGGGCGTTGCGCGTGATCAGTCCGGTCCGGACGCCCAGGTCGTGCAGCGAGGCGACGACCTCCCTGGCTCCCGCCCGAGCGACGGCCGACTCCGCGGCCCGGGCCTCGTGGCGCTCGAGGATCGCCCGCAGCGCTCTGGCCCGACCCGGCTCCTCGCTCTCGAGGCGCTCCAGCTCCTCGAGGATCATCGTGTCCGGGGCGAGGCCCATCTCGGCCTTGATCGCGGGGAAGTCGTGGTTGGGGAGCGTCAGGGTTCCATCCATGTCGAAGAGCACGACGTCGGGGCGGCGGGTCACGGCCGGACTCTACACTCGGACGCCAGCCGAGCCCTGCGGGTTCCGAGCCCTCCTGGCGTGACTCCAGGCGAAGGGCGCAGGAACACCGGAGCCTTCCGGATCGTAGCTATCTGACGAAAGTCTTCTCGTGGAGGGCGTCGGGATGTGGACCTGTCGCAAGCTCGCAGCCGTCGCCATCGCCGCCGGTATGGCCGCGCACAGCCAGCCGGCCGCGTGGGCGGCGCCTTCCCGGCCCGATCGGTCCGGCTTCCTGGGACCCGACGGCGCTCCCCTCCCGTTTGCGGACACGAGCCAGATCCTCGACTTCCTGCGCGAGGCCGAGGTCGTCTCCTCGAAGCGGGCTCCGGGGGGCGTGACCGGTGCCCGCAAGGTGCTGCTGGAGCGGGACGGCGTGCGAGCCCACGCGGTCTTCCGGGACGTGCGGATCGAAGAGCTGGTCCGCAAGCTCCCCGACGGCCGGATCCAGCCGTTCTTCCGGGACCACTGCATGAACGAGCTGGCAGCCCAGGCCCTGGCCCGGGCGCTCGGCCTCGACACCGTCCCGCCCACGGTGGTGAGGAAGGTGAAAGGGAAGGTCGGCGCGCTGCAGCTCTGGATCGAGCGAGCGGAGACCGAGACCTCGTTCCGGGAGCGGGAGCTGGCCGCCGTCGAGAGGATCAAGCACCGCCTTCAGGTCGAGCAGATGCACGTCTTCGACAACCTGATCAACAACACGGACCGGAACCTCGGCAACTTCCTGACCGACGACGTGGGGCGGGTCTGGTACATCGACCACACCCGGAGCTTCTCCCGGGTTCCGACCCTCCCCACGCCGACCCGGGTCGACCGCTGCAGCCGGGCGGTCTGGGAGCGACTGCGGGAGATCTCGGACGAGGAGATCACGGACGCGCTCTCCCCGCATCTGGAGTCCCCCGAGATCGAGGGTGTGCTGGCGCGCCGGCACCTGCTCGTCGATCTGCTCGCGACCCGGATCGACGTGGCCGGTCCGGGCAGGGTCCTCTTCGGCCTCGAGTACGTGCTCCCTGCGACGCGCTAGCCCAGGCTAGCCCAGGCTCTCCCCCTTGGGGATCAGCCGCTCCGGAGCCGGAGTGTCGAAGCCGAGGTTGAGCCGGGGGATGCCGTCGGGCCCCTGGTAGAAGTTGCGAACGGTCGCGGTGGTCCTGAAGTCGCCGCCCAGCTCCTCCACCTCGAGCATCTCGTCCCGCTTCGCCTCGATGGCGGTCATGACCCGCGCCCCACCCACGCTCAGGTTCTCCGCCACGGTCTGCTCCCAATCACCGCCGGGACGCCGGATGCGGAGGTTGAGGAAGACGTCGAGGCGACGCCAGTGCCGGCGCTCCTTGCGCTCCGGCTTGGGATCGGTGGCGAGGAGAAACTGGGCCTCGGGGTTCTTCTCGTAGCCCCGGGGCGGGCTCTTGCCCAGGAACACCACCCCCACACGGAACTCGGAGCCCTCGGGCTCGATGTGGCGCACGAGGCCCCACACCTGGTAGGAGGCATCGGTCAGCCCGTAGCGCCGCAGCGACTTGGGCAGAGGCATGGACAGGCGAAGCACCTGTCCGTTGAGCACGGCGCGGGGCAGCTTCAACGAGGCTCCGCCGAAGGAAGTGTCCACGCTCGTCACCATGAGCCGCCAGGGCTTGCCCTGGGCGTGCCCCTGGACGACCGTGGGGAGAGCCAGGTTCAGACGCGAGCCCTTCCGTCGCTCAGCCGCAGCCACGACCCTTCACCCCTCCGATGCCCCGCAACCCGATCCTACACCCCCAGCTTCCTCAGGACGTGGGGGGGGCAGCCGTGCCAGTCCGTGGGGACGTTGCCGGTGAACTGCAGGTCGTCGATGCCGATCCGGCTGGTGTAGAAGGCCCCGGCGACCAGGTTCCGGAACAGCGTGAAGAACTCGACGCCGTGCCGCAGCCGCTCGAGCTCCGGATCCGGAGTCGCCGCCGAGACCTCGCGGTCCCCGGCTTCACCCGCGGCGGGCCGCGAGGGCAGCTTCTCGGGGTAGGCGATCAGGTCGAGGAGCTCCCGTCGCTGGGCCTCGTCGCAGGCGGCGAACGGGCGGTCGAAGCGTCTGGAGCACTCCCGGTCGAGCCAGCGCAGCCCTCCCCGCAGCTGCACCTGTGTCCCGCTCCATTCGGTAGCGTACTCGTCCACGTACTCCACGACGCCGGCCTCGGTGGCGCTCCCCGAGACGTCGTCCCTGGGGATGATCATGTCCGCGAGCAGCGCGGCGGTCTCCCGCTCCGCCTCGGTGAGGAACCGGAACTCGTAGGCGCCCGGCTCAGGGGGGGCCACCTGCGCCGCGCCGGCGTGGACGTGGCTCCCGGCCTCGACCCCGGCCGCCGCGGCGCGGCCGATGGCCAGCGTGGCCGGCACCCCGCCACCGATCACACGCAGGGCGATCCGCCTGGGCATGCCCTTCTTCTGCTCGTCGCTCATCGGTTCACCGCCTTGACTACAGCTCGAGCCGGTTCGCCCGCTCGACGATGTACTCGCTCGCGCGCCACGACAGCGCCAGGATCGTGAGCGTGGGGTTCTTGTCGGGGTTCGAGACGAGGGCCCCGCCATCGGTGACGAAGAGGTTGTCCACGTCCCAGCTCTGGCAGTGCCGGTTCAGCACCGACGTCTTCGGCGCGTCCCCCATGCGCACGGTCCCGACCTCGTGGATGATCTCGCCGCCCTTCCGGATGCCGTAGTCCACGATCTCCTCGTCCGGTGGGATCACCTCGCCGCCGAGGGCGTCCACGATCTCGTGGAAGGTCTCCTGCATGTGCCTGGCCTGGAGCACTTCGGCCTCGCCCCATTTCCAATGGAAGCGCAGCACCGGGATGCCCCACTTGTCGACCACCTCCGGGTCGATCTCGCACCAGCAGTCGTCGTTCGGAATCATCTCCCCGCGTCCCGCGAAGCCCACCCGGGCCCCGTAGTGGCGCCGGTGCTCGCGCTTCAGGTCGCTGCCGTAGCCTCCCCCCATGTAGCGGTGGGCGTCCCAGAACGTGTAGGGGTCGGGCAGCCGCTTCCCGCCGCCGAACTCGATGTGGTAGCCGCGGGGGAACGGTAGCTTCTGGTGAAGCCCCCACCACGGCGTGTAGACGTGGAGTCCTCCGGTCCCGTCTTCGTTGTGAGGCGGGACGTCGAGCAGGGCGGGGACGAAACCCGATACCGAGACGCCGACGGTGTCCATCAGGTTCCGGCCCACCATGCCGCTGGAGTTGGCGAGGCCGTTCGGGAAGCGGGTCGACCTGGAGTTCAGCAGCAACCGCGCAGACTCGCAGGCGCTCGCGCAGAGCACGACCACCTTGCCCCGAACCTCGACGTCCTCCAGGGTGCGGCGGTCCACGTAGGCCACGCCGGTGGCGCGGCCCTCGGAGTCCGCCAGGACCTCCCGGCACATGGCGTCCGTGCGGATCTCCAGGTTGCCGGTGGCGAGTGCCGGCGGCAGGAGCACGGTCGGCGTGGAGAAGTTGGACGACGTGGTGCAGCCCCGGCCGCACTCCCCGCAGTTGTGGCACGCGGCCCGGCCCCGGTGGTTGCGGGTCAGGACAGCCCGGCGACAGGGGATGCAGGGGATGCCGAGGCTGGCGCAGGCGCGGGTCAGCAGCTTCTCGTAGCAGCGCGGCTCGGGAGGCGGGAGGAAGACGCCGTCCGGTGCGTTCTCGAAGCCCTCCTGCGAGCCGTGGACCCCGATCAGATCCTCCACTTTGTCGTAGTAGGGCGCGATCTCCTCGTAGCTGATCGGCCAGTCGAAGCCGAGGCCGTCGCGGCTCCGGGGACTGAAGTCGTAGGGCCCGAAGCGGAGCGAGATCCGGCCCCAGTGGTTCGTGCGCCCCCCGAGCATGCGCGAGCGCCACCAGAGGAACTCCTCGTCGGGGGCGGTGGTGTAGGGCTCCCCGGGGAGCGTCCACGCCCCGTAGGAGGCCAGGAACTGGCCGAAGGGCTGCTCCCGGGTGCGACCCCCGCGGAGCGGCGCCTCGTAGGGCCACTTGAACATCTGCGAGTCGCGGGCGGTGTCGAACTCCTTGCCGGCCTCGAGCATCAGGACCTTGGCGCCGGCCCCGGCGAGCTGCAACGCCATCATGCCGCCAGCCGCCCCCGAGCCGACGATGACCGCGTCGTAGACTTTCGGCTGCCGGATGATCTGCATCCCCGTTCACCCCGTCCGGTCGACCCCGCCGAGTATGCCACGGTTGCGCCAGCCGCGGCTTGACCCGCCGCGGGGCCGGACGTAGGTTTGCCGTCTGATCGAGGGAAGCGGAGGGAACGGAATGCCACGAGGGTTCGAGCCGAAGTACATGAAGGTGGGCGTGCTGACCGCCGCGCTCCAGGAGCTGACGCCGCGGGAGGTCCGGGACGCGGACCCCGACAAGGCGGTGGAGGAATGGTTCGAATTCGCCCGCCAGCTGGGAGCCGACTACATCCAGCTCTCCTCGGCGCTCCATCCCACCGAGACCGACGTTCCCCCCGAGGCGATGCTCGATCCAGTGGCGAACACGCTGGACCTCAGGAAGCCCTTCGACAAGTCCCGGGCGAAGCGGGTCCAGGCGGCCCAGAAGCAGCACCGGATCGGCCTCTCCGACGTGGGCTACTTCGACAACATGCTCCACCAGGACCCCGCCGTCCGGAGGAAGAAGCACGACTTCATGCTGCGGATCTTCGACGCGGCGGTGCTCCTCGAGACCGACGCCGTCTGCGGCTTCGTGGGCCGGAACGCCGAGCTCAGCATGGATCAGAACCTGGCCGACTTCGAGGAGAGCTTCGTCCCGCTGCTGAAGGCCGCGAAAGAGCGGGGGCTCAGCTACCGGGTCGAGCAGTGCCCGATGCCGGGCTGGACCACGGGCGACATCTTCCACAACAACATCGGTTACGCCCCGGGGCCGTGGATCGCGCTGCACCGGATCTGCGAGAAGCACGGGGTCGGGGACCAGTTCAGGATCCACTACGATCCCTCGCACTCCGTGCTGATGGGGCAGGACACGCGCTCGATGTTCCAGTACCTCAAGGACGAGGGGTACGGGTTCCTGATCGGCGGCTTCCACGTCAAGGGTCAGGTGATCGACCCCAGGGGCGTCTCGGCCTGGGGCTACGGGGGCCAGACCATGCAGCGTGGCGACTGGAAGGACGGGAAGCCCTCGCCGAACCCCGCCGACCAGCTCAACGCCTGGAAAAAGCAGATCGTGCTGTGCACCCACGAGCTGCCGGGCACCGCCCGCCACGATCCCCTCGCCTACCTGCAGAACCGGACCGTGGACTGGCTCGACCACCAGCTCGCGGCGAGGGAGCTGCTGCAGCTCGACGTGGCGAACACGCACCTCGTGGTCGAGCACGAGTATCCCCCCG
>Ga0299906_10002949_pt1 | contig 14054 bp, 14 predicted proteins | sample RVTome_14_FD_200259 | JGI IMG/M metagenome (GOLD analysis project Ga0299906, IMG submission 200259) | Soil microbial communities from uranium-contaminated site in the Upper Colorado River Basin, Wyoming, United States - RVT145D125 (version 2) ... | reverse complement strand
CTGCGAGCAGGTGATAGGCGGTCAGAAGGCCGGCATCGGGCGAGGAGATCTCGTTGCCGTGGACACCGTAGGCGAGCCAGGTGATCGCCGGCTCCGATTCGATGAGCGCTCGCGCTTCGTCCTCGCTCGTGCGGCGGGGCTCGGCGAGCCGCTTGCGGTTCGCGCGGATCTCGTCGAGGCGGGCCATGTTGGGCTTCGAGCCGATGACGGCGTAGACCAGCTTTCGGCCTTCCCAGCTACGGGCGTACTCGAAGACCCGGATCTGATCCGGCTTCGCCGCGGCGAGCGCCTCGACGAAGGCGAGAATCTCCGCGTGGGAGAGGATAGCCTCGCCCGGCGCGTGAGCGAAGACTTTCTCGAAGCTGGGAACGGCCGGATCGTAGCGGGCGCCGGGCCAGAACTCGAAGCTCTCCGAAGGTGCGGTCGGGGACGGAAGAAGGGAAACCAGCAGAACGAAGGGCGTCATCGACAGGGCCTCGTGTCAGAAAGAGTTGGCGAGGCGGATGGTACGGCGGCGTCTCGGGGACGCGCAAGTTCGGCCGGGTCAGCCCGAGGCCGAGGCTCCGAGCTTGAATGCGGTCGCGGCCGCGAGACCGAACCAGAGGAGGTCGAAGACGCCGAAGCTCGAAAGGAACACCGCGCTCCGGGCCCCTAGGGACGGCAGTAGGCCTCTTCGAGAGTGTTGACGTCGCGGGGAGTGATGAGCTGCTCCGGGTCCCGTCCCTCGTTATGGACTCCAAAATTGCCGCTGACCCACATCTTGTCCTCGGCATGAGGAGAGTGGTCGATGATGCCGAGCGCGTGTCCCATCTCGTGGGCGGTGGTGTTGGCGACGTCCTGCGCCAGAAAGGCGGTGCCCTCGAACTGGCTGCGCGTGAGGGAAACCGCCGCGCTCAGGATGCGGCTCCCCGTGAACTTGAGCTCGGTCGACCCGATGGCGCCGTCGGGAAGCGGCTCGTGGGAAAGGGAGATCGATATGGGCGATTCGGGTCGATCGTAGTTGATTCGAACGCCGCCGATCTTCCCGCGGGTGGCCTCCGACCAGAGTCCGACTCCCCGCTCGATTCCTTCGAGGTAGGTCTGCCGGAGCTCTCGCGGGAGCGAAAAGGCATCGACGTAGACCTCGACGGGAAATCCTTCCCAGCGCTTGAGCTTCGTATTGCTCGCGAAGTTCGGGAGGGCCCCGCAGTCGGCCAGGATTCGGGAAGCCGAGGTCTTCGCGTCGAAGTTTCCGGCGCAGCCGAAAAGACCGATCGCGACGTGGCAAATAAGACCCAGCAGATAGCGGAAACGGAAACTGGCTGCGCTCACGAGACCCCCGGACGATCCCAGGCGGTGTCGAACCCGACCGGGCTGGTTTTTTGAAAATCGAAATCGCCGAAGCCCGGCGGCGGGCCTCGGGAATCGCTTCTTTCGAAATGTTGTGTGTATTCCCAGTGTACCACCCGCCGCGAAAAAGGGAAGACCCTCGATCCGAGGGATCCTTGTGCTAGGCTTTCGGCGATGGTTCCAGGCACGCGCATCCTCCTCGTGGCTCTGGGATTCGTGGCCCTTCATCTGAACTACTGGATGTGGGATGACGCCCGCATCGTCCTGGGGCTGCCCGCGAACCTCCTGTACCACGTGGTCGAAAGCCTCGTTCTTTCCCTGGTGATGTTCGTCCTCGTGCGCCGGGCCTGGCCCCGGTATCTCGACGAGGACTGAAGTCTTCCTTCGACGTGAATCCCGTACTCGGAGTCGTTCTCCTCTACCTCGCCGTCGTCATCGGGATCGGATTCGCCGCCCAGAGGGTGCTTCGCGGGACGGCCGAGGACTACTTCCTCGCGAGCCGGAGCCTCGGCGCGACGGTCCTGCTGCTCTCGATCTTCGGAACCCACATGACGGCCTTCACCATTCTCGGAGCCTCGGGAGAGGCCCATCGCGGAGGTATCTCGGTCTTCGCGCTCATGGCTTCGAGCTCCGCCCTCGTCGTGCCGCTGGTCTTCTACTTCGTCGGGACCCGCCTCTGGTGGCTCGGCAAACGCCTCGGGTTCATCACCCAGGTGCAGTTCTTCCGCGAGCGCTACCAGTCGGATCGGGTGGGGCTCGCGCTGTTCTTCGTCCTGGTGTCGCTCCTCGTGCCCTACGTCCTCATCGGCGTTAAGGGGAGCGGCGACGTTCTTTGGGCGCTCACCGGAGGCGCTGCGGGAGGGATTCCCCCCTGGGTCGGGAGCGGCCTGATGTGCGGCGTCATTTTCATCTACGTCGTCCAGGGAGGCATGCGGAGCACCGCCTGGGCGAACGCTTTCCAGACACTGGTGTTCATGTCGGTGGCGGCGATCGCGTTTCTGGTGATCGTGAGCGAGTACGGGGGACTCGAGACGGCAATGAGGACGCTCGATGCGACCCGCCCGGAGCTTCTTACGATCGAAAAGACCCCGCGCCAGCTCGGGCGCATGATCTCCTACCTCCTGATCCCGCTCTCCGCCGGCGTCTTCCCCCACCTCTTCGCCAACTGGCTCTCGGCGAAGTCCGGAAAGACCTTTCGTCCCACGATCGTGCTCTACCCGATTTGCCTGGTCCTGGTTTGGGTTCCGAGCGTCGTCCTGGGGGCGCTCGGGAACATCGACTTCCCGCCCCCTATCGAGGGTCCCATCCTGGTCCATTTGATCCTCCGCCACTCGGGAGGGCTCCTCGCGGGCCTCCTCGCCGCCGGGGTCTTCGCCGTCATCATGGGCTCTCTCGACAACCAGGCTTTCGCCGCGGGGACGCTTTTCACCCAGGACATCGTGAGGCACTACGGGTACCACGACGGCCTCTCGGAGCGGGGGCAGGTGCTGACCGGGCGTCTCTTCGTCGCCGGGCTTCTGGCGATTGCGCTTCTCGTCTCCCTCACCACCTCGCGCACCATTTTCGACCTCGGCGTCTGGTCGCTCAGTGGATTCGCCGCGCTCTTCCCCGTCGTCGTCGGCTCCCTTTATTGGCGGCGGAGCACCGGAGCGGGAGTCCTCGCGTCGATCGCGACCGTCGCCCTCCTTTGGATCGGCTTCTTCCTCGATTCGCTCGGATCGCGCGGGGAGTACACAGTCGGTGATACCGGTCTGCTCCCGGTGGCGTTCCTGTTCGTTGGCGCCGTCGTCAGCCTGGTCGGGGTGTCGCTCGTGACCACCCCACCGCCCGACCGTGTCCTCGACCGTTTCTTCCCGGCGCGGTAGTATCGTCCAGGAGTCTTCGATGCTGGCCGCCGCTGGGATCTTGTTTCTTGCGCTGAGCGCCGTCGTCTTTCTGTTTCGGCTTCGCCGCGGGATCTACAGCCGCTATCCGTATGAGCAATTCCTCCTCATCGGAGCCGCCGTCGTCCTCGGCCTTCTTGCCGCGATTGCAAGTCCCGGGCCGATCACCCTGGTCCTCCTCGCGATCGAGCTGGTAGCCCTCGCGCTCGTCGTTCGCTACCTGGGCATCGGAGCTCGCTTCCCTTCGCACGAGGCGGGCGTCAAAACCGGGGAGCGCTTTCCCGAGTTCGTGCTTCCCCATTCCGACGGCGGGAATTTCCATTCGCAATCCCTCCTGGGAAGCTCCGCGGCGCTCTACATCTTCTATCGCGGCCATTTCTGACTGTTCTGCTCCAGCGAGCTCGGGCAGCTCCAAAAATTCCAGCGGCGGGTGGAAGAGCTGGGAGTGCGCGTCGTTGCGGTCAGCGTCGACCCTCCCGAGGTCTCGGCGCGATTCCGGAAGGGTCTCGCGGCGGATTTCACCTTCCTCTCCGACACCAAGGGCGAGCTCCTCGGTCGCCTCCACCTCCTTCATCGCGGAGGCTATCGAGGGCGCGACGTCGCGTTTCCCGCGGCGATCCTCGTCGACCGGCAGGGAATCGTCCGCTGGGTCTACAAGCCCTCGCTCGGGCATCTGCGGATGATGCCCGAGGATCTCTTCGGCGCCATGGAGCGCCTGACGCTCGAGGAGCAGAATCGCGAGCTCCGTCGCGGCCGCGCCGTGGCCCGGGTGGTGCGGCAGGTCTTCCTGATGAAGCAGCCCGAGGACCTCGCGGGCGCCATCGAGGCTCTGGGCGACGAGCTCCGGAAGCTCGGTGTCGCGTTCTCCGTCTGCGGGGTCGCCATCGTCGACGAGAAGAACGGGAGCCTCCGCATGTTCAGCGCCCGGCACGAGCGTCTCTCGAGCATGGAGCTCACCATCGCGGACTATCCCGAGACCGCGGAGATGCTCGAGTTCTGGACCCGGCGCGCCGTCGGAATCGTCGACCTGACGGAGGAAGGATCCGCGTTCCGCGATCGGGCGTTGGAGCACGCCTGCGAGGACTGCTTCACGAGCGATCTGGAGTACCTGCTGAACGTGCCTTTCTCCCACGGGACGGTCTTCATCGGAGGGACGAACTCGCAGCAGCCGACGCTCGACGACGTGGCGACGCTCACCGAGTTCGCCGACGCGATCTCCGTCGCCTACCAGCGGTTCGTCGATTTTCGAAACCTCGAGAACCGCACCCGTGAGCTCCAGGAAACGCAGATCCAGCTCATCCAGTCCGAGAAGATGGCGGCCCTCGGTCAGCTCGTCGCCGGGGTAGCCCACGAGCTCAACACTCCGATGGGCGCGATCCATAGCAACACCCAGAGCCAGAGGAAGGCCCTCGAGCGCCTGATGGACGCGCACGGTGGAGGCGCGTCCGGGCCGTCGGAACAGGCGGCGACTCTCGAAAAACTTCTCGACATGAACGCCGTCAACGACACCGCCTCCCGCCGGATCATCGAGATCGTCTCGAACCTCCGCAAGTTCGCCCGCCTCGACGAATCGGAGTGGAAGCAGGCGGATCTGAGGGAGGGTCTCGAGGAGGCCCTGGCCCTCGTCGAGCACCAGACGCGCGGAAGGATCCGGGTGGTCCGCTCTTACGGAGAGGTTCCTCTCGTGGGCTGCTATCCCGGCCAGTTGAATCAGGTGTTCATGAACCTCCTGGTCAACGCCATTCAGGCCATCGAGGGCGAGGGTCGTATCGACGTCGAGTGCCTTCGCGAAGGCGACTCGGTGCTGGTGCGGGTGCGGGACGACGGTCACGGCATTGCCGAGGAAGCGCTCCCGCGTATCTTCGATCCGGGCTACACCACCAAGGGTGTGGGCGTGGGTACGGGCCTGGGGCTTTCCATCGCCTATCGCATCGCCTCGAACCACGGAGGCGCTCTCCGGGTGAAGAGCGATGTGGGGAAAGGCTCGGAGTTCACGCTGTCCATCCCCATCGGTCTTTCCCCGCCGAGAACGCTCTCGACGACGAGCGTCTATACGCTCTCGAGCCGCTGACGCGAAGACATGATTCTCGCATTTCTCCTCACCGTTCTTGCCTCCGGGGATCCGTACTTCTCGACATTCTCCATCGCCGCCTTCGATCCGGCGACGGGGGAAACCGGGGTCGCGGTGACCACCCGCAATCCCTGCGTCGGCAACGCCGTCCCGTGGGTGCGGGTGGGTGTTGGTGCGGTCGCCACCCAGGCCAGCACTCGCGCGGAGTACGGACCGCAGATCCTGGACTCGATCGCCTCCGGCCTGACGGCGGAGAAGGCCCTCGAGCAGGCGCTCGCCTTTGACGAGAGAGCGGCGCACCGTCAGGTCGGCGTCATCGGTCCCGGCGCGGGAAGCGCCCAGCATACCGGCTCCGAGACCCGGCCGTGGTCGGGGCACCGCTCCGGCCCTCACTACGTGACGCAAGGGAATCTTCTCGCCGGCGCCGAGGTGCTCGATGCGGTCGCCCGCACCTTCGAAGCTTCCGAGGGAAGCGGGCGCCATCTCGCCGATCGGTTGATCGCAGCCCTGGAAGCCGGAAACGCCGCGGGTGGCGATGCGCGGAAGGGCCGCTCGCAGTCGGCGGCGGTCGTGGTGGCCGACCCGCGCGAGGGCCACTCGCAGAGGCCGGACGCAGTCTCGACCCACGTGAACGTCTGCGAGCATCCCGAGCCCGTCGCTGAGCTCCGCCGCATCTACGCCGCCATCAGCCAGAGCCTCGGGTATCGGACCCTCCAGCAGTTCTCGGGGAAAGACGTCCTCCAGCTCGAGATCCTGCTCGAAGCTCTCGGCTATCGCCGGAGAGTCGAGTCCGGGAAAGAGGGAGAAGAAACGGCGGTTTTCACCCCGGAGCTCGCGACGGCGGTCGACTCGTTCCGGAAGGCAGAAGGCCTTTCGACTCCCGAGTCCGGTTCTCCCTCGGGCCTCGTCGATCGCGAGACGGTGGCTCTGCTCTGGGAGCGGCTCGAGGCCTCCGGGAAAGCCGCTTCGGTCCGGGAGCGGATCCGCGAAATCACCGCGGTCACCCGCTGAGCGTCACTTCTTCTTCCGCCGCCGGACGGGGCTCCTCCGGGGCGTGAAGCGATATCTCGACATCGAAAGCGTTCCATTCTTTCCGAAGTGAATCCCTTCGGATTCGAGAAGGCGTCTCTGCAGATCGGGCGGCTCGTTGAGGGGCTCGGTGGAGATGCCTCCCGCGGCATTCACCACGCGCTGCCAGGGGACGTCGCCGGGACACTGGTTCATGGCCCATCCGACCGCGCGGGCCGAGAGCGGCCGGCTCGAGAGCTCCGCGATCTGCCCGTAGCTCATCACCCGTCCGCGCGGTATCCGGCGGACGATCCGGTAAACCTCTTCCCAGGCGCTCGTGGCTTTCACGCTCGCCTCAGGAAGGGGAGCGGGGAGAGGGCCAGGACCGCTCCGGTCAGGCTCAAAGCCGCGTAGCCGACTTCGGCCAGAAGGAGGCCCGAAACCACTCCGGCGAGCGCCGCGCTTCCCCAGACGTAGGCATCCGCCGTTCCCTGGAGCCGCACGCGGTCTTCCCGCTTCGTGCTCTCCGTCAGTAGCGCGCTCGCGGCGACGAAGCCGAAGCTCCATCCGAGCCCGAGGAGAAGGAGAGCGAAGGAGTGAGACCAGGAGCCCGGCGCGGCGACGGCGGCGAGGATTCCGGAGGCGCAGAGGAAGAAGACCGCGGCTCCGATCATCGGCGCCCGGCCGAGGCGATCGGAGAGCCAACCGGCGACGGGCGAAAAGGCGTACATGCCGAAGGTGTGAGAGGCCATCACCACTCCGACCGCATGGAGCCCGTGGCCGCCGTTGCGGATGTGGATCGGGGTCATGGTCATGACCAACACCATCACCACCTGGCCGGTCACGAGCGCCACGAGCGCAAGCCGGGCGCGGGAGGGCGAGCCGGCCCCGCCGTCCTCTTCCCCGCGTGTCGCGACACCTTTTCCTCCACCCTCCGGCACGCCCGCGGGAAAAAGCCAGGCGAGGGCGATTCCGGCGGTCCCGAATGCGATCGCGGTCATGAAGAACGGACCCATGATTCCCGGGAAGTCGAAGAAGTCGGCGCTCCGCCGAACGGGAGCGAGAAGGAGCGGTCCGGTGACGGAGCCGACCGTCGCCGCCCACACGTTCCAGCCGATGGCGGCCGATCGCTTCTCGGGCTCGAAGAGCGCGGCGGCGGCGTATCGAGACAGGCGGGCGGAGGCGTAGCCGGCTCCAACGCAGAAAAGCCCGAGAGCGAGGATCGGAAACGAGGAGCCGGCGGCGGCGAAGGCGGCCACGATCGCCGCCGCGGCCGCGAAGAGATACCCGAGCACCAGGCCCGCGCGGCGGCCGTAGTGCACGATGAGACGAGAAAGCCAGGCCGCGCCGAAGGCGGTTCCCACCGTGCCGAAGGCCGAGGGGATGCCGCTCCAGCGAGGATTTCCGAGAAGGTCCTCGGACACCAGCGGAAGGAACGTGACGAGGACGGTGTAGCCCATCGCCGAGAGCGCGACCCCGGCGAACAGGGCGGTGGCGGCGCGCCGACGGTGTGTGGGTTCGGTCAAGGAGATCGGGAGGATACCACACCCAAAACCGTCCGCTCGGCTCTAGCCCACTCGACCACCGCTATGCTACCCTCGTAGGGAGTTTCCTACTCCCAGACCGAATCACCCTTTTGAAGGCTTCCGTGGGGAGAAGCCAAGGAGGAAAAGAGTATGTCCATTCGAGTTCGGCTGAAGACGGCGATTGCGGTCGCCGCGATCCTGGTCCCGCTCCAGCTCCAGGCCCAGGGGAAAATCCGCGTGGCCATCTGGGATTTCGAGAACCACGCCGAGCAGAGCTGGTGGTTCTGGAACGACCTCGGTCCCGCGGCGCGCAACCACATCGATACCGCCTTTGCCGAGAACGAGGTGCTCTCCGAAAAGTTCAGCGTGATCGAGCGGGAGAAGCTCGACATGGTACTGAAGGAGCAGGGGCTCGGGGCCTCGGGCGCGCTCGATCAACAGACGGCGGCTCAGGTGGGGAAGGTCCTGGGCATCAAATACATCATCACCGGCGGCATCGACAAGTTCGCCATCAACACCACCAAGGGCGGATACGGGGGCATCGGCGGCTCCTACACCAAGGCCGAAGCCACCATCAATCTGAGGCTCATCGATACCACCACCGCCGAGCGCGTGACCGCGGTCTCCGCCGACGGTGACGTCAAGAAGGGTGGGGGGTTCGCCAAGGGCGCGTCTCTCAGCCGCGAGGACGAGTGGGGCATCGCGAGCGAGGCCATCGAGAAAGCTTCCATGAACGTGGTCGCGCTCTTCGCCGCGCACAAGAGCCTCGCCAAGCTCGGCGCGGGCGGAGCGATGGCCGGCGCCGAAGGGAAGATCATCAAGGTCGAGGGCGGCAAAGCCTGGGTCAACATGGGCCAGATGTCCGGGCTCAAGGCGGGCGACAAGTTCACCATCCTTTCCGTGGGGGAAGAGCTTCGCGATCCCGACACCGGCCAGGTGCTGGGAGTCGAGGAGTCGGAGATCGGAGAAGGCGTCGTGGTGGACGTTCAGGAACGCTTCTCCATCATGACCGTCACCGGCAAAGCCGCGGCGGCCAACAAGGTCCGGAAGAAGTAGCTACCACTTCGTCTCCCAGTACTTTTCGATACGCTCCGCGGCGGAGGCGGCAATGACATGCGCCTCCCCGCGGAGCTTGTCGCGTCCGAGACGCGCGTCGAAGCTGAAGGTCCGGGGCGGGAGCGTCACCGAGTCCCCGAAGCGGGGGACCTCGGCGTCGAGCGTCACCGAGTAGGTTCGGATCACGAACGAGGTCCCGAACTGTTCTTCGGTTCGGGCTTCGATCTCTTCGGCCGCGACGTTCACCAGGACGTCGGCGCCAGCCGGCCGGCCGGTGCGCATGCCCTTTCGTTCGAGAGCTTGCTGGAGCGCCGTGCGGATCTCACCGCAAGCGTCTCTCACTCCCTCGCATTCGACGCTCACCACCGGGTTTTCGGGAATCGGCGCCTCGGCCACGGGCGCCGGTTGCGCCGGAACCGAAGAGGTGCGGGGAGGAGGCGGCGGCGATTGCGGCTGCGCTCGAGGCTCCTCTCTGACCGCTACCGCGGGAACCTCCCGCTGCTGCGGAGGCGGCTCGCTCTGCCTCTCCGGCTCGGTAGCGCCAGGCGTTGCCGCAGGTGTCGGCGCTGGAGGTTCGGGCGGTTCGGTCTCGATGGGCAGCGACGCCGGGATCTCTACCCCCCCGGCCGATGCGGTCGCAACCGGGGTGGGAGTCTCCGACGAGCTCCCTCTCAGAAGGCGAACGAGCAGAAAGGCTCCGCCGGCCATGGCCACCAGGAGAACGCCGATCACGACGATCCCCAGGAACAGGCCGGAGCGCGAAGCGCCTTGAGGTTTGACCGGCTGGGGCGGCGGCGTCCTCGCTTGCACCTCGCGGGCACGGACGGTTCCGCTGTCCATCTTGCGGGTAGCTTCGCTCGCCGGAAGCGGCGGAGGGAAGGGAACCGGCGCCCTGGCCGCCGAGGCTCCTCCGGCCCCCGTCAAACCGGGGCCGCTCTCGACGGTGAGCTGCTCGGTCGGGGGAACGGTCGCGACCGTGGGATCGAGGATGCGGTGGGACTCCGTCTCCACCCGGGCCGCGAGGGCTTTCCCCAGATCGTCGGCGGTCTGGAACCTCTTCTCGGGGTCTTTCTCGAGGCAGCGAAGGACCAGGGTTTCGACCTCCCGCGGGATGTCCCCTCTCAGCGTCGAGGGGGGGCGCGGAGCCTCGGTCAAGTGCTTCACCAGGATCGAGGGGATGGACTTGTCGTCGAACGGCACTTTCCCCACGAGCATCTCGTAGAGGATGACTCCGAGAGCGTAAATATCGCTTCTCTGATCCGCGGGCATGCCCTTCGCTTGCTCCGACGACATGTAATGCGGCGTTCCGAGCACCATCCCGGTCGAGGTGAGAGCGGGGCTATCGGGCTCCAGGGTCTTCGCGATCCCGAAATCGAGCAGCTTGGGGCTCTCGTTTCCTTCGCTGTCCTGGAACACCATGATGTTCTGGGGCTTCAGATCGCGGTGGACGATACCGTTTCGGTGCGCGACCGATAGCGCGCTCGCGACCCCGCGGCAGAAACGAAGGGCGCGTGCCGGTGCCCACGGCCCCTGGGCGACGATCAGATCCTTGAGGCTCTGCCCACTGACGATCTCCATGACGATGTAGAGCGTACCGTCCTCGGTCTGCCCGAGGTCGTGGACGGTGACGATGTTGGGATGGGAGAGCTTGGCCGCGGCGCGGGCCTCGCGTAAGAAGCGCTCGACGATGTCCTGCGAGGTGACGAGCTCCGGCCGGATGAGCTTTATGGCGACGGGCTTGTTCAGAAGGACGTGGGTTCCTCGGTACACCGAGCCCATTCCACCCCGCTTGAGGAACCCGTCGATCCGATACTTGCCGTCGAGGGTTCGGCCGATCGCCTGTTCCTCGGAGGGGACTTTGTCCTTCAGAAGGCTCCCGTCATCGGGGCAGACTCTCTCTTTCGAGGCAAACTCACGCTGACACTTCGGGCAGGTCCGCATCCAACCATGCTACGTGCCGGCGGCGGCGGGATCAAACGGATGGGCGAGACTTCGGAGTAGAACCGAAGCGAGCGATCGAGGTCTCGTACCGCGAGGTTGATGTGGGTGACCACTTCCCTCCTTACGCGCCGCGCACCCGACTTCATTCCCCTCGGTAGCGGTAATGGCCGGTGACCTCAAACGCGAAAAGCATGTCTTCCAGCTCTGGACCACGCCCGATGTTGTGCGCGATCCTGGGGCGACCCGAAGGTGCTCGTATCGAGATGACGATGCCGAAAGCCGTGATCGTCATGCGCTTCCTTGTCGTCCGTCGAACACCCGCGTCCGCTACGACGCGTTGTCGGCGGTGTAACCACGGCGCACGCCTACGAGGTAGAGGATGAAGAGTACTACCATGACCAGATCGATCGCGATGGCGAAGCCGACCTGATGTCCGAGGTATTGGGAACCATGGGCGAGAACCAGGCCGATAAAGATCACCTTGCTGAGGCCGGCGACCGTCAGGATGAGTGGGCGGTCCTTTGGATTGAATGCTCCGTAGATAAGCATCGCTCCGACGAGCGCGATCAGCGCGCCCCAATTGCGTACCACGATCTCGGCAACGGGGCCCTCGAGCGTTTCTCCGAACGTCGAGCGTAGCGCGGCTTGCGGAGCCATCGCGGCGTAGAGCATCGTGCATGTCAGTGCTCCGGATACGAACAGGAGCCACTTCATCCGGGCAACAATCCAAGTCATCGTTCGCCTCCGTCCCGCGTGGCAGGGGTTTACAACACAATCGCGTTCGTCGCCGCATCGCCGTGTTCGCTGGCACGCTACGGCGCCGGCACGGGCTCTTGATCGGAGTCTGACCGCGGTGGACCGTCCCAGCGCCACCTGAAGCCATGGTACTGGGTTTCCTTGGATAGAACCCGGTGAACCAGCCTCGACAGACCAAACACAGCATCGGGGGATGCGCTCGGATGCTTGCCGAAGGCGCGGCCTAGCCGACCCGGTACGGCATCCGGTGCCACCTGCACCAACCAGTCATTCTCGCCCACGGCGCTGACAACAAACTCAAGCCTGGCGGGTCCGTTGGAGCAGCGGAAGCTCCATCCCGCGTCCCGCCAGTTGTCGAACTCTTCGGCAACCCATCCCTCCGTCATTACGGCGTCTCTCACGGCGCGTACGATGGAAGCGCCAGCTGGATGATCAAACTCTGGGTCGCTCGGAGCGGCACCGGTAAACGTCGCGTTTAGCGAGACCGACATACTGTCTCCGTGGTGGCTTCGTCCAGCGAACACCGGCGTTGGGCAGCGCGGCAAAGCCTCGGGCCGCGGCACAGCGAGCCCCGAAGCCTACGCCGGTTCATAGTCTCTGTCGTTCCACGAAGGGAAACGCCACGTCCACTCCGACGCCAAGTGTGGCCGCTTCCATTCCTGCGATTGTCCTTAGCTTCCGGACCCGAGATCCGCCGCTGCCGCCGGAATGTCGGCTACCACAAAGCCGCGGGACAACCGAAAGATCTCGTGAGCCCAATAGCTCGCAGCTCCGTCCAGGCCAAACCACCCCGGATGAGCCGGGAGCGCGGCGATATCGCTGTCGAAGTGATACCCGATCCAACTGGCGGTTCCCTCTACGAAGCCTCCGCGCCGTCCGCTCCAATTCCATGTTAGAACGCTACTGCGGGCGAACCGGCCCCTGCCGTACTCTGATACCACTTCCACAAGGATCGTGCCTCGGCTCCAGGTCTACAGCCACATTCGGTCCAATCCAGCGGCCCGCCGCGCATCGGCCAAGTGCCCGCGATGCATGTACCAGTGGTCAGCGACATACTGCAGGCAAAGGCGGTAGGTGCCGAGAGTATCTTCGAACCCGTCAGGCACCTTCGCACTCACCTTGTCGAGATCGTCTTCGGAAAGTGAGTCCAGGAGCGCTGTCGTCGACTCGCGAGCGTCACGACACATGGCGAGGACCTCATCAAAGGGAGGGTACTGGTTGATGTCCCCGCTCGTGTCCGCACCGTCGAAGACTTCCTCCCACTCAGCCAGCGGGTTCCCTTCGCCAAGCATGAACGTGTGGACGACCAACGCCTCGATGTAGGCCAGGTGCCCGAGCACCCACAGCGTGTGGCAGCCTCCGTTCCGGCTGGGGAATACTACGCAGTGCTCTCGCATTTCTTCGACGCGAGCCAAGACGCGGTCCCTGCTTTTCTTCAAGTTATCGCGTATGAGATCGATGGACTGCATGGTCTTCCAGGCTCGATCATCGCTCACTGACTGCGGGAGAACTCCTCGCCAGGTGCCACAGCGTTTTACCACTGCGCTTCAGCGGCGTGGCCAGTCCTTTGGCACCAGCACTGCGGGACCGAAGCCGACGTCGCGGACATCTGCAACTATGCTAACCGAAGACGAAGGTCACGTCCGCTGCAACCGCATGATGCTCCTACAAGCCCCCCTCCCGCGTACCCTCGGGAGCGAGAGTACGCCAGGGAGTGGATCAACTACCCCGAAGGAGAGAGCCTGATGAGATTCTACACCGCAATTCATAAGCACTACCGTGGCATCGACCTTCACGTGCGGAACATGTACAACTGGGTGCTCGACCAAGGAAGGAAAGACCCTGCTTCATCGCGACTTGCCTACGGATCCCAACCTGTTCCTGAACGCTATCGCCCCGTTCCGCGAGAAGCTAGCAGCTTAGCTAGTTCTGTTCCAACTTGACCGGCCTAATCGAGCGGATGCGGCTGAGGCGGTGACTCGTGTTGCCGAGTCGGCGGTGGCGGTAGCGCAGGTAGCGGTAGACGCGCCGACGGCGGGTGACGTGGTCAAGGTCATCGGTGTTGGCGTGAGTGAAGCGCTTCAAGACGCCGAAGTCGGCGGTCGCAGCGCGCGCCGCCCTGTGGCCGCAATCGCCGCAGCTGCCGCAAGCTTGTGTTTCGCCTGCCAAGGCGGCCCGAACGATCGGCCCATCGCGCGCAGGACGGCGTCGACATCCTCGCGGCCGAGCGCCGCCGCCGCATCGAGAAACACGCGCTCGCGGTCGTACCAATGCACGGACCAGCCGCGCGCCTCGGCTGCGGTCGCGAGGGCCTCGCGATACATCACGGAGTCGGCGAGGGTCTGCGCGCGATTATCCGCGATCCGCTCCTCGGTCGTGGGGGGAAGCTTGGGGCACGCGCGTATCGCGATGCTCGCAATAGGGATGGGCACCGCCGCGGCCAGCGCCTCGAGGCTCGCGCGCGCGCCGCGCGCGGCGGACGCG
>Ga0299906_10002946_pt1 | contig 14067 bp, 12 predicted proteins | sample RVTome_14_FD_200259 | JGI IMG/M metagenome (GOLD analysis project Ga0299906, IMG submission 200259) | Soil microbial communities from uranium-contaminated site in the Upper Colorado River Basin, Wyoming, United States - RVT145D125 (version 2) ... | reverse complement strand
ATCGCCATCAGCAGTATGAGCACTAGGAAAATCGGCACCATCACCGTGTTGAAATACGGTGCGCCGACCGTGAGCTTGGCGCCGGTAAGCGCTTCGAGACCGAGCGGATACAGCGTACCGAGCAGTACGCTGGCGCAGGCGACCGTGAACAGCACGTTATTCCAAACGAACAGCGACTCGCGCGAAAGCAGCGACGTGACCGACTCTTCCGCTTGCTGAAACCGACCGCGCACGAGAAATATGCCGAACGAAGCGCCGAGCACGATAGTCATGAACATGAGGATATAGGCGCCTCGACCCGGATCGACCGCGAAGGCGTGCACCGAGGACAACACGCCGGACCGAACCAAAAAGGTTCCTAGCAGCGACAACGAAAAGGTGCTGATAACGAGAAAAATATTCCAGGTGTGCAGCATGCGCCGGCGATCCTGTACCGTGATCGAATGCACCAAGGCCGTGCCCAGGAGCCACGGCATGAACGAGGCGTTTTCGACCGGGTCCCAGGCCCAATACCCGCCCCAGCCGAGTTCGTAGTAGGCCCAACCGCCGCCGAGCAAGATGCCGCCGGTCAAGAAACCCCACGCAACCAGCGTCCAGCGCCGGATATGACCGACCCAGAGCTCGCTGCGCCAGCGGGTGATCAGCGCGGTGATCGCAAATGCAAATGGAACCGAGAAACCGACGTAACCGAAGTACAGCATCGGCGGATGAAATGCCATGCCCGGATCTTGTAACAACGGATTGAGATCATGGCCGTCCGGCGGCGCCGGCAGCAAACGCTCGAACGGACTCGAAAGAAATAGAATCAGGCCGAAGAACCCGACCACCAGCGCTCCCTGCACCGCGAGGATCACGGGCAGCCGCTCGGGATAGTGCCGACGACCGTGCCACACGACCAGAAGCGTGTAGAAGGTCAGCACCCAAACCCATAAGTACAAGGAGCCCTCGTGCCCACCCCACAGTGCGGCCACCTTATAAAGTATCGGCAGTTGTGTGTTCGAGTGCTGTGCGACGTACGCGATCGTGAAGTTGCCGGTCACAAACGACTGGATCAGCGCAGCGCCACCGATGGTTGTCAGCGCAAACACCGCAACCGCGGCATTGATGCCGATGGCGGCCAGCCGCGGCGCGCGCATGACGCGCGCAGCGACTGGGGCCAGCACTTGCACGAGCGCCACCACCATCGCCAGGTACGCGGCATAATGTCCGAACTCAACTAAGTAGAGGGATGAATGCACGGTCTCTCAGCAATCCGCGGGTTGAAAAACGAGCGCTCCAATGCGCCCGGGGATTCTACTATAGGAACGAATCGAGCCATTGCGCTTATTAACAGAATTTGTGGATAACTATGTGGTTAAGTCTGCTATTGCCGCACGAAATGGCCCTACGAAAAAGCCCTGGTATCAGTTTGAACAAATTTTAAACAAATTCTCGGCGCCCAAAAAACAAAGGCTTAGGCAGTTTCACGAACGCGGTCGCGCACGCGTAAACAATGGCTTGCCAAATCGAATTTCCGCTGTGTACATAAAATACTCAGTCAATTCATGACTATCCGGTGCGACGCATGAACGCCAAGGCGATGCCGAGGAATATCACCAGCGGTACGGTGGCCGCGACGATCGGTGGCACGCCGTAGATGAGTCCCAGGTACCCGAAGCTGCGATTGACCACGACGAACAGCAAGCCGAGCGCGATGCCGACAAATATGCGTTGCGCCATACCGCCGCTGCGCGCCGGGCGAAAAACAAAGGGTGTCGCAAGCAGCACCATCAGGGCGGTCGCGAGCGGCATCAGGCACTTTTGCCAGAACGCGAGCATGTATTGGGCGACGTCCTGATTGTTCGCGCGCAAATGCCGGATGTACGCATGCAATTGCATGATCGAAAGCGCTTGCGGGCTCGTGGTGAATACCGCGACGTCCTCCGGGGTGATGGCGGCGTTCCACTCCATCGCGTCCACCGTCCGGCTGTCGACGGTATCGGGCGCGATACGACTGCGCTCGACCTGTTCGAGCCGCCAACGCGCATCGGCATACGTCGCGCGCGCCGCGTAAGTTTGTTCACGCAGTTTGTAGTCGGGAGAAACATCGTATAGGTTGACGCGCAAGAGACTCAGGTCGGGCAACACCTCGCCGATATTCACGAACGACGACCCGTCCCGCAGCCATAGTCCCGTCCTGCCCTGCTGGAAACCAACCTCGAGCGCTTGCGCCCGGCCGATTTCGGCCCGCGTTTCCGACACCGGCGCCACGTACTCGCCCACCAGCACCGCCGCGATCATCAGGAACAGCCCGGTCTTCATCGTGGACCCGACGATGCGCGCCTTCGAGATACCCGCGGCCCGCATGGCCACCAATTCCGAGTTGAGCGCCAGCGTCGACAAGCCGAGCAAGGTGCCGATCAGCACGGTCACGGGAAAGATCTCATAGAGCTTGCGCGGCTGCGAGAGCACGATGTACCGCGTCATTTCGTATAAGTCGAATCGGCCCTTGCCGTAGTCCGGCAGCGCGTCCACCAGAACGATGAAAACAAACAGCGCGGTAAACACGCCGAGCACCAATGCCGTTCCGATCAGCATGCTGCGGCCGATGTGCCGGTCTAAAATCGTGTACATCAGCGCCACAACACCGTTCGCACCGGCGGGAGCAGCGGCCGGTTGCGAGCGCGTTGAAAAAATAGGTACAACGCGATCGCCAGCATGACCGCGTGGACCCACCACATGCCGACGCCGTTCGGCACCTGACCCTTCTTGAATAAGATCTGACCGAGCCCAAGCAGGTTCGAGTAGATGAAATAAACCAAGATGGCTCCGAACAAGTTGGCCAGTCGACCGCGCCGCGCGTCGGTGTGCGCCAGAACCAAAGCGAACAACGCGAGAATGAAAACATGGAGCGGCTTCGCCAGGCGCCACTGCCACTCGGCCGCTGCGTCGATACCGGGCGTCGCCAGCAGTACCCGCGTCGGAAGCCCGGCGATGGTTTCCGGGGGCGGGACGATCGGTTTCTGATCGAGCCAAACGGAATAGCGCTCGAAATGCGCGACACGATAGTCCGCCTGCGCCGGCGTCCCGTCGTATACCCATCCGTCTTGCAGCACGACCCGGCGTTGGCCGGTCTCGCGGTCGACGTACGATCGGCCGGACCGGGCCAGAATTACGCGTGAACGACCACCCGACGCGTTACTTAAGAAGACTCGCGCCATCGTGCCGTCGTCGTCCACGGATTCGGCGTACAAGATACGCCCGCCGGCGGCGGATTCCGTGAATGCACCGGGCGCGATGCCGGCGAGTTCCGGACGCTGGTTTCCCTCCGCTTTGACCTGCTCGATCGCGCGCGCCGTGTAAGGCGTGAGAACGAATGCCGAAGCCGCCACCAAGGCGCTGACGATCGCCGCCAAGAGCATGACCGGCCTGAGTAGCTGCCCGAGCCCTACGCCGCAGGCGGCAAGCACCGTCATCTCACTGTCCCGATACCAGCGACTGAACGTCAGGAGCACGCCGAGATAAAAACCCAGGGGCAACAGCAGGTCGATGCGGCGCAGCGTCTGCCAGAAGATCACCTGAAGGACCACTCCCTGGGCGTAATCGCCGCGCACGGTTCGACCCAGCGTCGCGGTCAGCCCAAAGAGCACCAGCACGACCGTAAGCGCCGCGACGATCCCTGCCGCGGCCTGGATCGCTTCGCGATAGAAAGCGCGATAGATAATCACCCGGTTCGCGCGCCGGGAAGCTTTGACAAGGATCGGAAAAACAGCGGAAAATGCTGCGCCATCGGTAGCGACGGTCGGAATTGGCGTGCGACGAGGTGATTTCCGTTCACGCGAATCGGTAAATGCTTGAGCGGCAACAACAACCGGAGCGGGTGACCCAGCGGCAATATACCATATTCCGCTGCTGCAAACGGCCCGCGACGCAGGCGAAACAATGGACTACAGCGTAAAAAGCGGAACACCGGAAAAGCAACACAGCGCTTGTCTCGCGGTTGGCATCTTCGCTCCCAATAAATTATCCGCGCCCGCGCAGCTGCTGGACCAAGTTACCGGCGGTGCCATCAAACAGATTCTCCGGCGCGGCGACCACGGCGGCAAGGCCGGCGAAACCCTACTCCTTCATCATCTGCCGAATTCGCCGGCCGAACGGGTGCTGCTCGTCGGTTGCGGCAAGGAAAAGGAATTCAACGAGTCGCGCTACCGCGAAGCAACAGCGGCCGCAATCAATGCCCTCAAGAAAACCGGGGCGGCCGAGGTTACGTCGTTCCTGACCGAACTCGATGTGAAGGGACGCGACGTCCCATGGAAAGTGCGCCAAGCGGTGGAAATCACGGAGGCGGCGCTTTACCGATTCGATAGACTTAAGAAGAAGGATGAAAACGGCGAAAACGATCGTCGCGCACTGAAGCGCATGGTGCTCGCGGTCCCTCGGCGCAGCGATTTGCCCTCGGGCGAGCAGGCCGTGAAGGAAGCGATCGCCATCGCGGGCGGCGTGAACCTGGCCAAGGATCTCGGCAATCTCCCCGGCAACATTTGCACCCCGACGTACCTCGCCGAACAAGCGGTCGCGCTCGCCAATCAATATGGATTGAAGAGCACCGTGCTTGACGAAGCCCAGATGCGCGAACTCGGCATGGGTTCGCTGCTGTCGGTGGCGCGCGGGAGCCGGCAGCCGCCGAAGTTGATCACGCTCGAGTATCGCGGCGCCGGCGGATCCGAACCTCCGATTGCGCTGGTCGGCAAAGGCATCACGTTCGATACCGGCGGCATCTCGATCAAGCCCGCGGCGGCGATGGACGAAATGAAGTACGACATGTGCGGCGCGGCGTCCGTGCTCGGCGCGATCAAAGCCGCGGCCGAACTGAAGCTGCCGATCAACATCGTCGGCGTCATCCCGAGCGCCGAAAACATGCCGGGCGGCGACGCAAATAAACCCGGCGATATCGTCACCAGCATGTCGGGAAAAACCATCGAAGTGCTGAACACCGACGCCGAGGGCCGGTTGATTTTGTGCGACGCCCTGACGTACACGGCGCGCTACAACCCCGCCGCCATCGTCGACGTCGCCACGTTGACCGGCGCCTGCGTCATCGCGCTCGGCGGCGCGGCATCCGGTTTGCTCGCGAACAACGACACGCTCGCGCGCGAATTGTTGAACGCCGGCAAGTACACCTGGGATCGCGCCTGGCAGTTGCCGCTGTGGGACGACTACCAGAAGCAACTGGACAGCAACTTCGCCGACATCGCCAACATCGGCGGCGGGCGCGAGGCCGGCACGATACTCGGCGCTTGCTTTCTCTCGCGCTTCGTGACCAAGGCGAAGTGGGCGCATCTCGACATCGCCGGCACCGCGTGGAAATCCGGCAAGGAAAAAGGCGCCACCGGTCGGCCGGTGCCGTTGCTGACGCAATTCCTGATTCAACGCGCGCGTAAGGAACCCGCGGCTGCGGAATGACGCGCGTCGATTTCTATTTGCTACCGGGCGCCGAAGGGAACGGCAAGGAGCTTGCGGCTTGCCGGCTGGCGCAAAAGGCGTACCGCCTGAAACACCGCGTTTACATACTCACCGATGGTCCCGACGCGTCGGCCAATCTCGACCGGCTGTTGTGGACGTTCCATCCGAACAGCTTCGTACCGCACCAAGTCCAAAGCGATCCGGCCGACGTGAATCTCCCGGTGATGATCGGGCATGACGTGCCGCCCGACACGTTCGGCGATGTGTTGATTTCGCTCACCGCGGAAGCGCCGGAATTCTTCGATCGTTTCGAGCGCGTCGCGGAAATCGTCGGCGCGGATGAAACCGAGCGCGCCGGCGCGCGCGAACGCTTTCGCCGCTATCGCGATCGCGGCGTCGACGTTCAGACCCACAACCTGTAGCGAGGCGCGTCAACGGGTCATGGCGAACGAGAAACCGAAGCATAAGCCCCAGAAGAAACGCACCCTGGAGGAAGTGCTCAAGTCGCTTCAGGACTTGGTCCGCAACGATCTCGTCAGCTCACGACCGGCGCGCCAGACGTGGCGCGAGTCCGGCCGGGAGGAGCAGGTGCCGAACGCCGCCGGCAACGAACCCGATACGTTTCACAAGGCGCTGTTCAAGCTCGATCAAATCATCAACGAAAAGATCATCGAGCCGGTGGAACGCGCGCAGCAAACGCCACCGGAACCGTTGCTGCCCGACGAAGTGATCGAGATCGAGTGGGACGTCGACCAACCGGTTGCGCAGAACGCCGCCGACGATCAGCAAACGGACATCGCCACCGAAGATCTCGCCGCGCTGGACCGCGCGTCGGCGTCGCTCGAAACCATCGAGATAGGGCCGCTCGAACCGCCGCCGGACCCGTCCCTCGCCGAGCGTGACGCGCTCGCCCCGGCCGAGGAGACGTTGGAGGCCGCTCCGGCGGAGCCGATCGAAGAAGCGCAGTCGGAGTCGATTGAAATCGAAGCTATTGCGCCGCCCGAATCGCCCATCGATGAGTCGATCGATCTCGCGCCCGCGCCGGAGTCCGCGGACGTACCGGATCTTCAGCGGGGTTTTGATTTCAACGCGCCGGCAAGCGCAGGGCCGACCGAACCACCGACAAAACCGCCGGTCGAGACGCCGCCCGCGACCATTGCGCTGGCCGAGAACCCCGATTCACGGCTATCGGATGACCTCACGATTGTCGATCTGTCGGAGGACGCGGCGGTTGCATCGGACAAACCCGAGGAGCCGCCGGAACGGCCCGAGGTCCTTACGGTCGAATCGAGGAGCGCGGTCAAGCGCGATGCCTATACGGTCGAATTCACCGTCCAGTCGACCGCGCCGGAGCCCATTATTCCGAAGACGCCTAACGCCGAGGCGAAAGCGGCAGCCTCGATACGGAGCGACACACCCACGAAGGATGACGCCCATCAGCCACCGAAAGATTCCGCGGTGAAGGGGAGAAACCCGCCCCGCGATTCCGCGAGAACGCCCGGGAAGCCGCCCGAGAGGCAACGGGAGACGCCCGCATCTCCCGGATCGGCCGGCGCGCCGGAAGAGATCCCGGTGCTGAACGAGGTAGCCGATATTTCCGCACCGACCGCCCCGACGTTGCCCGCGGCGACACACGCGCGCGATATCGCAATCCGCGTTATCGCCAAGCTCAACATCGAGCGGCGAAAGGCCGGCGAGAAGCCGCTCGATATCAAGACGATCGAGCGCTTGCAGCAATACCTGGCCGACGCGTTGAGCAAGCGCGCGCTAAACAAACCGAAGTAACAACTACGTCGTGTTTGGACGCGTCGGCGTGTTTCCGCGGGCTCGCGCGTCGGATCCTGCCGCGGACGGCGAGAATCGCTACAATCCGTTTTTTCGACCGAGCCATCCATGACAAACGACAAAAGCGCAGCCACGGACCACGGTCCGGGCGAAAACGCGCTGAGCAAGTCTTACGATCCGCACGCGATCGAGCGGCGGATTTACCAAACCTGGGAGAGCCGCGGCTGCTTCGCGCCGTCCGGCAAAGGACCGGCCTATTGCATCGTCATTCCGCCGCCGAACGTCACCGGCGTGCTGCACATGGGTCACGCGTTTCAGGACACGCTCATGGACGCGCTTATTCGCTATCACCGGATGAAGGGCTGCAATACGTTGTGGCAAGCCGGCACCGACCACGCCGGCATCGCCACACAGATGGTCGTCGAGCGCCAGCTCGAACTCGAAGGCAAAACCCGCCACGATCTCGGACGCGAGGCGTTCGTCGAGCGCGCGTGGCAGTGGAAGCACGAGTCCGGCAACACGATTACGAAACAGCTGCGACGCATGGGCGCGTCGCTCGATTGGTCGCGCGAGCGCTTCACCATGGACGAGGGCCTGTCGCGCGCGGTAACGGAAGTGTTCGTGCGGCTCTATGGCGAGGGCCTCATTTACCGGGGCAAGCGCCTGGTGAACTGGGATCCGGTGCTGCATACCGCGGTCAGCGATCTCGAAGTCGTCTCCGAGGAGGAACCGGGCCGGCTGTGGCACATCCGCTATCCGATCGCGACCGGCGGTCACGTCGTCGTGGCAACCACGCGCCCGGAAACGATGCTCGGCGACACCGCAGTGGCGGTACATCCGGAAGACGAGCGCTACCAGCACTTGGTCGGCAAGCAACTCGAACTGCCGCTCACCGGTCGGAAAATCCCCGTGATCGCGGACGACTACGTCGACAAGGAATTCGGTTCGGGTTGCCTGAAGATCACACCGGCGCACGACTTCAACGACTACGAGGTCGGCAAGCGCCACAACTTACCCACGATCAACATCTTTACCATCGACGCGCATATCGATCTGCCCGGCTCCAAATACCACGAACTCGATCGCTACGACGCGCGCAAGCAAATCGTCGCCGATCTCGAAGCGCAGGGACTGCTCGAACGCGTACAGGAACACAAGCTCATGGTCCCGCGCGGCGATCGCTCGAATGCCGTCATCGAACCGTTTCTCACGGATCAGTGGTTCGTCAACGTCACTCCGCTCGCGAAAGAGGCCATTGCCGCGGTCGAGCAAGGCCGCATCAAGTTCGTGCCGGAGAACTGGTCCGCGACGTATTACCAGTGGATGCGCAACATCCAGGACTGGTGCATCTCGCGCCAGCTCTGGTGGGGCCATCGCATTCCGGCGTGGTACGACGCCGACGGCAATATCTACGTCGCCCACAGCGCCGCCGACGCGCGCGCGCAAGCCAAAGCCAAGCTGGGGAGCGACGTTCCATTGGAGCAAGATCAGGACGTGCTCGACACTTGGTTCTCCTCGGCACTGTGGCCGTTCTCGACCCTCGGTTGGCCGAACCAAACCGCCGAACTCAAAGCGTTCTATCCGACAAATGTGCTCGTCACCGGTTTTGACATCATTTTCTTCTGGGTCGCGCGCATGATTATGATGGGCCTGAAATTCATGAAGGACGTGCCGTTTCGCGAAGTCTACATTCACGGCCTGATTCGCGACGCGCACGGCGACAAGATGTCGAAGTCGAAGGGCAACGTGCTCGATCCGCTCGATCTGATCGATGGAATCGACCTCGAGAAGCTGGTGCGAAAGCGCGTCACCGGATTGATGCGCCCGCAAGACGCCCCAAAGATCGAAACGACGACGCGCAAGGACTTTCCCAACGGTATTCCCGCCTACGGCACCGACGCTTTGCGTTTTACCTTTGCCAATCTCGCGACTCAAGGGCGCGACATAAAATTCGACTTGGGCCGCATCGAAGGCTACCGCAACTTCTGCAACAAGCTCTGGAATGCGGCGCGCTACGTGCTGATGAATACGGAGGGACAAGACTGTGCCGTACAGGGAAGCACGAATTCCGCGGGAGACAGGATGTCGGAAGCGGCCGGAATCGCCGGCAGCGTCGCGCTCACCGCCGCCGACAAGTGGATCCTCACTCGACTACACGAAGTCACCCAGGAAGTTGAAAACGCGCTGCGAGAATATCGCTTCGATCTTGCCGCGCAGGCGCTGTACGGATTCGTTTGGGACGAATACTGCTCGTGGTACCTCGAACTCAGTAAGGTCGTGTTAACCGACCCGAAAGCGAGCGCCGAATCCCAGCGTGGCACGCGCCGTACTCTCGTGCAGGTTCTCGAAGCGGCCCTACGGCTGCTGCACCCGATCATGCCGTTCATCACCGAGGAAATCTGGCAGCGCGTGGCGCCGCTTGCCGGCAAACTGGGCGACACGATCATGCGCCAACCCTATCCGACCGCGAACGCGAAAGAAATCGACGCGGAAGCGTGCCGCGAGATGGACTGGGTCATGCAAGTCATTAGCGGGATACGCAACATTCGCGCGAGCAACGACATCGCGCCAAGCAAGCTCGTACCGGTCTGCTTCGCCGACGGCGCCGCGCGAGATCACGACCTGTTGAAACGAAACCAACAATACATTGCCACGCTCGCAAGAACCGAATCCGTTACCTGGCTGAAGCAAGGCGACGCCGCTCCGGAATCCGCCACGGTTCTGGTCGGCGAATTGAAGGTCCTGATTCCGCTCGGGTCGCTCATCGATAAGAAAGCGGAACTGGCAAGACTGCAGAAGGAAATCGGCAAGACCGAGAAAGAAATCGAAAAGGCGAAAGCGAAACTTGCCAACGCCGACTTCGTGGCGCGGGCACCGAAGCATGTCGTCGAACAAGAACAGCAGCGCGTAAAAGATTTCGAGTCGGCGCTGGCAAACCTAAAGGTTCAACACGCCAAGGTCGCCGCACTTCCGGGCTGAGCGCCGTTTCACTCTCCCTGCACCCCTTTGCCTTTCACCGAGGCGCCGGCCAGCTGCAGCGCGGCGGTCGGGCCGACCGAGAGGAACAGCGCCGCATCGACAAAATCACCCGCCGCGGAAGGAACGAAAGTCAGCGTTACCGGGACGGCGCCGCCGGGCGGGATCGGGAACTGTTGGGCCGGTGCCGTGACCGCGAAACCTTGTCCGCCCGTGCCCCAATTCACCGTCACGACATGCGTTTGCGTGGTCGAGCTGTTCTTCACGAGGAACATGAGGGGTGCACTGGTCGCGCCGACGGCGACGCTGCCGAAGTCCAGCACTGAATTGGGCGCCGCGCCGCCGCCACGACCGATAGATCACCGACGCTGACCAGACCGACTCCGTTACCCTGCAAAGACACCGGCGTGCGCAGCGGCCGATTGGCGCCGCTCGGATTGAACGCGTCGGGCTTAACCTCGCCGGTTTGTGCGCCGACGGCCCGCGGCTTGAAAACGATCGGCCAAGCATTCGGCGCCTGTGGTGCCGAAGCGCCGGGGTTGACGACCGCGCCTTGAAACGTCGCGGCGCCATAGGCGAACTGCGAATTGTCGTCGAACTTCAGCTGGTAGATTTCCGCGACATCGCCGCCGGTGTTCTGCCAGGAGACGGTTTGCGACGACGACGTTGTGCCGACGAGCACATTGCCAAAGCTAAGCGTCGCGTTGCCGGGAGCCAAGTTCGCCGGCGGGACGTTCTGGCATGCGCATAATGCGCTTAGCACCGCCGTGCAAATAACCACACCCGGGTTCTTCCATCCGCTGAACGTCGTCATGCTGCGTTTCCTCCGTAACTTCGCCTGAGGAACGCAAGCATAGACCGGATCGCGAACCCATTTAACATGGGTTCGCGCCGGCGAACGGGTGCCATGTGTTGGATGGCCTCCGGGCGGCATGCGCGAGCGACCGCCTTTGCGGCGAGAAAGCGTTTTTGGAGACTTATTCGCAGGTTCTCCGGCGTCTCTCTTAATGTCTTGAGAATACGGGCGCCGTTTGCGCGCGAATCCGTCGACGGCAACCAACGGCTGTCACTCCCGGCAATTTTCGGTACGCTTCGACTATCGCCGGGCCGCTCGGCCCGCACTCTGTGGTGAATATCATGGCTGCTTGGCTTCCTGTATTGAAAACCGTCCTGCCCTATGTCACGACCATCGTTACGTCCGCGCTGCCGGTGTTCACCGCAAAGAAGGACAACGAACGCATCGCCGAACTTCAGAACGCCGTCAAACACAACGCGGAATCGGTAAGAGTGCTGGCCGAACAGTTGCAGCGGACCGTTCAAGCCATTGAAGCGGGCGCGGCGTCGGCCGAACGCGCCGTCAAACGAGCGCGGCGCGTAAGCGTGGTTTCGCTAATTGTCGCGACCGCCGCGTTGCTCGTTGTCATCGCGTCCATGTGGATATAATGCGTCGGCGCGTTTAACGCGGTCTCAACCGAACTCCTTCCGCTCAGTTTTCATGTCTGGCATGCATTCGGCCTTCTCGAGCCGCGCGCAATGGGCGCGGTTATTTCTGCCCTTTGCGATCGCCTACTTCCTGTCCTATTTGCTACGCAATGCCAACGCCGTGATATCACCGGTGCTCACGCGCGAACTGGCCTTGAGCGCTTCCGACCTCGGGCTGCTTACCAGCGCGTATTTCTTCGCGTTCGGCGCGTTTCAGATCCCCCTCGGCATGCTGCTCGATCGATACGGTCCGCGGCGCGTGGAGGCGTCGCTCATGTTGTTTGCGGCGGCCGGAACGCTGGTGTTCGCCGTCGGAGAAAGTATCGGCGCGCTTGCCATTGGGCGCGGCCTGATCGGGCTCGGCGTTTCGGCCTGCCTCATGGCGGGATTGAAACATTTCTCGCAGTGGTATCCGATCGAACGCCAATCCGCGATGACCGGCGCGATCATGGCCGCCGGCGGTCTCGGCGCCATCACTGCGAGCGTACCGCTCGAAGCGCTGCTACCGGTGCTTGGCTGGCGCGGTGTGTTCGTCGCGCTGACAGTGATCATCGTCACCGTTGCGGCGTTCATCTATGTCTTCGTGCCGGATCGCGGTGAAACACAACCGCCAATATCCATGGCCGAACAATGGCGCGGGGTCGCACATATTTTTGTTAGCCGCGACTTTTGGCGCTTCGGGCCGCTGATGGCGCTTTTCCCCGGCGGTTTCATGGCCGTGGCCGGGCTTTGGATCGTACCGTGGTTTATCGCCGTAGACGGCCTCACCCGCGACGCGGCGGCGTTCAACTTGTTCGTCATCAGCGTCACTCAACTTGCGGCCTTCTTCGCGATCGCGCTCTTCGCGACGGAAATGATACGTCGCGGTATCGAGCCTTCGCGACTCGTCGGTATCGCCCTGGCGATCTCCTGGCTGGCCCTGGTTTTGGCGGTCGCCGGCGTGCGCCCGGCGTTGCCGCTATGGGCCGCCTACAGTTTCTGCTCCGCCGCCGCGACGCTTCTGTATGCGGCGCTCGGTAGGTTCTTCCCGTCCGAACTCTACGGCCGGGTCAGCACCGCGCTCAACCTGCTCGCTTTCGTCGGCGCATTTTCACTGCAATGGGGGTTGGGTATTCTGGTCGACATGTTCCGGGCGGCCGAATTCACCGAAACCGGAGCATTTCGCTCAGCCTTTACGATCATGGCGGCACTGCAACTTCTCGCCTGGGCGTGGTACTACTGGGGCGGGCGCCGGCGATCTCCGCCGGGTTCAACTTCACAGGTCAAATCGACGTCAACCGCCGCGCAATAAGCCGCGTCCCGCCCTTTTTCTCTGGCATTGGCGCCTTTTGACGGCGCCGCGCCGCCGGGGGTGCCGGGGATAGTTCCGCGAAGCGTCGGGGCCTGTTATCTTAAATATCATTCCTGCGTCACCATCTTGGAGGACTTTCCCGTGGCGGACATCTCTCCTAAAGTCGAACGCAAGGTAGCACTGCTCGACGAGAACAAGACCGTTCTCGATGCAGCGACGATCATGGTCGAGCGGATCATCGGCTCGGTGGTCGCAACCCATTCATCCGTCGTCTCCGGTATCTTCACGGAACGCGATCTCATGCGGGTCGTCGCTCAGAACCAAAATCCGGCAACGACCAAATTGAAAGACGTGATGCGCACCGACATCGTGCGTGCCAGCCCGCACGATAGCGTCGAGGATTGTTTGAGCCTGATGCGCGCGAATCGCTCTCGGCACCTGCTGGTGTACGATCGTGACGAGTTCGTGGGCATCGTATCGCTGCGCGATCTTGCGGCCCTGATGCTGGAAGAGAAAGAGGCGCTGGTCGAAGAGCTTACGAAGTACATCACCAGCTGACGGCGTCGCGCGCTCGAACCGCCGCCGGTTGTGTATCCCCGTTCGGCACGGCGGTAACTACCTTTCCCAGGGCGCTTTTCGCACCTCGCGCCAAACGTCGGCTTCGCTGACGCCGATATCCTGCCGAGCAAAATAGTCCATTCGCGCCAGCTCCGCGCGCTCTCGCGCACGTTTGCGCCAAATCATCAGTTTCGCAGCCGCTTCTCCAAGCCGCTCCTTTACTGCGCCGCCTCTGTGCTGGCCTTGATCGTGAAAGTATATTTCGCCTATATTTAGTCCTGCTAATCTCATTGCCATCTCCGTTAATTTCTTCATACGCGTATTTTGATTGTTTTAGCGCCTCTTACAAACGATAAGTTCTCTTTTGATAGATTAGATTATCTAATGCCGAACCCATTACCCCCACTGGCTTCGCTCCACGCCTTCGAGGCAGCCGGACGCCGCCTGAGTTTCAAGGCGGCCGCGGAAGAACTGCACGTAACCCCGGGCGCGGTCAGCCAGCATATTAAACTGCTCGAAGATCGCCTAGGCAC
>Ga0299906_10002945_pt1 | contig 14069 bp, 13 predicted proteins | sample RVTome_14_FD_200259 | JGI IMG/M metagenome (GOLD analysis project Ga0299906, IMG submission 200259) | Soil microbial communities from uranium-contaminated site in the Upper Colorado River Basin, Wyoming, United States - RVT145D125 (version 2) ... | reverse complement strand
GTCCGGCGTGGCAGCGCATCAATACACGCCGGACCTGAGGTCCGCCGAAGGTCCGGGTCCGAGTCTTCATCCGACGCCAGAGCAGTCATCGCGGTGAATCTCTCCACCAGCCGCATGATCGACGACCTGGCGGCGCAGTATGAAGGTGTGCAGGTCGTGCGCACAGCGGTGGGCGAGGCGAACGTGGTGGCGGCGATGAGGCATGCGGGCGGTCGGGCGCTGCTCGGCGGCGAGGGCAACGGGGGCGTGATCCTGCCGGGGGTGTGCTGGGTGCGGGATTCTCTGTCGGCGATGGCCCTGGTGCTGGGGCTGCTGGCGGATGCTGGGCGGCCGTTAAGTGAGGTGGTGGATTCCCTGCCGCGCTACTCGATGATCAAGCACAAGTTCGATCTGGCGAAGGTGGGCGGCCGCGAGGCGGTGGCGGCGATGATCGAGAATGTGCGGCAACGCTTCAAGGATGAGAATCTCAACGACGCCGACGGCCTGCGCGTGGATGTCGCGGACGGCTGGGTCCACCTGCGCCCGAGCAACACGGAGCCGATCCTGCGCTTGATCGCGGAAGCGAAGACGGACTCGCGGGCGTGGGAATTGATGGACGAGGTGGCGGCGGCGGCGGGGGTGAAGTAGCGGAAAGGTCACGGCTCGTCGGTACGGGGCAATGTTCTCAATCGTTGTGCAACGCTTTGTCTGATCGCGTCATCATCAGAAGTCAGCAGAGACTTGAGGACCTTGACATGTTGCTCCGACAAACTCATTGGTTCAATGACCTGCAATGCATACACGGCCGCCTCGCGGACAGACGGTGACTCATCCTTCAATCCATCCAACACCGATTCGATCATGTGCCCATCTTTGATCGGGTTGAACGCGGACATTTGCCAGATTGCCTCGGACCGAAGTTCGGGTTCGGGATCGCGAATGGCCTCCTGTATGAACCGGCGCGCCTCGTCACGGTGCGCGTCGAAAAGGCAAATCGAGGACAGGGCTCTGGCTCGCACACCGGAGTTTGTGTCATCGTTGAATGCGAGTTTGAGTGCCATCAGGGCGTTTTCGGAGGCCTGTCCACTTCGTCCCATTGTCCCGAGTGCCGAGGCGGCACGTGCTCGCGTGTCAACGTCGGTGCTCTTCAGAAGTCGTACAAGCAGGTCCTCCGGCACCGGACTGTGTGCGCCCAGAAGCCTCAGCGAGCTGATTGCCGACGCGCGAATGTTTGCGTCACTATCATCGAGGAACGGCGAGATCGCTTGCACGGTTTCGGTCGGAAACCTCGTGTCGGTGACGTAGAGAATGGCACGGGCGCGGACCTGCGGATCACCAGAATTCAGAAAACTCATCCGCGCGGCAAAGAGTCGCTCAGCACGTGGTCCGCTGACATGCTCGGATGCCCTCAGCATCCACTCAAGATATGTCATTTGGTCAGCCGGAGGCAACTCGTGTTGTGACCGTACAATGCATGTGTCGGCCAACACATTCCATTGCCAGCCATGGAGTGAATTTGAATCCCAAACGATCCCGCCGACGTAAGGAGAGTCCGGATAGAGTTCGCTGTAGGGGGCCGAAGTCTTTTTCTCAAGTGCCGCGAACGCCCAGTCGTTGTCTGGCAGACGTAGAGCAAGGATGATCAGCGTGTTCGGGACAATCGATGCCCAGCCGTCCCGGCGGATCTTCGGTTGCTGCCACGCGAGCCAGGCGGCGACGAAAACGACCAGACTCAGTAGCACCGTTCGCCAGCGGCGTCGGGTGCGAAAGAACCGGCGATCATTGGCTGATTCATAGCCGCACTCCGGGCACTGCATGCCTTCCGTCCCCGACATGTCATACCAGCACTTCGGGCAGCGACGCCGGCCCCGGGCGCGGTCGGCGAAGAGAGACCAGTACTGGAGCCACAGCCCGGCCAGGGCCAGCGCGCCCCCCAAACCCCAGAACAGCCAGTCGGCGAACATGTGGGTATGGTACCCGCCATGCGCCGGCGGATCACTTCCTCGACCGATACTCGATCATGTTCTCTGTGCGTTCGACGGCATCGGGGGCGTATTGGGCCACGTCGGGGTCCGGGTCAAGCGTCAGTTCCCGCAGCCGCGCGATGTGCGGCGCTCCATCAACGCGAAAGTAGGCGATGCAGGACAGGGCCGTGAGCCGGGCCTTGACGTTGTCGCTGTCCAACAGGTCTGAGATCGTGGCCTGTGGAATCCGGCCGCTCCGGCACAACTGGGAAACGCGTTGAAGCGCGCGATGCTGAATATTGCCCGGCTGGAACGCGTCAAGAATCGTCCGACTGCCGACGTCGGCATCGCCTCCGAGCATGATCATGGCATTGGCGGCGGCCATGCCCAGTTCGAGCTCGCTGTTCTTCAGCAGTGGGGTGATGGCATCCGCAGCGCGTTGTGACTCGATGCCGAGACTGGCGAGGCTGTCGAGAAGCCCGACGTGCCGGTTCGTGGTGGCCGGGCGATCGAGTCCGTCGAGCAGTGCATCGATGGCCCGTTCAGGGTCTCCGCCAAGCCCGACATAGCAGCGTGCGATGAGACCCAGATTCTGTGCCTCGGGCTCCAGCAACGACTCGACAAGTGGCAGGAACGACCGCGTCTCATCACCGCGCTTCATGATCGCCCAGAGGGCCGCCGACTCAACGCCTTCGCCCCACCGGATTGACGATGTGAGGAACTCGGCGACGCGATCATCGAACGGCAGGACCGCCGTCGCCGATGCCAGCGACTTGCGTACAACTTCGGACCAATCGCCGGCAAGGTCAAGAATGGGATCGGCGGCGCCGGGATGATCGACGCTGATCACCGCCAGCGCCCAGATGCAGAACGACCTGATGTACTCATCTCGGTGCTTCAGGCCGTCCATCAAGTGTGGTATGGCACATTCAGCGTCGGTCCCGCATTCGGCGAATGCGCTGAAAAACTCTTTACGGTCGCTGACCATGCGGAATCCGACGAATCGCGGATCAAACGGTAATGAAACCGCAGTATCGCTGCTTGTTCTCATGAACATCAGCGATGAGCTGGCGGCATCGAACATTGACTTGTCATCGGAGCCGAGGAACGGCAGCAGGGCCGGCAGGGCAACGCGCCCTTCGCTTGTAAATTGACCGATGGCCTTGATGGCCGCGAGCCGGACGTTGGACGACTCATGATCCAGAAGTCTGGCGATGACCGGCACAGAGTCCGGATTGATTTCGGTCGCCAGCGCCCAGGACTTCCATGGCTCGGACTCGACCCTGTTGCGCCCGCCGATCTCGATTCGACTCAGGATTTTGGCGGCCTCGATCAATAAGAGATCGTCAGCGGGGGATCTCAGAATTCCAACACACCGATTGACGAGCAGACGGTATTCCCATTGCCGGAGCGTTCCGCCTTCCATGCGCTGCTCCAGTTCCCCGCGCCACACAACATCCAAGCGCGGGTACAGCGCGATCAGCGCTGCCGTCGGCGTCGCGCTCATCCAGCCGTCGCGGTAGACCCGCGGCCCCCAGCCGGTAAAGAGCCCACCGAACAGAAGCAGCGGCCCAAGCGCGGCAAGGCGCCAGCGCCGTCGCGTCCTGAGCATCCTGCGATCCGACTTCGCCTCGCGCCCGCACTCCGGGCAACGTCGCCCCTCCGCCCCCGACATGTCATACCAGCACTTCGGGCAGCGACGCCGGCCCCGGGAACGGTCGTGGAACAGGGACCAGTACAGGAGCCACAGCCCGGCCAGGGCCAGCGCGCCCCCAAGGCCCCAGAACAGCCAGTCGGTGAGCATGAAGGCATTGTACTCGGGATGGGTGCCATGGGCAGGACCGCTGCTCTGAGCGGTTCTGCCCGTGTGGTCTTTAGCGCCCGCGGATGAGTCAGGAACCGCACGGGCATGCTCCGAAGACTCCGCATGCCCATGGCACCCGTCCGATGTCGATCAAACCGTCGCGCGCTTGTGCGACTCGCGCACCTCCCATTTCATCGGCCGCACCGAGCAGTCGATGTGCACCATGAAGAACCCGCCGCCGCGATGGGCGCGCACCAGCGGCCACATGATCTGGCGATCGGTGGTGGGGATGTCGAGCCCCTCGACGTCCTCGATCTTCACCCATTCGAGATCGCCCTCCTTGAAGTGCATGCTGGCGATCTCATCGTGCCGCACCGGCCGCATGACCTCGAAGAGGAAGATCAGCCAGTGGTGCTCGCCCTCGTAGGCGGTCTCGGAGACGATCCCCGTCAGGTGCAGATCAACGGCCGCAATCTCCAGCCCCACCTCCTCCATGATCTCCCGCGCTGCGGCATCGTGCGGCGACTCGCCGCGCGCCACCTCCACCTTGCCCCCGATCGGGCTGTACATGCCCATGTTGGGTTCCTGGGCCCGGTGCAGCATCAGCACGCAGCCCGCATCGTCATACAGATAGCACAGCACGGCGACGCGATAGGGCAGCGATCTCACATCGTGGGCGGGCATGAGGGCAGGATAGCGGGGGGGAAAGTCGAAAGTTGAAAGTTGAAATGGCCCCCCTCATGGCTCATCGCTCATCGCTGCTCCGCGCTGACGGCCTCCTTCACAAGCGCCTGCTCCACCTTCGCCTGACCGAGCACCGCGCGCAGACGCTCGATCACCTTCTCCCCCGTCGCCCCCGGTGCTGTCAGCGGCAGGCGCAACGCGCCCGTGTCGCGCCCCAGCAGCGCCAGAGCGGTCTTGACCGGCACGGGGTTGGCATCGAGCGTCAGCAGGGCCTTGGCGATCGGGTAGAGTTCGTGGTGGATGGCGCGGGCGCCCGCCCAGTCATCCGCCTCGATCGCGCTCCACATGGCCGCCACTCGCCCCGGGAGCAGATTGGACAGAACCGAAATGACGCCGCTGCCGCCCAGAATGGCCATGGGCAGCGTCATCGGATCATCGCCGCTCAGGACGCTCAGGTTCGTCAGGGCGATCGTCTCGTTGACCAGGTCCAGCCCGCCCGTGGCATCCTTGATCGCCACGATGTTCGGATGCGCGGCAAGTCGCACAATGGTCTCAATGGTCAGGCACACGCCCGTGCGGCCGGGAATGTTGTACAGCACGACCGGCAGGTCACACGCATCGGCGATGGCCATGAAGTGCCTGTAGAGGCCTTCCTGCGAGGGCTTGTTGTAGTAGGGGTTGACCTGGAGCGAGCCATCGGCGCCGACGGCCGCGGCGAGGCGGTGCAGGTGGATGGCGTGGGCGGTGTTGTTGGAGCCGGCCCCAGCGATGGTCCTGAGCCCCAATGCGCGGGCCTGGTCGGTGGCGGTCTCGACCATCTGCCGGTGCTCGCGCTCGGTGAGGGTGGGCGCCTCGCCCGTCGTGCCGCAGGGGACGATGCCGGTGACGCCGGCGAGGGACTGGAGGCGGATGTTGTCGGCGAGGCGCGTGAGGTCGATCGACTCGCCATCTGCGGTGAAGGGCGTGATGAGGGCGGTGAAGACGCCGCGGAACGTCGATCGGGGTTGGTTCTCGATCATGGGGCACCTCGGGGTTCACTCATCGACTGGGAAGAGGCCGTCGCCGCGCGTGCCACGGCTCTATGAGCCGTGTTTGTGGGCCGACGGTCGAGCATCCGCACGGCCGACACGGCCGTGGCACACCAGGTTCGTCAACGGTCAGTCATCAACCATCGTACGCGAATCGCGGCCGAACGCCGCCGCCTCGCGCATCAGCGCTTTCATATCGGCCACCGCCTGCCGCATGCCGACAAAGACCGCGCGGCTGACGATGGCGTGACCGATGTGCAGCTCGCGCACCTGCGGCAGCGCGGCCACGGGCTGCACGTTGAAGTAGTTCAGGGCATGGCCGGCGTTGAATCGCATGCCCGCCTGGCGGATCAGCCGCCCGGCGGCGCGGATCTTGTCCAGCTCGGCGACCACGGACGGGCTCTCGGCATCGCGGCCGTGGTTGTAGAAGGCGTGGGCGTAGGGTCCGGTGTGGACCTCGCAGACCTGAAAGCCGCACGCGTGGGCGGCCTCGATCTGGCGCGACTCGGCGTCGATGAAGGCGCTGACGACCAGCCCGGCCGCCCGGAGGTGAGCGACGACCTCGGCGAGCCGCTTGACCTTTCCCGCCACATCCAGCCCGCCCTCGGTGGTGATCTCCTGCCTGCCCTCGGGCACGAGCATGGCGAGCTGCGGCCTGATGGCGCAGGCGATGCCGATCATCTCATCCGTGGCGGCCATCTCCAGGTTGAGCTTGACGTGCACCAGTTCGGCAAGGCGGCGGACATCATCATCCTGAATGTGCCGCCGATCCTCGCGCAGGTGAAGCGTGATGCCATCGGCGCCGCCCAGGTGCGCCTCGGTGGCGGCCCACACGGGGTCCGGCTCCCAGGTGCGCCGGGCCTGGCGGATGGTGGCGACGTGATCGATGTTGACGCCAAGCTCGATCATGGGCGCGCAGGGTAGGTGGGCGAACTGGGCAATACAAGCGTCCGGCGCGCTCCCGGAATAGCCGCGCCGGGGATAGAAGCGATTGCGGGACCTGCCATCGCTGTGGTGGGGGCTCGGCGTCGCGGGTATGATCCGTCGGGCGACGGCTCCCGGGTCGTGCCGCCGGCGAGGCAACGGCCATGAACGAGTTCGATCACAAGCTGGCCCAGCTCAAGGATGATCTCATCACGCAGGGCAACCGCGTGGTCGACATGGCCCTGCGCGCGGTGGAGGCGTACTTCGACCTCAGCCACGAGAAGGCGCGGCAGGTGGCCACCTTCGACCGCGTGGTGGACCGGGTCGACGTGGAGATCGAGCGGGCGTCGATCCCGCTGCTGGCGATGGGCGTGACGGATGAACACAAGATCCGGTCCGTGCTCACGATCGTGAAGGTGAACAACGAACTGGAACGCATCGCCGACTGCGCGGTCACGATCACCGAGGCGGTGGCGGACATGGACGCCTCGTCGGACCGCCCGCCGCTGACCTTCCGCATGATGGCCAACAGCGTCATCGGCATGCTCCGCGACGCCAACAAGGCCCTGGCCGAGAACGACACGGTCCTGGCGAATCGCGTGCTGGACTTCGACGACACGGTGGACAAGTTCCGCAGCGAGATCGGGCTGGATGCCGAGCAGAAGGTGGCCTCCGGCGAGTTCGGTGTGCGTTTCGCATTCCGGCTGCGGACCGTGACCAAGGCCCTGGAGCGCATCGCCGACCACTGCACGAACATCTGCGAGCAGGTGATCTACCTGGAGACGGGCCAGATCGTGCGCCATCTGCCGAGCGGATGGTCCGAACCGGTGATGCCGGACTCCTGATTCGCCCCGCGCCGTCAAGACTCCGATGCCGTCGCGACCGCTCGTCGCGGGCCGGCCCGCGTCGCGGCGCTGCGCGGCGTTTCACAGCCGCGCTGCACACGCTATGATGGGCCCCGACACGAGTTGCCCGCGCCATGACCACCTCGACGACGCTCAATGAACGCCTGGCCCAGGTCCGCGAGACGCTGGAGCGGCACGGGCAGGGCCACCTGCTGCACTTCGCCGACGAACTGGCGCCCGACCAGCGCCTGTCGCTCATCCACCAGATCGAGGCGATCAACTTCCGCGAGCTCGACGGCCTGATCGAGACCTACGTCCGCGGCGCCCAGGCGGCGATCATTCCCGACGACCTGGCCCCGGCGCCGTGCTACCCGACCGAGGCGGGCGGCGCGTATGACGCGGCCCATTCTCGCGAGGCCGGCGAGACGCTCATCCGCCAGGGCCGGGTGGCCGCGTTCACCGTTGCCGGCGGACAGGGCTCGCGCCTGGGCTGGAAGGGCCCGAAGGGCACCTACCCGGCGACGATCGTCACGGGCAAGCCGCTCTTCCGCGTCATCGCCGAGCAGATCATCGCCGCCGAGAAGAAGTACCGCGTGGTGATTCCGTGGTATATCATGACCAGCCCGATGAACGATCTGGAGACGCGGGCGTTCTTCCAGGACAACAACGGCTTCGGGCTCATGCGCAGCAACATCTTCATGTTCCCGCAGGGCGTCATGCCCTGCCTCGACGCGGCGACGGGAAGGATCCTGCTCGCTGAGAAGGGCCAGATCGCCCGCAACCCCGACGGCCACGGCGGCTCCATCAAGGCCCTGCGCGAGAGCGGCGCGATCGAGGACATGCGGTCGCGCGGCATCGAGCACATCAGCTACTTCCAGATCGACAACCCGCTGGTGCGCGCCATCGACCCGCTGTTCATCGGCCTGCACGCCCAGGCGCCCGATTCCTCCGCGGAGATGTCGAGCAAGATGGTCGTGAAGGCCGGCCCGGAGGAGAGAGTTGGCGTCTTCTGCCGCTCGGGACGCAGGACGATGGTCATCGAGTATTCCGACCTGCCCGAGGCGCTGGCGACGCAGCGCGATGAGGCCGGCCACCTGCGCTTCAACGCCGGCTCGATCGCGATCCACCTGATCGGCGTGGACTTCGTCGAGCGCCTGACCGCCGATCGCGACCATTTCGGCCTGCCGTGGCATCGCGCTGACAAGAAGGTGCCGTTCGTCAGCCTGGAGACGGGGCGCACGGTGGAGCCGCAGTCGCCGAACGCCGTCAAGCTCGAGGCGTTCGTCTTCGACGCGATACCGCTGGCCCGGTCGTCGATCGTGGTGGAGACGAAGCGGGTGGAGGAGTTCGCCCCCATCAAGAACCGCGATGGCGTCGATTCGCCGGCGACGTCGCACCAGATCCAGTCCGACCGGGCCGGCGCGTGGCTGGAGATGCACGGCGTTCGCGTGCCGCGCGATGCCGATGGTCACGTCGATGCCCGGATCGAAATCGGTCCGCTCACGGCCATCGAGCCGGCGGACCTGGTGGGGATCGATCTGCCGGAGTCCATCGAGCCGGGCGACAGCGTGGTGTTCTGAAGCACATTTGGGCCTTCAATGGCGGGTGCCATGGGCATGCGGAGTCCGAATCCGGGGGCGGAGCATGCCCGTGCGGATTGCCGCTGACGCTCGGCTCGTTCCAATGCCAGTTGACCGATTGCCACGGGCAGACCCGCTCAAAGCCGCGGGTCTGCCCATGGCACCCGCGCGGGGACTGAGAGCCCGCCTCACCGGACGCGCACAATCTCGGCGGCGATGGTCTCGATGCACGCCGCCGGATCGCTCATCGCCCGCTCAAACCCGAATCGGTCGGCCAGCGAAATGAACTGCGTCAGGAAGCCGCCCGTTGATGCATCGCAGCACGCGGCGGCATCCTCCGCCGCCTGGCCGACGATGGCGATGCACGGTTTGCCGAGTCGATGGGCGACACGGGCGACGCCGAAGCACGCCTTGCCGCGCATCGTCTGCGCATCCAGGCGGCCTTCGCCCGTGAGCACGAGGTCCGCCCGGCCGCATCGGGACTCAAATTCCAGCAGATCGAGCACGAGGTCGATGCCCGATTCCAGCGTCGCGCCGCACAAGGCCATCAGTCCGAATCCCGCGCCGCCTGCCGCGCCCGCACCGGGCATCGATGAATCAGCGGTCGTCAATTCGGCCAGGTGTGCCAGTCCCGCATCAAGGCGGCAGACCATGTCCGGCGTGGCGCCCTTCTGCGGGCCGTAGACCGCGGCAGCGCCATTGGGCCCGATCAGCGGATTCGACACATCGCACGCGACCCGCAGCCGCGCTGACAGTCCGGCCCGCCGGCAACTCGCGATGGTCGGCAGCATCGCGCCCGTGAGCGGCCGGCTGATTCGGCGTCCCTCGTGGTCGATGAATGCCGCGCCAAGGGCCTGGGCCATGCCGCATCCGCCATCGACCGTCGCGCTTCCTCCGATGCCGACGATGATGTCGCGGCAGCCCTCATCGAGCGCGGCGGCGATGAGCTGCCCGACGCCGAAGGTCGTCGTCCGGGTCGGATCGCGCTGATCGGGCGGAACCAGGGCCAGCCCGGCGGCCTCGGCCAACTCGACGATGCCCAGGCGCCGCTCGACCACGACGCCGAATCGGGCCTCGACCGGCGCTGCCTCGGGCCCGAGCGGGCCCGTGACCTGGCGATGGTGGATCGCGCCGTTCAGGGCCGTCGTGAGGATGTCGAGCAGGCCCTCGCCCCCGTCGGAGACCGGGCAGTGGTCGATCGTCGCATCCGGCCGCGCCTCGGCGGCGCCCCTGGCCATCGCCCGGGCGACGGCATCGGCGGGGAGCGATTCCTTGTAGCTGTCGGGCGCGCAGACGATGTGCATGGCGCGGTCAGTGTACGGCCGGCGGGTCGCGATTCATCATGACCGCGAATCGAGTCGATGAATCCCGACATCGGCGGTCCGGTCGGCTACCATCACGCGTTCGAGCGGCGGGCGACTCATGGAAGAATTCGTCCTCAACTGCATTGAGCTCTACGGCCCTTTCGCCGTGTTCCTGTTGCTGATGCTCTCGGGAATCGGCATTCCGCTGGGCGAGGATTTCATCGTCATTCCGGCGGGCATCCTCGTGGCCGGCGGCCACATGAACCTGGAGCTGACGGCGCTGATGGCCTACCTGGGCGTGGTGTGCTCGGACGCCCTCTGGTTCACCATCATCTCCCGTTACGGCAGCCGTCTGCTGGAGAAACGCTGGCTGCGGCGGATGGTCCATCCCCGGCGGCTCCTTCAGGCCAAGCATCAGCTCGACAAGCGGGGGGCGTGGATGATCGCCTTCGCGCGATTCATTCCCGGCAGCCGCAGCAGCGCGATCACCGTCGCCGCGATGCTGCACATGCCGTTCTGGAAGTTCGCGGTCGCCAGCGCGAGCTGCACACTGGTCACCGTGCCGCTCCAGCTCGGGCTTGGGGTCTTCATCGCCCAGGGCATCGGCACCAAGGGCACCGCCAACCTCCTGCTCCAGATCGTCGGGCTGATCATGCTGCTGATCGCCTTCTTCGTCGTCGGCGGTCTGATCCGGAATCATCGCAAGTCCAAGAAGGGCCCGCCGCGGGCGAAGGCCAAGTGGCTTCGCCGATTCCGCCTGGCCCGGCGGAAGCCGTTCAAGCCGGTCTCGACCGTGGGCCGGTCGTCGCCGGGCGCGACCGAACAGCCGCGCTGACGCCGGCGGTGCGCGGGCGACTTCATGCGGCATCGGCTATGCTGGCCCGCGATGTTGTTGCGCTGCCCCGGCCCCTATCCGCGGGTCCGCGGGTTCGCGGGTCCGGGGGGGTCCGGGGGGGGGTCTGGGGGCGAGGAGTGGTTCGATGCGCGCCGTGGTCACCGGCCAGATCGGCATGAACAAGAAGCCCTATCTCGATGCCGTGGCCGAGCGCCACGGCGAGATGGGCGGGCGCCTGGAGGTCTTCCACGTCGGGGAGATGATGTACGCCGAGGCCCCGGACATCCGCCCGGGGCGAATCCTCGACCTGCCCCTGAGCCGCCTGACCAGTCTGCGCCGGGCCATCTTCAAGGACATCATCGCCGCCACCTCGCCCCCCCAGGCCCATCCCGATGTCATCGTCAACACGCACGCGACGTTCCGCTGGCGGCACGGGCTGTTTCCGGCGGTGGATTTCGACCTGGTCGAACGGTTCGAGCCGGACATGTTCATCTGCCTCGTGGACAACATCGAGGTGGTGCACCACCGCCTGCACGCCGAGCACGACATCGACGCCACGCTCAAGGACTGCATGGTGTGGCGCGAGGAGGAGATCCTGGCCACGGAAATGCTCGCCCAGGCGATGGGCTGCGCCGGGCGGTTCTACATCATGAGCCGCGGGCGGCACCAGGACACGATCGAGACCTGCCGGCGGCTGATCGCCCACCCGGACATGAAGAAGGTCTACCCCAGTTTCCCCATGACCCACGTGGTGGACCTGCCCGATGTACTGGCCGAGATCGACCGCTTCCGCGCCGAGCTGGCGCGGCACTTCATCGCCTTCGATCCCGGCGATGTGGATGAGAAACTCCTGCTGGAGCGGGCGATCGAGGCCGCCAAGAAGGGCCAGGACCGGCTGGAGATCGAAGCGCACAGTTTCGGGGGGCGCCACGCCGGACCTGACGCCCACGCCGGACCTGACGTGCGTCCGGGGGTGGGAAGGTCCGGGTCCGGTTCCGAGCCGGCAGTCGAGCCGCTGCGCGTGTCCGTGCGCGAGGTCATCGACATCGCCGGCGACATCGACGGTCAGATCTACATGCGCGACTTCAAGCTCATCGATCAGTCGGACATGATCTGCTCGCTGATTCCCGAGCTGCCCGGCGGGGCCCCCGGACTGTCCAGCGGCGTCGAGCGCGAACTCCAGCACGCCTGGGAGCACACCAAAGAGGTCTACGTGGTGTGGAAGCCCAGGCGATCGCCCAGCCCGTTCATCACCGAGACGGCGACTCGGATCTTCTCATCGGTGGATGAGGCGCTGGAGCACTTCCAGGAGAAGGGGATGATGACGCCGATGGGGCTGTTCGAGCAGTAGCCGCGTTCGAATCGCATGAACAGGAATGAGTCGCGATGTATCCCTCGCTCGAGTATGTGCTGACGAAGCGGTATTTGGTCGGAGTGTTCCTGCGCTGCGGGGCGCTGGCCCTGTTCATCATGGGGGCGATCCCGCTCCTGCAAATGGCCGTCCAGATCATCTCGGACAACACGAGCTCGAGGATCCAGATGGGAATTCAGCGCCGCCTGACGACGCTGGAGTTGATGCTGGCGTATCTGCCGGCGACGCTTCAGTACATTGTGCCGGCCGTGGTGCTGCTGATGTTCCACGATCGCATGGCGAGGTGGATCGCCCCGCTGCCGCGCCCGCGATGTCCTGAGTGCGGCTACTGGATCCGCGCCGGCGCTTCGCCCAAGTGCCCGGAGTGCGGCTCGGCGCTGCCGAAGGCGCTGGTGGAGCGGGGGGAGGACAAGTGACAGACGGAGCCGGCAAGAAGCCGTCGAAGACTCAGCCGCCGGTCATTGTCACGGACCAGACGTTCCGGCGCCGCCATGTCGTGCAGACGGTGCTGCGGGCAGCAATGCTGCTGCTGGTCGTGGCGGGACCGATTCCGTTCATGGTCTATTTCATTCGCTCCTGGTGGTCGTGGAGCGAGACCACATCCACTTTCCTGTCCTGGCTGTTCACGACCCGGTCACGTTATAACGATGAAGCAGGCATCTTCGTGGCGTGCCTGATCCTGGCGACTGCCCTTCGAATAGGCGAGCGGTGGCTCCTTCGCTGGCTGGTCCCGGCGATCAGACCGGTGTGCCCGGAGTGCGGCTACTTGATCCGCGCCGGCGCTTCGCCCAAGTGCCCGGAGTGCGGGGCGACGCTGCCCAAGGCGATGGTAGAGCCAGGAGAGCAATGAGGGTGCCATGGGCAGGCGGAGTCTTCGGAGCCTGCCCGTGCGGAGTGTCGCTGGCGATCGGCTTGTTCCAATGCCAATTGGCCGCTCGCCACGGGCAGAGTCGCCCAAGGCGGCAACTCTGCCCATGGCACCCGCTCCTCGCCCACGTGCCCGGAGTGCGGCTCGGCCCTGCCGAGGGCGCTGGTGGAGCGGGAGGAGGACGCGAGCTAGACGTGCCGTGATGACGCCGCATGGTGCCACTGACTCGCTCCGCTTTGAGAGCGAGTCAGTGCGAATCGCGAACGATTGCCGGCACTGGCTCCGGACGCACGTGGCCAGCCGCACTGATTCCCCGCCCCAAAGCGGGCAGTGAATCAGTGGCACCGTCGACCTGACCATCCTCATTCATCCGGCACAACCATTCGCCCCATGCCGCGCTACAGGATCACGGCGGGGTGGCGTGGTAGCCGCCGCTTCACGGGGGTGGGCGGGAACCACGACGGCACGGCACGACATTCGGCCGCGCGCAGCGCGTGCTTCCGGCCCACCCCCGGATAGCGGCCGGTTGCGCGCCACCCACCGTCATGCACGGGGCATGCCTCGCCCAAAGCGGCGAGGCATGGCACCGCCGGGGCCCATCTCGCGTGATCGTCTACCATTGCCCCCATGCCGCGCTACAGGATCACGGTCGCCTACGACGGCACGAATTTTCACGGCTGGCAGAAGCAGCATCCGCCCGGAGCGGAGCCGCTGCGCACCGTCCAGGGCGTGCTGGAGGAGGCCGTCAGGTCGATCGCCGGTCTGGAGAAGGTCAACGTGCTCGGGGCCTCGCGCACGGATTCGGGCGTGCACGCGCGCGGACAGGTCGCGGCCTTCACCATCGAGCGCGAGTTCGACCCCGAGAAACTGCCCATGATCATT
>Ga0299906_10002944_pt1 | contig 14070 bp, 14 predicted proteins | sample RVTome_14_FD_200259 | JGI IMG/M metagenome (GOLD analysis project Ga0299906, IMG submission 200259) | Soil microbial communities from uranium-contaminated site in the Upper Colorado River Basin, Wyoming, United States - RVT145D125 (version 2) ... | reverse complement strand
GCACGGCGCCGCCGTCGAGGCCGAGGTGCTCATGGTAGATGCTGCCCCCGAGCTCGTGCGCGGTCGTGCCGAGCAGGAGGAGGCGGTCGCCGGCCTGCTTGAGGTCCATCGTGGTGGCGTGGCGGAAGTGATCGAGGATGCCGATGCCGAGCAGGGTGGGCGTGGGCGGGATCGCGCGCGTAGGGCCCTCGTTGTAGAGGCTCACGTTGCCGCTGGAGAAGGGGACGCCGAGGGCGCGCGCCATGTCGCCGAGGCCGTGCGCGGCGTCCTCCAGCTCGCCCATGCGCTCGGGCTTCTCCGGGTTGCCGAAGTTGAGGTTGTCGCAGAGGCTGCTGAGGCGGGCTCCGACGGCGGCCAAGTTGCGGACGGCCTCGTCCACGGCCGCGGCGGCGCCCCGGTACGGGTCGCGCTCGCAGTAGCGCGGGTTGACCGCCGTGGTGAGGGCGAGGCCCTTGTCGGACTCCGGCACCGGCTTGAGGACCGCGGCGTCGCCGGGGCCCTCCTGGCCGATGACGCCCTGGAAGGGCTTCAGGACCGTGGCGGCACGGACCTCGTGGTCGTACTGGCGCACGACCCACTCCTTGCTCATGACGTTCGGGTGCGACAGCAGCGCGCGAAGCGTCTCCCCCGCGGACGCGGGGGGCGGGAAGTCCGGACCCGCGCCTTCGGGGCCGGGACGCGGCACGGCGTGGCGCGCGTAGACGGGGCCGCCTGTGCTGAAGGCCAGATCCAGTTCAAGGACGGTCCGGCCGTCGAAGCGGGCGTGGTTCACGGGCTCCCCGATGACGCGGCCCACGGCCACGGCCGGGACGTCCCACTTGCGGGCCACCTGCAGGATGCGCTCGACCTGCTCGGGCCGCGCCGTGACCATCATGCGCTCCTGCGATTCGCTGACCCAGATCTCCCAGGGGCTCATCCCCGCGACCTTCGTCGGCACGCGGTCGATGTCCAACTCGCAGCCGAAGCCGGCGTCGTGGGCCATCTCGCCGGCGACGCACGAGAGGCCGCCACCGCCGAAGTCCTTGCAGCCCGTGACGAGGCCCTTCTCGATCAGCTCCAGCGTGACGTGCATGAGCGGCTCCTTCAGGATCGGGTCGCCCACCTGGACGGCGCTGCGGCTGGATTCCTCGGAGCCCTCGCTCAGCTCTTCGGAGGCGAAGGCGACGCCGTGGATGCCGTCGCGGCCCGTGGCGTTGCCGAGGTACACGAACACATCACCGACGCCGCCGGCGCGGCTGCGGACGATGCGGTCCCGGCGGACGACTCCGATGCAGCCCACGTTGACGAGGCAGTTGCCCGTGTACCCGGGGTGGAAGGTGATGCCGCCGGCGACCGTCGGGATGCCCGTCCTGTTGCCGTAGTCGCGGATGCCCTCGATGACGCCCTGCAGCAGGAAGCGCGGGTGCTTGACCCCCGGCGGCAGCGACCCGTGGGGCGTGTCGAGGGAACCGAAGAAGAGCGGGTCGACGAGGGCCACGGGCTGCGCGCCCATGCAGACCACGTCGCGAAGGACCCCGCCGACGCCGGTCGCCGCGCCGCCGTACGGCTCGATCGCCGACGGGTGGTTGTGGCTCTCCAGCTTCGCCGCGTAGCACCAGTCCCCGTCGAAGGGGACGATGCCCGCGTCCTCGCGGAGCAGGATCTTGTCCTCGTGGATGCCGTAGACGTGCCGCTGCAGCACAGGCTTCGAGGATTTGTAGCAGCAGTGCTCGGACCACGCCTGCCCCAGCGCCTCCAGCTCCACGTCCGTGGGGTCCTCGCCGCGGCTTGCGAAGTGGTCCCGGGCCGACCGCATCTCCTCCAGGCTCAGGCCGATCGACATGGCCCGGCTGCAAGCGACGAGCTGCTCGTCGCTCATGGCGGCGAGGGCGAACCGCCGCATCGGCGCCCCCGCCTCCCGGCGCACGTGGCGCTCCCAGCCCGGCACCGTCCTCTGGCTCACGCGGCATCCTCCTCGAGGGCTGCAAGCGCGATCGGCAGGCGGCGTGCGACCGGCGCCTCCGCATCGGCCGCGCTCATCCGACGATCCTCACCGAGTAGTCGTGCACCACGGGGTTCGTGAGGAGGCGCCGGCACATGCGGTCCACTTCGCCCCTCGCCTCGTCGGCGGGCAGGTCGAGGTCGATCTCCCACACCTTCGTCGTGTGGACGCCCTTCACGGAGTCGAAGCCCAGCAGGTGCAGGGCCTTCGCCGTGTTCTGCCCTTCCGGGTCGCTGATGCCGTCCTTCAGGTGAACGATCACTTCGGCGCGGACCATGGTGCTCCCTGGGTCACGCCAGGCGGACCGCCGTTAAAGGTTTGGCTTGCGGGTCCGTGCGTCCGGTCCGCCGGCCCGCGCGTGGCGCTCCCGCAGGGCGGCCAAGCGGCGTCCTAGCGGCGTGGCCCGGGCCCGCGGCCCGCCCTGCCCGGCCGCGGCCTTTGTAGGACGGTACGTCCCGTCGTCCTCGACGCCCGTGCGTCGCTTGTTGGCGGGTGCGGTCAACGCGGGCGCCATGACGTCTCGGACTTCAAGCCTCCGGGCGGCGGCACCGCGGCGGGCGGCCCGCCGGCGGGGACGTCGGCGCCTCGCGTCCCGAACCGCCGCGGCGGCCCCCACAACAAAAGAGACGACTCTTATACCCTGGGTCCGATGCCTACGATCGGGGATGCACATGCACGAGGAACTTCATCCTTTGCGGGGAGGTTCGCCGATCCGCGTCGCGGCGGGCTCTGTCCCCTGCCGCCTGCGCCACGAGGGTCACGAGCATCACGTCCAGATCTACCCGGATACACGCATGGTCCAGGTCAAATGGCAGCACAAGGTGCCGGGGTGCCAGGTGCTCGCGGCCCTGAGCCTCGGCCCGCCCGCCGTCGTCTACGAGGCGGAGACCTGCTGGTACACGCTCCACACGCTGCCCGAAGGCGAGTTCCGGCCCGCCTGGGAGACCCTGAAGCAGGGCGACTGGGTCCCCTTCGAGGGCGTCGGCAAGGCCTGCTGAGGGACCGCCGACCCGAAACGCCGCGTGGGCCAGAGGGTCCTTCGGCAACCCGGTGAAGCGGTGCGCAACCTGCGCGTTGCCGGTCCCCGCCTGGGGTTGCACGAGCCTTTTGACCCCGACGAGGTTCTTCTTGGATCGCCCGGGTGGTCGGTGCACCGTCCGGCGAACAAGGAGACAAGAACATGAACAAGAAAACGGTACGACGGACGATGGTCCTCGGCCTGATGGCGCTTGCCGCCCTCATGGTCGTGCAGCCTGCCAGCGCAGGCCCCTGCGACGCCGGCGTCGGGTACAACCCGGAGAACAACAACGCAGGCGCAGGATTCGAGAACGGCGAGCTCTGGTACAACACGCAGACCGGCATCAGCCCCTCGGTGCACACGAGCTGCCTTCCCCCCATCGTGATCGAGTACCGGATCCTCCAGTAGGACCGGACCAAGACCTTCCCCTTTCCCCCGAAAACAGACGCCCCGGGCCCGCGTTCCGGGTCCGGGGCGTCACCGGCCTTCGCGCCCACGTCCTGCGTCCACCGACGCAGCCAGGCCTTCCCACGACGGCCGCGCCAGGCTGTTGGACCGAACCGGTCCAAGCTCCTCCGACGCCTGAACCTCCACGGTTCCCGCCGGATGCAGGAACGCCGTCGACCCGTCGACCCCTACCCTTCATATACCCCATGGTCCTCGGCGGCTCCTGTCCTTCAGGTGACCCCATGGCCCTCTGGCAAGGTGAATCCCGTCGCAAGCCCACCGGTGGCCGCCTCGCGCCCTCCCGGCACAAGCGTCGCCGCGAGATCGCGCGCGAGCACGTCGACACGCACGTGGGCGGGCACGCCCAGAAGCTCGTCCGCACGAAGGGCGGCAACCAGAAGATCCGTCTGCTCCGCACGGACCGGATCAACGTCACGGACCCGAAGTCCGGCAAGACGCAGCCCGCGACGCTGACGACGGTCACGGAGAACCCGGCGAACATCCACTACGTGCGCCGGAACATCATCACGAAGGGCGCCATCGTGGACACCTCGGCCGGCCAGGCGCGCGTCACGAGCCGCCCCGGCCAGGACGGCGCTCTGAACGGCGTCCTGGTGTGAGCATGGCGAGCCGCGGCGGCGACTCGTTCGTCCTGTGGCCCCGCTATTTCGATGCCCGCCTTAGCCGTGCCGAGGGAAGGCGCGTGCCGAAGGACCTGGCCGTGCGGGAGCCTGACGTGAAGTGGCTCGAGAGCGCGGCGAGGAAGGCCGGCCTGGACCCCGTGGTCCAGGCGGACGCGAAGCACCCGGCGAAGCCGTACCGCGTCGCAGGCCGCGTGCTCGTCCCGAAGGCGGACGGCAAGGAAGCCACGATCCGCCGCGTCGCGGAGAGGATGGCCGAGGGGCCCTGAAGGGCCCCGGGGACCGCACACCACCTGGCCTGTCCCATGCCCTTCTTACGGAGGCAGGCCCTCGCGGGGTTGAGGGGATGGCGAGCTACTGTCCGACGTGCCGTGGCCTCATGCGGCCCCGCCGAGGCGTCCTGGAGTGCATCCGCTGCAGCCAGGGGCGGCGGGGGCGCACCGTGATGACCAAGGGCCGCCGCATCCGGCTGGCCGACGGGCAGGCGGCCCTCATGGACCCGGGCTCGGGCACGCCCCGGGCCGCGGGCGTCGATCCGCCCCTGCAGCCGCAGGCGAGCCGATGGCGCCCGAAGCCGGACGGGGGCACGCCGCATCCGCAGCTGGGACTCTTCCCGCACGATGTCATCCGGGACGGCCAGAAGCGCTTCGCGCGCGACGTGACGCTCGCTGTGGCGGGCGGACGTCACCTCGTGGCGCAGGCGCCGACCGGGATCGGCAAGACGGCGGCGAGCCTGGCCCCGGCCGTGCAGCACGCCCTCGCCGAGGGCAAGACGGTGCTTTTCCTGACGAGCCGTCAGAGCCAGCACCGCATCGCCGTGGACACGCTGCGGCAGATCCAGGACCGCCGCGGCGCCCGCTTCACTCTGGTCGACCTGGTCGCGAAGCGGGATATGTGCCTGCGCCGGGAGGCCGCGGAGATGCACCCCGCGCGCTTTCCCGACTTCTGCGCCACGGAGACGCGGACGAGGAGTTGCCCGTTCCTGGGCGACGTGGACGACGGCACCCTGAAACGCGTGCACGGCGGCGTGTTCCACACGGAGGAGCTGATGCAGGCCGCCAAGGAGGCGATGCTGTGCCCGCACATGGTCGCCATGGAGGCCGCCAAGCACGCCCACGTCGTCGTGGCGGACTACAACCACCTGTTCAGCGACATCCGGGAGCGCAGCCTGGAGCGGCTCGGCGTCCGGCTCGGCGACCTCGTCGTCATCGTCGACGAGGCGCACAACCTGCCCGAGCGCATCCGGCAGAACCACGCGCACCGTGTCACGCCCTTCCTCCTCGACCGCGTCGAGGAGGAGGCGCGGGCCCACAAGGCGCGCGACGTGGTCGCCGACGTCGCCGCGCTGCGGACCGCCTTGCGGGAACTGGCCGACGCCGCAGTGCGCGAGGGGCGCGCCGAGGAGGCCAAGGTGGCCGAGGACCGCAGCCACGTCGTCCGCCTCGCCACGGAGGACCTGCATGCGGCCTTCGAGGCGGCCCGCAACCGCGGCACGCTCGGCGGCCTCCACCGCACCTTGCAGGACACCATCGACGACCTCGCCCCTGTGGTGAAGAAGGCGAAGCAGGGCACGGACGCCGCGGTGCAGTCGGAGCACCTGCAGAAGGCCCTGGAGGACTGGGGCCGCTTCCGGACCGGCGCGCTGCGGTTCCTGCAATGGGAGGAGACGCCGGACGGCCCCACGGTCGGCCTCCACGTGCGCCTGCTCGACCCCGCCGTCGCCGCGGGCCCGGTCTTCGACCACGTCCACAGCGCCGTGCTGATGAGCGGCACGCTCGAGCCCCCCGAGATGGCCCGGGACCTCCTGGGATTGGAGGAACCGCGCACCGCGGTGCGCCGCTACGTGAGCCCGTTTCCCGCCGAGAACAGGCCGGTCTGCGTGGCGCGCGGCTACACGACGCGGTACCGGGAACGCGGCGAGGCGCTGTGGGACCGCATCGCGAAGGCCGTCGCGGACGTGTGCCGCGCCGCGCCGGGCAACGTGGCCGTGTTCGCGCCCAGCTACGCCATCCTCCGCGACGTCCGCTTCGCTCTTGGCGCCCACGCGCTCGAGAAGGAGACCATCGAGGAGGAGGCGGGCATGGGCAAGGCCGAGCGGGACCGCGTCCTGGACACGCTCCGCGGCGCGCGCAAGCGGCGGGGCGCCGTGCTGCTTGGCGTGCTCGGCGGATCCTTCTCCGAAGGCGTCGACTACAAGGACAACCTGCTCCAGGCGGTCGTCGTCATCGGCCTCCCGCTGGCGCCGCCGGACCTCGAGGTCGAGGCGTCGATCGGCCACTTCGAGAAGCGTTTCCCTCGGCGCGGCCGGTTGTACGGTTACATCTACCCGGCCATGAACAAGGTCCTCCAGGCGCTCGGCCGCGGCGTGCGGAGCGAGACCGACCGCTGCGCCGTCGTCCTGCTGGACGAGCGCTACCTGAGCCCCCCGTACCGCGGTCTGCTCCCGGCCCTCCCTGCCCCCGTGCCCGTCGACGACCCTGCAACCTTCGTGCGGGGGTTCCTGGCCGCCGGGACGTAGGTCAGGCCGGTCCGTCCGCGGACGGCACCCCGGCGGTGCCCGGGCGATGCAGCGCGAAGGCCCAGAACGCCGCCACACACACCGCCATGAGGATCGTGCTGCCGATCCACAACTCGGGCCCCGCATCGACGAAGGGCGCGGGCCGGAGCGCCGGGGCGCCATAGTCCGCCCAGAGGAAGACGGCGCCCCACAGGGCCATCGCGGCGACACCCGGGCACCGGAACCGCCCCCGCAGGGACGGGACCAGGACGAGGGCCTCCAACGGCATGCCCATGTGGCTGAGGAACAGGACCGGATTGGCGTTGCCCTCTCCGACGCTGGCCCAGTCGAAGGTGCCGAGCTGGTCCGGATAGGACAGGAACAGGTACGTCGTCCACAGACCCACGTACGCCATGTGCACGAACGCGAGGGCATCCAGGACGCGGTTCCGCAGGCCGAAGTGCCAGCCCACGAGCACGATGGACATCAGGACGACGGCGTTGGGGGAGTCCGCGACGAGCGGCCACGTCCACACCGGCTCGTGGTAGGCGGACGACGGGTCGAACTGGCCGACGTCCCAGTAATAGTAGTAGCCGAAGACGATCCCCGCGAGATTGGGGACCATGAGGGCCGCCGTGAGCCGGCCGTCCGTGCGGAAGCGGTGCAGCAGCGACCAGAACCCGGAGGCCACGGGGACGGGGTGCCCGGCGGCGCCTTAACGGTTCCCCTGTCCGTCCCGGGACGGCACGTTCCGCCGTGCCCGGTGCAGAAGCCCGGATCCGAGCCCAAGGCCTGCTCCCCCGGCCTCGGGCATCCCTTCGCTCCGCTCGGCGGACCGGGCGCCTTCCCTCGCTCGCTCCGCTCGCTCAGTGCAGGAGCCCGGATTCGAACCGGGGGACCGCTTGGGACCCGATCTTAAGTCGGGCGCCGTTGGCCGGGCTTGGCTACTCCTGCGCGGACCGCGAGGTGCGGGAGGACTTCAAAGCCTGCGCCATCGGGCCGGGGCAAGGGAACCGCCCACGCAGCAAGGCTCCGGCTCATCCGGTGGTGATCTCGCGGAGGAAGCTGCCCTCCGCGGGGTCGAGCACGCCGATGTAGACGAGGAAGCTCACGATGCCAAGGAGCATGAGGACGCCCAGGATCACGGGCAGGACGTAGCGGATGACCGGGCGGAAGTAAGGCATCATGCTGAACCCGCCGAGGCCCACCTCAAGTTCGTCGAGCAGCGGCCGGCGGACCCAGCCCACGTAGAGGGTGACCAGGAGCCCGCCCGTGATCAGCAGGACCCTGCTGACGAGGGCGTCGGCGTAGTCGAGGAACCTGAGATCGATGGCGCTGAAGAGCCCGACGATGTAGATCGGGAGCCCGAGGACGAGCACCGAGCGGGCACGGCCCCAGGAGGGGAACCGGTCCACGAGGACGCTCACACCCACCTCGAGGAGACTGATGGCGCTGGAGAGGGCCGCGAACGTGAGCATGATGAAGAACCCGGCCGAGAGGACGGTGGCGAGGGTCGGGCCTAGTTCCCCGAAGGCGGTGGGGACGACGATGAAGAGGCCGCCGACGCTGCTGTCGCCGGTGCCGAGGACCAGGTCGGAAAGGCCGAAGCTGAAGGCGAGGGGGAAGACCATGAGTCCAGCCAGGAACGCCACGCCCGTGTCGGCCAGCGCCACGGTGAGGCCGGTGCGTTGGAGGTCGGTCCGCTTGTCCAGGTACGAGGAGTAGGTCAGCATCGTGCCGATGCCGAGGCCGATGGAGAAGAAGGTCTGCCCCGCGGCGTTGCTGATCGAGGTGCCCGTGATCTCGCCGAAGTCGGGGCGCAGGTAGAAGTCGCGCCCGGCGCCCGAGCCGGGGAGGAGGTTCGCGTACACGACGAGGCCGATCACGGCCAGGAAGAGGAACGGCATCATGATGAGGTTCGACCGCTCGATGCCGCCCGCGACGCCGCGAGCGACGATGAACAGGACCACCGCCATGAAGACGAGGTGCGTCCCGATCGCGGCGGGGCCCTGGGCGATGCCGCCGAAGAAGCCGTCGGGGTCGTCGAGGAACGCCGGGGGCTCCCGGAACGAGATGAGGGCCTCGGCCATGTACCGCACGGACCAGCCGGCGATGACCGAGTAGTAGGAGAGAAGCAGGGCCGCGGACAGCACGGCCAGGACACCGGCGGCCTTCCAGCGGGGGCGCTTGCCGTCCTCGCTGAAGGCGTCCAGGGAGCTGCGGCCGGTGCCGCGTCCGAGGCTGAGCTCGGCCAGCAGGGCGGGGATGCCGACGAGGAAAAGCAGGACCAGGTAGAGCAGCAGGAACGTGGCGCCGCCGTTGGTGCTCGCGAGGTAGGGGAACCGCCACAGGTTGCCAAGGCCCACGGCGGAGCCGACCGCCGCCATGACGAAGCCGACCTTGCTGCTGAACGCGGCCCGTCCTGCCATCCCGTGCGCGACCTCCGGGCCGCGAAAAGCGTTTGCGGGATGCCTCCGGGCCGCGAGCGTGCAAGCAAAACGGTTATCAGAAACCCTCAAGTCGCCCGGCCTGCCCCCTGCCGTGGTAGCTCAGCTGGTGGAGCATCGGACTGTTAATCCGACGGTCGCCGGTTCGAATCCGGTCCACGGCGTACTCGGCTTCAGGCGCACGCGGCGACGGCCCGGAAGGCGTCGAGGGGCGGGAACGCGGGGCGCAGAGCGCCCAGTTGGTCGCGTTCCTCCAGAAGCCCCAGGAGGAACACCGCGCCGGCGCGCGGCTCGTGGTGATACTCGTCCCACGTGGCAAGCGCCGCCTCGAGGGCGTCCAGGTCCGTGCCACGTCTTTGCAGCCGCAGGCGGCCCGCGGTCCCCTCGGCGTGCGCCAGGAACCGGGGCGCGACGCGCAGCACGACGCGACCGCGGCCGGAGCGTTCGAGGATGCCGGCGAGGGCGAGCGAGGCCAGCAGGTTCGAGGCCATGGAGGACGAGAGGGTCCCCCGCATATGATGAGCCTGGTCCACGGATCGGTGAAACCACATGCCCCGGGCGCATGGGGCGCCCCCGGTCCATCCCACGCCCTCGAGGCGGCTTCCGCCCCCGGTCTTTTAACGCCTCCTGAGGTCCCGGCCCCCGTGCAAGAGACGGGGTGGACCACCCGCCAGGTCCGTGCCGCCCTCCGCGAGGCTCATCTGGAGGACCGCTCGTTCGACGACGGGGAGGTGCTTGGCTCCATGTGCACGGCGCCCCACTTCATCGCCCAGGAGGCATACGCGCTGTTTCTTGAGACGAACCTTGGCGACCCCGGCCACTTCCCGGGCGCCGCGCGCCTCGAGCAGGAGGCCCTCGACGACCTGAAGACGCTCCTGCACGCTCCCCGGAAGGCGGGCGCCCGCATCCTCACGGGCGGCACCGAGGCGAACCTCCTGGCCATGTACGCGGCGCGGGAGAAGACCGGACGCCGGACCGTGGTCCTCCCGGACTCGGCGCACTTCAGCTTCGAGAAGGCCGCGCGCCTGCTCGGCATGCGCCTCAAGCACGTGCCCACGACGCCGGACGGCCACGCGGACGTCGCCGCCATGGAGAAGGCGGTCGGCAAGGACACGGCCCTCGCCGTCGGCGTCGCAGGCACCACGGAGCTCGGCCTCGTGGACCCCATCGAAGCGCTGGCCCGCATGGCCCGGCGCAAGCAGGTCCCGCTCCACGTCGACGCGGCCTTCGGTGGCTACCTCCTGCCCTTCCTCGAGGACGCGTCGCGGACCCCTCGCCGCTTCGACTTCTCCCTCCCCGGCGTGTGGAGCCTCTCCATCGACCCGCACAAGATGGGCATGGCGCCGATCCCCGCCGGCGTCCTTGTCCTGCGGGACGACGGGGACTGGGGCCCGCTCGCCGTCGAGACGCCCTACGTCTCCACAGACCGCCAGGCCACGCTCATGGGCACCCGTCCCGGCGCTGCCGCAGCGGCCGTGTGGGCCGTCCACCGCCTCCTGGGGCGCGCGGGCTACGCGAGCCTCGTCGAGACCTGCCTCGACAACGCCGCCTACCTCGCGGCCCGGCTCGAGGAGGCGGGCGTGGAGCTCGTCGCGCCGCCCGAGCTGAACGTCGTGACGTTCCGCGCGGCGGACCCCGTCGCCCTCGCGAAAGCCCTCGACGAGGCGGGCTACCGCGTCAACGTCGTGCCGCGGTTTTCTGCCATCCGCATCGTCGTCAACCCCCACGTCACGCGGCGCCACGTCGAGGGGTTCCTCCGCGCGCTCCAGGCGGTGACGGCCTGAGCGAGGCCGACGCATCGCCCGCCGACGCGGCGGCTCGGGCCGCGCGGGGCGCCGCCGACACCGTGGACGCCTCGTTGGAAGAGGCCAGGGTCATGGTCCGCGACGGCTACCCTTACATCGTCCACCCGCTGATGGACGGCGTGCCGCGGGTGGATCCTCGGCTCCTCGAGGCATGGACCGATTGGGCCGAGGCCACGGGCCTGGCACGCGACGCGACGCTCCTCGTCGCCCCCGAGGCGATGGCCCTGCCGCTCGCCGCGGCCCTGGCCCTGCGCACCCGTGTCCCGTACGTGGTCGTGCGCAAGCGCGCCTACGACCTTCCCGGTGAGGAGACCGCGGTGGCAAGGACCGGCTACGGCGGCGCGACGCTGCACCTCAACGACGTGGCGGCCGACGACCGCGTCCTGGTCGTGGACGACGTGCTCTCCACCGGCGGGACCCTCGGTTCCGTGCTGGAGGCGATCCGTCGCCGCGGCGCCGGCGTGCTCGGGGCGCTCGTCTTCCTCGACAAGGGCGACGCCGCCGCGGCCCTGCGGGAACGTTTCGCCGTGCCCGTGCAGGCCATGCGGCGCGTGGCCGTCGACGGCGGCAGGGTGCGCGTCGTGCCCTCTGCGGACGCCGGCCCGTGACCGGCGCCGAAGGGACCATAGGGCGCGCCGGGCTCCGCGGCCCGTTGATCGCGATCGAAGCCCGCGACCTCCGCAAGGCCTACCGCAGCGGACCGCAGGCGGTGCCGGTGCTGCACGGCATCGACCTCGCCGTGCCGCAGGGGGAGTTCGTCAGCATCATGGGCCCGAGCGGATCCGGCAAGTCCACGCTCCTGCACCTCATCGGACTCCTGGACGAGCCTGACGGGGGACGGCTGCGCCTCATGGGCCGCGACGTCGCCGGCCTCGACGAGAACGGACGCGCCGTGGCCCGCCGCGACCTGCTGGGCTTCGTGTTCCAGAGCTTCCACCTCGTGGCCCGCCTCACGGCGCAGCACAACGTCATGCTCCCCATGGCCATCGCGGGCATGCCGCTCAAGCAGCGTCAGGCCCGCGCGGCCAGGATCCTCGGCACGCTCGGCCTCGACGACCGCCTCCACCACCGCCCGAGCGAGCTCTCCGGTGGCCAGAAGCAGCGCGTCGCCATCGCGCGGGCCCTCGCCCTTGACCCGCCGATCGTGCTCGCCGACGAGCCCACCGGCAACCTGGACAGCCGCTCCAGCCGCGACATCATGGCCCTCTTCCAGCGCCTCAACCAGGCCGGCAAGACCGTCGTGCAGGTCACGCACGACCTGACCATGGCACGCTACGGGAACCGCATCCTCCACGTCCGCGACGGCGTCATCGAGCGGGAGGAGTACCGACAGCCCCGCTCCGCGACCTTATCGGCCCCTGCGCCGGGGCCACGCCGCGCGGTCGGCCCTGCGCGGCGTTCCCGCCCACGGAGGGATGCCCCATGATGCTCAGCGAGACGCTCCGCATGGCGGGCCAGAGCCTGTGGAGCCACAAGGCACGGTCGCTCCTGACCATCCTTGGCGTCGTCATCGGCATCGGCAGCGTCCTCGCCGTCGTGACCCTCGGCAAGAGCTTCGAGGCCTCGATCGTGAGCGAGTTCGACGCGCTCGATTCCCGCACGGTCTTCGTCACCATCACGGCCAACGACACGGGGTTCCAGCAGGGCCCGCCGGACGCGGGGAACGTCGGCTCCGTCTTCACGGAACGTGACCGCCAGAACCTCCTCGCCCTGGAACACGTCGAGGAGGCCGTGCCCAGCGCCGAGCTTCCGATCGCCGCGTTCACCTACCAGGGCCGGACCCTGCCCTACCGCTCCGTCACCGCGACGACGCCGGAGGCGGACGAGGTCCGCGACCCCGACGCGTACGCGGACGGCAAGGTCTTCGTCGCCGGCGAGGCGCAGATCGTCCTCGGCAACGCCACGGCCCGCCTCATCGCGGGGCCCGACCGCGACCTCCAAGCGGGGGACTCGCTGATCCTGCGCCTCGTCACCGGTGAGGAGGTGAACGTCACCGTCGCCGGCGTCCTGAAGCGCGACGACACGCTCTTCGGCAGCGCCAACAGCATCGCGATGGTCCCCATCGACCCATTCTACGACCAACGCGTGGCGAGCCCCATCACAGGCCAGCCGACCCTCGTCTACGGTGGCCTCACCCTGCGCGCGGACTCGTCGCGCAACGTCGACGACGTCCGTGACGCCGTCGCCACCTACTTCGAGGGCCCCTCTTCCGACGCGGCCCGCCTGGTCCCCGACGGGACCCGGGTCCTCGTCGCCACGCCGAGCGACATCACGGCCGCCATCGGCACCGCCTTCGACCAGGTCACGCTCTTCATCGCCGCCATCGCCGTCGTGAGCCTCGTCGTGGGCGCCATCGGCATCGCGAACATCATGCTCGTCGCCGTCGTCGAGCGCACGCGGGAGATCGGCGTCATGAAGGCCATCGGCGCCCGCAACCGCGACGTCCTCTGGCTCTTCCTCGTCGAGGCCATCATCGTCGGCCTGCTCGGCAGCGCCCTGGGGCTCGTCATCGGGCTCGGCGGCGGCGCGGCCCTCGTCGCGGGCCTCTTCGCGGAGCAGGGCGCGCCCTTCGTCGTGCCGTGGGCCTGGCTCGGCATCGCCGTCGCGGTCGGCGTCGGCGTCGGCGCCGTCGCCGGGTACCTGCCCGCGCGGCGCGCCACGAGGGTGCAGCCCGTGCAGGCGTTGGCGCACGAATAGGCCGGGACGCCGGCGTCGTTCAGGTCGCCGCGTGCTCCAGGAAGGCCGCGCAGAAGTCGCCCCAAGTGCCCGTGGCGTCGTCGTCGAAGGCGTAGCGGGCGATGAGCCCGCTGCCGGGCACCAGGACGAGGGGCGGAGCGGACGAGGCGCTGCCGGAGGTGAGCACCAGGCCGCTTCCGGCCACGAAGGGGGCATGGAACGGCGCCGAGCCCGACGAGTCCGTCCTGGTGCCGTTGAACCACAGCGACGCCGTGGTCGGGTCCACCTGCACCTCGCCCTCGTATTCGGCGTCGACCATGGCGTCGTCGGCGACGCATCCGACGCCTAGGGACTCGAGGGCGGGCAGCCCGGCGAGCGTGGTGAGGGGGAAGGGAGGGAAGGGCTGCGGGAATCCGATCAGCACCACGCAGCCCGCGCTGGCTTCCCCGCCGGCGGCATCCGCGGATGCGGTGCCGACGCCTGACGCGGAGGCGGAGGCACTGGTCGATCCAAAACCTCCGTCCGTGGTCCCGGAAGTGGGGAAGACCCACGCCTCGG
>Ga0299906_10002943_pt1 | contig 14071 bp, 13 predicted proteins | sample RVTome_14_FD_200259 | JGI IMG/M metagenome (GOLD analysis project Ga0299906, IMG submission 200259) | Soil microbial communities from uranium-contaminated site in the Upper Colorado River Basin, Wyoming, United States - RVT145D125 (version 2) ... | reverse complement strand
CGACGGCAGGTCGACCTTGTTGATGGCGACCACGATCGGCACGCCCGCGTTCTTGGCGTGGCTGATGGCCTCGACGGTCTGCGGCATGACCGCGTCGTCGGCGGCCACGATCAGGATGACGATGTCCGTGACGTCGGCGCCACGGGCGCGCATGGCGGTGAAGGCCGCATGTCCCGGAGTGTCGAGGAACGCGATGCTCCGCCCGTCCTCGAGGTCGACGTGGTACGCGCCGATGTGCTGGGTGATGCCGCCCGCCTCTCCGGCCACCACGTTCGTCTTCCGGATGCGGTCCAGGAGCAGGGTCTTGCCGTGGTCGACGTGCCCCATGACCGTGACCACCGGCGAGCGGGGCTTGAGGTCTCCGGGCGCATCCTCGACCTCCTCGATCTCCGGCTCCGATCCGTACTCCTCCTCGCGCACAGCGGTGAAGCCGAACTCGTCGAGCAGCATCTCGATCTGATCGAAGTCCAGTCGCTGGTTCATGGTCACCAGGAGCTGGAGATTCTTGAACGCGGAGCCGATGATCTCCATCGGGGAGATGTCCATGAGCTCGGCGAGCTCCGATACCGTCAGGAACTCGTTCACGCGGACCGTGGTGCGCTCCCGCTCCTGCTCCTGACGCTGGTGCTCGTCCTGCGCCTCCTGCTCTTCGACCGTGAGCCGCTGACCCTTCCGGCGACGCTTCTTGCCCTTGCCGCCCTTCAGCTCGGCCATCACGCGCTGGATGTTGGACTGCACGGCGTCCTGATCGACGCCCTGCCGCCTCTTGCCCTTCTTCTTCTCCCTACGCTTGCGCCGCCCGTCGGGGGTGTAGCCCTCGGCTTGGATCCGAACCCGCCCTTCCGGGCCGGCGCTCGCGGCCGGTGTCGGTGTGGGCCTGCGGATGGTACGGACGGGCGCGTCGCCCGCACCGGCGCGCACCGGCGCCGGCTTCTGGTCGTGGCGCTCTTCCCCCAGTACGTCCATCTGCACCAAGGCCTCCGCGGCCGTGGGGAGGTCCCCCGGCTCGAGCTGGTCCGCTTCGAGCGTCGGCGGCCGCTCGACCTCGGGCGGTGCCCGGTGCTCGAGCTCGACCGGCTCCGGCTCCTCGGACTCCAGCTGGTCGGCTTCGGCCTGCGGCGGCTCCGGCTCGGAGGACGGCTCCGCTGCCACGTCCGCCACGGCGGGGTCCTGGTCACGCGACTCCCCGACGACCTCTCCCTCGTCCCTATCGTCGCCGAGCTCCGCGGCATCGGACGCAGGCTCCGGAGGCAAGTCCTCCCTTCGCCGACGGCGGCGGCGGCGGCCGGAGCTGGGAGCCGCCTCCTCGAGCGCGGCCCGGACGGCCTCGGCCGGATCCTTGCGCCCCGCCCGGCGCTCCCGCTCGACCTTCGCGAGCACCTTGGCCATCTGGCCGTCCGTGATGGTCGCGCCCTCGTCGGTGACGGGAATGCCCATCTGCCGCAGAAGCGCGATCAGCGCGTCGGCGTCGACCTTCAGATCTTCCGCTAACTCGATAACCTGCATGCTCTGCCCTATTCCTCCACTCCAGCGGCGCCGCGTCCGTTCCGCGCACCGACCAGGCCCTCGAGGAGCCGATCGGCGAACGAGACGTGCGTCACGGCGACCGCCGACAGCGGCGCGAGCCCTACGGCCGCGCCCAATGTGTTACGATCCCCCAGGATCGCCTGGGGGATCGGCCGGTCGTGCATCGTCCTTCGGATCTTATCCAACTGGACGCGCGAGGCGTCCCCAGCCACCAATACCAACCGGGCCTCGCCCTCTCGGATCGCCCGGCGCACCGCCTCGGTCCCCGAAGCGACGGCGCCGGCCCGACGGGCCAGGCCCAAGAGCCCGAGAGCCTCACTCCTCGGGTTCGCCATCTTCATCCGACTCCACCGCCACCGCGGTGGCCTCCTCGACCGGCTCCTCCACGGCACCCTCCGAGCGGGGCTCCTCCCCGTCGTCATCGCCGCCGGCATCGCCGGAACCTTGCTCGCCTTCGACAACCGTCAGCTCGTCGATGAGCTGCAGGAGCCGGTCCGCGTCCTCCTCGCCGAGGCCGGCGATACCGAGGAAATCCCGCCGCTCCAAGTCGATGATCTGAAGGAAGGTATCATATCCAGCGGCGGAAAGGGCCGCCAGTGTGCCCGCCGTCAGATCCAGCTCCGCCAGCGGAAAGTCCGCCGTCTCGTACTGCTCCTCCTGCGAAGAGCTGAAGAGCGAGAGATCGGCACCCCGCTCGAGCCACTCGCGCGACCCGTACAGGTCGATCTGCCACCCGATGAGCTGCGAGGCCAGACGCACGTTCTGTCCATTGCGCCCGATGGCCAGCGAGAGCTGATCCTCGTCGACGATCGCCGTGATCACCTGCCGCTCCGGATCGCTCACGACCTTGGACACCCTGGCCGGGGCGAGGGCTCGCCGCGCGAACACCTCGGTGTCGGGATGCCATGGAACGATGTCGATGCGCTCCCCACCCAGCTCGGAGACCACCGCCTGGACACGAGAGCCCTTCAGGCCGACGCACGCGCCCACCGGATCGATGGACTCATCGCGGCTGTACACGGCGATCTTGGTGCGGCCGCCCACCTCCCGGGCGATCTCGCGAATTTCGACGATGCCCTGGTAGATCTCGGGAACCTCGAGCTTGAACAGCGCCGCCACGAACAGCGGATCGGCGCGCGACAGGATCAGGCGCGGACCCTTGGGCGTCTCCTCGACCTTCTTGAGCACCGCACGGATGGGATCGCCCTGCCGGAACCGCTCCCGCGGGTTCTGGTCCTTCCACGGAATGATGGCCTCGGCGTCCCGCGACCGGTTGAGCATCAGCACGAGCTTGCCGCGCTCGATCTGCTGGACCTCTCCCGAGAGGAGCTCGCCCACCTGGTCGGCGAACTCGTCGCGAATGCGATCGCGCTCGTTCTCGCGCACCCGCTGGACGATGCGCTGCTTGACAGCCATCACGGCGTTGCGGCCGAAGTCGGCGAAGGCGACCGGGATCTCCATGACGTCGCCGACCTCGTACGTCTCGTCGTCCCAGCGGGCCTCATCGAGGGAGATCTCGGAGGCGGGGTCCTCGACCTCTTCCACGACGCGCCGGAGGACGACGATGTCGAACTCGCCCGTGTCCTCGTCGATCTCGATCTCGGCCTGTACCGTGGCGCCGTAGATGCGCGCGAGTCCCGCCAGAATCCCGTCCTTCACGAGATCCGTCATCTCCTCGTCGGACAGGCTCTTGGTAGCCGCCACATCTCTGAAAGCCGCAACGATCTGGGCCGCGTTCACCATCTTCTATATCCTCACTTCCACGTGAAGACGAGGTGAGCCCTCCGGATGTCCGACCTCGGAATGCTCACCTCGTCGCCGTCGGGCAGCCGGAGCAGGACCTGCTCCGACCCCGACTCCGTCCCCCGCAACCCCAGGAGCTCGCCCTCCAACCGCCGCGCCCTTCCCGCCAGCACGTCGTTGCCGTTCACCGCGACGCGCTCGCCCCGGAACCGCTCGAAGTCGCTGCCCTTCACCAGCGGCCGATCGACCCCCGGCGACGAGACCTCGAGCACGTACCGCTCCGACAGCGCCTCCACCGCGTCCAGCCATGGCTCGAGCGCCCGGCTCACGCTGGCGCAATCGTCCACGGTGACCCCGCTCCCCGGAGCCGCGCTCGGGCGATCGATGCGCAGCTTCAGGAGCGGACGGCGGCCGCTGCCTCCCCACCGGACATCCACGAGCTCGTAGCCCAAGGCCGCCACTCGGACTTCCAGCTCGCGCTCGATTTCCGGCACAACGCGCATCGACGACCAACCTCCAATCAACATTCTGGGGCACGCCGCAACCGCGACGAACCCCAGTCCACATCGAACAAAAAAGCGGGGGCGACCAACTCCCCCACTTCGTAAGGAGTCCCTCAGGGCGACTCCGCAGGCTCGGCAATATAGTCGGCGCGCGCAACGGGCTCAAGGTGCCGCACCCGTCGGTGGCGCGCATCTGAGCGTCACATCAGGGTTCGCTCCGCCGTTGCGGGCATCCCACGGGGCCGGCCGGCGCTACGGGGCGCCCGCGTCCGGCGCCTCGTCGGCCGTGGAGGATCCAGGGGCGAGCACCTGCTCCTCGAGCGCTGCGAGCCGTTCCCGCAGCTCCTCGACGGTCTCGCGCAGCCGGTCGAACTCCTTCTGTTGCACGAAATCGAACCGCTCGCGCGCGTCGTCGGCGGCCGATTGCGCCTTGGCCAGCGCATCCTTCATGACCCCCTTCGCCCGGTCGCTCGACAGGTCGCCACGCTCGCGCGCCTCCTGGATGGTCTCCTCCAGCGCGTCCTTGAATGCCGACAACACGCCGATGCCCTGGCGGATGCCCTCCGACATCTTCTCGCGCGCGCTCCGCTTCTGCCCCTGCTGCTCGTTCATCGGTTCGTCCTCGATGGTTTCTTCGTCGCCCGCCGAGCTATACCCCTCGCGCACGGCGTGTGCCCGATCCGGCGCCAACGGGGCGCAGCGGGCAGCACGCGGCAACGCGTCCGCCGAAGCCGGCAGACCGCCGGCGGAGCGCGCCCTCCTCGCAGCGTCGCTCCGTGCCGCGACGCTCCGTGCGACGCTCCGTCCGACGCTGCGTGCCGCGACGCTCCGGGCCGCGACGCTCCTAGCGGCGACGCTCCTAGCCGCGTCGCTCCGTGGCGCGCTCGATGACCGCGCCGAGCGCGACCAGCCGCTCGTCGATGGCCTCGTAGCCCCGCTCGATCTGCCGGATGTTGTGAATCCGGCTCGTGCCCTGCGCACCCAGGGCGGCGATGAGGAGCGCCATGCCGGCGCGGATGTCGGGGCTCTCGACGACGCCGCCCCTCAGGGCGCGCGGCCCGACCACCACCGCGCGATGAGGGTCGCACAGGATGATGGAAGCGCCCATGCCGACCAGCTTGTCGGTGAAGTACATGCGCGACTCGAACATCTTCTCGTGCACGAGGACGGTCCCATGACACTGCGTGGCGGCCACGAGCGCGATGGACGTGAGGTCCGCGGGAAACGCGGGCCACGGCCCGTCGTCCAGCTTCGGCACCTGACCGAACGCGTCCTGCTTGACGCGGTGGTGGCCCGAACCCTTCACGAGGAGGTCCGGCCCTCGGGCCTCGCACTCGATGCCCAGGCGCCGGAACCCGAGCAACGTCGAGTCGAGGTGCTCGAGCGGCGCGCCCTCGATCGTGAGGTCGCTCCCCGTTACGGCGGCCAGCCCGATGAAGGAGCCGGTCTCGATGTGGTCCGCCCCGATCCGGAACCGGGCCCCGCCGAGCTCCTCGACCCCGTCGATCTCGAGAACGTGCGTCCCGACGCCGGCCACGCGCGCACCCATCGCGTTGAGCAGCCGGCAGAGGTCCTGGACGTGCGGCTCCGCCGCGGCGTTCCGGATGACCGTGCGGCCGCGGGCGCGCACGGCGGCCATGACCGCGTTCTCGGTGGCCGTCACGGAAGGCTCGTCCAGGAACACGGTCGCCCCCCTGAGCGACCTCGCCTGGATTGTGAAGCCACCGTTGAGCGTGACCTCGGCTCCGAGGGCCTCCAGCGCCAGGAAATGAGTGTCCATGCGACGCCGCCCTATGACGTCACCCCCGGGCGGTGGGAGCTCCACGTGTCCGAAGCGGGCAAGCAGCGGCCCGGCCAGCAGAATGGAGGCCCGGATGCGGCTGGCGAGCACCACGTCCACCGCCTCGGGCCGGACGTCGCCGGCGTCCACAGTGATCTCGTTCAGGTCGTTCCAGGTGACGCGGGCCCCCAGAGAGGCGATGATCTCCAGGAAGGTCTCCACGTCACGGATGCGCGGAACGTTCTCCAGCGTGACCGGCTCGGAGGCCAGCATCGTGGCCGCCAGGCACGGGAGCGCCGCGTTCTTGTTGCCCGCGGGTCGGATCCGGCCTTCCAGCCGCCGGCCGCCCTCGACCACGAAGATGCCCATGGTCTCCCTGAGCTGGGGTGGTGAAGCGATGGGCCGGACGCGTACCTCGGCCTCCACCGGCGCGGATGCGGGAACGGAAGCGCCGGCTGCGGGGGTGGAAACATATGTACCCTCGTGTCCCGCCAGCAACCGGCTCACGCGCCCCGTCTCCGCTCGAATGTGGATATGATGCGGGGCCGGGCCTCCGGGGCCGCGCTCGCACCAGGATGGATGCAGGATGCGTGCCGGACGCCTTGCAGGCCCCCCCGACCGCCTCTAGAATCGCTCACCCGCCGCGACGCGATCCGAGGGTTTGGAGCCGTGGAGTCGTCGACGTCATCCTTCCGCATCCTCCGCCGAGCGTCATGCGCCTGAGTCAGTTCCTCAGACCGGACTTCGTCGTCACCCGTCTCGCGGCCGATGACGTGGAGGGCGTCGTACGCGAGGTTTCCGCCTTGGCCGCCGCCGTGGGCGTGGGGTCCGAGGATCTGATCGCGGAGAGGCTGCTGGACCGCGAGCGTACGCATCCGACCGTGATGGGCGCCGGGCTGGCCATACCGCACGCCACAGTCCCGGGGCTACCCGACCCGGTGATCGGCGTCGCGCTCGCCCGGCCGCCGGTCCGGTTCGGTCCCGGGGACCTGCAACCCGTCCGCGTCTTCTTCGTGGTGCTCTCTCCGCCCGGCCGGGAGCGCGACCACGTCAAGCTGCTGGCACGCATCTGCAGGCTCGTCCGGCACGAGGACTTCATGGACGACCTCGAGGCCGCGCAGGACGCGGCGGGCATCGTGCGCGTGATCGAGACCGTCGACGCGCAGCACGTATGACCGGCGACTCGATGCGGCTGCTGGTGGCGGTGATCAACGATCCCGAGAAGCTCGACGAGATCCTGTCCGGATTCCTGGAGCTCGGCATCACGGGCGCGACCATCGTCAACAGCGAGGGCATGGGCAGCCTCCTCTCGCACGACATTCCGATCTTCGCCGGGCTGCAGACGCTCATATCGGGATCGCGTCCCCAGAACCGCATCCTGCTGAGTGTGGTACCCGCGGAGATCGTGGAGCCCGCGCTGGCGCTGCTCCAGGACGTGGTCGGGAATCTCTCGGCACCCGCAACCGGCATCGCGTTCACGCTCCCGGTCGACCGGGTCGTGGGGCTCGCCCCGCAGCTGGGCGGCGAGGGCAGCCCGATCTGAACGCAGCGTAACTTGGACCCACTCCTTGCCACGCTCGTCCTGATCCTCGTCGCGCTGCTCGGGGCGCGCGTCTCGTTCTCGACCGCCCGGGCGCCGGTGGGTCCGCGGCTGCTCCTGCGCACGGGCTCGCCGTTTCTGCTCGTGGGCTTCGCGCTGGGCCCGGTGGGGCTCGGGCTTCTCCCGGAGGAGGCGACCCGCCAGCTCTTCCCCATGCTCGCGCTCGGACTCGGGTGGGTGGGATTCCACTTCGGGCTGCAGCTGGACCGGCAAGCGCTCGCGCTGTTCCCGTGGACGCATCACGTCCTCGCCGTGGGCCAAGCGCTCCTGACCCTGGCGATCTTCTTCGGCGCGACGTGGGGGATCGTGAGGTTGGCCGGCTTCGAGGGCACGGTTCCGCTCCTGGTGGCGCTGATCGCGTCCTGCACCGCCTCGGTTTCCACGCCCGCGGGCATCGCGATGGTCTCGTCCAACTTCCTGGTGAAGGGGACCGTGCGCGACGTGCTGTTCTTCGTGGCGTCGGTAGACGCGATCGTGGGTATCGTGGCGCTGCAGGCCGTGTACGCCTACTTCAGGGGCGAGGCCGTGGCCGCCGAGATCCTGGGGGTTCCACAGCTCACCTTCGTGGCGCTGGCGCTCGGCCTCGGGCTCATCTGCGGCATCGTCTTCCTGTGGCTCTCACGATCCCGCCCGGCGCCCGAGGAGCTCATCCTCTACCTGCTCGGCATCTGCGCCTTCGCCGCGGGGGCCGCCCTGCAGTGGGGTCTATCGCCGCTCTTCGTGTCCGTCACCGTCGGCGCCGTGGTCGCGAACCTGGCTCGCGACAGGCAACGGATCCTGCTGGTGCTGGAGCGCTGGGAGAAGCCCGTCTACCTCTCGTTCCTGTTGATCGCGGGAGCGCTGCTCAGGTTCCAGACTTGGTGGGTCCTGCCGATCGCCGTGGGTTACGCTCTGCTCCGCTCCGTGGCGAAGCTGGCCGGCACGGCAGCCATGGTGAGCGCGCTGCCCCTGTCCCGGGACGTGCCGCGGAGCCTGGGGCTGGGGCTCGTTCCCCAGGGTGGCATCTCCATCGCCATGGCGGTCTCGGGCGCGCTCATCTATTCGGAGCTGTTCGTCGACGGCGTCGATGCCGAAGCCGTGCTGTTCGCGGTCATCGTCATCGGCGTCATGCTCTCGGAGCTCACCGGGCCGTTTCTCACAATTCGACTCCTGAGCCGGACCGGGGAGATCTCCCCACGGGTCGTGGAGGCGCTCGCCGCGGGGGACGAGCGCGCGGCGGAGAAGGAGGCGATCCGCCACTCCGCAGCTCCCGATTCCCGGGACGAGACCGGGGACACCTGACGAGCGGGGAGCCGCAAGGGAGGCGCGCCTGGTATCGCGTGCCCCCGCCGGGTTAGACTTCCCATGATGCAGATATCCCTCCATGCGATCTCGTACGCGGCCTCGGCCCGGGCTGCCGTCGCGATGCAGGCTCCCGCCGGCCGGGACGCCCTGATGGTCGCGGCCGACGTCTCCGTCGTGGTGATCGCGGTGGCCGTCGTCGTCCTGGCGTGGAACCTCACCGCCGTTCTGGTGCGCGCGAACCGGCTGATGGCCGAGCTCCGCCGGAGCGTGAGCCAGAACCTCGGGCCCGTGTCCGACCGGGCCCGCGCGATATCGGACAACGTCGAGTTCATCACCGACGCCCTGCGCACGGACGTGCAGCGGCTCAACGCCTCCGTGCGGGCGCTCACGGACCGCCTGCAACAGGCGTCCGACCGAATGGAGGAGCGCATCGAGGAGTTCAACGCGCTCATGGAGGTCGTGCAGACGGAGGCCGAGCACATCTTCATCGACACGGCCTCGACGGTCCGGGGCGTGCGTGAGGGTGCCCGCTCGATCGCCGTCTCCGGCAGGCGTGACGAGGCCCCGGGGACGGAGGCGGCCGACGTGCTGGCTCCGCGAGACGGCTGAGCGGCCGGGAGCCCGTGCGAGCGAACGCGCTTCGCCGACATGCCGCCGTGAAGCGCCCAGCGGGCCTGCTCGCGCCGCTCGTGGTGGCCGTCGGATGGCTCGTCCTCGTTCCCGAGCCCGTCGCGGCGTGGGGACCGGCGACGCACGTGGCGCTCGGCGAGGCCATCCTGGGCGCGCTGTACCTCGTGCCGCCCGTGGTGCGCGCCGTGCTCGAGCGGTTCCCGCTGCACTTCCTCTACGGCTCGGTCGCGGCGGACATCTCCTTCGCCAAGAAGTACGTGCCCGAGGGCCGGCACTGCCACAACTGGCTGGTCGGCGAGGAGATCCTGGAGGCGGCCGATTCCGAGGCGCTGGCCTCGGTGGGGTACGGGTACCTCGCGCATCTCGCGGCCGACACGGTGGCCCACAACATCTTCGTTCCCCGTCAGCTCCTGCTGACCAGCACGACCCAGGCGCTCGGGCACACGTACTGGGAGCATCGCATGGACATGCACGTGGGCGAGTCCTACCTCTCCCTGGCCCGGCACGTGGTGGTCGAGCACGACCACTCGGAGGCGGACAAGCTGTTCGACGACGTGCTCAGCCGCACGCTGTTCAGCTTCGGCACGAATCGGCGGCTGTTCCGCGGCATGATCCGGTTCCAGGCGCACGAGCGCTGGCAGCGCGTGTTCGGACAGGTTTTGACCAACTCGCGCTTCGACCTCCCGGATGCCATGGTCGACCGCTACTTCGAGATCGCGTTCGACCACACGGTGGGCTACCTGGCACAGCGTGGCTCGTCACCCGCAGCCGCGTTGGACCCCATCGGCGAGCTGAACCTGAGGCTGGCGAAGAAGGTCCGCCGGCGAGCGTTGTCGAACCACCTGGTGAGCCATCCGGACGCGCTCGACGAGATGGCGGAAGGCTTCTTCGCGCTGCCGACCGAGCCGCTGATCTACTGGCCGCAGATCGAGGACCCCGACCTGGCCGCGGGGGTCACGTCCAAGGCCGCGGCCCGCCGCGCGCTCCCCCGGGCGGCCGGTGACGGAGGGGCGGGGAGATCCTAGGCTCCTGGCCTCGTACCCTCCCCGGCTCCGAGCCGCTCACTCGTGACCCAGCCGCTCACGGAGGATCTCTCCGACGCGCCGGGGGTCCGCCCTTCCCTCGGAGCGACGTATGACGCGACCGACCAGGAAGCCGAGCAGCTTCTCCTCGCCGGCGCGATAGCGGTCGGCCACCTCCGCGTTCTCGTCGAGAACCGTCGCGATCCATTCATCCAGCCTGCCCTTTTCGCGCACCTGGCGCAGGCCCATCTCGTCCACCAAGCGCTCCGGGTCGCCACCCTCCCGGGCCAGCGACGCGAGGACGGTCCTCGCGGCGCCGTCCGATACCACGCCGTCGTCCACCATGCGGACGAGCGTCGCCAGCGTCTCGGGCCGCACCGGAAAGGACGCCGCGTCTTCGCCGCGCTCGTTCATCAGCGCCTGCACGGGGCCCATGACCCAGTTCGCCACGGCCTTGGCGTCGGCCTCCGCGCCCGCCGCCCGCTCGAAGTAGTCCGCCGTGGCGGCCGACCGGGTGAGCACCTCGGCGTCGTAGCGCGTCAGCCCGTGGGCCGCGACCAGCCTCGCTAGCCGGTCGGCCGGCAGCTCGGGAAGCTCGGATCGGGCCCGCTCCACCTCCGCGGACGAGATCACCAGCGGGGGAAGGTCCGGATCGGGAAAGTACCGGTAGTCGTGGCTCTCCTCCTTCGACCGCATGGGTCGCAAGCGCCCTCGGTGATCGTCCCAGAGGAGCGTCTCGGGACGCACCTGCCCGCCCGACTCGAGAATCCGTCTCTGGCGTGCGACCTCGATGTCGACCGCCCGTTCGATGCCGGAGAAGGAGTTCACGTTCTTGATCTCCGTCTTGGTGCCGAGCCGCTTCCGCCCGAGCCTGCGCACGGATACGTTGGCATCGGCTCGCAGGCTTCCCTCCTCCATGTTGCAGTCGCTCACGGCCGCGTACTCCAGGATTCGCTTCAGCCCCGTCAGGAACGCCCTCACGTCGGCGGGCGACCCGAGGTCCGGCTCCGTGACGATCTCGACCAGCGGGGTGCCGGCCCGGTTCAGGTCCACCGCCGTGGCCCGGGGGATCCTGTCGTGGAGCGACTTGCCGGCGTCCTCCTCCATGTGGACCCTCCGGATGCGCACGGTGGTGCCGCCGGCCGAGCCCTCGAACCTCACCCGGCCGTCGGTCGCGAGCGGCCGCTCGAACTGCGTGATCTGATATCCCTTGGGTAGGTCGGGATAGAAATAGTTCTTGCGCGCCCAGATGCTTTCAGCGTGAACGGTGCACCCGAGGGCGAGCGCCGCGCGTAACGCCAGCCGAACGGCCTCGGGGTTCACCGCGGGCAGCGCGCCGGGGAGCCCCAGGCACACGGGACATACGTGCGTGTTCGGCTCGTCACCGAAGACCGCGCGGTCTCCGCAGAAGAGCTTGCGCTCCGTGCGGAGCTGGACGTGGACCTCCAGCCCGACCACGGTCTCCCAAGTCATGCGCCGGCCGGCCCCATGAGGGACTCCACCACGGCCGCCGCGGCGATCATCGGCTCCTCCCGCCACCAGGGGGCCAGGATCTGGGCGCCCGCCGGGAGCCCGTCGACGCTTCCGACCGGTACGGACAGACCCGGTATGCCCGCGAGGTTCGCCGGTACGGTGAAGACGTCCGAGAGGTACATCGACAGCGGGTCCCGCGTGCGCTCGCCGAGTCGGAACGCCGGCGTGGGTGTCGTGGGCGTGAAGAGCACGTCGACCCCGCTCGCGAACACCCTGCGAAAGTCGTCCGTGACGAGCCTGCGCGCCCTACGCGCCGCCGCGTAGTAGCGATCGTAGTACCCGGCGGACAGTGCGTACGTCCCCAGCAGGATGCGCCGCTTGACCTCCGCGCCGAAGCCGGCCGAGCGAGTGGCTTCGTACAGGGCGCGGTTGTCGGGGCCGTCCGCCCGCACGCCGTACCGCACGCCGTCGTAGCGCGCGAGGTTGCTCGACGCCTCCGCCGGGTTGAGGACGTAGTAGCACGGGATCGCGAGGTCGGAGTGCGGGAGGGAAACGCGCCTGACCTTCGCGCCCGCTGCCGCCAGACCCTGCAATGCGCGGTCCAGCCGGCTCCGGAGACCCGGGTCGAGCGACTCGGGCAGGTATTCGTCCGGCACCCCGACCACCAGGCCCTCGACGCCGTCGTCGGCCGCGCCGGCCAGGTCCGGTACCGGACGGGCCGCGGAGGTGGCGTCCCGGGGGTCGTACCCCGACACCACCTGCAGCAGGAGGGAGGCTCCGCGCACGGAGCGGCCCAGCGTGCCGACCTGATCGAGCGAGGAGGCGAACGCCACGAGGCCGTAGCGGCTCACGCGGCCGTATGTCGGCTTGATGCCGACGACGCCGCAGAAGGCCGCCGGCTGCCGTATCGAGCCGCCGGTGTCGGAGCCGAGCGCCGCGTCCACGTACCCCGCCGCGACCGCGGCCGCCGATCCGCCGGAGCTCCCGCCCGGGACGCGGGTCCGGTCGTGGGGGTTGAGCGTCGGCCCGAACGCCGAGTGCTCCGTCGAGGAGCCCATCGCGAACTCGTCCAGGTTGGTCTTCCCCACCACGACGGCGCCCGCGGCGCGCAGGCGCCGGACAGCCGTAGCCTCGAAGGGCGACACGTACCCCGCCAGGAGCCGCGATCCGCACGTCGTGGGGAGGTCCACGGTCGCCAGGTTGTCCTTCACCGCTACGGGGACGCCGGCGAGCGGGGCTTCGGGGTCGGCCACCACGAGGTCGTCGGCCCGGGCCAGCGAGAGGAAGGCGTTCAGCCCCGCGGGGCCGGACTCCCGCTCGCGAATCAGATCGAGCGCGTTGCGAGCCGCCTCCAAGGAGCCGGGCGCCGCGTCACCCGCGCGAGCGCCTACGCTCAAGGCTCCTCGTCCGCGCCGTGCACACCCGGTGGCGGCGGAACGACGAAGAAGCCGTCCCGCAGCTCCGGCGCGAACGCCGCCAGCGGGTGCACGAGCGCGTCGGGCGCTTCGGCGGCCGGATCGCGCGTGGGCCCGTGCCCGACTTCGGGCTCCGGCCCCTCCGGCGCGTCGATGCCCTGCAGCACGCGAACGTGGTCGAGGATCCGGTTCAGGTCCTCGAGAAGCCGCTCCATCTCCTGACCGTCCAGGCTCAGGCGCGCGAGCTCGGCCATGCGCTCCGCGTCACTCCGATCCACGCTCATGGCCAGTCCTTCTCCAGGGATGCGTAACGCAGGAGCAACCGCTTCCGCCCGACGTCGTCGAAGTCGACGGTCACCTTCAGGTCGCGGCCGAAGCCGGAGACCTCCACCACGGCGCCGGGTCCGAAGGTGTCGTGTACCACTCGCTCTCCCTTCACGAATCGCGGCATGTCCTGATTCAAGGCGTGATCCGGCTCGTGGTCGTCCTCGAGCAGGTCGTCCTCGTGGGCCCGTGCGCGACGGCGGTGCGGCGTGGAGTCGACGACCAGGCGCAGGCGCCCGGTCCTGCTGCGCTCCAGGAGCTCGTCGGGAACCGACTCCACGAACGAGGACAGCATGTTGTAGCTGAAGTCGCCGGCACGACGCCGCTGCCGCGCCCAGGAGAGCGACAGCTTGTCCTCGGCGCGCGTGATTCCCACGTAGAAGAGGCGCCGCTCCTCCTCCAGCGCCTCGGGATCGTCGTACGCCCTGGCCAGCGGGAACAGGCCCTCCTCCATGCCGGCGATGAACACAACCGGGAACTCGAGGCCCTTGGCGTTGTGGAGCGTCATGAGGGTGACCGCGTCCGCGTCGGGATCGAGGCGGTCCACGTCGGCCACCAGCGCGATCTGCTGCAGGAACAGATCGAGCTCCGTGAACGTGTCGACGTCGCCCGGCTCGGACACGTCGGAGAGGGCCGCGTCGAAGTCGAGCGCCCCCGCGATCAGCTCGGTGACGTTCCTGGCGCGGTCCTCGCCCTCCGACCCCTCCTCCTGGAGGTGCCGCACGAGGTCGAGCTCCTCGACGAGCTCCTCGAGCAGCTCGGCCACGCTC
>Ga0299906_10002942_pt1 | contig 14071 bp, 11 predicted proteins | sample RVTome_14_FD_200259 | JGI IMG/M metagenome (GOLD analysis project Ga0299906, IMG submission 200259) | Soil microbial communities from uranium-contaminated site in the Upper Colorado River Basin, Wyoming, United States - RVT145D125 (version 2) ... | reverse complement strand
TGCTCTCGTGTCTGATCTGGACGATCCCCACGGTGGTGCTGCTACGTTTCGGGCTGCTCCCGACCATCGTCGGGATGTTCGTGATCTTCCTGATGGAGAACCTGCCCATCACCTCGCGTCTGGATCACTGGACGGCGGCCCCCACACTGTGGGCCATGGCCGTGGTGGCCGGGGTGCTGGTCTGGGGATTCCGGTGCTCCCTCGGCGCGAGGTCGCTGCTGGGCGAGGTCCTCGATGCCTGACCGGTGCCGACGCCCGGGGGCGCTCCGCGCGAGGCGCATGGCAGGAGTCAGCCTGCTCCTCGCGTCGCCGACCCTCGCCGGGCCCCAGGCCTCCGCCCAGGATGCGTTCCTTCCGAACGTGAGCTTCGCGGCATCGCAGGTCGTGGAGCTCTGGCCGGATGCTCCGCGGGGGGAGTCCGGCGAGGTCGGCCCGGAGCGGGTGCTGGAAGACCTTCCCCGGCCCTTCGACCAGATCACCGACGTGTCGCGGACGCTCTCCCGACCCGCCCGAACTTCGACGTCGCGATCTACCCCGGGGGCCTCGTCGTCGGCGTGGTCAGCTGCTGGTGTTGACGCTCGGGCTGGCGCCGGTCGCCGAGCCCGGACGCTACGTCGCCCGCTTCGGAGGTCTGGGGACGCTCGAGCTGTCGTTGGAGTGAAGCGGTCGGTCTCCGCATACGGCGCGGCGCCGCACGCTGCGATCCCGGATCCGGGTACTCAACCCGGAACGGGCCGCAGCCCGAGCTGGAGCAGGAGCGCCCGGAACCGGGGATCTCCGCGCAGGCTCGACAGCTCCGGCTCGACGGCGATCCACAGCACGCCGACGTGCCGCGACTCCCGCACCGCCTCGAGCCAGCGCATCGCCTCGTCGGCGTCCCCGAGCCCCGCGTACAGGATGGCCTTGTAGTAGGGCGCGACGTAGGTCTCGGGCTCGAGCGCGAGCAGGGCGTCCAGCGTCAGGAGCGCTTCATCGCGCCGACCCGCGCGGGCCTGGACGTTTCCGATCACGGCCAGGGCCATCGGGTGCCCGCCGGAGATCTCGGCGGCGCGCTGCAACTCCCGCAGCGCGGCGTCCCAGCTCCCGACCTGAGCCAGGGCACGGCCCAGGTCGAGGTGGGCGTTGACGTTGTCCGGGGAGATCTCGAGGATCGTTCGGAGCGACGCGATCGCCTGCTCGTAGCGCCCGGCGACGAAGTCCACGTTCGCCGACCGCGCCAGCGTTCCCGTGGCGACGGGGTCCAGGTCGAGGGCGCGGCCGACCGCTTCCCGGGCCTCGGCGAAGCGACCGCCGCCCGCCAGGTGCAGGGCGTACCAGTTCCAGACCCGGGCGTCGTTCGGGTTGAGAGCCAGGGCGGCCAGGAACTCGCGCTCCGCCCCCCGGAGATCCCAGTCGTAGTTGCGCAGGATGAAGGCCAGGGACGCGTGGGCGTCGCTCGAGACCGGATCCAGGGCGAGCGCCCGCTCCGCCGCCTCGCGCGCCTTCGGGTAGGCTTCGTCCGGTGGCAGGACGCCGTAGTTCGCGGAGAGGCTGTAGACGTCGGCGATGGCCGACCAGATCCGCGCTGAACGGGGCGCGCGCCGAGCGGCTCCGAGGAGCGCTTCGAGGGCGCGCCGCAGGCTCTCGCCGGTGCGCCGGTTCGCTTCGAAGCGACCGCGCAGGAAGCCGGCGTAGGCCTCCGGGTCCTCCTCCGGCGGCGCCTGAGCCCGCCGCGGCGGCGCGGTGAGGGCGAGCGCCCGCGCCACCTCGAGGGAGATCCCCGCCTCGACCGCGGGCAGCTCCGCGAGCCTCCGGTCGTAGCTCTCGGCCCAGACGACGATCCGGTCCGCGGCTCGCACCAGGCGCGCGGTGACGTGGATCTCCTCCCCCGAGACGCCGAGCCCCCCCTCGAGCAGGTAGTCCACCTCGAGCTCCTGGGCGGCGCGGTCGGCGGCGTCGCTCGCTCCGGCGTACCGCTGCACCGAGGATAGGGCGATCACCCCCAGCCCCGAGGGGCTCGAACGGCCGAGGTCGGTGATCAACTCCTCGGTGAGACCGTCGGCGAGGAAGTCGTTCGTCGCGTCGCCGCCCGAGTTCCGGAAGGGCAGGACCGCCAGGCGGATCCGCGCTGGGGCGGGATCGCGGGCGCGTCGGACCAGCGGCAGCGACGCGGCCAGGCCGAGCGCGGCCAGCAGGGCGACGGCGGCCAGGCGCCGGCCGGCGGACCGCGAGGGGGTGACGCCTGCGGCCGCGGAGCGTTCCGCGGGTTCGTCCGGGGCTTCGGGTGCTTCGCCGCGGCTCCGCCACCACTCGTCCAGCTCCGAACGGACAGCGTAGACGCTCCCCTGCCTGTCGCGCCGGAGCCGATGGACGGGAAGGCCGGCCTCGCGCTCCCAGCGCTGGACCGTCCGGGTCGTCCGGCCCAGGTAGGCGGCGATCTCCTTCCAGGACTCCAGGCGTTCGCTGCGGGTCGCTGACCCCGGAGGCCCGGGGAGAGAGGGGTCGCCCATGCGCAGGTCCCGATTCGCCGATCTTACGCCCGCCGGGGCGACAAAGCGCGACACGGCGCGACAGTCGCGCTTCGACGCTGAACGAAGTCGGCTCGCGAGCGTCAGCTTGTGGCAGGCGTCGGGATCGACCGGCGCCAACACGCGAGGAGAGAGTGAGATGAAGCGATTCGCCGTCGTCGCCCCGGCTACCCTGGCCGTCATGGCCGCAGTGACCGTCCAGGCTCTTCGGGCCGCCCCGGATCCGGTCGAGCGGGGCCGCTACCTGGTCACGGTCGGGGGGTGCAACGACTGCCACACCCCCTGGATTCTCGGCCCCGAAGGCCCTGGGCCGGATCCGACCCGGATCCTGTCCGGACACCCGGGATCCCTGGAGATGCCCCCACCCCCCGCGGCCCGGGGGCCGTGGGTCTGGTCCGGGGCGGGCACCAACACGGCCTTCGCGGGCCCGTGGGGTGTCAGCTACGCCGCCAACCTGACGCCGGACGACAACACCGGCATCGGCATCTGGACCGTGGACATCTTCAAGGCCACGCTGCGCAACGGTCGGCACTGGGGAGTGGCGAGGCCGCTCCTGCCTCCCATGCCCTGGTTCAACTACGGGAAGATGACCGACGACGACCTGCACGCCGTCTATTCCTACCTGCGCTCGATCCCGCCGGTCAGGAACCAGGTCCCCCTGCCGCTCCCGCCCGCGGAGCAGGCCGAGGGTGCGCACGGCGCCTCGTGAGGATCCGCCGCCCGCCGCGGACCGGGACCCTTCGGCTCGGGTTCCCGGTCGCGGCGCGGCCACGGGCCGGTACGCTCCGGTATAGTGTCGGAAAGCCATCCAGCGTCCGCCCGAGACCCCGAGGGCTCGAGGCGATTCCCGGAGTGCTCCGATGCGACTGCCACACGCCCTGTGTTCCCTCGCGCTCGCCGTGTCGGCCCAGAGCGCGCCACACGCCTCCGCCGCCGATCGTCCCGCCGGGGTGGTCGACATCCCCTACGAGAGGTTCGTGCTCGCCAACGGCCTCACGCTGATCGTCCACGAGGACCACAAGGCGCCGATCGTGGCCGTCAACGTCTGGTACGACGTCGGCTCCGCGGACGAGAAACGGGGCAAGACCGGATTCGCCCACCTGTTCGAGCACCTGATGTTCAACGGCTCGGAGAACTTCGACGACGACTACATGAAGCCCTTCGATCGCGTGGGCGCCACCGGCATGAACGGCACCACGAACTTCGACCGCACCAACTACTTTCAGGTGGTGCCGAAGACCGCTCTGGACATGGCGCTCTGGATGGAGTCCGACAGGATGGGCCACCTGCTCGGCGCCATCGACCAGGCCAAGCTGGACGAGCAGCGGGGAGTGGTCCAGAACGAGAAGCGCCAGGGAGAGAACCAGCCGTACGGAAAGGCCTTCATCACGATCTTCGAGAACACCTACCCCGAGGGCCACCCCTACGCCCACTCCGTGATCGGGTCCATGGAGGATCTCGACGCGGCCAGCCTGGAGGACGTGAAGGAGTGGTTCGGGCGCTACTACGGGGCCGCGAACGCGGTCCTGGCGGTGGCCGGCGACGTGGAGGCCGAGGACGTCGAGGGGCGCGTGGAGCGCTACTTCGGCGACATCGCCTCGGGCCCCGCTCTGGTCAAGCCCGACGTCGTCGTGGCCCGGCGCAGCGAGGAGACGCGGCACGTGATGTGGGACCGCGTGCCCCAGGGCCGGGTGTACAAGGCCTTCAACGTGGCGGCGCTGGGGGACCCGGCGATCGAATACCTGGACATGGTCAGCGACGTCCTCACGAGCGGCAAGAGCTCCAGGCTCCACAAGCGCCTCGTCTACGACGACCAGATCGCCACCGACGCGGTCTCCTTCGTCTTCGGGCGGGAGCTGGGGAGCCTGTTCCTGATCTGGGCCACGGCGCTGCCCGGACAGGACCTCGCAGCCGTGGAGGCGGCCCTGGACGAGGAGCTCCGGCGGCTCCTGGACGAGGGACCCACCCCCGAGGAGCTCGAGCGCTCTCGCGCCGAGCAGCGCGCCGGCTTCATCCGGGGAATCGAGCGCATCGGCGGCTTCGGGGGCAAGTCGGACATCCTGGCGAGCAATCAGGTCTACCTCGGGAGCCCCGACGCCCACCTCGACCGCCAGACCCGGATCCTCGGCGCCAGCGCCGAGGACGTGAGCGGCGCCGCCAGGGACTGGCTCTCCGGGGGCGCCTTCACCCTGGAGGTGCGTCCGTTCCCCGAGTACGCCGCCCGGGAGAGCGACGTGGACCGGTCGCAGGGCGTGCCCCAGGTGGCCGAGTTCCCCGCGGGGGCGTTCCCCGCGCGAGAGGAGACCACCCTCGACGGCGGCCTCGAGGTGATCCTCGCCCAGCGGGACGCCGTGCCCGTCGTGGAGCTGAGCCTGCTCGTCGACGCCGGATCGGCCGCGGACCATTTCGGAACCGAGGGGACGGCGCGCCTGGCCATGGACGTCCTCGACGAGGGGACGGCGAGCCGCTCGGCCCTCGAGATCTCCGACGAGCTGCAGCGCCTGGGCGCGACCCTCGGCACCGGGAACAGCCTCGACCTCTCCCTGGTCACGCTCTCCGCGCTGAAGGAGAACCTCCAGGAGTCCCTCGACCTCTACGCCGACGTGATCCTGAACCCGTCCTTCCCGGAGGCGGAGCTCGAGCGGCTGCGAAAGCAGCAGCTGGCACGCATCCAGCAGGAGAAGGTGCAGCCCTTCCCGATGGCGCTGCGGGTCTTTCCGCGTCTGCTCTTCGGAGAGGGCCACCCCTACGGGATGTCCTTCACCGGCTCGGGCACCGAGGAGTCCGTAGCGAGCCTCTCCCTGGACGACGTCCGGGGCTTCCACTCGACCTGGTTCAAGCCCGGAAACGCCACCCTGGTGGTCGTGGGGGACGTCAGCATGGACGAGCTCCGCCCGATGCTGGCGAAGAGCTTCGCGGGCTGGCAGCCGGGGGAGGTCCCGCGCAAGGAGCTCGCGACGGTCGAGCACCGTCCGGGAAGCGTCGTCTACCTGATCGACCGGCCGGACTCCGAGCAGTCGATGATCCTCGCCGGCCACGTCGTGCCACCCAAGAGCGATGCGGAGAACCTCGCCCTGGAGGCGGTCAACGGGATCCTCGGGGGCGCGTTCAGCGCCCGCCTGAACATGAACCTGCGCGAGGACAAGCACTGGTCCTACGGCGCGCGCAGCGCGGTCGTGGACACCGCCGCGCAGCGTCCGTTCCTGGCCTACGCGCCCGTCCAGACCGACAAGACGAAGGAGTCCCTCGCCGAGCTGCACAGGGAGCTGACCGAGATCCGCGACGCGGCAGCGCGTCCCCCCACCGATGAGGAGCTGGCCAAGGTGAAGGACCAGCAGACCCTGACGCTCCCGGGGCGGTGGGAGACGAACGACGCGGTCCTCGGGGACATCGTGGAGCTGGTCCGGTTCGGGCTCCCCGAGGACCACTGGACGACCTATCCCGCCCGGGTGCGGGCCCTCGGCCTGGAGCAGGTCAGGGCCGAGGCGACTGATTGCCTCCGGCCCGGGCAGACGGTCTGGGTGGTGGTGGGGGACCGGGCCCGGATCGAGGATGGGATCCGGGAGCTGAACCTCGGCGAGATCCACCTCCTGGACGCCGACGGGCGTGTGCTGGCACCCTAGGAGCCTGCCCCGCCCACTCGGTCTCCCGGATGCCGGGGCGCCGGGAGGTCGGGGAAGGCGCCGGCGGCGGGCTGTCGCGAGCCGTTGAGGGCGTGCGCAGCCTCTACGTCTCGACCCTGGAGCCCGGCCCCCGGACCACCCAATGCTCGGGAATTCAGCAACGGGGCGACCTCCTGGTCGAGGCTCTCGCCTCCATCGGGGAGCTGGAGGTCCTGGTCTACACGGCTCCCGGCCCCGCGGCCCCGCGCGGGACGGTCGAGGGCGTGCTGCGGGAGCGCTGGGCACGGGTGGCGCGGGTCCACGTCGCCGCTCAGCGCCGCGGGCCGGGCGGTCGCCGCCACTGGCATCTCGACCCGCTGGTCGCCCCGCGATCCCACGTCTGGGCGGGCACGAGCGGACCCGAGCAGGTAGCCGCGCTGGAGGCCGCCGCCGGGCGTGGCTTCGACCTGATCCTCGCCCAGGGCGTCGGTGCCATGCAGCCGGTCCTGGTCTCCGGCGCTCCGCGGCCCCCCGTCTACTTCGACATGAACGACATCCCCCACCGCCTCTTCGTCCGGAGGATTCCGCAGCGTTCCTGGCCCGGACGCCTCTCGGCGTGCGTCCGTCTGCCGGGGATCCTCTGGACCGAGAGGCGGATGGCATCGGCCTCGAGGCGGACCTTCGTCTGCTCCGAGCTCGACCGCCGCTACCTGAGCTCCCGGTGGCGTCTGCCCCGGGTCGCGGTCGTCCCGAACGCGGTCGCCGTTCCACCCGCCTCTCCGGTGCCCGCCGAGCCCAACGTGCTCTTCGTCGGGGGGCTCGACTACCCCCCGAACGCCGAGGCTGCCGAGCTCCTGATCACGCGCATCTGGCCCCTGGTTCGTCGAGAGGTCCCCGAGGCGACGCTGCGGATCGTGGGCCGGCACCCGGATCGCGTCCCTTCGCGCGGCAGCCTTCCCCCGGGAGTGGAGCTCACCGGGCACCTCGCCGAGCTCGCAGGCATCTACCGCTCTACGCGGCTGGTGTGCGCCCCCGTCCGGGTGGGGGCGGGTACCCGGGTGAAGCTGATCGAAGCCGCCGCCCACGGGCGCCCGATCGTCGCGACGCCTCTCGCGGCGGAAGGACTGGGGCTGCGTGACGGCATCGAGGTGCTCCTCGCCCGCGAGCCCCGGGCGCTGGCGGCGCACTGCATCCGCCTGCTCCGGCAGCTCGACGATTGCCAGCAGCTCGGCTGCGCGGCGCGCCGCGCAGCCGAGCGGAGCTTCGACCGGGAGCGCGTCGTAGCGGCGCTCGGCGCCCTGATCGCGTCCGACCTGGCGTGACAATCGCGGCCGCCCTCCCTCACGGGTTGCCGCGCGCCACCAGCTTGCCGGGGAGATCGTGACCCATCTGTCGGAGCAGGAAGACCGGCCAGGACCGCTCGAAGAAGAAGAGCGGCTGGAAGAGCGTCTGCATCACGATCGGCACGAAGCCGAGGCAGCACGTCAGGCAACCGCCGACGAAGACCGCGACGCCGATCCCCCCGGCCAGCACCAGCTTGAGCAGCAGATAGACCACGAACGCGCCCGGGTGCGCGATGACCAGCGCCTCGAGGACGCGGGCGGCCTCGCCGCAGGTGGAGCCGGTGGTCAGCTGGAGCGGAGCCACGAAGTCCCGTAGCACGACCCCGGCCAGCACGAGAAGCGGCAGCGTCACGCAGAGGACCAGCAGAACGGGCAGCAGCGCCAGGGCGGCGGCGCCCCCCCAGAGGCCTTCCAGCTGACCCCGGGCGAATCCCACCAGCCCGGCGGCGACGAGGGCCGCCCCGAGAAGGACGACGAAGAACGTCGCGAGGCTCAGCCCGAACCGCCAGCCGAAGTAGGAATGAGCGGCGCTCGCGTGGACGCGCCAGGGGCGCGCGATCTCGGCGCGGCCGCTGGCCACGCCGTCCAGGTAGGCGAACGTACCCCGGGCATTCACCCACAGAACGAGGGCGAGAAGCCCGCAGACGAGCAGGAGGACAGCCAGGGCTCCCAGGGCTACGGCCGCCGCGTGGGCCGAGAGCCAGGCCGTGACCCGGTCGACGCCCTCGACCACGTCCCTCGCAAAGTCGTTTCCGTCTCGCGGCCACGGACCGTGGGTCTCGGAGCGTCCACCGCCCGGACCGCCGCCGTGCAGGCTGCGGCCGCACTGGTCGAGAAACGCGAGGAAACCGAGGACGAGCCACCTCTCGAGGCGGACCGGGAACAGGACGTCCCGGGTGTGGGCGGCGGCAGCGCGAACGGCCTCGGTTACGGATACCGGTCCGGGTGGGGACGCGTCAGTGGTCGCCATTTCGTCTCAACCCCCCCTCCTCGGCGGCTCCCGCGGCGATCTCGCCGGCAAGAGCTTGGACGTGTTCGCAGACTGTGCTCTGATAGGCTACCGGAACCGGAAGACAGGATCGAGCTGCTCGCGGGCTTTTGCGCCGAGCGACCAGTGGCAAGAGGTGCGGAGGCCCGCTCTGCGCAGGAGGGGGTGTCGCATGCGACGAGTCTCACTCGTGCTGCTGTTCCTCGCCGTTCTCGCGCCCGTGGAGTGCTGGGCCCACCGCCACGTTGCCGGAGCGTTTGTCTCGCGGCGAGAGGCTCGACGCAGCGATATCGACGGGACCGTGGTCGGTTTCGAGAAGGCGTTCTGCAGGGAGCGCGCGCCCAGTGGTAAGTGCGATAAAGCGCACCCGGTAAGCTTGCAGCTTGGGTTCGGGCATATCAACGGAGAGCACGAGGGAGCGACGCTCGGTCAGCTCACCCTGCTGGCCGGCCCCCGGTTCACGTATCCATTCGAGAGTCCTGAATGGCTGCAGTTCTTTGCGCATGCGCTGGTGGGGTCTGTCCGAGAAAGCACGGGTGCCCAGCGTGACTGGTCGCCGACAGGCTCATTCGGCGGGGGATTCGAGATCACCTTCGCGAAGATCGGGGATCATGGTCTGGAGTTCTTCGTACGTCCTCAGGTCGACTGGTCCTGGATCCGCGCCGACGAAACGGACTGGTTCGAGGAGTACTCGCTCGGTCTCGGCGTGCGCTTCTAGGCCGCTTCTCCGACCGGGCCGGCGAGGAACCTGGGGACTCGCCGGCGCCGCGATGATGACAGGGGCGTGCCAAGCACGGTGATACCACGATGACGCATCTCCCGAGCTCCACTCCCGAGGGCCGGCTCACCCCGGGCCAGCAGCTGGGCCCCTACGAGATCGTCGAAGTCCTCGGCGTGGGAGGCATGGGAGAGGTCTACCGGGCCCACGATCGCCGGCTGCGCCGCGACGTCGCGCTCAAGGTGATCCGCCCCGCCCTGGTCAAGCCCGCCTACGTGGAGCGGCTCGGGCGGGAGGCGCGAGCGGCCGCCGCGCTCAACCACCCGAACATCCTCGCCGTGTACGACGTCAACACCGACGGGCCGGTCCCCTACGTCGTGTCCGAGCTGCTGAACGGCGAGTCCCTGCGGGACCGCCTGGAGCGGGGTGCGCTCCCGTTGGCGAAGGCTCTCGAGCTCGGCGTCCAGATCGCGCAGGCCCTCGCGGCAGCGCACTCCAAGGGCATCCTCCATCGCGACGTCAAGCCCGGGAACGTGTTCCTCACCTCGGACGGACAGGTGAAGCTCCTGGACTTCGGCCTGGCCAAGCTGGAGGTGGACGACCTGGCCGACCCGGAAACGGTCACGGCATCGGATCCGAGCCGGCCCGGCCACGTCATCGGAACCGCCGGCTACATGGCCCCCGAGCAGGTGCTCGGAGAGCCGCTGGACGACCGCGCAGACATCTTCGGTCTCGGGGCCGTCCTGTACGAGATGCTGACGGCACGCCGCGCCTTCCGGGGCTCGACGCGCTCGGAGATCATCAACGCGGTGCTCACCCAGGAGCCCGAAGACCTCCTGGCTCTCAATCGCTCGCTGCCCCCCGCGGCCGTCGCCGCCGTGCGACGCTGTCTCGAGAAGAACGGCGAGGAGCGGTTTCAGTCCGCCCGCGACCTCGCGTTCCACCTCCGCCAGATCGCCCAGCCCACCACCGACACCCACAGCGTGTCACCCTCGCGGTTCCCCAGGCGGCGCCGCACCGTCGCGGGCGTCGGGCTGGCGCTGGCCGTCGGCCTCGCGGCCGTGGCTGCCGTGGTCGCACTGCGTCCCGGAACGCCTCCCACGTTCCAGCAGCTGACGTTCCAGCGGGGGCGCATCGGGGGCGCCCGCTTCGCGGGGGAGGCGGTCGTCTACAGCCAGAGCGTCGGGTACGGCGAGCCCGACGTCTGGCTGCGGCTGGCGGCGAGCCCGGAGTCGAGACCGCTGGAGTACGACGCCACGGTCCTCGCGACCCGCTCCGGGGAGCTGGCCATGCTGACCCACTCCCGCTTCGCCGGAGGCCGCCGTTTCGTCGGGAACCTGGCCATCGCTCCCGTCGGGGGGGGCACGCCCTACGAGGTGCTCGAGGACGTCGAGGACGCGGACTGGGAGCCCGCGAGCGGCGACTTCGCCGTGGCCCGCTCGAAGGGCCTGGGTGCCGGCAGCGAGCTCGAGTACCCCATCGGCCGCGTGCTGTACCGATCCCCGGGCTCGATCCACAGCCCGCGCATCTCCCGGGACCGCCGGCGGGTGGCGTTCCTGGAGGACCCGGCCGGCCTCGGAGACGGAGGGCGCATCGTGGTCCTGGACGGCGACGGTGCGGTCGAGCTGCGCACCGAGACCTGGACCCGGGCCCGGGGGCTCTGCTGGTCGCCCGAGGGAGACGAGGTGTGGTTCGCGGCGGCCGAGGGCACGACGAACCGCCTGCTCCGGGCCGTGGGGATCGACGGGACGACGCGTCTCGTTCACGAGTCGCCGGGCTCGCTGAGCCTGCTCGACGTCGCGGTGGACGGGCGGGTGCTGCTCGCCCGGGAGGACGAGCGCATGGCGATCGTGGGCGTGCCTCCCGGTTCCCGCTCGGAGCGGGAGCTCTCGTGGTTCGACGACGCCGGGATCGCGGCGCTCTCCCGGGACGGAAGCCTGCTCCTGTTCGGGGACCGCTTCGGCATCTACCTGCGCCGAACCGACGGCTCCCCCGCCGCGAAGCTGGGGGAGGCAGAGGGTTACGCGGACGACCTGTCCCCCGACGGGAGCCTGGCCCTCACCACGAACCCCGCCACGAACGAGCTGGTGCTCGTCCCCACCGGTCCCGGTCGGCCCCGGGCGGTCGGGATCGAGGGGAGCTACTCCTTCTTCGGCGCGTTCTTCTTCCCCGACGGGCGCCGCATCCTGTTCAACGGCCGCGAGCCGAACCGCGGTCTGCGCTCCTACGTCGTGAGCGTCTCGGGAGGGCGGCCCCGGGCACTGACCGAGGAGGGGACCTGGGCCCGCGCGGTCTCCCCCGACGGCGAAACCCTCGCGGCCACGTCGCAGGATCGCGGCGTTTCGCTGTGGCCCGTGGGCGGGGGACGCCCCCAGGAGGTGCCGGGCTCGATCAGCGGGGACCGCCCGGTGACCTGGAGCAGCGACGGGAGGTCGCTCTGGGTGTTCCGCCGCGGCGAGGTGCCCGCCAGCGTCTACCGGGTGGACGTGGCGACAGGCGAGCGAACACTGTGGCGGACGCTGGCGCCTCCCGACGCCGCCGGCGTCTACTCCGTCGACCGCTTCGAGGTCACGCCCACAGGAGACGCGTACTTCTACAGCTACCGGCAGGGGCTCTCCGAGCTCTACGAGGCTCGCGGGCTCCACTGACCGGACGCCTCGGACGACCGCTCAGTGGAGGTTCTCCCTGAGAAACCTCAATGTCCGCTGCCAGCTCTGGCCGGCGGCGTCCAGGTCGTAGACGGCCGGGCGCGTGTCGTTGAAGAACGCATGCCGCGTCCCGAGGTAGCGGTGGAACTCGTAGGGCTTGCCCCGGGTCGCGAGGGCGTCCTCGATGGGCTTGACGCTGGCGTTGGCGAAGTCGTCGTGCTCGGCCCAATGGCCGAGCACCGGGGCCTGGAGCCCGTCGAAGTCGTACGTGACCTTCGGGTGGCCCCCGTAGTAGACGACGCACGCTCCCACTCCGGAACCGCTCGCGCAGGCCGTGAACAGGCTGAGAGCCCCGCCCATGCAGAAGCCCACCACGCCCACCGGATGCCCGGTGCGGGAGCGGAGGTACTCCACCGCGTCCCGCAGATCGCGCTCCGCCTCGTCGATCTGGAGCGCCATCAGCAGCTTGCCAGCCTCGTCGGGGGACGAGGTCAGCACGCCGTGGTACAGGTCCGGAGCGAGCCCCAGGAACCCGGCGTCCGCGAAGCGGTCGGTCACGTCGCGGATGTGGTCGTTGAGACCCCACCACTCCTGGATCACCACCACACCCCGGATCGCTCCCTGGTCGCCCGCCGGCTCGGACAGGTAGCCCTCGCCGCCGGCCTCGGCAAACCGTATCGCCTTCCCCATCGGACCTCCGTGAGGGGTCACTCTAGCGCACCGGGAACGGGAAACGGCGCCGCTATAATGCTCGCAGCGCTCATGGCCATGCTGTTGCGCCGCGTGAAGATCCCGGAGGGGCTGTGCGTCCTCTCCGACGGGTCGTGGCGCGTGGGAGACCAGGTCGTCGCCCACGCGGCGACGTTGCGTTTCTTCAAGGAGCACCTCGTCTGCGAGGAGGGCGGCGCGTTCGTCGTGGACGGCGACCGGCGGGTCCAGGTGCGTCTCGAGGGGCCTCCCTTCGAGGTCGCCCGGCTGGAGTTCTCGGAAGACGCCGAGCGCGTCACGGCAGTGCTCGACGACGGCAGCCGCGAGGACGTGGGGGACCTCTCCCTGAGCATGAACCAGGTCACGGCGCGCTTCGAGTGCAGCGCGAGAGAGGGCCGCGCGCGGGCCGTACTGTCGCGGACCGCCCACAACGCCCTGCTCGACGCCGCGGAGCAGGCCGAAGGCCGCTTCTTCCTGCGCGTCGGCCGGCGCCTGATCCCGATCCGGACCTGATGGGCGCCGAGCCGGGCGGGGCGTGAGATGCGCCTCGGCGCCCACGTGTCGGTCGCAGGGGGCCTCTACGAAGCGCCCCGGCGTGGGGCTTCGATAGGGGCCGAGGTCATCCAGGTCTTCACCCGGAACCAGGTGCAGTGGCGGGCGGCTCCCGTCCGCGCCGCCGAGGCGCGCCGCTTTCGGGAGTCCCTGGAGGCCAGCGGGGTCGGGCTGGCGGTCTGCCACGGCTCGTACCTCGTCAACCTGGCCAGCCCCGACCCGGAGCAGCGGCGGCGGAGCCGGGGCGCCTTCCTCGCGGAGATGCGCCGCTGCCACGCGCTGGGGATCCGCTACCTGATCTTCCACCCGGGCGCCCACATGGGCGCCGGCGAGGAGGCGGGGCTCCGCAGGATCGCCCGGGGTCTCGACGACGCGCTGCGCCGAGGCGAGAAGCTCGAGGTGATGCCGCTGCTGGAGGTGACCGCGGGGCAGGGGTCAACCCTCGGGCACCGCTTCGAGCACCTCGCCGCGATACTGGAGCAGGTCCGCGAGCCGGAGCGGATCGGCGTCTGCCTGGACACCTGTCATCTGCTGGCGGCCGGGTACGACATCGCGAGCCGGGCCGGGTACGAGCGGACGCTGGCCGAGCTGGATCGCTGCGTCGGTCTCGAGCGGGTGCGGGCGTTCCATCTGAACGACGCCCGCCGCGAGCGGGGAAGCCGTCTCGACCGACACGCCCCCATCGGCGATGGTCACGTCGGCCTGGCCTGCTTCCGGCGCCTCGTGAACGATCCCCGCTTCGCCGGCATCCCGGCCGTCCTCGAGACCCCCGGAGGGCTCCCCGGCTGGGCCCGTGAGCTGGAGCTGCTGAAGCGGATGCGGCGGCGGCGGCGTTGACGCCGGACGAGGCCGCGGCACGGGCGCGACAGCTGGCCCTCGAAGCGGGGTTCGACCTCGCGGGAGTCGCTCCAGCGGAGGCCCCGGAGCGGCTCGGGTTCTTCCCGGAGTGGGTGGCCCGGGGCTACGCGGGGGAGATGGCCTACCTCACGACCCAGGTCGAGCGCA
>Ga0299906_10002941_pt1 | contig 14072 bp, 11 predicted proteins | sample RVTome_14_FD_200259 | JGI IMG/M metagenome (GOLD analysis project Ga0299906, IMG submission 200259) | Soil microbial communities from uranium-contaminated site in the Upper Colorado River Basin, Wyoming, United States - RVT145D125 (version 2) ... | reverse complement strand
GTTGAACACGATGTTGCAGAACAGGTTCAAGAACTTGTTACCCATCACGTACCAGAAGTTGAAGGACGTGTGCGATCCGAACGCGCGCGTCCCGTACACGACGTCGGCCTCGCCCTCATAGATCGGCTGCAGGCACCGCACCAGGTCGGCGGGCTGATACTCGAGGTCGGCATCGAAGGGAACGAACACATCGCCGGTGGCGGCCTCCAGCGCGGTCCGCAAGGCGGCGCCCTTGCCGCGATTCTGCTCGTGGCGCAGCAGCCGCACTTGCGGAGGAAGCGACAGCCGCTGCAACAGGTCCCAGGTTCCGTCGCTGGAGCCGTCATCCACCACGATGATCTCGAGCTCGACCGGGAACGTGGTCTCGAGCAGCTCCTTCAGCGCCGGTTCGACTCGCTCCTGCTCGTTGTAGACGGGGACCGCGACCGTCAGCTTGTGCACGCTCATGCCGGAAGTCTAGCCCACACGCCCGCGCCGACGGCGGCGCGCACGGGCTTAGCGGCGGGCCTACCGGCGCGCGCGGGGGGTTACCGACGGGGGCGCGCGCGAGCGCGAGGCTTCGCACGGGCCTTCGCGCGAGGCTTCGCGCGGGCCCTCGCACGTGGCTTGCCACCCCGTGGCCCGCCACGCTTCGCCTTGCGGGAGCCTCTGGTGGATGGCCGTGCGGCTTTCGCAGCCTCGAGCAGCTTCTCGAGATCCCCGATCAGACGGTCGTACCGGGCCTGCAGCGCCGAGACCGCGGCAGCCGATGCATCCGAGGTTGGGGCGAGCCGGTAGCCGCCCCGCTCGACGAGGAAGCGCTCGAGATCATCGCCCGATAGCAGGATGCCCCGCACGCCCGGCCGCTTTGCCGTCTTCACCAGTCCCGCCCGCTCCCAGTGCCGGATGGTGTTGTAGTGGACCTCCGCGCGCTCGGCAGCCTGCTCGCGCGTGAGCCATCGGCCACCGGCGGCGCCTGCGCGTGCGCTGCGCTTGGACGCGACGCCGTGACGCGACGAGCGATGGCGCCCGAGTCCCATCGCGTGCTTGGCCACGAATACACAGTCGGGACATTTCAAGCCACCCCGCACGCGGCGCGCCGATGGTGGCACGTACTTGCGCGCCGACGGAGTGGTCTTGCGACGAGCGGACTTCTTCGCGGCCTTCGGAGCGGTTCGCTTCCTCACGGCGGTTCGCTTCGCAGCGGTTCGCTTCTTCACGGCGGTTCGCTTCTTCACGGCGGTTCGCTTCGCAGCCATCGATGTCTCCTTCCAGTGACGTCTGCCGATCCTAGTCCACTGGTCGCGCGCGAGGCGAATGGAGCCATGATTGCATCGCTCGAATGATCCATTCGCTCTGAAGCAAAGCAACCAGCTCGGCGAAGCGTACGGACCATGTTGACGGGCGTCGAGTCCCCCACACAGGATGTGTCAACTATGGTCGTGTAACCGTGACCACGCTGCCGCCGCCGAGCGCGCACGAGCGCGTTCCGCGCGCGAGGCGGGGCGCCGTGAGCCCGAGCCAAGAGGCGTTCAGGGCGAGCAGGCGAAGGCGGTGAGGGGCGCGCTGCTCGCGGATGGCGGCGGGTTCCCAACGCCGAACGAAGGGTCGGCGAGCGACGCCATATCGAAGCGGATCGAGCCCCCCGGCGCGAGCAGGTCGTGGTTGAACCACAGCCGATCGGCCGGCTGGTCATCGAGGCTCACACCGGTCACGTACCTGGCGAGCAGGTTCGCGCCCGGCGCCTCCATCGTGAACGCGCCACCGGGCAGCTCGATGGTCGCGCGCTCGAACAGCGGGCTGCCGATGACGTACAGAGGCGCGCCGGGGATCATCGGGTAGAAGCCGAGCGCGCTCCAGACGAACCATGCGCTCATGGTCCCCAGATCGTCGTTACCGGGCAGGCCGTCCGGCGCGGCGCGGTACAGCGCCTGGTAGCCGCGCGCGATCGACTGACCCTTCCACGGCTCAGCGGTCCATGGGTACAGCCACGGCGCCTGCAGATCGTGCTCGTTCGAGGGCGCGTACTGGTTGCCGTAGTAGTCGATGCCGTACAGCGTCACCTTCTGCTGCACCTCGGGTATCGCGTACGGTGCCAGCTCGGTCAGCGGCCGCGAGAAGAACGTGTCGAGCTTATCGACCGCGGCATCGTTGCCGCCCATCGCGTCGATCAAGCCGGCGACGTCGTGCGGGACCAGGAACGAGTACTGCCAGCCCGTCCCTTCCCGGAAACCCTCGTTGAGCATCGGGTCGTAGGGTTCGAGCCAGGAGCCGTCGGCGTTGCGCGGCCTCGCGAATCCGATCTCGGTGTCGAAGACCTCGCGCCAGTTCGCCGACCCGGCGAGCAGCGTGTCGCGATCCCCCTCCTCACCCAGGGAGTCCGCCATCAGCGCGAGCGCGAAGTCGCCGATCGCGTGCTCGAGGGTCTTCGACGCCTCGGTCGTCCACCCCCGCTCCAGGTAGTCGGGATCGCGGCGATCGACCAGCGCGACCCGGCGCGCTTCCGCATACAGCTCGTCGAGGACGTCGGGCGGCACCAGGCCGCGGCAGTGAGCATCGGCGATCACCTGGAGCGCCGGCTCGCCGTTCATATAGTTGGGGTTTGTGTTCATCAGCGCCCATCGCGGCATCACACCGCCCCACCGCACGATCGCGGCCAGCGAGCGCATCATGTCGCGCATCCGGTCGGGCGCGATCAGCATCAGCAGCGGCATCTCGGCGCGGTAGGTGTCCCACATCGAGAAGTTCGCGTAGTAGGTCGAGCCGGGCGGCATGGGGTCTCCCGGCTCGCCGATGCGATGCACTTGCTGATCGTGACCCAGGTAGTCGCCGTTGGCATCGTTGTACACGTTGGGATGATGCTGCGCGTGATACAGCGCGGTATAGAACGACGTCTGCTCGAACGGCGTGCCTCCCTCGACCCGGATCACTCCCAGCGCGTCGCGCCACGCATCGGTGGTGCGCGCGCGCTGAGCATCGAAGTCGAAGTCTTCGCCCGGCAGCTCGGCCTCGAGGTTCTCGAACGCGTTCTGCACGCTCACGAACGAGATGCCGACCTTCGCGATCACGTCGGGGTCGCTGCTCGCATCGAAGCGTGCAACCGCGCCGGCCCCCACGCCTTCCACGACATCGACGCCGTCTGATACGGCGTCGCCGCGCGCGGCCCACACCCCGTGCGAGATCATGTCCCGGTCGAACCGCGCGACGAAGTGCACCGCGTAGCGGTGGGGCGCGGCCCGGTCGAGGTTGGCCGTCCCCGCGATGGTCCGTTCGTCGAGGAACTCGATCCGAGCGAGGTTCGTTCCGGCTGCGCGCTGCCCTTCGTCCAGGTCGCCGCCGGGGACCTGCCGTCCGATATCGAGCAGCACGTTCGCCTCGCTGGTCGGCGGGAAGGTGTAGCGATGCATCCCGACACGCGTGCCGGCCGTCAGCTCCGCGAGAACGCCGTAGGTATCCAACCGGACGCTGTAGTAGCCAGGCTCCGCCGCCTCGCTCGCGTGAGAGAACTTCGACTGGTACCGCTTGACGTCGGTTGATAGCACCGGGCCGACCGTCGGCATGAACGGAACGTTGCCGCCTTCCGGCACACCCATCGATTGCACGTGTACGTGGCTGAACCCTCGGATGAACTGATCGGCGTGCTGGTAGCCCGTGTAAGCGAAGTATCCCTCGGTATCCGGCGAGAGCTGCACCATGCCGTACGGCGCCGCGGGACCGGGGAACACGAACCCCGAGCCGAGCGTGCCGATCATCGGATCGACCAGCGCCACTGGATCGTGTCCGTCTGCGCGCGCGGGGGATACCGCGAGAAGCGCGAGGGCCACCACCGCCGCCGAGAACCGTCTGCGTCGAGTCATCGCGAGCCGGTTCGGCGCCGGGTCACAGATGTCCTGCCGCGCGCCCGACGAACCTCAGGCGCGTGCCGTGGTGGAGACCACGAAGGTCAGGACGCGTCCCCCACGTTCAGAGGGCGGCCCTGGACGTTCAGAGAACGGCCTGGACGTTCAGGGGCCGGCCCCGAGCAACTGGGAGGCCCGCAGGGCCAGGAACAGCTCGGCGATCCCAGCCGGCGTCTTAGGGTCGCGTCCGGTGAGATCACGGATCCGCGACAGACGGTACGACACCGTGTTCGGGTGCAGGAACAGGCGCTTGGCGACCGCCGGGAGCGATGGGCCGTGCTCGATGTACTCCACCAGGGTGTGCTTCAGCTCCGGATGCGCGTCCAGCGGCTCGAGCAGCTGTGTCGCCAGCCGCTTCGAGACGCCGCGCTCGCGCAGGATCAGCTCCTCGATCAGCATCTCGCCGTACGAGACCGTCGGCGCGCCGCTGCTCGCGCGCGCGGCGGCGAGCGCGATCGAGGCTTCCCGGTAGCACGGCGCAAGCTCGGCCAGCGAGTCGCGCGGCCGCCCGATCCCGGCACGCACCGGCACCTCGAGCGTCTCGCCGACGCGCTCGACCAGCGTGCGCATCCCCACTTGCATGTCCCCCAGCGCGTCCGGCCCGGCCGGGAACACGATAACGATCTCGGGGCCGCGTCCGACCACCAGGGACCGATCGGCCGCCGGCAGCTCGGCCGCGAGCGTCTTCAGCCGGTGTTGCACCGCTCGGAGCACGGCGTCGTCCGCCGAGGGATCGGCCGGCCCGACGATCGCGATACTCGTCGCAGCCGCGGGATCGAGGCCCAGGGCCTCGGCGCGCGCGAGGATCTCTTCGTCGGTGAGCGCACCGCCGATGATGCCGTCCAGGAAATCCCGACGCGCGGCCTCGCGGTCGCTGGACAGGCGCTCGTACTCCTCGAGGTACGCCTGCGCGACGGCGCCGCTGACGACATCGACCCAGTGCATCACCGCCGTGGCAAGCTCCAGCCCCTCGTACAGCCGGACGGGATCCTCGCCGATCAGCTCGCGCGCCTGACCCCACGCGAGCTGCGCGCCGAGGCGGTACGCCTGGAGCAGAGCCGACAGCGGCACGCCTTCGCGCGCGCGCTTCGACGCGCTCGCGCGGACGAACGCTAGTTCCTCGTCGCTTGGCCCTTGGCGCCGGCGGAGGGCGCCGATGAATCCGGTCAGATTCTTGCGGTTGACCTCGCGGACCTGTCGCAGCGTTTCGTCGGGGAGGGCGCGATAGCTGGGGATGGACGCGAGGTATCGCTCGAGCATGCGCTCGGCGAGCTGCTCGACCATCTGTTCGAGCTCGTCGAGGATCTCGCGGAGCGCAGCCGAGGGGCGGGCGGGATCCTCGGATGGAAGCGCGCGCGAAGACCCGGCGCGGGTGGTCCGGCGCCCGTTGGTAGTGGACTTCGTGATCTTGGCGGCCAATGGGATCCCTCGTTCGGTCCCCCAAGCCTAACCCCAGTACCCTTGTGGATGCCACAGCGCGCTATGGCACGAGCCGGGCATCGGGGGACATCCTCCCTGCCTGGGCTGTGGACCACACAAGCCCCCTCCCAAAAGGGGGCGGGTCGTTCGGTCGTGAGACGACGGCATCGGATGGCACGGACTGACCCCGCAGATGACAGGGAAGGGCCATGGCCCGCCGCCGCCGGATGCGATGCGATGACGACGGAGAGAGGTGGCGGATCCGGCCCCCGGCTCGAGGCCTCGCGGCTGCGTCCGCCAAGGAGGTTTCCACCGATGCCTCGTCGTACTGTTGGAGCCATCGTCAGTCTCGTCGGCGTCACGTTCCTGGTCGTCGTCCTCGGGAACGGACTGTTCGGAGCATCGTCCGCGTGGGAGGACCTATCCGACGACGTCCGGCCCGGATACACGGATGAAGCGATCGCCGGCCTGCGTGCGGACGCGCAGCAGTTGCGCGCGCTGACCAATGAGTTCGGCAACAGCGTGCTTCCGACGCTCGCCCAAGCGCTGGGCATCAGCGAAGCCGAGCTGACCACCCGGTTCCTGGGTCAGTTCCCCGCCACCGCCCAAGGCGTGCTGACGATGCCGCAGATCGCCAACGCGCTCGATGATCGTGCGCAGCTGCTCGAGGAGCAGCAGGCCAACTTCAGATCGGCCGATGCGATCCCGACCGCGAGCCGGTCCTCGATCGCCGTGCCGTGGTTCATCACGATCACCGGGATCCTCGCGATCATCGGTGGCCTCATGATGATGCAGCCGGGGCGCGCGGTGCCGGCGCTGGTCGGTGTGCTCGGTGTGATCATGCTCGCGGTTCCGCTGGTGACGTCGCTGCCGCAGAAGGCCGCCGATGCCGACGCGCTGAACGAAGCGGTCGTGCCCATCTTCTCGAACGTGTCGATCGACGCCACCGCAGGATCGATCACCACGCTGAGGGCGATGGCCGTCGAGCTCGAGCAGGGGCTCGTGCCCGGTCTCGCACAGCAGCTCGGCATCACCGCCGAGCAAGCGGGTCAGTTCGTGCAGACCAACTTCCCGGCCATCGCCGCGGCACTGACCGAAACGCCGCAGACGCTGGCACGCCTGGAGGCGGCGAACGAACTGGTCGCGGCGAACACAGGCGAGTTCGCCGAGGTACGAGAGGTGCCGAACCGGATGATCGCGTGGACCGTCGTCATCGGCGGCATCGCGACGATCTTGCTGGCGAGCATCGCGCTGATGACCAACGAGGCGGCCGTTGCGCGCGCGGAGAACCGTCGCGCGCGCAGGATGCAGCGCGCCGCGTAGATCCGAGGCGGGTGGCCGTGAGCGAGCGCGCCTCACGGCCACCCACTCCACGTCAAGAGGCCGAGCCCAGGGGGGACTCAGCGCTGGATCGTCACGTCGAGCGGCGGCCTGCGCGCGCCGGGACTTAGCGCTGGATCGTCACGTCGAGCGGCGGCCTGCGCGCGCCGAACCCGGTCGCCTGCTGGTAGGCGTAGGCGATCCGCAGCAGGCGCTGCTCGTCGAACGGGCGCGCGCTGAGCATCAACCCGGCCGGCATGCCCGTGGTCTCGCCGAACCCGGCAGGCACCGACACGCTCGGGAACCCGTTGAAGTCGAACGCGCTCGTGTAGTTCACCAGTTCGAACACGCCCGAGACCATCGCCTCCTGCTTGGGCGGTGCGACCCGCGGCACGGTCGGCGTCAGCACCGCGTCGACGCGCTCGAAGATCTGGAGCCACTGCTGGATGTTGATCGTGCGCAGGCGCTGCGCGCGCACGTAGTGCTGGCCGTGGAACCCCGCGCCGAGCCCCAGCAAGACCTGGGTCTGCTGCTGATAGTCCTGCGGTCGCTGCCTCAGGTAGTGCTCGTGCGCGGCAAGCGGCTCGACGAGCTGGATCACCAGGTACGCGCTTGCCGCCGCGTACTGCGTGTCGGGCGGATCGAACGTGACGACCTCAGCGCCGAGACGTTCCAGAACCGGCACGGCCGCGCGCACCAGCGCCTCGACGTCGGCTTCGGCGCCGTCGAAGAACACGCTCGAGGGCACGCCGATGCGCATGCCGGCGACGCCGTCGGCGAGCCCGGCGGTGAAGTCGGGGACGCGGACGTCGGCGGTGGTCGGGTCGGCGTCGTCGGGCCCCGCGATCACGTTGAGCATGAGCGCGCAATCCTCGATCGCGCGCGCCATCGGGCCGGTGTGATCCAGCGTCCACGCCAGCGGCACCACGCCCGCTCGGCTGCATCGTCCGTAGGTCGGCTTGATCGTCGCGGTGTTGCACAGCGATGACGGGATGCGCAGCGAGCCGCCGGTGTCCGAGCCGGTCGCGCCCAGGGTCATGCCGCCGGCCAGTGCGGCGGCCGAACCGCCGCTCGAGCCGCCGGGCACGCGCGACGTGTCCCACGGGTTCGAGGTGGGCGGCGTCCACACGCCGAACGCGAACTCGTGCGTGTTGGTCTTGCCGAGCATGATCGCGCCGGCGCGGCGCAGCCGATGCACGACCGTCGCGTCGCGTCGCGCCGCCTCGGAATCCGCGAGCACCTGCGATCCCGCGGTTGTGCGCAGGCCGGCGACGTCGTAGAGGTCCTTGTGCGCGATCGGTATGCCGTGCAGCGGTGAGCGGGGTCCGCCTCGGCGGATCTCCGCGGTGGCGTCGGCTGCCTCCGCGCGCGCCTGCCGCGCGGTCAGCTCGAGGTAAGCCTGGATCGTCGGATCGTGCCGCTCAACGCGCGCGAGGCACGCCTCGACCAGATCGGTCGGCGTGATCTCGCCGGCGGCGATCATCCGAGATGCCTGCGCGATCGTCAGGTAGGCGAGATCGTCGCGGCTCTCGATCGCACCGCCCGAGGATGGCGTGAACGGTGTTCCGCCGGTGTCGGGTACCGCCGCGAGCAGCTCGGCCACACGCAGCCCGCCCAGCCAGGCTCCGGCTCCGGCGACCCCGGCGCGCAGAACGTCGCGTCTACTCGGCATCGTCGTCGGCGCGGCCGGCCGCGCGTCCCTCTGCCCCGGGCGGGAACACCATGCCAACCGCCGGTTCGGTCCGGAACGGGATGTCGTAGGCGAGCAGCTCGACCACCGACTCGGGGTCTGTGCCACCGTTGCGCGCGCGCGGCGGCAACGGCTCGGGTGATACCTGCGCGCTCCCGACCAGGTCCGCGAGCAGCTCGCCGGCCAGCTTCCCCCTGCGTGCCATGGGTCGGAGCTTCGACGCCCGCGCGCGCGGCTCCTGCCTCGCCCGGCCGGGCCGATGTCATTCGCATGCGAACGGATCCGCGCTCCGGGTCGAGCAGGGAACGAGGTTTACCGGGACACCCCGGGTGTCGACCTCGGCCCGATCGAGTCCATCCACGCACTGTTCTCGTTCGTCCCGAACAGGGCTCGGCCCCTTGAATAGGGCACAGCTCGGTTCTATCATCTCCTTACTGTGTGCTCGATAGTAAGGAGATTGAGTGGTGGACGTGCCGGCAGTGGTTTCGTCGAGGGGTCAGATCACGATCCCGAAAGCAGTCCGGGACGCGCTCGGGCTGCAGACCGGTGACGAGGTGATCTTCCGTGTGCGCCGCGGCAGAGCGCTGCTCGCCAAGGTGCCGGACCTGCTCGACCTCGGAGGATCCGTACCGGTTCCCCCTGAGTGGAGGGGCGCATCTTGGGACCGGATCAAGGCCGAGACCTGGCGTCGCCGCACCGCCGCGCGGCGATGAACGCGCTGCTCGACACAAACATCGTCGTTCGCTACCTGACCAGCGATCCTCCCGGCCAGGCACGCAAGGCAGCCACGCTGCTTCGCACCGCCGAGCGACTCGTCCTGGTGGACCTGGTGTGTGCGGAGATCGTGTACGTGCTCGAGTCCGTGTATGGCCAGCCGCGCGCGCAGATCGCATCGACCATGCGCTCGGTGCTGGCCTTCCGCGCGATCGCGGTCGTCGACCACGATCTGCTGCTGCGCGCGCTCGAGCTGTACGAGACCGCCAGGCTCGACTTCGCCGAGGCCTACCTGGTGGCCTTCGCGGAACTCTCGGGCATCGGAACCATCGCTTCGTTCGATCGGCGCCTCGATCGCATCGACGGCATCGAACGCGTCGAAGAGATCTAAGCGACCGGCTGCAGCAACGCGGATGACCGGGGCGCGCGCGAGGTGAGCCAGCCCCATCCGGCGGCGATGGCGGGCACGAGGAACAGCACGACGGCGATCGGGATCCACGGCACGATGACGGGGAAGTCGTCGGGTCTGGATAGCTGCATCACGGCGATGGGCGAGAATCCGGCGGGTACGGCGATCCCGCCGGCGAGCGCGCCGACGAGGCCGGCGCGCGCGGCTGCGATCCTGCGCCGCGCGCGCGGCGTTGCTCCGACGGCGACGAGGATCGCTTGGTCGCGGCGCGCTTCGGCGGAGACGAGCGCCACGGTGACAGCGACGATGGCGAGCGCGACGACGGCGGCTCCGCCGGTCGCGGCGAGTCTGGCCGCATCGAACTGGGGCAGGAAATCCTCGGCGGTCTGAACGAAGATCGTGGGATCCGCCGAAGCGATCTCTTTGACGGTTCCGATCAGCTCGCCGTTCAGCGGCTGCCCGGTGGCGACGAGCAGATCGTGGGCGGGACCGTACATGGGTGCCCATCCGGGGAGAAGATCGAGCGCGCGCGCGCCGTCCTCGGAGATGACGTACCTCGGGATGAGGAAGTCACCCTCGCGTGCGATCGAACCCGCCTCGACGGCGGGCACGTCCCGCAGTTGCAGTTCGTCGCTGCCGTCGGGTGGCAGGTGTAGCTGCACCATGCCGTCCTGCACGGATCCCGGTCCGATGCCGACGATCGTGCCCGCCTCGAGCGCGGGGATGCCGTCTTCCGCGTGCAGCGCGCGCAAGAGCTCGGCTCCGCCGACCCAGAGCGACGAGGCTTCGTAGCCGAAGGACGACGAGCCGTCGCGGTCGGCGTGATGCGAGACCGCTCGGGCGATGGTCGCCGGCTCGGCGAAGGTTCGCCCGCCGCGTTCCACCAGGGTCGGATGGACCTGAGGGTCGAAGACCGCGTGACGGATCCGCACGATGATGGCGCCCGGCAGCGCCTCACGGACCGCCGCGGGCACACTGTCAGGGACTGCCACATGCTCGAACACGTCCTCCTCGTACCTCCCGATCAAGAGGTGATCGTCCCCGAGCGGCGCCTTGCGCGCCTGATAGGCCTCCTCGCTCAACGAGAGCGCCGCGACGCCGACGGGCACCATCAGCGCGAGCGCAGCCGCCGCGATCGCCGTACCGGTGCGGCGACCATGGCGCGCGGTGTCGCGCACCGCGAGCCGTGTCGCGGTCGGCATGCGTGGCGCGAACCGGCCGGCGACGCTCATCAGCAGCGGCACCGACACGAGGAAGCCGCTGACCATCAACACGAGGCCGACCCCGGGGATCACGTCGTTGTCCTGCGAGAACCCGCTCGCCGTCAGCACGGCGCCGAGCCCGGCGACCACCAGACCGCGCCGCGCGAGGCGGCCCGGCGGCTTCGGTGCGGGCAGGCGCGCCGCGAGCGAATCGAGCGTGGAGACGCGCGCGGCGATGCGGGCGGGCCACGCAGCGGCTGCGGTCGCGGCGATGACGCCGAGCAGCGCTGCTCCGAGGAGGGTCGGCAGATGCAGGGCGACCGGGCCCGGCAGGGCGTGGATGTACCGATGAAGATGCGGCGTGACCCCGTACGCGCCGGCGACGCCGACGGCGACGCCGATGCCCGCGCCGACCATCCCGAGCGTCGTTCCGCCGAGCAGCACGACCGCGCGCACGTGCCTCGGCTCTCCCCCGGTCGCACCAACGAGGCCGAGCATCCGCAACTGGCGGCGGATGCCGACGGCGAACGCTGCCGCAGCGATCAAGCCGGTCGCGAACAACGCGAGCGCGGTCCCGGCGAACGAGACGCCGGTCAGCACGGGCGCGTCGTTGAGCATCTGAGCAGCGACCTCCTCGCGCGTCGTGATCGCCTCGGCTGCGTAGTATTCGGCTTCGGCTCGATCCCGCATGAAGCCACCTGCGACGATGTCTCCGATGAGGTGCTCAACGAGCGCCGACTCGGCCGCCGCAACATCGGCGCCGTCGGGCAGATCGATCAGCACGCCATTCAGGAACGTGCCGACGGCGTGTGGATCCACCGGTGGCAGGGTGCCGGGCGCGACGGCGACGAGGGGCTCCCACATCTGCAACGGTCGAGCAGCGACCCCAACGACGCGGAACGTCATCTCGCCGATCGTCAGTTCGTCCCCGATCCCGACCCGGTAGATCTCGAGCATCCGCGGATCGACGGCCGCCTCGCCGGGACGCGTCGGCGCGCGCCCGTCCATGAGCTCGTACAAGCCTGGTATCGGCGGCTGATCGATCGGGATCGACGGCTCCCACACAGACGCGTAGACCAGCGTGCCGTCGACGACCTCGGTCCGGTTCCATTGCTGCACGACAACGACGCGCGACCCTGCCGGCAGCAGCGCTTCGAGCGCGCGCGCATCCACATCGGGAGCTTGCGGATACACCCGCAGCTCCGCCGATCCCATCTGGCCGTAAACGTGCTCCTCGAGCGTCGGCACCGCCGTTCGGATCAACGTGGCGCCGAGCGTCAACGCAGCGATCGGCAACCCGACCATCGTGATCACGAGCGCGCTTCGGCCCGGCGCGCGCTTCGCCTGCCGCCACGCGATGCGCGCGCACGCGCGCAGCGCTGCTCGCGTCATCATCGTGGGACCAACAGCGTCTCTGGACCGGATGGCGAGGTGGTCTCGTCGATGAGGCGGCCGTCGCGGAGGAACACGACGCGATCCGCCCACGCAGCGAAGCGCGCGTCGTGGGTGACCAGCACCGACGCGCCGCCGTTGTCGCAGTGCGCGCGCAGCAGCCGCAGCACGCTCTCGCCGGTGATCGAGTCGAGCGCGCCGGTCGGCTCATCGGCGAGCAGCAGCGAGCGTTCGCCCACGGTCGCGCGCGCGATCGCGACGCGTTGCTGCTCGCCGCCGGAGAGGTCCTGCGGAAAGCGGTCGGCGAGCTGCTCGATCCCGACGGTCGAAAGCACGCGCAACGCCGCGGCGCGCGCCTCCTTGCGGCCGATGCCGTCGAGCTCGAGGGGAAGCGAGACGTTCTCGGCGGCGGTGAGACCTTCGATCAGGTTGAGCTGCTGGAAGACGTAGCCGACGCGCTGGCGACGTAAGCGCGCCAGCTCGGAGGCGTCGAGCGTCGATATCTCGGTGCCTTCGACCTTGACGCTGCCTGCGGTCGGATGGTCCAGCCCCCCGGCGATCGACAGCAGGGTGGTCTTGCCCGACCCGCTCGGACCCATCACGGCGACCAGCTCACCGGCGGCGACGCCGAGCGTGACGTCGCGGAGCGCTTCGACAGCCGTATGGCCCGACCCATGGATGCGCGTGACCTCGGTCATCTGCAGGATCATTTCCTCACCTCGCTCGGCTGAGACGCCGGTGCCGGCGTCGTCGTGGACCGCGGGCGCATGCGCGCCAGCCGCTCCTCGCACGCGTCGAGCCATCGCACGCGCGCCTCGGCCTGGAAGATCAGCGAGTCGACCAGGAACAGCCAACCAAGATCGGCGTCCTCGGACGCGTCGCGTTTCAGGAGCGTGTACTCCTGGAGCAGCTCGATCGCCGCGCGCCGCTCAGCCTGGACGACCTCGGCGGTCGATCCCGCGTCCCGGCCCGAGATCATCACGAGCTTCAGCACCAGTTCGTCGCGCGACGGCGTCTTGGGCTTGCTGGGCCGCGAGAACCAGGCGGCGAGCTGCTCGCGCCCGGCGGCGGTGATCTGGTAGACCTTCGAGCCTTCCGGCTCAGGTTCGGGCTGCAGGGCGACCAAGTCGTCGCGCTCGAGACGGTCGAGCGTCGTGTAGACCTGCCCGACGTTGAGCGGCCAGACCCCGCCCGTCCGAGCTTCGAACTCGTTGCGCAACTGCAGGCCGTACGACGACCCCTCGTCCAGGATCGCCAGCAGGCTCATCGACACCGACATCCGGCCTCCCCCGTCCGTCTATACCGGGTATGTATACCCCGTATATAGAGCCCCGGTCAAGAGCCCGCAGGGTCCTTCGAAAACGGCGTAACTGGTTCGGTCAGATCCGTTCGATCCGTCTCGAGCTACGCAGCACGACCGCCGTCAGCGCTGCCCAGTCGGTGCCGCTGAGATCGCGCGCGCGCGCGTCTCGCGCGATGCGCCGCTGCACGGCGAACCGCGACCATGCTCGGTCCGTCAGGGCCTCTCTCAACACGTGACGAAGCGGCGTCGAGGCTCGCGAGAGTCCGAGGCGAATCAAGGCCGCATGGGCGGCCGTTTCTCTTGGTGCGAGCAGCGCCGGCGAACGCCGCCCCGCGATCAGGACCGCGGCATCCGACCGAGGCGCGGGAGTGAAGGCGGCTGCCGGCAGGCGCATCCCATATCCGAACGTCCACCAAGGCGTGGATCCGAGGGGAAGGCGCCGACCCGGATACCGGGACGCGAACAGGCGCGCCACGCCTTCACCCACCACCACATCGAGGCGCTGCGCGCGCGCTCGGGGATCGAGCAGCCGGCGCAAGAGTCTCGACGTCATCCCGAACGGCGGATTCGCGATGACCCGGTACGGCTGCGATGGAAGACGCATCTCGAGCGCGTCGCACGCGAGGACCCGCACGTTACCGTAGCCACGACACCGTTCTTCAAGACGGGCCGCGCGCCGCGGATCCACCTCGACCGCGATCACGTGGCGCGCGCGGCGAGCAAGCTCGAGCGTCAACGCTCCAGT
>Ga0299906_10002940_pt1 | contig 14073 bp, 6 predicted proteins | sample RVTome_14_FD_200259 | JGI IMG/M metagenome (GOLD analysis project Ga0299906, IMG submission 200259) | Soil microbial communities from uranium-contaminated site in the Upper Colorado River Basin, Wyoming, United States - RVT145D125 (version 2) ... | reverse complement strand
AACGGCCCGATTCCGCCCGATGAAGCGCTGCCCATCGCCCGACAAGTGGCCGACGCAGTGGAGTATGCGCACGACAAGAACGTCATTCACCGCGACCTGAAGCCCGCGAACATTCTGGTCGACGCGTCCGGTCAGCCCAAGATCATCGACTTCGGCGTCGCCCGGTCCACCGACAGCGATATCGCCGCGACGATGCACACGCAGGTCGGCGACCTGGTCGGCACGATCCTCTACATGAGCCCCGAACAGATCGACGGCGATCCGCACGCCATCGATACGCGCAGCGACGTCTATTCCCTCGGCGTCATCCTGTACGAGCTGCTGGCCGGACGCCTGCCGTACGACCTGGAGCACAGGTCGATCGCGGCGTCGGCGCAGCTCATTCGCGAGTCATCGCCCCTGCGGATCAGCGCTGTGCGGCGGGAGTTCCGCGGCGACATTCAGACGATTCTCGACAAGGCGATGGAGAAGGACCCAGCCCGGCGCTACCAGTCCGCCGCCGCGCTCGCCGAGGACATTCGCCGGCGCCTGCGTATCGAGCCGATCGCCGCGGCCCCGCCGAGCGTGCGCTACCGCCTGGGCCGATTCGTGCGGCGTAATCCCGTGGCCGTGGCGGCGGCGGGACTGGTGGCGTCGGCGCTCGTCGTCGGCTTCGCCGTGGCGTCGTGGGGATGGCTCACAGCGCTGGAGGCCAACCGGCGCAGCGAGGCGGAGTCCGCGCGGCGGCAGCAGGCGCTTGAGTTCGTTGTGGACCTTCTGCGCACGCCGACGCCCGGCGTGGCCGGCGCCGATGCGCGCGTCGTCGATGCGCTCAGCGATGTTGAGGAGCGCATCCGGGGGTCGTTCGCCGACGACCCGGCGATGGAGCTGGCCATCCGCACCGCCCTGGGCGATGTGCACTTCGGACTGGGCCTGTATGACGCGGCCGAGCGTCAGTGCCGCCGGGCGGAAACGCTGGCGGTTTCGCTCCACGGCGAAGCGAGCGCCGAGGCGGCGGCGGCGCTGGGGAGTCTGGGCGTGACCCAGTCGCGGCTCGGTCAGCTCGAGGAGTCCGAGCGGTCGCTGCGCGAGGCGGTGGCGCGGAGGGCGCAGGCCGGCGTGCCGCGCGATGACGACCATGCCCTGCTCATGAGCCAGCTCGCCGCCACGCTGGACCTCCGCGGGCGCTACGACGAGGCGGAGACGCAGTTCCGCGAGGCGCTGGCCCTCGCCTCGGCCGGGAGCGCGGCACGCATGGAGTCGCTGGCGGGTCTGGGCGTGGTGGCGTTCCGCCGCCGACAGTTCGAGTCGGCGCTCGACTACTCGCAGCAGGCCCTCGCGCTGTCTGACGGACTGCACGGACCGGCGCATCCGGACACGGTGGCGCTCGTCAGCAACGTCGCGTTCTTTCGCGCCCAGCTCGGCGATCGCGAGGGGGCGCAGCGCACGTACATCGAGGCGATTCAGTCGGCCCAGGATCGGCTTGGCGAAGCGCATCCGCTCCTGGCCCAGCTCCACGAAAACCTCGGCGACCTGCATCGCGGTGCCGGGCGCACCGACGACGCGGTCGGCGCCTACGAACGGGCGCTGGCCATCCGCCGCGAGCGCTTCGGCGACGATCACATCGCCACCGCGGGCGTCGCCTACAAACTCGCGTTCGCGCTGAAGCTGGATGACCTGGAGCGCACGTTGAAGTTGCTGACGGAGTGCATGGAGCCCTATCGCCGCCATTACGGCGCGAATTCCTGGGAGTTCGCGCTGCTCCAGCACAACGTGGGCCTCGTCCTGGGCAATCTGGGCCGGCATGCGGACTCCGTGGCCTACTTTCAGGAGGCCTTCGAGCGCGTGCCCGCGGACCAGAGCGCCGTAGCGCGCGAGCGATACCTGCGCGAATACATCATGTCGCGGTTGCGGGCGAATCTTTACGACGCGGAGACCGAGCGGGCCGCGCGGGAATTGGCGCACGTCTCGGAGCCGGAGCCGGACGCCGCAGCGGATGCCGCGGACGCCGCGTCGCGCCGATCCGAGCCGCTGTTTATCGTTCTGTTTCGAATGAAGCGCTTCCCGGAGGCGGCGGATCTGGCCGGAGAGGTCATCGCCGCGATTCCGAGCGACGAGGCGGACCATGTCGGCTGGGACGCGATGATGCGCCTCGCCCGCCTCGAATCCGGCGTGGCGGCCTCGGCGGAGCCGATCGGCGCTGAGCCGGCCGGCGAACGGTCGGCGCGCGAGCGCCGGCTGGCGGTCCGGGGCGCGGCAGCACTGGCGGCGGGCGATGCGGTCGAGGCCGAGCGGCTGCTCCGCGAGGCGCTGACGCTGCACGAGCCGGCCGACACGCTCATCGCGGTGCCCACGCTGGGGCGCATTGAGGTCGACCTCGCGGCGGCCCTGATCGCGCAGGGCCGCGATGCCGAGGCGCGAGCGCTGCTGAGTGCGGGTCTCGAGCATCTCATCCGGATCTGGGGCGAGGCGGACTGGGAAGCGCAGCGGGCCCGGCGGATGATCGACGCACTGCCGCCGTGAGCGCCGCGGCGAGGATGCGCCGATGCGCCGGCCGGGACATTTTCGGACGGAGCGCTGGCGACGGGCCGGAAAGCCGCGCTCATCTGTGCGCTCTGCGTCCGCATTGCGGCCGATACGGGCCCCAGATGCGCCGGATCGCCTCGCCCGCCTGCATTCCGTGAATTGACATGACCGTCCCTCCGATGCGCAGTCCATGCGCACCATCCACCGGACGTACTTTGCCGTTGTTCTGGCCGGTCTTCAGTTGGGCATCAGCGCCGGCTGCTCGAGCGGGGCCCGCAGCGACCGCGGCGCGGCAGGGCTGGCATCGCGAAACATCTCCACGCAGGAATGGCTGCGCCGCGCCGAGCAGGGCGATGCCGGGGCCCAGTACCGCGTGGGCCTCATGTACGATGAGGGTCGCGGCGTGCCGCAGGACCGCGCGAAGGCCGCGGACTGGTATCGCAAGGCGGCCGAGCAGGGCTTCGCGCCCGCGCAGAACGGCCTCGGCGTGCTGTATCACAACGGAACGGGCGTGCCGCAGGACCTCGGGGCGGCGGCGCGGTGGTATCGCATCGCGGCCGATCAGTCCTTCGCGGCGGCGCAGTGCCGGCTGGGCGTGATGCTCCTTCAGGGGCAGGGCGCGCCGGAAGACCCCGCGGAGGGCCGGCGGCTGCTGCACCTGGCCGCGGACCAGGGCGACGCCGATGCCGCGCGGGTTCTCGGGTCGATCTACTACGACGGCACGGGCGGATCGCAGGACTTCATCGAGGCCGCGAAGTGGTATCGCATGGCCGCCGATCATGGCAGCGCGATCGCGCAGCACAGACTCGGCATGATGCACGAACGAGGCGACGGCGTGCCGCAATCCGAGGAACAGGCGCTGGCGTGGTATCGCCGCGCCGCCGAGCAGGGGCTGGCCGCCGCCTGGCACAGTCTGGGCGTGCTGCTCCTGAACGCCACGACCATTCCGAGCGACCCGGAGTCGGCGCGCGCCTGGTTGCAGCGCGCCGCTGACCAGGGGTTCGCCGAGTCGCAGCACGCGCTCGGCCGGGTGTATCACGAGGGGCTGGGGGTGGCGGTCGATCACGAGCAGGCGGCGCTGTGGTACGGTCGTGCCGCGGGGCAGGGCTTTGTGACGGCCCAGACCGCACTGGGGCTCATGCATCTCCGGGGCGATGGCGCGGCGCCGGACCATCCCGAAGCCGCACGCTGGCTGCGGGCCGCGGCCGACCTGGGCGACGCGGTGGCGCAGGCGAATCTGGGGGTGCTCCTGCTGGAAGGCGACGGCGTGCCGCACGATGACGAGGAGGCGGCGAATTGGTTCACCATGGCCGCCAACCAGGGCCTCGCCCTGGCGCAGGCGCGGCTCGGCGCGCTGTATGAGCAGGGGCGCGGCGTTCGCAGCGACCCGGTGGCGGCATACATGTGGTACACGCTGGCCGCCCACCAGGGCGACAAGCCATCGGACGCGCGCCGCAAGGCCATGGCCACCACGATGCCGCCCTGGCAGATCGCCAAGGGCAAGCGTCTGGTCGAGGAGTTCACGCCGGCGACCGGCGACTCCACGATGCGTCTGAGCCATTTCTCCGTGGATGACGAGTGATCGGCGTCCGGGCGGCGGCGGGCATCACAGGCAGGGGCCCCAGTTGGCCAGCAGCTCCAGCAGGTCGGTGACATCGACCTGGTTGTCGCCGAAGGGCGGCGGGGCGAGATCGGCGCGGGGACGGGGCGGGCCGGATTCGCCCCAACTGGCCAGCAGGAACAGCAGGTCGTTGATGTCGACAGATCCGGGCGAGATGAGGGGAATGTCGCCGGGGCACTGCGGCTCGCACATGGATGCCGCCTGCGCGGCACAGGCCGCATCCCAGGTGTTGGTGCAGCAGAAGGGGTCGACCAGGCACACGATCTGCATGCAGTCCACGTCGTAGCAGCCGGGCGTGGGATTGGCCGTGAAGCAGTCGCCCGACTCGATCGTGCCGCCGTCCGCGCAGAAGGTGGCGGCCTCATCGGCGCAGATCGCATCCCACGCCGTATCGCAGCAATAGGGATCGAAGTCGCAGATCGAGTTGCAGCAATCAAAGGTGGCGCAGCCGGGCGTACCGTTGCCGCCTTCGCCGTAGCAGTTGCCCGAGGCGCCGCCGCAGGCCAGGCCCACGATGTCGATGCAGGCGGAGAACTCGGAGGTGTCGTTGGTGCTGATGCGGCGGGCGGTCGCGGTCAGTGACCAGTAGTAAAAGACCAGTTGATTGGCGGTGATGTTGCGGTTGAAGGAGGCCACTCCGCTGCCGTCGGTGGTCACGTCGAAGAAGCCGAGGTAGTACTGCCCCTCGCCGTGGCCGGAAGGATCGCATTCATCGTTGCCGAACAGCTCGATGCGATACGAGGAGGAGGCGGCGCAGTTGAGCGAGCCGACGACCGTCAGCGATGTGCCCTGGGCGCCGGCGAAGGTGAGCACGGGGTAGTTCTGGAAGAGGTTCGGGCCGGCGTCGGTATCGCCCGGATCGTTGGCGGTGACGCCGTCGGCCACGTCGGAGGAGGCTGTGAGGTCGATGCCAAGGCCGCCATTGTCGTAGATCAGGTTGGCGGAGATGCCGACCTGTGACGCCGGCGGGCCATTGAAGAACGCGCTGGTGACGAGCACGCCCGGGCCGCCGTTGTGGGCGATGATGTTGGGCTGACCGGCCGTCGGGCCGCCGATGCGCTGGTTGCCGTAGAGGGACACCCCGACGCCCTCATCGTCGTTGCCGAGGGGCGAGGCGCCGTCCGCCGCGACGCCAATCAGATTGCCGTACACCAGATTCGGGATGGAACAGGTCTGGGATGACGATCCGCGAATCTGGATGCCCGTCCCGTCGTTGCCCGAGGCGACGTTGTTCAGGATCTGAACATTGCACGTGTTGAAGACGTTCAGCCCGGCGAAGGCGCCGCCGCCGAGGGCGGTCATGCCCGTCACGTCGGTCCCGAAGTAGTTGTTCTCGACGATCGTGCCGCCGGAGCCGGTGACCACATCAAGGTTGTATAAGGAAGCGCCGGCGAAGATGTTCCGGGCCCAGATGGACGGACCGCCGACGATGGTGTTCGGCGCGTTTTGGATGGTCATGCCCGTGGAACTGCCCGGCACGACTGCCGCGCCCGACACGAACAGACCGACGACGTTGCCCTGGATGACATTGTTGGCGCCGCTGAGGACATGGATGTTCGTCCCCTGGCCGGACACCAGATTGCCCGCCCCCGGATTTGCGCCGCCGATGAGGTTCTCGGAGGCGCCCTCCACCCGGACGCCGTGACTGCCGTTGGCCCGTTCGAGCGTTCCCGAGACATCCAGGCCGATGGAGTTGCCCTGGACGAGGTTGTCGGTGGAATCGAACCCGAGAATGCGCACGCCAACGCCGAGGTTGTTGGAGATGATGTTGCGCTGCGATGCGCTCGAGCCGCCGATGATGTTGTTCGGCGAGTTGTCGATGAACACCCCGTGGCCGCCGTTGGGATAGCCGTCGAAGACGCCGTCCACGCCCACGCCGATGAAGCAGCCGGTGACGGTGGCGCCGCCCGTGCCGGTGATGTAGATCCCGTTGTCGTTGAAGCCGTTGATGATGATGGCCCGGATCGTCGAGGCGTTGTTGGAGATCACGAAGCCGTCGGCGCCCACGCCGGCGAGGTCGCCGGCGAGCTCGATCAGGGGAATGCCGCCATAGCCCGGCTGGGTGGCGCCGTCGATGATGACCGTCCCCGTGATGGTCTGGAGCGGCGAGGTGACGAAGATGGTGTGGAAGCCCGCCCCGGGAATCTGGAAGGCGATGGTGTCCGTGCCGGCCGCAGCGTTGGCGTTGATGATCGCCTGCCGCAGCGATCCCGCCCCGGAATCGTTGACGTTGGTCACGAGGAAGGTGGCGGCGCCCGCACGGGGGCCAAGGGCGGCCAGCGCCAGTCCGACGATTGCGGGCACGTGTGCGTTCATGGTGACTCCCTGCATCCGGTGGTGAGGCGACGGGGGATGGGCGCGTGCACGCCGCCTCCCGTCCGTGGGCTAACGGGAGTCTGGAATCGAACCCTTGGCGGTTTTCTGGAGAACGTCGGAAAGTCGAGCCGGTCAGAGGCAGGGGCCCCAGTTGGCCAGCAGCTCCAGCAGGTCCGACACGTTGACCTGGTTGTCGCCGAAGGGCGGCGGGGCCAGGTCGGCGCGGGGGCGCGGCGGGCCGGTCTCGCCCCAGGCCGCCAGCAGGAACAGCAGGTCGCTGACATCCACCACGCCGGGCGACACGAAGGGTACATCGCCGGGGCAGGGCGGGGCGCACATGGCCTGGGCCTCGGCGGCGCAGGTGGCGTCCCACGAGACGTCGCAGCAGAACGGGTCGATGGCGCAGACGATCTGCACGCACTCCAGGTCGTAGCAGCCGGGGGTGGGATTGGGGGTGAAGCAGTCGCCGGACTGCTCGTTGCCGCCGTTGCCGCAGATCATGGCGGCTTCTTCGGCGCAGAGGGCGTCCCACTGCGTGTCGCAGCAGTAAGGGTCGATGTCGCAGATCGAGTTGCAGCACTCGAAGTCCTGACAGCCGGCCTCGCCGGGGGTGTCCACGTAACAGACGCCGCCCGGTGAATCGAGGCAGGCCAGCGAGTCGAGTTCGTGGCAGGGAGAAAACTCCGAGGTGTCGCCGGTGGAGAGGTTGCGGGCGGTGACGGTGACCAGCCAGGCGTAGTCGATGGGGATGACGGTGGCGATAGGGCTGGCGAAGTTCCACACGCCGATCGGGGAAGTGGTGATGTCGAAGAAGCCCAGGTAGAAGCGCCCCTCGCCGTTGCCCGAGTCATCGCAGACGTCGTTGCCGTACACCTCGATGCGGAAAGTGGTGTTCGGCGTGCTGTTGAGAACGCCGGTGAGGGTGAGACTGGATCCCTGCCCGCGCACGCCGTTGAGGATGGGGTGATTCTGGAACTGGTTGGCGCCCGTGTCGGGATCGTCCGTGTCGTTGGCAGTCACGCCGTCGGGATCGAACAATTCCATGCTCAAGTCGATGCCCAGTCCGCCGTTGTCGAAGATCGAGTTGGCGGAAATGAGGACTTGATTTGAAGGCACTCCGGATAACGAACTGTTGGTCACCAGGATTCCTGCGCCGGCGTTGTGAGCGATGATGTTGGCGCCGCCGGACGTGGTGCCGATGCGATGGTTGGATGGCCGCCTCACATAAACGCCGTGCTGGCCGTTGCCCATCGCCGTCACGCCGTCGGCGGCGACTCCGATGTAGTTTCCGTAGATGAAGTCCGGAATGCCGCACGTGAAGGAATTGGAGCCCCAGAGGAACACCCCGTCGCCCGCATTGCCCGAGATGACGTTGCGGGCCGAGGGGGTGACGCCGCCGAGGGAGATGGCGCACACGTTGAAGATGCTCACGCCCGCGAGGCCGCCGCCGCCGAGGGCGATCATGCCGGTGGCGTCGGTGCCGATGTAGTTGCCGTGCACACTCGTGCCCTCGGAGAAGGTGGCGACGTCGATGTTGTAGGAGCCGTGGCCGGACACGACGTTGCGGGCGCCTGCGACGGTCCCGCCCACGAGCGTGTTGCCCGAGCGAAGGACCTCGATACCGGTGCGGGCGCCGGCGATCGTCGCGTTGCCGGCGGCGTTCAGGCCCACGTAGTTGCCCTGGACCGTGTTGCCGCCGCTGAGGCAGTCGGACAGGAAGATGTCGACGTTGGCGTTGCCGGACACCACGTTGCGGGCGCCGGTGGTCGTGCCGCCGACGGTGTTGCCGGCGCATTCAACCAGCACGAATCCGTGGCCGTCATTGGGCCGGGCCTGCGTTCCCGTGACATCGGTTCCGACGTAGTTTCCCTGGACGACGTTGCCGGTGGACGATGCGCCGAGGATGGCCACGCCCGACCCGAGGTTGTTGGAGATGACGTTGCGCAGGCTGGCGGTCGAGCCGCCGATGTCGTTGTTCGGCGAGTTGTCGATCAACACGCCGTGGCCGCCGTTGGGGAAACTGTTGCCGACGCCGTCATTGTTGACGCCGATGTAGCAGCCCACGATCGTGGCGTTGCCCGTGCCGGTAATGACGATCCCGTTGTCGTCGAAGCCGTTGATCGTCAGCCAGGCGATCTGAGAGGGATTGTTGCTGATCGTCAGGCCGTCGGCTCCCACGCCCGCGAGATCGCCGGCGATCTCAATGCGCGGCACGCCGGTAAACCCCGGCTGCGAGGCGCCGTTGATCGAGACCGTGCCGGTGATGACCGGCAGGGGCGTCGCCGGAAAGATGGTGTGTACCCCGTTCCCGGCGATGTTGAAGTCGATGAAGTCGAACCCCGGATTGGCGTTGGCATCCAGGATCGCCTGGCGCAGCGACCCCGCGCCGGCGTCGTTGATGTTGGTGACGAGGAAGGTGGCGGCATCGGCGCGAGGGCCGAGGGCCGCCAGCGCCAGACCGACGATCGCGGGCACGTGTGCGTTCATGGTGACTCCCTGCATCCGGTGGTGAGGCGGCGGGCGTTGGGCGCGTGCACGCCGCCTCCCGTCCGTGGGCTAACGGGAGTCTGGAATCGGACCCTTGGCGGTTTTCTGGAGAACGTCGGAAAGTCGAGCCGGTCAGAGGCAGGGGCCCCAGTTGGCCAGCAGCTCCAGCAGGTCCGACACGTTGACCTGGTTGTCGCCGAGGGGCGGCGGGGCGAGATCAGCGCGGGGGCGCGGCGGGCCCGTCTCGCCCCAGCTTGCCAGCAGAAACAGGAGGTCGCTCACATCCACGACGCCCGGGGTGACGAACGGGATGTCGCCGGGGCAGGGCGGGGCGCACATGGCCTGGGCCTCGGCGGCGCAGGTGGCGTCCCACGAGACGTCGCAGCAGAAGGGATCGATGGCGCAGACCGCGGCGCAGCAGTCGCTGTCGTAGCAGCCGGGGGTGGGGTTGGGGGTGAAGCAGTCGCCGGACTGCTCGTTGCCGCAGTTGCCGCAGATCATGATGGCCTCGGCGGCGCAGAGGGCGTCCCAGGCGGTGTCGCAGCAGAAGGGATCGATGTCGCAGACCAGGTTGCAGCACTCGAAGTCCTGGCAGCCGGCCTCGCCGGGCGTGGCCGCGAAGCAGGTGCCGCCGGGTGAATCGAGGCACGCCAGGGAGTCGAGTTCGTGGCAGGGGGAGAACTCGGAGGTGTCGCCGGTGGCGAGGTTGCGGGCGGTGACGGTGACCATCCAGGCGTAGTTGATGGGATTGGCGGTGACGATGGTGTGGGCGAAGTTCCAGATGCCTGTGACGGATGTGGTGATGTCGAAAAAGCCCAGGTAGATGCGGCCCTCGCCGTTGCCTGACGAATCGCAGACCTCGTTGCCGAAGACCTCGATGCGGAAGGAGGTGCTGGGCGTGCTGTTGAGAAGGCCGGTGAGGGTGAGCGAAGATCCCTGCCCGCGCACGCCGTTGAGGATGGGGAAGTTCTGGAACTGGTTGGCGCCGGCATCGGGATCGTTGACGTCGTTGGGGGTGACGCCGTCGGGGCTGCTGGTGCTCATGCTCAGGTCGATGCCCAGGCCGGCGTTGTCGTAGATCGAGTTGGCGGAGATGAGGATGCCGTTGGAAGGTACGCCGGAGAACGAGCTGTTGACGACGAGGACGCCGGCGCCGCCGTTGTGGGCGATGATGTTGCGGCCGCCGGTCGTGTTGCCGATTCGGTGGTTGGAGGGTCGCGAGACGTTGATGCCGTGCTCGCCGTTGCCCATGGGTGTCACGCCGTCGGCGGCGATGCCGATGACGTTGCCGTAGATGAGGTCGGGCGCGCCGCAGGTGAACGAGCTGGAACCCCAGAGAAACACCCCGTCGCCGGCGTTGCCGGAAATGACGTTTCTGGCCGCGCTGGTGACGCCGCCGAGCGTGACATTGCACACGTTGAAGATGCTCACGCCCGCGAAGCCGCCGCCGCCGAGGGCCACCATGCCCGTGGCATCGGTGCCGATGTAGTTGCCGTGGACCCCGGTGCCCTCGGAGAAGGTGGAGACCTCGATGTTGTAGGAGCCGTTGCCGGACACCACGTTGCGCGCGCCCGCAACCGTCCCGCCCACGAGGGAATTGGGCGAGCGCAGGACGTTGATGCCGGAGAAGGCGCCGGCGATCGTCGCATTGCCGGCGGCGTTCAGGCCCACGTAGTTGCCCTGGACCGTGTTGCCGCCGCTGAGGCAGTCGAGAAGGATGATGTTGGCGTTGTTGTTGCCGGAGACGATGTTGCGGGCCCCCGCGGTCGTGCCGCCGACGGTGTTGCCGGCGCACTCCTCGAGGACGATGCCGTGAATGTCGTTTTGCCGCCCGAGCGCTCCCGTCACATCCGTCCCGATGTAGTTGCCCTGCACCAGGTTGTCACTGGACGATGCGCCGAAGATGTGCACGCCCGAGCCCAGGTTGTTGGAGATGATGTTGCGAAGGTTGGCCGTGGTCCCGCCGATGTCGTTGTCAGGCGAGTTGTCGATCAGGACGCCGTGGCCGCCGTTGGGGAAGCCCGTGCCCACGCCGTCGTTGCTGATGCCGATGTAGCAGCCCACGATCGTGGCGTTGCCCGTTCCGGTGATGACGATCCCGTTGTCGTCGAAGCCGTTGATCGTCAGCCAGCCGATCTGCGATGAATTGTTGCTGATCGTCAGCCCGTCGGCCCCCACGCCAGTCAGATCGCCGGCGATCTCAATGAGCGGCACGCCGGCGAAGCCCGGCTGCGATGCCCCATTGATCGAGACCGTCCCGGTGATTGTCGGCAGGGGCGAGTTGAGAAAGATGGTTCGAAGGCCGCCGCCGGCAATGTTGAAGTCGATGAAGTCCGTCCCGGGATTCGTATTGGCGTCGATGATCGCCTTCCGCAGTGACCCGACCCCCGTATCATTGGTGTTGGTGACGGTGAAGGTCGCGGCGTACCCGGTTTCGCCGATCAAGGCGCCGGCGATGATGGCCGCAAAACCGATGGCCGGGAAATGAGGTGGCATGTGCGGATTCCTTATGCTGGCAAATGACGGCCGCGGCATGTCTCATCAGAGTACGCCGCGGGGCTGACGACTCCTCAAGAATTCCTTCAGGTAGCCGCGCGACGCCGGCCCGGTGGCCCCGGACATGGGTCGTCGGACCCCCTAGAATGGGGTGCGGCAGGAGGGCCGGGCACTCAACGGCCCGGCGGAATCAACACACTTGTGAACAGAAACCGCCCGCGGCCAAGGTGGGATGCCGCGGGCGTTCTTCATGGTGGCGGGGGTCGGCGGAGGCCAGTCAACAGTCCGGCGCGGCACCGAGGAACCAGACCATCGCCCTCGCTGATGTAGAAGTCGACCGGGCAACCGAGTTCATCGACCGTAGAGAATCGCTCATGGGGCTGGCGCGGCACGCTTCCGAGCGCCTCGATCGTCACTGCCGCAGGCGGCGGCGCGGTGATGTCCTCTGACGTACCGGCGCCGAGTTTCGCTGTTGCGGATCGGCCGGCGGCATCAGAGCCGCGCGCCCCAGAATCGGGTGTCGGCGTCGGGTCTGCCCGTCAGACGCCGCAGCCAGGAGAGGCGCCCACGAAGCCATAATGCGCGGCCCAGGGTCGTTCTCAGCCCCTTGAAGCGCCGACGCGCCGTGGCCGCGCCGTTGCCGTCGCCGTTCGCGCGGCCGGCCTCGTTCGCGGACATGATCCACAGGATCTCGTGAAGATAGCTCAGCAGGCCGTGCAGGTCGTGGCGCTGATCGTCTTCGTAGGTCTCAAGAAATGTCCGCCACAGCCGCTCGGCCCTCGGCCGGACGAACAGGCCGCGATAGATGGCGTGCTCCAGCCGGATGCGGAATTGCGCCAGGTCCACGTCCGTATGGAAATAGGTGAACGAGCCGAGATCCAGCGCGTAGATCGTCTCCCGGTCATCCACGAGAAAGTTCTGCGTGCAGAAGTCGCCGTGCCCGGGGTAGCGGTTGGCGAGCATGATGCGGTCGGCCTCGGGCATGCGGTCGAGATACCGCTCGATGCAGGACTCGACGTGGCCCATCAGGCGAATGCGGCCCAGCCGGCGGCGGACATCCTCGACGCGACGGCGGGTCAGGGCGAGGAATGACTCCGGCGTGAAGCCGGCGCCGGTATGGACATCGGCCTGCCGGACGACGGCCAGCCATCGGGCCATGCCCCGGACGTAGTGGGCGGCGCAGCGCATGTGCTCGGAACGGGGAAGAGACTGCAATGCCGCATCGATGATCGGCCGCAATGACCGGCCGGACTGAAAGCGCGTGATGATGCCCGGCGGCTCGGACAGGAACGCCACGGGCTCGATGGCCCCGAAGTGAAACTCGCCGCCGTGCCCATTGGTCCGGAAGAGCCGGGCGACAAACTGCATGGCCTCGAACTCGATTCGGGCCCGGTCCGCGCTGCTGGTGTTCTTGATCACCCAGACCGGGGCGCCGGGCGCCTGGCGCCGGACGATGTAGGCCTGGAAACTCTTGTAGTGGGGCTGGATCCGGTGGATGCGCAGGTCCTCGAGCGGGCAGCTCTCCTGGTGCGCCAGCTCCGGCAGGGCCTGCCGCATGAGCGCCGCGAAGTCCGCGGGAATGCTTTCGTGGCCCGCGAGCGGGTCGCGGTGGAGCCGGGTGCGGAATGACTGGACGGGCGCCGTCGTCACGAGGCGCCTCCGGAGGCGACGATCGACAGGCCGGCCCGCTCAACTGCGGACAGCGCATCGGCGGCGAGGTCGGGACCCCAGAAGTCGCGCGGCTTGCCGCAGTGCGCCAAGAGGGGGCCCACATCCGGCAGGACCTGCGCCAGCGCCCAGCGGCGCGTCTCGTCGTCCCATTCGATCGGCACCTCGATGCGCCGCCGCAGCAGCGGCTTGAGGCGATCCGTCAGCCACGTGGGCGTGGCCCAGTGCAGGCGCAGGAACGATCGCCGCCGCCGCAGCCAGCGCAGCACCGCGCCGTCGGTCCGCTTGTCGGCGCGGGTGTTCCGGCGAATCTCCTCGGCGTCGGGCTCGAACGACGCATCGACGCCCAGAAAGTCATAGACCCTGCGCATCACCGCCCGCTGGTCGCTCACGAAGTCCTCGAAGAAGAGCACGAGGATCTGTGCGTCGGGGAAGTGGCGGCGGAAGTCGTTCAGACGCGTCCAGTACCTGCTCGCCTCGATAAGCGGCGGGAAGGTGCGCACCGCCTCGCACAGGCCGCTGAACGTCATGCCGTTGTCGATCTGCTGGGCGTAGTGCGATTCGATCCGCTTCAGCGGGTGGCGGACCATGTAGATCAGCTTCGCCCCGGGCAGGTGCCGCGCGATGCGGGCCGGCACGGGCGAGTCGCTGGTGCCGGCGGAATAGCTGGCCGAACCCTCGCCGATCGCCTTCGCCGATCCTGCATCCTTGAACAGCGAGCAATACCACTCCCAGCCGTTGTCGTACCAGCGGTCGAAGAACTGCGTGCCCTTGCGCGGGAAGAGGTAGACCTCGGGATGCTCATCGAGAATGGCGCAGACCGATGTCGTCGCGGCTTTGGGCGCGCCAATGACGATGAAGTTGGGCTCCACGTGGATTCTCCCGCTCACCACATGGCCTGAACGCGCGCGCCGCCCGCGGTTCGCCTGACCCGACAAGGGCCGCGGCCACCTTCCGAGATTCGACCATCGGGCGGCCCG
>Ga0299906_10002939_pt1 | contig 14076 bp, 12 predicted proteins | sample RVTome_14_FD_200259 | JGI IMG/M metagenome (GOLD analysis project Ga0299906, IMG submission 200259) | Soil microbial communities from uranium-contaminated site in the Upper Colorado River Basin, Wyoming, United States - RVT145D125 (version 2) ... | reverse complement strand
GTGCGCGCTACGGCAGCGAGGTCTCCTTCGTCGGGGCCGGCTACTGGAACCGGCGCCTGGCGTTCCGGCGCTTCCTCGACACCGACCTCCGGATCTGGGGCAGCGACTGGGGCGGGGCGGGCGACCTCGCGCGCGTCCTGCAGCGCGGCGGAGCGCGCATCGCGACCGAGGAGGCGGTCAGGATCTTCAACGCCGCGCGCGTCAACCTGAACCTGCACTCGTCGACCTACCACGACGGCGTCGACCCGCGCGGCGACTTCGTGAACCCGCGCACCTTCGAGCTCGCCGGCTGCGGCGCCTTCCAGGTGGTGGACGCGCGCCGGCTGCTGCCGCCGCTCTTCGGCACCGGCACCGAGCTCGCGGTCGCCGGCAGCGTCGCCGAGATGCGGGCGCTCACCGACTTCTACCTGGCGCACGAGGACGAGCGCGCCGACATGGCGGTGCGCGCGCGTATCCGGGCGCTCGCCGAGCATACCTACGCGCACCGCATGGAGGCCATGCTCGGGACGGTGATGGGCGCCGCCCAGGAGGAGCTCCTGGCGCGCGCCCGGACGGTGACCGTGGGCGACGTCGCGCGCCGCGGCGACGGGGCGCTCGAGCGCTTCCTCGGCGGCCTCGATCCGGCGACCCCGTTCCGGCTCGACCGCCTGGCCGCGAGCCTCGCCGACCGCGCCGGCGCCCTCGAGGAGCCCGAGGCCATCCTGCTCTTCCTGTCCCAGTTCGACGAGCTGTACTTGAAGGAGCAGCGCGCGTGAGCCCGCGCCGCATCGTCATCGTCAACCTGACGCGGTTCGGCGACCTCCTGCAGACCTCCCCGGCGATCGCCGCGCTCCGGGCGTCGCATCCCGAGGCCGCGATCACGGTGGTGGCGGAGAAGAACTTCGCCGACGTCTGCGACGGGATCCCCGGCGTCGGGCGCGTCCATCGCCTCGACCTCGACCGCCTGGGCGCGCTCCTGCTCGAGGGCGGCGACGCGCTCCTCGAGTCGTACCGCTACGTCGAGGACGTGCTGGCGGAGCTCCGCGCCGAGCGCTTCGAGCTCGCCCTCAACTTCTCGAGCTCGCGCATGACGGCGGTCTTCATGGGCCTGCTCGGCGTGCCCGATACGCGCGGCTGGGCCATGACCCCCGACGGCATGCGGGTGATCCGCCATCCGTGGGCGCGTCTCTTCGCTACCATGTGCCTGAACCGGCGGGTGGCGACCTTCAACCTGGTCGACTACTACCGCGCCATGGCGGGCGGCGGCGCCGGCAGCCGCGGGCTCGCCTACGAGGTCGACGCCGGCGCGCACGCCGCCGCGGCGGGCCTCCTCGGGGCGGTCGCGGCCGGCGAGCGCGTGGTGGCGCTGCAGCTCGGGGCGAGCCGCGCCAGCCGGCAATGGCCGGCGGAGGCGTTCGCCGAGCTCGCCCGGCGCCTGACGCGAAGCGGCCACCGCGTGGTCCTGGTCGGGGGCGGCGGCGACCGGCCGCTCGCGCGTGCGGTCGGGGTCGCGGCCGGCGGCGGCGTCGTCGACGCCTGCGGGCGCACCAACGTCGCCGAGCTCGGCGCGCTCTTGGCGCGCGCCGACGCGCTCGTCACCGGCGACACCGGGCCGATGCACATGGCGGTCGCGGTCGGCACGCCGGTGGTGGCGCTGTTCTTCGGGCCGGCGTCGCCCTTCGACACCGGGCCGTACGGCAGCGACCACGTCCTGCTGCACACCGGGGCGCCGTGCGCGCCGTGCAACCACACGGTGACGTGCCTGAACCCGTTCTGCCGCGACGAGATCACGCCCGAGCTGGTGGAGCGGGCGGTACGCGCGCGCCTGGCGCGCGACTGGAACGCGCTCGCCGCGGCGGCGCGGGCGGAGGATCGGGTGCGCGTCTACCGCACCGGGTTCGACGCCCAGGGCCTGCACCGCTGCGAGGCGGTGGGCGCGCCCCCGGCGCGGCGCGAGGACGCGCTCCGCTGGGCGTATCGCGCCACGTGGATGGCCGAGCTCCTCGGGGTGGCGCCGCCGGCGGCGCGCGCGACCGGCCTCGACACCGCCGGCTTCGCGGCGCTGGCGGCACTGGCGCATCAGGGGGTGGCGCTCGGCGGCCGGCTGGCGGCGGCGGCCGCCGGCGCCGACCCCGCGCTCGCCGAGATCGAGCGCCTCGGGCGCGAGATCGAGATCCTCGATCAGACGCTCGCGGTACACGGGCACACCCACGACGAGACCGAGGTGCTGACGCAGATGTTCCGCTTCGGCAAGGAGAATCTCGAGGGCGACGACGTGCCGGCGCTCGCCGGCGAGATCGAGCGCCTCTACCGGAGCTTGGCCTTCGAGGCGGAGCTGATGAGCGGCCTGCTCGACGGGCGGGTCGGAAGGGAGCGAACGAGCGATGCGGATCTCCATCAACGACCGTGACGTGCCGATGGCGGCGCCCGCGGGGGCGACCGTGGGCGAGATCGTCGAGGCGGCCAAGGTGCATGTCGATCCCGACGAGATCGTGGTGGCGGTCCACCTCGACGATGCCGTCCACGCGGTCGGAGACGACGAGCGCTTCCTGCGCCGGCCGGCGGCGGGGCTCCAGGCAATCGGCCTCGACACCCAGTCGCCGCGCGCCCTCGCCGCCGACAAGCGGCGCAGCCTGGCGGACGCCGCGACCGTGATCGCCGCCAAGATCCGGCGCGTCGCCGGGCTCCTTCGCGCCCCCGACGAGCGCGCCGGGAACGGTCTCCTGGCGGCGGTGATGGAGGAGCTGCGCCTCGGGCTCCTGCTCGAGCAGCAGCTCGCGACGCTCGACGGCACCGCGCCGCACCGGGCGCAGCAGGCCATCCGCGGCCTCGCGCCCGAGCTCCTGGCGGCGCAGGAGCGCCGCGCCTGGGCCGCCCTCGCCGACCTCCTCGACGGCAGGCTGGCGCCGATCCTCGACGCCTGGGCCGCCGATTTGTAACTGTCTCGCCCCCGTGCGCGTGGCCGCGCCTGCGGCGCGGCCGTGCCCCGATGGGCGTCGGCCCGCGAAGCGCGGTTCGCGGGGCTCCCGCGCCCTACCCCGCGGCCACCCCGCCTCGTCACGTACGGCTGCGGGCGTTGCACGGGTACGCTTCCGCCCTCATCGCATCCGTGCCTCTGGTCTCGGTAGGCCGCGAGGCGCCGCTCCGCGATCGGGGTCAGGTGGTTGACGGCGCGTGCGCCAACGCGCTGGCGCGCGCCCGTGCGGGCGCTGGATTCGGCTGGTACCGCGGTCGGGCGGCGTGGCACGTCGGTTGCTGAACCCGGCAAAAGTTGCCGGGGGGTGAGGACGACGTGCGGGGACGAGAGCGGATCACGCGGCGCGGGACGGTGGCGGCAGGCCTGCTGCTGGCGCTCGGTGCCGGGACGGCGGAGGCCGCGCCGCTCTTCGCGTCGCCGCCGCACTTCGTGGTGCGCCCGGATCGCCGGCAGGTGGTCTTCTTCCTGAACGAGACCGTGAGCGGCGCGCTCGCCGTCCGCGCCGGCGACGGCGGGGTCGACGTCATCGTGCCGGGGAGCGGGGTGGCCGGGACGGTCGCCGGCGAGCGCTATCGCGACGACGAGGCGGAGGTGGCGAGCGTCGTGCTGGCGTCGGCCGCGCACGGCGCTACGGCGATCCGCATCGAGAGCGCGGTGCCGGTCGGCGAGGCCAACGCCCATCCGGTCGACGACCCGCCGCGCCTGGTCGTGGACCTGCTCGCCGTCGCGCCGGCGCCGACCGCGACGCGGGCCACGCGCCCGTCGCCGGCGGCGACCGCGCCACCGGCGGCCGCGCCGAAAGCGCCGGATCCCGCCGCGGCGAGCGCCGCCCTACCGGGGACGGCGACCGAGCCGACCCCGGCGAGCGCGCCCGCGGCCGAGGCGACCGTAGCCATCGCGGCCGCGAGCGCCACTCCGACGGCGGCCCCGACGGTGCCGCCGACGACAGTGCCGACGACCGCTCCGACCGCGGCCGCGCCGAGCGGACCGGCCGCGCGCGCGACGCCCGCCGCCGGCGGCGTGCGGGTCGGCGACGTCCTTGCCGGCGCCGCCGCCGCGATCGCGCCGCCGCCCCCGGCCGGCCTGGAGCCGATCCCGGGCGTCGACGTGCCGGCGATGCCGTGCCTCTGGCAGCGCCGCGCCGGCGTGCCGTTCTGCGCGCCCGACGCCGCGAGCGGCGCGTACGCGTCCGATCCGGCCGCGGCGGTGATCGCGCAGGCGCTCGCCAGCCCAGGCCGCGAGCCGCCGGCAGTCCGGCTGCCGCGCGACCATCCGGCGCGCCTCTACCTCGAGGCCGACGCGATCTTCCTCGCGCGCGCCGGCGCGGCGAAGCTCCTGCCGGCGGTGCGCGCCTACCAGGCGGCGCTCCGCCGGGACCCGGACTTCGCCGACGCCGTGCGGGCACGGCTGAACGTCGCGCTGGCCTATCGCGCGATGGGCTTCGCGGCCGAGCTCCGGGCCGCGGCGGCCGCGGCCGAGCGGCCGGCGGAGGCGGCGCTGCTGCACGCGCTCGCGGGCGACGCCGCGCTCGAGGTCGGCGCCCGCGAGCAGGCGGAGACCGCCTACGCGGCCGCCGCGGCCGCCGGCGGCATCGGCGTCTGCCTCGCGGCGCGTGGCCGGCTCGCGCTCGCCTTCGAGGGCCACGCCGAGCCGCGCGATGGCGCCGCGCTCGCGGAGCTGCCGACCGTCTGTCCGCCGGAGGTCCTGTCCGATCCCGAGACCGAGCTGCTGCTCGCGCGCGCCAAGCTGGCGGCCGGCGACGCGGGTGGCGCCGCGGCGCTCGTGGCCGGCATGCGCGAGCGCGTCGCGCCGCCCAGCCGGGCGCGCGTGATCATCACCACGGCGGCGGCGGCCGAGCTCGCCGGCCGCACCGACGAGGCCCGGCGCGCCTACGAGGAGCTGGCGGGCGGCGCGTACGGCGCGCGCGCGGCGCAGAGCGCGCAGGCGCGGCTGGCGCTGCTCGACGCCGCGGGCGGGGACCTCGAGGGCGGCCTCGAGCGCCTCGGGCGCCTCGACGCCCCGGACGTGGCCGCGGCGCGCCAGACCCTGGTCGCGGAGGCGCTCGACGGCGCGCTCGACGCGAAGGCGTCGAGCGAGGCCATCGCGCTCGTGCAGGAGGCGGGCGTTGCCGTCCACGACCTCTCGCCGGCGGCCCAGCTTCACTTGGCGCGGAGCTACCGCCTCCTCGGCCTGCACGACGAGGCGGCGGCGGTGCTCGACGCCGCGGGGCCGGCCCTCGGGGCCGAGTACTGGGAGGAGTCCGGCAGGCTCGCGGAGGCGCGCGCGGGATGGCCGGGCGCGCTCGCGCTCGCCGAGCGCTGGCTCGCGGCGCGCCCCGACGATCCGCCGGCGCGCGCCGCGCGGGCGCGGGCGCTCGCCGGCGCGGGACGGCCGCGGGACGCGATCGCGGAGCTGGCGCGCGCGGCCGTGCGTCTCGACCCGGTCGCGGTGCGCGATCTCCGCATCGAGATCGCGACCTTGCTGCGCGGGCACGACCTGCCGACCGCGCTCGGGCTGCTGGAGGAGGCGGAGGCGGCGCGCGGCCTGCCGGCGCTGCCGGACGCGCGCGCCGCGGCGCTCCTCTGGAGCCTCGGCGACGCCGCCGAGGCCGCGGGAGAGCCCGCCGTCGCCCGCGACGCCTTCGCGACGCTCGCGCGCCGTCATCCCGAGGCGCCCGAGGCGACGCTGGCGGCCTACCGCGCGGCGCGCCTGGTCGCCGCCCTCGAGGGACGGACGGAGGCGATCACCGTTCTCGAGGACGCGCCGGCGAGCGCGGACGCGCTCGCCGCGCGCGCCGCCAAGGCGGCACGCGAGTACGAGGCGATCATGGCGGCGTTCGGAGGAGGAGAGGGGGAGGCCCGATGAGCATCGAGACCGGCCGCGAGACGCAGATCCGCGACCTCGAGGCGGCGTTCCGCGTGTTCACCAGCGCTAGCGCCACCTTCGAGCGCCAGTACCGCCGCCTCGAGGAGCAGGCGCGGGCGCTCCGGCACGAGCTCGAGGAGAAGCAGCGCGCGCTCACGGCCAGCATCGAGCGCCAGCGCTGCCTCGAGTCCCAGGCGCTCCGCCAGAGCCGCCTGGCGGCGATGGGCGAGATGGCGGCGACGCTGGCGCACGAGGTGCGGAACCCGCTCGGCGCCATGGAGCTCTTCGCGCGCCTGCTGGCCGACGAGGTGCGCGACCGCCCGGCGGCGGCACGGCTGGTCGGGCGCGTGCTCGCGGGCATCGCCGACCTCGACCACCTGGTGAGCAACATCCTCGACTACACCCGGCTGCCGGAGCCGCGCCGGGTGCCGGTCGACCTCGACGCGCTCCTCGACGAGGTGCTGGCGACGGCCGGTCCGAGCCTCGGCGCCGGCGTCCGCGTCGAGCGCACGCGCGTCGCGGGACGCGTCTGCAGCGCCGACCGCGGCCTCTTGCAGCAGGCGCTCCTCAACCTGGTGCGGAACGCCGGCGAGGCCATGGGCGGGGAGGGCGGGCTCGCGCTCGGCGTCGAGATCGGCGGGCGCTGGGCGCGGATCGTCGTCGCCGACAGCGGGCCCGGCGTGCCGCCGGGCAGCGAGGAGACCATCTTCGCGCCGTTTCACACCACCAAGGAGCGCGGCACCGGGCTCGGGCTCGCGGTGGCGCGCGCCGCGGTCGCGGCGCACGGCGGCACCCTGGCGGTGCGGCCCGGGCAGGGCGGGGCGACGTTCGTGATCACGCTGCCGGCGCGCGCCGGCGGAGCGGCCGAGAGCCGGGAGGGGAGCTGACGGCAATGGAGCGCATACTCGTGGTGGACGACGAGCCGGGGATGCGCCTCGGCGTGACCGAGGTGCTGGAGCGGGGCGGCTACGCCGTGGCCGCGGTCGAGAACGGGCGCGCCGCGCTCCGCATCCTCGCCGACCAGCCCTTCGCCCTGGTGATCTCCGACGTGCGGATGCCCGAGATGACCGGCGCCGAGCTGCTGTCGGCCGTCGGCGAGCGCCATCCCGGCTTGCCGATGGTCATGATGACGGCCTACGGCACCATCGAGGACGCGGTGGCCTCGATGAAGGCGGGGGCGCGGGACTTCCTCACCAAGCCGTTCGCGCCCCAGGACCTGCTGCACCTGGTGCGCCGGGTCCTGACCGATCCGGCGGCGGCCGAGACGGCGGCGCCGGCGCGGCCCGCGCGGCGCATCGTCACGCGCTCGCCGGCGATGGCGCGCGTGCTGGCGATCGCCGAGGGGGTGGCCGCGAGCCGCGCCCCGGTCCTGGTCGAGGGCGAGAGCGGCACCGGCAAGGAGCTGCTCGCGCGCTACGTCCACGAGGCCGGCCCGCGCCGCCAGCGTCCCTTCGTGGCGGTCAACTGCGCCGCCCTGCCGCGCGAGCTCCTCGAGAGCGAGCTCTTCGGCCACGAGCGCGGCGCCTTCACCGGCGCCAGCACCCGCAAGCTCGGGAAGTTCGAGCTCGCGAGCGGCGGCACCCTGCTGCTCGACGAGGTCAGCGAGATGGAGCCGGCGCTGCAGGCGAAGCTCCTGCGCGTGCTGCAGGAGCACGAGGTCGACCGCGTCGGCGGCCTCCGGCCGGTGCCGATCGACACCCGCGTCATCGCGACGGCGAACCGCCCGCTCAGGCCGCTGGTCGCGGCCGGCGAGTTCCGCCGCGACCTGTACTACCGGCTGCACGTGGTGCCGATCACGCTGCCGCCGCTGCGCGCGCGGCCCGAGGACGTCGAGCCGCTGCTCGACCACTTTTGCCGGCGGTTCGGCGCCGGCCGCCGCCTCATGATCGCCGCCGACGCGCGCGCCCACCTCGCCCGCCAGCCCTGGCCCGGGAACGTGCGCGAGCTCGAGCACGTGATCGAGCGCGCGGCGCTGCTCTGCGCCGGCGCCACCATCACCCTCGCGGATCTGGAGATCGACGAGGAGATCGCGGCGCACGGCCCGGCGGCGGGGCTCGCCGGCCGGACGGTGCACGACGTCGAGCGCCAGCTCATCTTCGAGACCCTGAAGGAGACCCGCAACAACCGCAGCCGGGCGGCCGAGATGCTCGGCATCAGCGTGCGCACACTGCGCAACAAGCTTGCCGAGTACCGCACGGCGGGCCACGCGCTGCCGCAGTGAGCCCCGCCACGATTGTGGCGGCGGCAACATGTGCCGGTCAGGAAGCTGACAGGGGCCGGCGGCGCCGCGGCCGCGGCCGCCGCCTGGGCGCGTTCTTTCGGGTGCTTACGGGCGGTGGCGGCGGCGGCGGGCGCCGCCGCCGGTGGAACGTCGCTTGCTCGCTCCGGACGCGGAGGCGCCGGCCCGCGCCGGCCCGACGATGAGGAAAGGAGTCGCGCCGATGCAGATATTCACCCCCCTCATGCAGGGGCTCGGAACCGCCCTCGGGCTCTACCAGCAGCGCCACGCGGTGCTGGCGGAGAACGTCGCCAACGCCGAGACCCCCGGCTACCGGGCCCGCGACCTCGACTTCGGGCACGTCCTCGAGAGTGCCTTCGACGGCGCGCCCGGCGGGCGGACCGGGGCGGGCGAGGTCGAGCCGACGGTCGACACCAAGGCGGTGATCAAGGTCGACCGCAACTCGGTCGACATCGACACCGAGATGGCGCGTCTCTCCGAGAACGCGCTCCGCATCGTCGCCCTGACGCGGCTGATCTCGGGCTCGTACGCCGGCCTGAAGCGGGCGATCGGGGAGGTGCGCTGATGGACGGCGCGACGGCATTCGCGATCAGCGCGAGCGGCCTCCGGGCGCAGCGCCTGCGCATGGATGTGATCGCCGCCAACCTGGCGAACGCGCAGAGCACGCGCACGCCCGAGGGCGGGCCCTACCGCCGCCGCGAGGTCGTCCTCGAGGCGGTGTCCGCGAGCGAGCGCTTCAGCGACGTGCTCGGGGAGGCGAGCGGCGACGCCGTCCGCGTCGCCCGGGTGGTGTCCGACGACGAGCCGCCGCGGATCGTCTTCGATCCCGGCCATCCCGACGCCGACGCCACCGGCTACGTCGCGTTCCCGAACGTCAACGTCGTTGCCGAGATGGTGGACCTCATGACGGCGACGCGCGCCTACGAGGCCAACGTCGCGGCGATCAACGCCACCAAGCGCTTGCTCGAGGCGACGCTCAGCATCGGACAGGCGTAGGCCCATGGAGATCAAGGACATCGCGCACGCGCCCGAGATCGCCGGCCTCCGGCCGCTGGCGCCGCGGCCGGCGGGGGCGGAGGAGGGCGGCGGCTCGTTCGCGACCGTGCTCAAGGACTCGCTGGCCGAGGTGAACCGCCTGCAGCGCGCCGCCGGCGACGCGATCGGGGCGTACGCGAGCGGCGAGAAGGCGAGCCTGCACGACACCATGATCGCGCTCGAGCAAGCCGACGTCTCGTTCCGGATGCTGATGCAGGTGCGCAACAAGATCGTCGAGGCGTACCAAGAGATCCTGCGGATGCAGGTCTGAGCGCGGCGGGCGAGGGGGGTAGGGACCGATGGACCGGTTGCGCGCCATGCTGTGGCAGCTCCGCGACTTCTTCGCGGCACTGCCGCCCGCCCGCCGGACCTCGTTCGTCGCCCTCACCGTGGCCGTCCTCGGCGGCACGGTGGCGCTGGCGTGGTGGGTGGGGCAGCCGAGCTACCGGGTGCTGTACGCCAACCTCGGGCCGGCCGACGCCGGCGCCGTCGTCGAGTACCTGAAGGCCGAGCGCGTGCCGTACCGGGTCTCCGACTCCGGCACGACCGTCGAGGTGCCGGCGGCGCAGATCCACGAGACGCGCCTGGCGCTCGCGGCGTCGGGGGTGCCGCGCGGCGGCGGCGGCGTCGGCTTCGAGATCTTCGACAAGCAGACCCTCGGCATGACCGACTTCGTGCAGCGCCTGAACTACCAGCGCGCGCTCCAGGGCGAGCTCGCGCGCACGATCACGCAGATCGACGCCGTCGAGGCGGCGCGGGTGCACCTGGCGCTCCCGGAGCGCTCGCTGTTCGTCGCCGAGGACCGCCCGCCCTCGGCGTCGGCGGTGCTGAAGCTCCGGCCGGGCCGGTCGCTCGACCCGGACCAGGTCGCCGGCGTCGTGCACCTGATTGCCGCCAGCGTCGAAGGGCTGAAGCCCACCGACGTCACGGTCGTCGACGTCGACGGCCAGGTGCTCACCCGCGACATCCAGGAGGCGGACCGGCGTCCGGTCGGACAGGGCATGCTCGCCCTCCAGCGCGAGCTCGAGCACGACTACATCGACCGCATCGAGACCATGCTCGGGCGCGTGCTCGGGCCGGGGCAGGCGCTCGCGCGCGTCACGCTGGCGCTCGACCTCTCCCAGGTCGAGCGCACCGAGGAGAGCTACGACCCCGATCGGGTGGCGGTCCGGACCGAGAAGCGCTCGCGCGAGACCAGCACGGCGGCGGCCGCGGCGAGCGCCGCCCGGGAGGCGAGCGCGCCGCTCACGAACGATCCCGCGCCCCCGGCCGGGGCGGCGGAGCCGAGCAACGAGCGCGAGGACGCGGCGCTCAGCTACGAGATCAGCAAGGTCACCAGCCGCCGCGTCGAGGCGATGGGCGCGATCCGCAAGCTCACCGTCGCCGTCATGCTGGACGGCACCTACGAGGGCGAGGGCGAGCAGCGCACGTTCGTCCCGCGCCCGGCGGAGGAGATCACGCGCTACACCGAGCTGATCAAGCGCGCCGTCGGCTTCAACGAGGAGCGCGGCGACGAGATCGAGGTGGCCAGCGTGCCGCTGCAGAGCGGGCCCGCCGTCGAGCCGCCCGCGGAGCCGGGGCTGCTTGCCCGGCTGGGCGACTGGTCGGAGGTGCTGTGGCGCGCCGGCGGCCTGGTCGCCGTCCTGGTGGTGGCGCTCGCGGTGGTACGGCCGTTCCTGCTCGCGATGGCGAGCCGGGCGCCGGTCGCGGCGCCGGTGACCCCCGAGCGGGTGGCGCTCGCGCACGAGCCGAGTCCGGCGCTCGCCGCGCTCGACGTCGCGCGCGGCGATCCCGATCACACCGCGCAGGTGATCCGACAGTGGCTCGCGACCAAGCCCTGAAAACCGGCCCGCTCACGGGCGTCGAGAAGGCGGCGGTCCTGCTGCTGTCGCTCGGGCCCGAGACCGCCTGCGAGGTTCTGCGCCGGCTCGACGAGCAGGAGGTGCGGCAGGTGTCGCAGGCCCTCGCCCGGGCGCGGGCGGTCACGCCCGACCAGGTGCAGCAGGTCGCCGACGACTTCCGTGCCCGCGCGGGGGGACCGGCGAGCCTGAACGTGAACGGGCGGGCGTTCGCCCGCACCGTCGTCGCCAAGGCGCTCGCCGATCCGAGCGCGGCGGCCGCGCGCTCGCGGACCGAGATCCTCGCCGACCTCGAGCACACCCTGGCATCGGGATCGGCGGCGCTCGCCGAGGTGATCGAGGGCGTGCCGCCGGAGGGCCTGGCGCGCCTGCTCGAGAGCGAGCACCCGCAGATCGTGGCGCTCATCCTCGCCTGCGTCGGCCCCGAGTACGCCATGCGCGTGCTCCGCCTGCTGCCGGCGCCGATGCAGGACGACATGATCGAGCGCCTGGCGCGGCTCGACAGCATGGTGCCCGCGAGCCTGGTCGCGGAGGTCGGCACGCTGCTGCGCGAGCAGGTGAAGGCGCTGATGCGCGAGGGCGGGATGGTGCCGGGCGGCCCCAAGGTCGCCGCCGAGGTCATGAAGCAGGCCGAGAAGAGTCTCGAGGAGCGCATCTTCGAGGCCCTCGAGGCGCGCGATCCCGAGCTCGTCGCCGCCATCCGCAACCAGCTCTTCACGTTCGAGGACCTGCTGCAGCTCGACAACCGCGGCATGCAGGCGCTGCTCAAGGAGGTGGCACGCGAGGAGCTGCTGTTGGCGTTGAAGACCGCCAGCCCCGGGCTCTCGAGGAAGATCTTCGCCAACGTCTCCAGCCGCGCCGCCGAGATCCTGCGCGAGGATCTCGAGACCGCCGGGCCGGCACGGCTGGCGGACGTCGAGACCGCGCAGGCGAAGATCATCGCGACCATGCGGGAGCTCGAGAGCGAGGGCAAGATCGTGCTCGCGGGAACGGGGCAAGGGGATGCGCTTGTTTGAGCGGGTGCGCCCGCCGTCGGCGGCGATGGAGCCGTTCCCCCCGATCGCCGAGGCGGCACCGGGTCCGGGCGTGGCTACGGTGGCGACTGTGTTTCCGGACTTCGGCCGCGCCGCGGGCGCCGAGGCCGACGGCGCGCCGAGCCCGGCCGACCTCGATGCGCTGCGCGGCGCCGCATACGAGGAGGGGGTCGCGGCGGGCCGCGCCGCGGCCGAGCGCGAGGTGGCGGTGCCGGCGGCGGCGCTCACCGAGGCGCTCGCGGAGCTGGCGCGCTTTCGCGCCGAGCTGCTCGAGCGCTACCAGCGGGAGCTTCTCGAGCTCGCGATCGGCATCGCCCGCAAGGTCGTCCAACGCGAGCTCGCCGAGCACCCCGAGCACTGGCTCGGGATGATCCGCGAGGCGGTCCGCCACGTCCTCGACCGCGAGCGCATCCGCATCCGCGTCGGCAGCGTCCTGCATCGCTTCCTCGTCGCCCAGCTCCCGGCGCTCCGAGACCTCCTCGAGGGGGTCCAGGAGCTCGACCTGGTCGAGGACCCGGCGCTCGCCGAGAACGGCTGCGTCATCGAGAGCCACTACGGCGAGCTCGACCTCGGCGTCGACGGGCAGATGAGCGCCATCCGCGCCGCCCTCACCGGGGGACGCTAGTCTCACGTGAGCGGTCTCGACTTCAGCGCGGTCGCCGAGCAGCTCCGCACCGTCAACCCGGTGCGGGTGAGCGGCAAGGTGACGGACGTCATCGGGCTCGTCATCGAGGGGACGGGTCCCGGCCTGCCGATCGGCGGCGCGTGCACGATCGAGCGCCGCAACGGCGCCGGGGTGGTGCCCGCCGAGGTGGTGGGCTTTCGCCACCGCCGCGTGCTGCTGATGCCGCTCGGCGACGTGACCGGCATCGAGCCCGGGAGCCGCATCGTCGCGGGGCGCGCGCGCCCGGCGGTGCCGGTCGGCCCCGGCCTGCTCGGCCGCACGCTCGACGGCCTCGGGACACCGATCGACGGCGGCCCGCCGATCGCGATCGAGCGCGAGGTGCCGCTGCACGGCCCGCACATCAACCCGCTCGAGCGCACGCCGATCCGAGCGCCGCTCGACCTCGGCATCCGCGCCCTGAACGCGCTCCTCACCTGCGGGCGCGGGCAGCGCCTCGGCGTCTTCGCCGGCTCGGGGGTCGGCAAGAGCGCGCTCCTCGGTATGATCGCGCGCGCGACGCGCGCGCGCGTGAATGTCATCGCGCTGATCGGCGAGCGCGGCCGCGAGGTGCGGGAGTTCCTCGAGCGCGACCTCGGCCCCGAGGGCCTGGCGCGCTCGGTCGTGGTGGTGGCGACCTCGGACCAGCCGCCGCTCGTGCGGGTGCGGGGCGCGTTCCTGGCGACCGCCATCGCCGAGTACTTCCGCGACCGCGGCGACGACGTCATCCTCATGATGGACTCGCTGACGCGCCTGGCGATGGCGCAGCGCGAGGTCGGGCTCTCGGTCGGCGAGCCGCCCTCGGCCCGCGGCTACACGCCGTCGGTGTTCGCGCTGCTGCCGCGGCTGGTGGAGCGCGCCGGCGCCACCGAGCGGGCGACGCTCACCGGCCTCTACACGGTCCTGGTCGAGGGCGACGACATGAACGAGCCGGTCGCCGACACCGCGCGCAGCCTCCTCGACGGCCACGTCGTGCTCGCGCGCACGCTCGCGAACCAGGGGCACTACCCCGCGATCGACGTCCTGCGCAGCATCTCCCGGCTGATGCCGGACATCGTCCCCGCGGCGCAGATGGCGCACGCCAACAAGGTCAGGAGCTGGCTCGCCACCTATGCCGACGCCGAGGACCTGATCAAGATCGGGGCCTACAGCGCCGGCACGAGCGCGCGCATCGACGAGGCGGTCGCCAAGATGGAGCCGATCACGGCCTTCCTGCGGCAGGGTCTCGGCGAGCAGGCGACGCTCGAGGCGAGCTGGCAGGCCCTCGCCGGGCTCGTCGAGGGCTAGCCTGCATGTCTCACCAGGTTTCGTCGCGAGAGCGCGGAGGCGCCTGTGCCGCAAGGCCGCACGGACCGAGGCGCCCGCAGGCATACTCGAGCAGTATGTCGAGGACCGCCGAGGGAGTACGGCCTTGCGGCGCAGGCGCA